>WBZS01001443.1_pt2 | contig 10218 bp, 7 predicted proteins | sample 5204201 | NCBI WGS metagenome assembly WBZS01 (sample SAMN12344357, study PRJNA552823) | activated sludge metagenome | biome: Activated sludge suspended growth; feature: Nitrification reactor; material: Wastewater; isolation source: activated sludge from nitrification reactor of wastewater treatment... | reverse complement strand
AACGTCGTGCCGACCCGACCTCAGTGCGATTCCGTCGCTTGCGCGTCCGGCGAACGGTTGCCACGGGAACCCCAAAATTTAGTCTGGACAACGCACTAGCATTCGGAAATATCGCACCCTTTTCGTAAATTCGACAGCCAACGTCGGGCGACTAATTTTCGGGGTCTCGGAAAAAAATGACGGACTGGTAAAAAGATCCAAAGCTCCATCACCATTTGGGTTCTGCATGAATTCGGCTTATCGGCATGAACCGATGCGGGGGGATTTTAGGTGCGGGAAGAGCGTGTGGATATTTTGGACGCGCAGGGAAACCCTTTCCGAACTGCCACCCGCACCGAGATGCGGCAAAACCGTTTGCCTCATCGCTGCACGTATATCCTTGTAAAAAATTCGTTGGGCGAGTTCTTCGTGCATCAGCGGACGTTCACGAAGGATGTGTTCCCGGGATATTGGGACATCACCTTGGGCGGCGTCGTTGCCGCGGGGGAATCCTTTGACCAGGGTGCGGTTCGCGAGGTCGAGGAAGAATTGGGCGTTGCGGGAGCCCTGCAGAGCCTATTTTCTTTCCGGTACCTCGATTCTTTTACCGACGTTTGGGGACAGGTTTATCTGCTCGAACACAACGGTCCGTTTACGCTTCAAGTAGAAGAGATTCAACGGGGCGAATTTCTTTCCATCGCTGAATTTGAGCGTAGGCGTGCGATTCATTCCTTTTGCCCCGACGGACTTGAAGTATGGCATCGGTATCTCGGGCATCTCTCTGACGCGGAGCATTCTTGAATGACGAAGCGTATCCTCTTGGGAAGCGGTGGGTTTCGCACGTCCGAACGGATTGAACTTCTCCGCGGCGAGATGCGCCGCCATTTCGGTGAGCTCGACCGGGTCCTTTTTATCCCTTACGCGCTTCGAGATCACGAAGGCGTTTTACACGGCATGGTCGAACGAGGTTTGCACGCAGGCTATCAACTCGATGGCATCCACCGCCACGCCGATTTGGCGCGGGCGGTGGTGGAGGCGAAAGGGATTTTTGTCGGCGGTGGCAATACGTTTCGGCTCCTCTACCAACTTGCGTCCCTCGGCTTGCTTGATCTGATACGCGACCGGATTTGCGAAGGAATTCCTTACTTGGGGATCTCCGCCGGCGCGAACGTCGCTTGCCCGACCATCAAAACCACCAACGACATGCCGATCGTTCAACCTCCGAGTTTGAACGCACTGGGCGTCGTGCCCTTTCAAATCAACCCCCATTATTTTGAAGGTTCGACCTACGTAAAAAAAGAAGCAGGCTTCGAACCTCATTTCGGGGAAACACGGGATGAACGTTTGGCCCAGTTTCACGAGGAGAACGCGACGCCGGTTGTAGGTCTATGGGAGGGAGGATTGCTTCGGTGTATCGGGGATCGCGTGACGCTCGTAGGAACTACCGCGAGGTTGTTTCGCGTGGGGCAGCCTGCGTGCGATTTCACGCCTGGATCCGACCTCTCGGCATTGCTTTCCTAACTTTTCTCGTTGCGTGTTGAGTTTTCGTCGGATAGTTTAAATCGAGTTGTAGAGTCTATATTTCCCGGAGATTCCGTCATGAGCGAGAGCTTGCAGTCGAAGCTGGACCGCGTGCGTCGTCCGCGTGTGCAGATCAAGTACGAGGTTGAAACGAATGGCGCGATGGAACAGAAGGAACTTCCTTTCGTTGTTGGCGTGATGGCGGACCTTTCCGCATCCCGGAAAGAAGCTTTGCCCGCGATGAAAGACCGCTCCTTCACGCCCATTGATCGTGACAATTTCAATTCCGTGATGGAACGATCCGCTCCTCGCGTCGCAATCAAGGTGGAGGACAAAGTTTCCGGGAAACAAGACAGCAAGTTGGCCGTCGAATTGAACTTCAAGACGATGGACGATTTCACGCCGGGCAACATCACGCAACAGGTGCCTGCGCTCAAAGAACTCATGGATATGCGTAATCGCCTCAACCAACTTTTGACCAAGATGGAAGGCAACGACAAGTTGGAAGCACTGCTTTCGGATGTGCTGCAAAACACGGAAAAGGCGGCATCCCTGGCGAAAGAAATGGGCGTACCAACGGAAGAGCCGAAAGAAGGCGGAAGCTAAATCATTGGCATCGAGAAGCTTGGCTTCTGCCTTGCTTGAAATGCGTTTTCATAGTGGTTTGGATTGTTTCTGAGCCTGAGCGTTAGCGAGGGACGCGGTAAGTGTTTCCCTCGCGGGCGTTCAAGGTCAGAAGGCGATGCAAACGCTTTTTGAACGGCGCTATTTCATCCCGCGTGCGAAATGAAAATTCGTGGTGGCGGTCGCAAAACAAATCTTGATCGATCCTGACCCTTTTCCTCCGGACGTTTGCCTCGGTTCGTCCCGTCGTATACCTCGTTGGGCGTAGACATCGGCCATTAATCCAAGGAGATCCCTTTGACTCCGAGCGAACTGTTTCACGAGGGTAAATTACAAGACGCCATCAATGCCCAGATTCAGTTGGTGAAAGACAACCCCACCAACAATGAATTGCGATTGTTGCTTTTCGAGTTCGTTGCCTATACGGGCGATCTCGAGCGTGCGGATCGGCAGCTCAGCGCCCTCAAATACGATGATCCGCCGCGGCAAGCTTTGCTCCAGACGTATCGCCTTCATCTGAAGGCCGAGCAAACGAGGCGAAAAGTGTTCGCGGGCGACGGTCCGCCCAAGTTCCTTGCGCCGGCTCCGGAGCATGTCCACCTGCGTCTCGAAGCCCTCGCGCACTTGAAGCAGAAGGATATTGCCGCCGCTCGCGAGGCGCTGGTGAAGGCGGAAGAAAAGGTGCAGCCATTTCAAGCGTCGGTGAACGGAAAGGAAGTCGATCTTTTTCGCGATTGTGACGATGTGCTGGGTCCAGTGCTGGAGGTGTTCGCCCACGGTGAGTACTTCTGGGTTTCGATCGATCAGATCGACACGTTGGCAACCAATGCACCAAAGTTTCCGCGCGAGATTCTTTGGCTGCCAGGCCGACTTGCGATTTGGAATGGTCCCTCCGGTGATGCTTACCTACCCGGGCTTTATTCGGGATCCCACCTTTCCGCCAATCCGGACCACCAACTAGGTCGCGGCGCCGACTGGAGCGATCCGGAGCAAGGGCCCGTGCGCGGTGTCGGCGTGAAGACGTTCTTGGCTGGCGAAGAAGCTCTCAGTATCCATGACCTGCGAGATCTTGCGATCAGCCACGGCGGCTAAAGCCATCTTGATTCGGTAAGGACGCGGCCGGTTTCAGGGGGCGTATGAAAGAATCCTTATTCCCTTTTTACGAACGTGAGCTGCAAGTCATTCGCCAGCTCACGGAGGAGTTTCAGCGTCGTCATCGACCGGTCGCCGATCGGCTTTACTTGGAGGAATCGCGAAGCGCGGATTCGCATGTCGAGCGGTTGTTTCAATCGTTCGCGTTCATCATGTCCGGGGTCCAGCGTCGCCTCAGTGACGACTACCCGGAAATCACCGACGCGATTTTACAGGTTCTTTATCCCCATTTCCTCGCGCCGATACCATCATTAGCCATGATGGAGTTTCAACTCGATCCGCAACTTGCGGATTCGCCGCGAGGTTTTTTCATTCCGAGAAACAGCTACTTGCGAACGTCCACGCCAAACGGCGTTCCGTGCAGATACCGAACCTGCTCGCCCGTTCGGCTTTGGCCTTTTCGCATTCAATCGGTAAACTTTCTTCCCCCACCTTTTCCTTTCCCTCAAGACATGGTTCCCGAGGGTGCGGTAAGCGCCTTGCGTCTCCAGATGCAGTATCTTGGGCAAGAGAAGCTCTCGAACGTACCGTTCGAACCCAACGACTCGCTTCGTTTATATTTGAACGGACCGATGGACGTGGTTCATCGGCTCTACGAATTCCTGTTTTTGCACGCCATCAATGTCGTATTTCGCGGCCAAGAGACGAACGTTCGCCCCTGGATCGCCAGCCCTGAACAGGCACTTGAACCCGTGGGATTCGACCGTGACGACGACCTTTTTCCCTACCCTGAAAGCGCCATCGGCGGTTATCGCAACCTTACGGAATTCTTCTGCTATCCGCAGAAATTTCACTTCATCGACCTCAAAGGTTGGGCAAGGCTGAAGCCTTTCAATTTCCAGAAAACCGTGGAAATCGTGGTTTTCTTTCGTGCCACGCAAAAGGCGCTGGAACAGAAAGTCGACACGTCGCTGTTTCGGGTGGGATGCGTGCCGGTCGTCAACCTTTTCGACCAACGCATCGAAGGTATTCGGCTCAGGCCGATGCGGCACCAATACAAGCTTGTTCCTGATCCCGCGAATACGTCGGGCTACGAAGTCTTCTCGGTCGATCAGGTTTCGAGCCATGACCCCGCCACCAATATCACCACGGTGTATCCGTCCTACTTTTCGATGCACCACACCCAGACGGACAAACGACAAACGGTTTATTGGCGAACCGAACGGATGCCAAGCATCGTTGAAGGTGATTTGGGTACGGAAGTCACGTTGCATTTTCAGGATTTATCGCAACGTGACGCCTTGCCGGACGTGGGCGCGGTGCAAGTACAAACGTCGTGTACCAATCGCGATCTTCCCACGCAGTTGGACGCAAGTGCGACGTTCACGCTCGAGATGTCGGCTCCGCTTCGTACCATTCAATGCCTTGGAAAGCCAAAGCCTTCCCTTCGGCCCACGTTTCCCAAAGGTGGATATTGGAAAATTCTCTCGCACTTGAACCTAAATCATCTTTCGTTGGTCGATTCGAAGGAAGGATTGCAGGCGTGGCGAGAGATTCTTTCCATCTACCATTTCACCGATGCGGAAGGAAACGCGGCCCGTAACGAATTGCGCGCCGATCAAGTCGCCGAGGGGATCACGGGAATTTCTCATCAACGCGTGGTGGGCAGGCTTCAGGAAGCCTTTGGGACACGCTTCGCGCGAGGCGTCGAGATCGCGATGGAATTCGATACGGAAAAGCTCGGTAGCAGCGTCTTTATCGTGGCTAGTCTATTGGAACGTTTCCTGGGGCTTTACGTTTCCGAGAATTCGTTCACCCAGTTCGTCGCGCGTCTGGCGGGACGAAAGGACCCCATCAAACGGTGGCCCGCTCGCAAAGGACGTCAACCGTTGGTTTAGATCGCGCCGACAATCAGCGCCAGACCTTTCGAATTTTCCCGGTTGGTGGCATGCATGGGTAATGTTCTGGATCGTGAAGAATATATCGAGCAAGCTTACTTTTTTCGCGTGCTGCGTGAGAGGCTAGGGGAGCAGGTTCCGACACAAGAGATTCTTCGCCACGTGCACGAGGAGCTCCTTTCGACGACGCGTTTGCCGTTGGCAGTGCAGTTTTTGGGCACCGAACTCAAGCACACGGGACTGCTCTCGTCCGGATTTCGCAAGCTGCCTCATTATTTCACTGCGTTTCAAACGTTCGTGATCGACCAGGCGGAAGATCAGCGAACCCGTTTCAGTGTGGAAATTGCCTTGCTCGTGCTCGAACGCGAGGCGGAATATCGCGCGAGGGGTGCTTCGCAAGCGGGCTTGTTCGTCTACCAATTCGAAGCATTGAGTCGCAATCGATTAGGTTACGATGCGGGGCTTTTGGCCATGGCGAAGGATCCGCTTTTCGATCCGGAATGGCAGGCGTTCTTACAGATGGTTCGCCAACAAATCGGAGTGGTCGATTTTGCGGATCTCGTTTATTTGCGCTCGGAATTTTACCGTATCGATCAGCTACGCCGAGATGCGGACTACGTAACGCCTTTAGCGATATTGTTCGGAGAGAAGGAAGGAAAGATCGCTCGCGCCAATCGGGGCCGCGATCCGCTTTATTTTTTCGCCGCACTTCAACGCCAGTTGGGTTACCCCGAAGTGCCCCGGCAAAAGCCTCGCGACGATATGCAGAATCAAGTCATCGTGCTTCAGGCCAAGCTTCGAGAATTGGAGCAACGGCTCAAACTGGTCGAGGGAGAGGTCAAAGGCAACGTGGACATGACGGAATTCTTGGCCAAAGCCGACCCGTCGTTGTTTCCGAAGGATGAGGAAGAATGAGTTTGCTGACGCTGATCGACGCATCGTGGGACGTCACGTTTCGGTGTGCGAATTATCCATGAATAGCTTGTTGGTACAAAATCCATCGAGGTGCGGGAACTCGCCGGAAGTTTCGTCGTGTTCCCAGTTCATTCGCGACTCGGCTCGTTAGGAAAGGCGTCGTCTCGAAAACGCCTTTACGAAACCGCGTGGACGTATTGGGACCAGAGATGAATGTCTTCGCTGGAAAGTCGGTTTTCACGTTGAAATTCCGCGAGCGTCGATCCGGATTGCCCTTTCACTTGCGCGGTCACTTCGAGCCGTCCATCTTCGGCGTACCGGTACGAAATGGTCACGGGCCAACCTTTGGGTAGCGTTGCAGGTAGGCCGTTGACGACGCACACGCCGACTTGGTTGCATGCCTCGGGGCGTTCACTTTCTCCTTCCACGATCCGAATCGCGATGTTCGATTGATTGGCCTTGTGCGTGCGGAAGGTCGCGGAAACTTGTTTCGGCAACTGCGTGTTTTTCGGAATGATCACCTGGTTCTTCTTGCGATTCGTCAACGGATCGATGGCGACGATCCCCAAGCTGTGCGAATTCACGTTTGTGACCGAAAAGTGCGGGTCCGCGTTGATTTTTCCTTGGCGACGTAGAATCAATTCGGCATAAAGCGCCGCTCCATGAGCAACGGCTTCGTCGGCGGAGATGGACCGTTCCGGCGTCTTACCGGTGAGGTCCTCGAGCATTTTTTGCACTTGGGGCATGCGCGTCGAACCACCGACGAGCAAGACCTTGTCGATTTGATTCCAGCGAAGATTCGCTTGGCGCACGACGATTTCGGTCGTGGTCTGGGTCCGCCCTAGTAGGTCCGAGGTGATATCTTCGAACTGTTCGCGTGAGATCTCGACTTTACAGCGCTGCCCTTGGCAGGAGACGTACATGGTGGCTTTAGGCCGCTCCGAAAGCGTCTTCTTCACCAGCTCAGCCGACGCCCACATCTCCTGAAGCGTTTGTGGGTCTTCACGGGGGTCTTGGCCGAATTGAGATTGAAAGGACTCCGCCGCGTACTCGATGATTTTTTCATCCCAATCTTTTCCGCCCAATAGAACATCGCCGTCCGTTGCGATGGCGCGGAAGGAATTTTCTTGAATTTCAACGATGGTGACGTCGAACGTGCCTCCGCCGAGGTCATAGACCAAGGCACGCATCATTTTCTGGTCCTTCGTGTGGCCCGCCCGATCAAGGAACCCGATCTGGTAGCCATAGGCGATCGCGGCGGAAGTCGGCTCGTTCAAGATGTCGAGTACTTCGAGCCCGGCGAGTTTGCCAGCGTCGATGGTCGCTTGCCGACGTGTTTCGTCGAAATAGGCCGGCACGGTGATGACCGATTTGCGGATGGGAAACCCGAGTTTCCGTTCCGCGTCCGCTTTCAAGGATCGCAAAATCACGGAAGAAATCACTTCCGGAGGAAGTTTCTCGCCGTTGATGGGTCGGCTAAAGTGGGGCTTGCCCATATCCCTTTTGACGCACACCGCGACTTTGTGAGGTTCCATCGCGGCCGCCTGCACCGCCTCTTTCCCCACGACCGTCGACCCTTCTTCGAAAAGGACGACGCTGGGGGTGATCAGATCGCCGGCTGCGTTCGGAATCGTCGTCGGCCTGCCATGGCCATCGATGTACGCGACCACCGAATAGGTCGTCCCCAGGTCGATTCCGACGGCGATTTCCGGACCATTCCCAGCCACGTTTGAAGTCGAACCGGAGGAAGGCGTGGGCTTTTTTTTGGGGTTGGACGAGGACACGGGAGCTGCCATCGGAGGTGCGGCAGCGGAATTTTTCCGTCGCGTTTCGGAGGGAGATTCTTCCATTGGCTCTGGGTTTGGCAGGGGCGGCGGCACTGGCCTGGACGGGGACGTGCTGAAGAACACGCCAACGTGGTTTGCGATCCGTGTTTCCAAATCCGATTGAAAGCCAATCTTCCCCGCGCTGACTCCATAAACATGCTTGCGAAGATCGCGAAGAAAATCATCCCAGCGAAGCTTGTCCCGTCCGCGCACCCGCAACGGTACCGGAATCATGTTCCAACCTGGATCAATCACCGTCTTTTGAAATTGGGCGTTGTCCGTGACCGTTGTCGCCGGTTGGCCGACGGCCGGCTGCAACGCTTGTAGAACAAGCTTCACCAGGTAATTGCCGTAGATTTCCTGAATATTCTCCGCCATGCCCGGTTCTATCTTCTTGTGTGGATGATCAAGATGGAAAAAAGGCCGCATCGCGCGGCCTCTCCTTAATCGATCATTCTAACCCGTTCCCCAAAAACGAACCATGGTATTTTCCCCGAATCAGGCGGGATGCGTTGACCATCAGGCGGTGGGGCGGGTTTAACGATTGCATGGCATTGGGCATATGTATGGGCTGAGATCGCGCGGAAGCGAATTCGGCGTAATACTTTCGGTTGGGAAGGCAGGCTCCCTCGCGGTCGCGGATCGTCTCATCCATGAAGCGATTCTGAACCTTCACGCTTCGCAACGTAAGCCATAAACACTTTCCGGTCGCAAACGGAAACGTGATATAATTTTTCGGTGGGGACGAGGCACGTGGGAGGATTGGCATGGCAAGCGACGTGCAAACTCAGGCTTCTCGAGCGGAACTCAAGATTCAACACGCCCTCGCGGATTCGTGCACGCGCATGCACCGTCTCGAAGTCATTCGCGCCATCTTGGTCTTGGCGACGGTTATTTTGGGGTTTGCACTTCTTTCGTCGCTCGTCGATCTTGCCTCCACGTCCATCGGCGAAACACTTGGTGGTTGGATTCGAGGTATGTTCTACCTCGCGTTTCTTGGCAGTTTCGGGTTCGCCGTCTTTTCGCTGGTGTCGGTTATTTTCGCGAAGGTGAACCCCTATTTCGCGGCCCACCATCTCGAAGCCACCTTGCCGGATGCAAAGAACGCCCTCATCAATTGGCTGGATCTGCACGATCGCGAACTTCCTTCGAGCTTTCAAAAAAATTTGAGTGGCCGAGCTGAGGAACAGGTCGATCACGCGGACCCCGAACGTTTACTCGATCGCAAACCGATGATGCTTTGGTCGGCGATTTTGGGAAGCGTGGTTTTTGGGTTGTTGGTGTTGTTGGCGACACGGCCTGGCCAATTCTCAAGTTTGATGCACCGCGCGTTTTTCCCTTTTCTTGCTGGGAAATTGGAGAGCTCCATTCGGATCGAGATGCTCCGTCCGCAAACAGGAGACGTGACGCTACCACCTAAAACAGCCCTTCAGATCGCGGCGAAAATCGAGGGGCCCGTTCCAAACGTCAACCAACCGAATGCCCTGGCGGTGCACCTTCGGTATCAGCAGAATGACGTTTTTAAACGCTTCCCGCTCAATTTCGAGCCCGATGGATTATGGACTCTCTCGCTCGCTCCGGAACTCGTGCGTGAAGGCTTGTTCTATAAGCTGGCCGCGGGAGATGTCGAAACGCGGGAGTTCCTCGTCGAGGTTCGCACGCCGGCGGTCTGCAAGAGCTTTGAAATTAGCTACAAAGTACCCGCGTATCGAGGGAGCCGAACGGTCGAAGACCGGTTTCCAAAACAGGGCGAAGTCGCTCCCAAAATCGTGGAATACCAAGGTACGGAAGTCACCTTGACGGTTCGAACCAACCACGAGATTCAAGACGCCAAGATCGTTTTGTTGGTGCCAAACCAAGTACGAGAGATTCCCGCCACGCGCCTGCCAGACGATCCGAAAGCGTTCCGCGCGAGTTGGCCTTTACAGAGGTCAGGCCATTTTCGCATTCAGTTTCGCTCCACGGAAGGGGAAACGAACCCTGACCAACTTCCGTATCCAATGACCGTGCTCGAAGATCAGGCGCCCTACGTCACGCTTTCGGAACCGGGAAAAGACGTGTCGGTGCCGGCGGATAGTGTGCTCTCGTTGATTGGCCAAGCGAAAGATGATTTCGGATTGGGACGCGTTTACCTCGAAATGGCGCTGGAGCAGCAGGGCGAGAAAACGCCCCTGGAGACCCAAGAGTTTTCGCTCGACAAGATGGGGCCGAATCCAATCGACGTTTCGTATGTCGATACGCTCGATCTCACGAAACTGACCGACACGCGGGGCCGTTCCGTTACGCCAAGTGAGGGGGCGGTACTTCATTACTTTCTCGCCGCGGCGGATGCTTCCGACGAGCCAGGCCAAGTTTCCGTCACT
>WBZS01002751.1_pt1 | contig 10219 bp, 7 predicted proteins | sample 5204201 | NCBI WGS metagenome assembly WBZS01 (sample SAMN12344357, study PRJNA552823) | activated sludge metagenome | biome: Activated sludge suspended growth; feature: Nitrification reactor; material: Wastewater; isolation source: activated sludge from nitrification reactor of wastewater treatment... | reverse complement strand
AGCGCTCCATCAATTTGAGAACGATCTGGCTCGACCATACGATCAGCGGAATACTCACCGCCAAACCGAAAAGCAAGAGGAAAAGACTGTCGCGCGATGCCGCAGCGACAGCAATCACGTTGTCAACACTCATCACGAAATCGGCAACGATGATCGTCTTGACCGCACTCCAGAGACTGGTGGCGGCGTCAATTTCGTGACCACCTTTGTCATCGGCGATCAACAGCTTCACGCCGATCCACAACAGCAGCAGGCCACCGGCAAGCTTGAGGTACGGCATCCCGAGCACCTTCGCTGCAAAAGCGGTCAGCACGACCCTCAAAGCGACGGCGCCGAAAACACCCCAGAAAATGCCTTTCCGGCGCTGTTCAAGCGGCAGATTGCGGCAAGCCAGAGCGATCACAACCGCGTTGTCGCCCGACAGAACCAAGTCTATTGCGACAATCTGCATCACCGCAATCCAGAATGCAGCGGACGAAAGGTCTGGCATGGAGTTGCAAAACCGGGCTGAAGGGGTCGCCGATTGTACAGGGTCGCCGGGCGAACGAAGAATCGGCTAAACGGGGATGCGGTATTGAAAACGCCGGCGGTGGTGGCGCCGGCGTCCGAAGCAAGGCAGCAAATGCAACTACAGCAGACTCTTGAGAATTCGTCCCATCTCCGACGGATTGCGCGTCACATGGAAACCGCAAGCCTCCATGATTTCCAGCTTGGCGTTGGCGGTGTCGGCCCCGCCAGAAATCAGCGCGCCTGCATGGCCCATGCGCTTGCCCGCTGGTGCAGTAACGCCGGCAACGAAGCCGACGACCGGCTTCTTCATGTTGCCCTTGCACCATTGCGCGGCATCCGCCTCGTCTGGTCCGCCGATCTCGCCGATCATTATCACTGCGTCGGTATCCGGATCGTCATTGAACATCTTCATGAAATCGATGTGTTTGAGTCCGTTGATCGGATCGCCGCCGAGTCCGACTGCCGACGACTGTCCCAAGCCGAGTTCGGTGAGTTGGGCGACCGCCTCGTAAGTCAGCGTTCCGGAGCGCGAAACCACACCGATACGACCCTTGCGATGGATATGCCCCGGCATGATGCCGATCTTTATTTCGTCCGGCGTGATGACGCCCGGACAATTCGGCCCGAGCAAGAGCGTCTTCTTGCCGCCGGCCGCTTCCTTCGCCCGCATTTTGTTACGCACGACAAGCATGTCGCGCACGGGTATGCCTTCGGTAATGCAGATCGCGAGATCGAGGTCGGCCTCGCAGGCCTCCCAGATCGCTGCTGCTGCACCGGGCGGCGGAACATAGATCACTGAAACCGTGGCGTCGGTATGCGCCTTGGCCTCCTTGACCGACGCGAAGATCGGGATATCGAAGATCTTTTCGCCCGGCTTCTTCGGATTCACGCCGGCAACGAAACAGTTGCGGCCGTTGGCATACTCCTGGCACTTCTCGGTGTGGAACTGGCCGGTCTTTCCGGTAATGCCCTGGGTGATGACCTTGGTGTCCTTGTTGATCAGAATCGACATTGTTCGTATCCCCCGGTTACTTGACAGCCGCGACGATTTTCTCGGCGGCCTCGGCCATGGTGTCGGCAGCGATGATCGGCAGGCCGGACTCGGCGAGGATCTTCTTGCCCATATCCTCGTTGGTGCCCTTCATGCGCACCACCAGCGGTACGGCAAGATGCACCTCCTTGGCCGCCGCCACGACGCCCGTGGCGATGGTGTCGCATCGCATGATGCCGCCGAAGATGTTGACCAGGATGCCCTTGACCTTGGAGTTCTTGAGCATGATCTTGAACGCTTCGGTCACCTTCTCGGTCGTCGCGCCACCGCCGACGTCGAGGAAATTGGCCGGCTCGGCGCCGTAGAGCTTGATCGTGTCCATGGTCGCCATTGCCAGCCCGGCGCCATTGACCAGGCAGCCGATGTTGCCGTCGAGCGAGATGTAGGCCAGGTCGTACTTCGAGGCCTCGATCTCCGCCGCATCCTCCTCGTCGAGGTCGCGGAAGGCAACGATGTCTTCATGGCGGTAGAGCGAGTTCGAATCGAAATTGAACTTCGCGTCGAGCGCCTTGATATTGCCGTTGCCTTCGAGGATCAGCGGGTTGATTTCCGCCAGCGAGGCATCGGTTTCCATGTAGCAGTTGTAGAGCTTCTTGAAGGTATCGACCGCCTGCGACTGCGAGCCGGCTGGCACGCCGATGCCGTTGGCCAGTTCGAGCGCCTGGGCATCGGTCAGCCCGACCAGCGGATCGACGAAGGCCTTGATGATCTTCTCCGGCGTGTTGTGCGCGACTTCCTCGATATTCATCCCGCCTTCCGAGGAGGCCATGATGGCCACCTTCTGCGTCGTGCGGTCGGTCAGCGCGGCGACATAGTATTCCTTCTTGATGTCGGCGCCTTCTTCGATAAGCAGGCGGCGCACTTTCTGCCCTTCGGGCCCGGTCTGATGCGTGACCAGCTGCATGCCCAGGATCGCCGTGGCGAAGCTCTTCACTTCGTCCATCGACTTGGCGACCTTGACGCCGCCCCCTTTGCCGCGTCCACCGGCGTGGATCTGGGCCTTGACGACCCATACCTTGCCGCCCAGCTTCTGTGCTGCGCTCACCGCCTCATCGACGGAGAAGCACGCAATGCCGTTCGGTGTGGTGACACCGAACTTGCGCAGAATTTCCTTCGCCTGATACTCATGGATTTTCATGCGTGTTCCTTGCTGATCAAAGCTTCGTTGATAGATGCCGGTAGCGGTCCATTGAGCCGGATTTCCGCAGCGGTCTTTGAGCGCGGCAGGCTCATTGTGCGAATCTCTTGCCGCCCTCCCCTTCGCGAACCCCAGCGCTGGAAAACGCGCCGGCATGTCTCAGTTGTGGATTCCATTATCGCAGAACGACCGACCCGGAAAGGCCGCCCGTCGCAAGCGTCTGCCGGGTCGCCTCGGCTAGCTCGGCCGCGGCGACCCTGGCCGCTCGACAGGTGTCAAATTCTAACATGGCAGCCCGTTCTTGTGCACTGCCGCAAGGCCGATTCAAGGTGCCCGCCAGAGTTCCCGATGGCGAAACCCGGCAGGTGCATGCGCAGCGAGCACCGACAGGACAAGTACCAGCCAGAACAGCCACCCCGCTTGCGAAACGTCGAACGCCAGCCAGGCGACCAGTGCCAATTTGATGACGATCCACGCCCCTGCTATCTGCCTGAGATACGCCGGATTGCGCCACAGGTCGAGGCCGGCCATGGCCAGTCCTGAGCCGAGCAGCAAAAACGCGAACAGTGGCGGTGGCGTGCCACCGAACAAGGCCGAACCGGTTCCGATCAAACCCGCGACATGGGCCGCGCGCAGCAAATTCAGCGCCCAGCGGCGCAAGGCGTAACCACCGGCGAGCAGATCGGGCCTCAAGTTCTTCACGTTGGTACCGAGATTGTGGTGACGAGGGCCGGTGTTCGCAGCAGACCAGCCAACTTTGCCAAGCTTAACCGCGAGTCGTCTCGAGCGGTGTCGTTCGCATTTCACTTGCTTGCCGGGACCGCATCGCCAAGAATAGTGTCGTGCCCCGATTTTCTGTACGAGCCATCCCATTCACGCCGTCCCGATTCGCGCACAGTGCCCAAGATCAAGCCGCGTCCCGACACCCAGCCGAACCCGCCAACTGCGGGCAACGAAGCGCCGCCTGTGGCAGGCCGATCCGCATTGGCCGGGCTGATCGACGCAGCGGGCGATCCGATGCTGCTGGTGCGGCCCGACGGCGCGCTGCTTTGGGCCAATCCGGCCGCCTGTGCGCAATTGGGCCGGACTTGCAGCGAGTTGCTGTCGATGCGGATTGCAGAAATCGCCGGTGGCTTTGGCACGGCGCCGCTGGCGAGCCTGCTGATCCGGTCGGCTGCCGGCGCTAAAGCACTCGACGGAGAATTCGTCCGGGCCGATGGATCGCGCTGGCTCGTCAGCCTGCATGCCGTTGAGATCGTCTGCGCGGGCGAAGTGGCAATTCTCGTTGTGGCCGGCGAGCGCCGCGACTCGAAGGGAAGACAGGTGCGTCCGCCGCTCGCTGCATGGTCCAGCCATGCCGGCGAAGCGGCGCTCGCCGCCATCTCCAGCCGGCTGGTCCAGGCAACCAGCGACGATCTCGACGCGCCAATCCGCGTCTCGCTTGCCCAATTGAGCCGCACGCTCTGTGCCGACTCGTGCAGCATGCTGTTGCTCGATTCGTCCAAGGCCAACTGGACATGCTCGCACCACTGGTCCGCCGCACCGGACGGCCTCCGTGCCTTACCGACGGGAACGGTTCCCGTGCAACGGATGGCCTGGGCTTGGCGCCAGGTGCTGCAGATGAATGCGGTCGTCGTGCCGCAGGTCGATCGCATGCCGCGCACTGGCGCCGCAGACCGCAAGACTCTGGAAGCCGCCGGTCTGGCCTCGGCGCTATTCGTTCCGCTGATTCACGGCGGCGAAATCCTCGGCTGCGTTCTTCTCGGGAGAACCCGGGCGCAGGCACAATGGCATGACGCCGAGGTCGCGCTCGTCCGCTCGGTCGCCGACCTGTTTGCCACTTCGATCGAACGCCAGCGGATCCAGGTGGAAATGAGCGGGCGCCTGCAGTTCGAATCGCTGGTCGGCAACATCGCCAGCAGCCTGTTGCGCACGCCGGCCAATCTTCTCGACCAGGGCATCGAGACGGCCATGCAGCGGATTGCCGCCTATCTGCGCGCCGATCGCGCCGCGGTTCTGCTGTTTTCCGCCGACTGCCGCCACTTCGGCATCTCGCACGAGGTTTGCGCGCCCGGGATGGTGCCGGCGCGCGAGACCGTCCAGGACCTACCACTGGACGCATTTATGCCGCCGGTCGGTAGACTCGACCCGCTGGAAATCGGAATCGTCGCCGATCTGAACGCCCTGCCCGATTCGGCCGACGAAACGCGCCGCATTCTTGCACTGTTCGGGATCGGCTCTGCGCTGGCGGTGCCATTGGTGTTGGGTTCGGAAGTCGTCGGCGGCATCGTCATCGGTCGCATGGCGTCCGGCCACACCTGGGACCCGCAGCAGGTGGCTCTGCTGCGCGCCTGCGCCGACATCATCATCACGACCATACAGCGGCTGCGCATGGAACAGGCATTGCGCGAATCGGACGAGAAGTTCTCGAGAATTTTTCTCGCGATGCCCGATGCGGTCGCCATCACCGAGTTCGACAGCGGACGCATCGTCGAGGCCAACCCCGCCTTTGAAACCAGCCTCGGTCTGCCGCTGTCCGAGGCGATTGGCCGCTCGCCGTTCGATCTCGGTTTCTGGAAAAGCGCGCAAGAGCGTCAGCATCTGCTCGACGACATCGAACGTCGCGGCCTGGTTCGCAATCGAGAGATGAGCATCGAGCGCGCCAACGGCGAATCGCTGAACCTGCTGCTCTCGGCGGTGAAGATCGAGCTTCGGGGCAGGCCCTACCTGTGCAGTGTCCTGCGAGACGTAACGGCTGCCAAAGTGGCGGAGAAAGCGCTGCGCGATGCCGAAGCGGCGCTGCGGGAACTGAACCAGGAACTGGAAGCACGCGTCAAGAGCCGCACCGCCGAACTCGAATCGTCGCTGCGCGAATTGGAGAGTTTCAGCTACTCGGTGTCGCACGACCTGCGCTCGCCGCTACGCGGCATCAACGGCTTTGCCACACTGCTCGCTGAAGACTATGCCGACAGACTCGACGAGAACGCCCGGGAATACCTGACCCGCATCTCCTCGGCCACCGTGCGAATGGGCAACCTGATCGATGAATTGCTCGATCTTGCGCGCATCGCCCGGGTGCCGATGCGCAAAGCACGGATCGATCTGGCAGGGATCGGCCGATCGATCATGGACGAGTTTCGCGACAGCGAGCCGATGCGCAAAGTCGATCTCGTCATCGGACAGCCGATTCCGGCGCGCGCCGACCCGGGTCTGATGCGTATTGCGCTGACCAACCTGCTCGGCAACGCCTGGAAGTTTACTGGCGGAACCGTTCGACCGCGCATCGAGCTTGGCGCGCGGATCGTCGATGGCGAACAACAGATCTTCGTGCGCGACAACGGTGCCGGCTTCGACATGACCAATTCCCAGTTGTTGTTCCGGCCGTTCAGCCGCTTGCACAGACCAACGGAATTCCCGGGAACCGGCATCGGCCTGGCCACGGTCGCTAGAATCGTCCAGCGCCACGGCGGGCGCGTCTGGGCGGAAGGCCGGGTGGGCGAGGGAGCCGGCTTCTACTTCACGCTCGGATAGACGGGCAGCGCCGCCAGTTGCCGATCATGCAGGCGCGTCAGGGTTGCCAGTGCACTGCAGCTACCGATAAGCGCCATCGCCATATCGGACTGGGTATCGAAGGGATCGCCCTGGGTGCCGAGAAACTCGTCGGCACCCTGGCCAAGCATCAGCGCGGCGATCCACTCGATCAACTCGTAGCAGGCGCTGATCGCAAGGCATACGCATACCACCAAAAACGCCAGCCACTTGCCGGGTCGCAGGGGCGATTTGCGCAGCAGGATCTCGCGAGCCAGCATCGCCGGGACAAAACCCTGCGCGAAGTGGCCGATCCGGTCATAGGGGTTGCGCGCCAGGTGCAGCCAGTCCTGCAGCCAGAACCCCAGCGGCACCCGCGCGTAGCTGTAGATTCCGCCGACGATCAGGATCAGTGCATGCACGGCAAGCAACAGGCAGATCAGGTCGGTCAGCCTGAACCGCCTTGCGCTTGCCAGCAGCAACGGAATACCAATCAGGACCGGCGCAACTTCGAGCAACCAGGTCAATCTGTCGAACGGGCGCACGGCCGAAAGGGCAACGGCAAGGAGCACGGCGCCCAGCAGCGCTCCGCGAAAGCCGGTTCCGAATCGTCCCGTCCGATCCATCGATCGCGTCCCCCCGAATCGCGCCTGGCGGCGCCTCGATGCACATTTTTCCACAAATCCGCCGCGCCCCGAATCTAGAAAAGTTTGTGCCATTGCGCCGCAAGCCCCTGCCCAGACATGTGATTTTCGGTACTATTCCGCGGCAGTCGCGGTCCGGCCCGGTCTATAATGCGCGCTGTTGCTCGCGCCATGCGAAGACAAATGCATAGCTCCGGGCGAATCCCGAAAAGGTAACTGCATGCCGAGACGCCGCTTCCTGCCCCTACTTGCGTTGACCGTCCTGTCGGTCGATGCGCATTCACTGGGCATCGGCGAAATCGTCAGCCAGCCGCGTTTGGGCGAGCGCCTGCGCATCGAGGTGCGCCTGCTCGCCGACGGCCAGTCGCCGATCGAGCCGGGATGCATCCGTCTGGCACCCGGCGACAGCGCGGACGACCTGCCCTGGGTACGCGGGGCGCGTCTGCGGGTACAGGGCGGGTCGCGCCCGACCCTGCTGATCGAATCCAACGAAGCGGTCAATCACCCGATCTACCTGCTCGGCTTGAGAGTGGGTTGCGGCGCAGAAGTGAAGCGCGAGTTCACCCTGATGCCGCAAGCGCCGCTGGAGCTGCCGGTGGCGGCGGCACGTGCGCCGGTGGCGGCCAGGGCAACTTCGGCACCGGAATCCGCCGTCCTGCCGGCAAGCGAAACGAACCCCGGCGGCTGGACCACCATAGAGGGCGAAACCCTTTCCGGCATCGCGAACGCCCTGTTCCCCAACGATCCGGCGAGACAGAAGAGCTTCATCCGTGAAGCGGCCCGGTCCAATCCGCGCCTGTTTCGGGGTGTCGCCGACCCGGCGCAGCACCCGTTGCCTGCCGGGGCGGAGCTGGCGCTTGCGGGCAGCACCAGCCGCAAGGCCGAGCGAACCGCGGCAGCCCGTCCGAAACCCGCCGCATTCCACCCGCCCATGCCGGCGCCAAGTCGTCGGCGCGCTGCAGAGGGCAACGCGCCGCCCGACACGGCGCCGAAAAATACGCCTGCACCGCTTCCGCGGCGCGGCGAAGACCGGCTTTCGGTCGCCTCGGGACCCGGCGGCGAACCGGGCCTCAAGTTCTCCACCCTGCTCGACGACGCCCGTTCGCGCGGCCTGACCGAGGAGCAGCGCGAGCGTCTGCGTCAAGAGCAGCGGTTGATCGCGGAGTTGGACGACAAGATCGTTGCATCGCTCGCCCTGGCCGAGAAGATCCGCAACATGGAGGGGTATCTCGACAAGCTGCAGGGCGACATGGTCCGGCTCGACCAGAAGATCCAGAGTGCCAAGGGCTCGGGTGCTGCGGACAAGGCCGCGCCGAGTGCGCCGGCCACGCCTTCCGCCGCGCCTGCGGTCGTCGCCAAGGCACCCGTCGCGCGCGAGTCGGATGATGGCAGCATCATGCCGTGGCTATACCTGCTGCTTGGCGCGGCAGCCGCACTGGCGGGCTGGCTGTGGTGGCGCCGCCGCCGCACCGCCGAAGACGACTACGCCTATCCGTCCGATACCGCGGCTGCCGACCAGGCCGAACCCGCGCAAGTTTCCGACTTGCCCGAGCACACGATCGCCGTGCCGGCTGCTGCGCCAGTGGCCGCCGCCGCTGATTCGCTGGCCCTGGAACTCGACGATCACGACGACGCCGAACACCGCATCGGCGTCGCCGAGCACGATTCCGCGCTGGAACTGGCGGAAATAATGCTCTCCTTCGGTCGCGTGCAGGGCGCCGCGCAGACGCTTTCCGATTACATCCACGCCAACCCGCGTCAGGCGATCCGCCCCTGGCTCAAGCTGCTGGAGGTCTATCACGGCGCCGGAATGCGGGCTGAATTCGAAGCGCTGGTCGAGCAGTTCCGGCGCAACTTCAACGTCCAGCAGATTGCCTGGGACGACTACACGCAGGATCTCGCGCGCGCCTCGCTCGAGGATCTTCCGCACCTGATCGGGGAGGTGGTGGCGTCGTGGGGAACGGCCGGATGCCTCAAGCTGCTGCAGAGCCATCTCCAGGACAACCGCGAGGGCACCCGGGCGGGCTTTCCGCTGGGTGTGGTCGATGACATCGCCACCCTGATCGCGCTGCTCGAGCCACGCCTCGCACCGCGCCCGGTGATGCACGCGCAGGCGGCAGCCTGATTAGTCGCCGCGCCGCCCGGCCGCGGCCCATTACCACTGCCGGCTGGCCGCGCGTGACGGACTTAGCGATCGCTTATGCGGGGTTGTCGATGTCGGCAAATTCGCAGCGCAATCCGCGCTGTTCGGCAAGGTGCTCGGCCAGCGCCTGCACCCCGTAGCGCTCGGTCGCGTGATGTCCGGCCGCGATGTAGGGCACGCCGGACTCGCGCGCCAGATGCACGGTGGGTTCCGATATCTCGCCGCTGACGAACACATCCGCACCCGCGGCGATCGCCTGTTCGAACAGGCTCTGCGCTGCCCCGCTGCACCAGGCGATGCGCGACACCGGGCGCGCCCCGTCGCCGACCAGCAGCGGGCTGCGCGCCAGGCGCACGCCCAGCTGTTCGGCAAGCTCGGCCGCGCCCAGCGCACGCTCGTCGCCGAAGCCGCCAAGGAAGCCGATATCCTGCTCGGCGAAGCGGCCATCGACCCGCCAGTCCATCAGACGCGCCAGTTGCGCGTTGTTGCCCAGTTGCGGATGCGCGTCGAGCGGCAGGTGGTAGGCGAACAGGTTGATGTCATGGCCGAGCAGGCGGGCCAGGCGCGCCTTGCGGGTGGCGACGACCCGGCCGTCGTCGCCGCGCCAGAACCAGCCGTGATGCACGACGATGGCATCGGCCCGGCAGGCGATGGCGCGTTCTATCAGGGCCAGACTGGCGGTGACGCCGAACAGCACGTGGCCGATCTCGTCGCGTCCTTCCACTTGCAAGCCGTTTGGGCAATAATCGCGGAATCGCGCGGCGTCCAGCAGTTCATCCAGATAGCGTTGAAGCTGAATTCGCTGCATTGTCTCTCCCGAACCGACCCTTCACTTAACCGATCCGAATTATGCGCCGCTTGTGGCTGATGTTCGCGCAGGCCGTCACCGTTGCGCTCGCGCTGCTGTTCGTCTTATCCACACTCAAACCCGAGTGGATCGGCCGCGCGCCGCAGTTGGCGGCCCTGCCCGCCCCCGCGCCGGCCTTCGTACCGGCGCCGACAGTTGCGCTGACCGCGACCGTGGCGCCGGCGGGCGAAGCGCGTGCGGTTTCCTATGCCGCCGCCGCCGGCAAGGCCCTGCCCTCGGTGGTGCACGTCTTCACCAGCAAGGCGACCAAGGCGGCCAAGCACCCGTTTGCCGACGACCCGATTTTTCGCCACTTTTTCGGCGAGCGTGGCGATGCCGGCCCGCAGCGCAGCGCCGG
>WBZS01001104.1_pt2 | contig 10224 bp, 10 predicted proteins | sample 5204201 | NCBI WGS metagenome assembly WBZS01 (sample SAMN12344357, study PRJNA552823) | activated sludge metagenome | biome: Activated sludge suspended growth; feature: Nitrification reactor; material: Wastewater; isolation source: activated sludge from nitrification reactor of wastewater... | reverse complement strand
GTGGACGCGGCCGGGGTCTCGACAGGCTCGACCAACGACACAGGCTCGACCAACGACACAGGCTCGACCAACGACACAGGCTCGACCAACGACACAGGCTCGACCAACGACGCGGCCTCGGCCGGCGGATGGGCCTCCGTCCGCAGCCAGGCGGTCACCGGCCAGTCCGGGAACCACACCACCAGGCAGCGTCGGGGCTGTGGGCCGGCCATCAGCTCACCACCCGCAGCGGTTCGCCCGGGCGGACGGAAGCCGGTGCCGACCCGGCGGCGTCCGGCGCCGCGGACAGCCGGCCGGCGGCGTCCGGCAGCGACAACCTGGCCTGCCGGGGCGCCGGGAGTCGTTTCGAGGTGACGGTCACCAGCACGCTCCGGGCGGTCAGGCAGCCGTGTCCCGCGCCGATTCCCGACCAGTGCGGGGCCGACGTGCTCAGGGTCGCCTCCGCCCGCGGCCACGGACCGGCCACCAGCAGCACCGCTCCGCTGGTGCGCATCCGGGCGGCCAGCCGAGCTGCGTCGGCGTCGCGCACCCGGCCGCCGGGACGCACCGCCACCACGGGCAGCACCTCGGCCAGGGCGGCCGTGACCGTGAACCAGCGTTCGCCCGGACGCGGCACCAGCGCCACCCGGCCGAGGTTCAGCCCGGCCTGCTCGGCCGCTTCGGCGCCGAGTTCCGGCAGCCCGATCACCCCGCACCAGGAACCCTCCCGCGAGGGTTCGGCCAGCAACGCCAGCAGCAGCGACCCCGTGGTCACCGTGTAGGCCGAGCCCGGCGCCAGGCCCCCACCCGGCAGCAGCTCGGCCAACGCCGGCGGGACCGGCACCCGTCGGTCATCGCGGGTACCGGCCCAACGGACGTCGCCCTGCACCCGCCGGACGCCCTCCAGGCGCGCGTCCACACCCGGAGCCAGGGTGCCGGCCGCGATCGTCATACATCGATGATCGAACTAACGTTCGATTACGTCAAGATGGAGATGCGAGAGATCCCGGGGCAGACCCGTCATCCCCGCGGACGCCGGGATCTCGGCCGGACGCGCGACGAAGGGCCGCCATCGTGTGCGCCACGATGACAGCCCCTGCCGCACGGATCAACGATTGCTGGCGAAGAACCGCTGCGCGACGTTGGTCTTGGTGTGCTTGTAGTACCAGGCGGTCGGCTTGCCGTCGCCGCTGATGATCCAGGCGACGGTGATCGCCTTGCGGCCCTTGGCGGCCTTGGCCGACCACTTGCTCGACGATGTCAGGTTGGGCACCTTCTTGGTGGCCTTGTTGATCGCGGCGAGCCATTCCGACTTGGTGGTTTCGGTGGTGCCGGAAACGGTGACGATTTCCCAGGTGGATTTGCCGTAGTGCGGCTTGTCCTCACCCTTGCGAAGCAGGCCGTCATTGTCGTAGCCGGCAGCCTTCGACCGGAGCTTGCTGGTCTTGGTCGAGTACGTGTCGACCTGAACCTTCAGGGTGACCTTCTTGGCCGTCGGCGGTGTCGGCGGGCATTCCACCTGGGTCTTGGTTTCGCGGTTGCGCTCGTCGATCAGAGTCCAGCCCTCGCCCGGGATGTCCGTGGTCCAGTTGGCGTCGCTCAGGTTGCTCGACTTTCCGCCGCCGGGCAGGTAGTAGCTGATCTGGTCGGGTGTCGAGTCGCCGTTGCCGACCTCTCGGCTGCCCACGTCGCGGGTCTCGGTGTCGTCGCCGGGGTTGTCCGTGGACCAGTCGGACCAGGGGCCCCAATCGGTGTAGCCGGCGTCCGTCTCGACTTTCTCGGCCTGGTATTTGACGGTCACGCCGGGGCCGCCGTAGGCGCTGAGGGACACGGTTCCGGTGCCCAGGTACCTCTCGGGCACGCCGTCCTTGCCCCACACGATGTTGATGATCACGTCCGGGATCTGGTGCCAGCCGCTCGACTTGACCCAGTGTCCGGCGACGGTCTGGCCGTTGACCTTCGTGGTTCCTCCGTCGACGAAGTCGTAGCCCTCGACCGACTTGATCTCCTTGGAGCCGTAGAGCTTGGTGCGGCTGCGGAAGCGGTACTCGGTCGTGAAGGTCTCCTTCTCGCCCGGAACGACCTGCTTGTAGCGCGACTCGTGAACCGTCGAAGTCGAGTAGCAGGCGTTCTGTTCCTGTGCCGCCGCGAGCGGTGCGGAAATGACGAGGGAGCCCCCCAGAATGGCAGCGGTGGCGGCCAATGCTCCGATCATCTTGTGCATTTCTTCTCCTTGCGAGTGAGCCTCGAAATCAAGGTTTCTTGTTCGAGTGCTGACGGACCTCTTTGTCGTAGAACAAGATGGTCCTGCAAGCGCAAGTTCAGCCCGGGCGGCGATGAATCTTCGATCAAGACATCGTCAAGACCGGATCCAGCATTTCTTGAGGTTCCGCACGCGGCGAAACGGCCGGCGAGCGCGACGACCGGGGTGTCGGTCGCCGGCTCGCCGGCCGCGGAATCGGATCAGCCGATCAGATCAGCCAACGGTTGGCCCGCACCAGCGGCAGGTTCCGCCAGGCGTTGCCCAGGCCGAGGTACCGGCCGGAGTCGAAGGCCAGCACCGAGAGTGCGGCGACCGCGTAGAACAGGTGCTGGTCGAGGAACGGGTTGTACTCCAGCGGCAGGGAAGCGAACCAGAGGTTGAGCATCAACACCCCGCCGCCGATCGAGGCGACCCGGGTGCCGACGCCGAGCAGCAGCGCCAGCCCGGCCCCGACGGTGGCGAGCAGGAACAGTGCGTCGGCGACGGGATTGCCGACCAGGGGCTTGAGCAGGGCCGCGGCGGGCGCATCGGCCTGCAGGCCGTACAGCAGGAAGCCCTTGGTCGGGGAGACCCCGGCGAGGACGGACTGCTCGGGCGTGGTGGCGAAGCCGAGGCCGAACACCTTGTCGATGCCCGACCAGAACAGGGCCCAGCCGAAGCCCAGCCGCAGCATGCCGAGGCCGACCTGCTGGAGTGGGAGCGGCGTGGACGTCGTGCCCACGGGCGGGGCGTGGGATTCGGAACGGTTGAGGGAGGTAGCGGACATTCGGAGGTCTCCTGAGTGAGGGATGGGAGGCCACTCGCGCCGTCGATGACGATGTGGACGGAGGGAGCGGCGGCGGGGTGGGGTGGTGGCCTCGCCGCCGACCGCTGGATGGAACCCGGATCAGCCGGTCCGGGGATGGGACCGGTTCAGCCGGCGACCCGATGCGGGCTGCGGAAGGCCGGGACGCCACTCGGCCGCTGCACGGGCCGGGTGGAGAAGCGGGCGGTGGCGCCGAGGTGTCGGGTGCCCGAACGCAGGATCCGCAGCCGGCGGAACTCGGCATCGATGGTCCGCAGCACCCGCATGCCGTCGGGCAGCGCCCGCAGGTTGGAGGTGCCGTGGATCCGGTCGTGCTCGTAGCTGGGGATCTCCAGGATGGTCAGCCGGGCGGCGGCGGCCCGGCAGTTCAGCAGAGTTTCGATTTCGAATCCGTCACCCCAGCGGGTGCCGCCGGCCTCGGGGTCGGGAAGATCGAAGACGTCCAGCACATCGCGCCAAAACGCGTTGTAGCCGTAGCAGAGGTCGGTGTAGCGGGTACGGAACAGGGTGTTGACCAGACCGGTCAGGGCGCGGTTGCCCAGCGCCCGGGTGGCGGTCAGGTCGGCGGAGCCGCCGCCGTGCAGCATGCGACTGCCCTTGACGAAGTCAGCTCCGCTGAGCAGCGCGGCCACCATCAGGGGGATCTCCCGGGCGTCGGCCGAGCCGTCGGCGTCGAACATCACGACGATGTCGCCGGTCGCGGCGGTGAACCCACAGGCCAGGGCATTGCCCTTGCCGGTCCGGGTCTGCTGCATCACCCGCACCGACGGCATCACCCGCTGGGCGGTCTCGACGGTGCCATCGGTGGAGCCACCGTCGACGACGATCACCTCGTGCACGTCCGGCAGCGTGGGCAGGACGCGTTCGAGGTTCGGCGCCTCGTTGAAGGTAGGGACGATGATGCTGACCCGCGGGTGAGCGGGAACGGTGCGTAGCGACATGAGCGACTTCCCCCGAAGTTCTTTCAAGCGTGAGGTAACAACTGACTAAGGCTTGCCTTACCTAACCTACATCAGTCGTGCCGACCGCTGGCAATCGGTCGGAGCCTGAAATGGGACGCCGCGCGACGACGTCGCGGGATGGGTTATGGCCGGGTGGGACGGCCGAGGGCACGCCGACCGCCCGGCCCGCCGGGGCGGGTCACGGACAGCGTGCGGTGTGCGAGGGGCTCAGGCGACGTCGAGCGCGATCCCGGCGGCGCGCAGCGGCTCGGCGAGGGCGTCCGCGTCGCCGACGACGATCAGGCTGAGATCGTCGACCGGGATGTGGCGTTCGACCGCGTCGGTGGCCTGGCCGGCGGTGACCCGCCGCAGAGCGGCGGCGTGGGCGTTCACGAAGCCGGTGTCGAGGCCGGCCTCGACGAGCGCGGCGGCCTGGTCGCTGATCCCGGACGCCGTGGCGCAGCGCAGCGGTGCGATGCCGATCAGGAAGTTGACCGCGTCGGTGAGTTCGGCCTCGGTGATGCCCCGGTCCCCGTCCACCCGCAGCAGCTCGGACGCCTCGACGATCGCCGGAACCGCCACCTCGGTGCGGAAGGAGGCGTGCATCGTCAGCAGCCCACCGGAGCGGGCCGGCGTGTTGGCCAGCTGTATTCCGTAGGTGTAGCCGCGCTCCTCGCGCAGCACCCGGTTGAGCCGGCTCAGGAAGCCGCCGCCCAGCACGAAGCTGCCCAGCCGCAGCGCGGCGTAGTCCGGATGCCGACGGTCCAGCCCGAACCGGCCCAGCCGGACGTCGGCCTGCACCGCACCCGGACGATGGATCAGCAGCGCCCGCGCCGGCGCCGGACCGGGTGTCTCGTGATCGACCGGGGACGTCGGCCGCTGCCAGCCGCCGAAGGCGTCCGTGACGGGGGAGAGCGGGTCGGCACCGAAGTCGCCGGCCAGCACCAGGGTGGCCCGCTCGGGGCCGTAGCGGGCGCGATGCTGCGCCCGGACGTCCGCGGCGGTGATCCCGGCCACGGTGGCGGCGCTGCCCGCACCGGGCCGGGACTCCCGGAACTCCGCGCCGACGACGGCGGACCGGAAGGCCAGCGCGCCGCGGTGGCTCGGGTGCGCCTCCTGCTGGGCGATCTCGGCCAGCCGCAACTCGACGTGCCGCGCGACGTCGGCGTCCGTCAGCTGGGGCTCGCGCACCGCCTCGGCGAACAGCGGCAGCGCCGCGGTGAAGCGGGTGCTCGGCACCTCCAGGCTGAGATGCGTGGCCGCATGGCTGCAGCCGCCGGCGAGGACGGCGCCGCAGCCCTCCAGTTCGTCGGCGAAATCGATGCCCGGGTGGGTTTCGGTGCCCTCGTCCAGGCACCGCTGCAGGATGGCCGACACGCCCTCGCGGTCGGGCGCCTCGCTCGACAGCGGCAGGTCGAGCACCAGGGTGGCATTGATCAGATGCTGGCCCGGCCGCTCGAACACCAGGACGCGGACACCGTTGTCGAGCAGCGCCGTCCGCGGCTCCGGGAAGTCCCACAGCGGGGGCGCGGGCACGACCGGGCGGTTCATGCGGACTCCTTCCGGTAGCTGAGCACTGCTCTCTGATCGGGCCGCAGGTATCGCCGGGCGGCCTCGCCGACCTGGGCCACGGTGACGCCGCGCACCTCGTCGAGATGCCGGTTCACGATCTCGGGATCGCCGTACAGCGTGGCGTAGCAGCCGATCAGGTCGGCCCGGCTGTCGAACCGGCCCAGCTGGTCCAGCCACTCGCGCTCGAACTGGGCCTTCGCCCGGTCCACCTCGACCGCCAGCGGACCGTCGTCCACCAGGCGCGCGACCTCCTCGACGATGGCCGCCTCCAGCCGCTCCGCCGGAACGCCGGCCAGGCCGCGGGCCTGGGCGAAGCCGATGCTGTTGCCGCCGATCAGCGCCAGCGCGGACGCCCCGGCTCCCTCGGCGATCACATCGGTGCGCACCAGCCGCCGGTGCAGTCGCGACGTCTGCCCGTCGCCGAGGATCGCCAGCGCCAACTCGACGGCGGCGAAGTCGGGGGCGTCGCGGGCCGGCAGCCGCCAGGTGGTGTAGCTGGCGTCCGTCGGCACGTCGGCGGTCACCTCGGCGCGCGGCACGCCGGTCAGCGGCGGCAGCGGCGCGGCCGGCGGCCGTCCGCTCCGGGGGACGGGCGGCACGCCACCCAGGTAACCGGCGGCCCGGGCCACCGCGTCGTCCGGGGTGACGTCGCCGACGATGGTGAGGACGGCGTTGTTCGGCGCGTAGTGGGTGGCGAAGAAGGCGCGGACGTCGTCCAGGCTGGCCGCCGCGAGGTCGTCCATCGAGCCGATGGTGGGGTGGTGGTAGGGGTGGCCGTCGGGGAAGGTGAGCGCGATCAGCTGGATCAGGACGTCGCCGTAGGGCACGTTGTCGTAGCGCTGCCGCTTCTCCTCGAGCACCACCGCGCGCTGATTGTCGAGGGTCTCCTGGCTCAGCTCGAGGCTGGCCAGCCGGTCGGCCTCCAGCCACAGCGCCAGGTCGAGGGCGTGGGTCGGCACCGTCTCGAAGTAGTTCGTGCGATCGAACCAGGTGGTGGCGTTCGCCGATCCGCCGACGCTCTGGACGATGGCGAGATGCTCGCCGGCGGCGACATTGGCCGAGCCTTCGAACATCAGGTGCTCGAACAGGTGCGCCAGGCCGGTGCGTCCGGGTTGCTCGTCACGCGAGCCGACGTCGAACCACAGGTTCACCGCGACCACCGGAACCGTGGGGTCCGGGTTGACCACGACCCGCATGCCGTTGTCCAGGACGGTGGAGTGCAGGGGAAAGCGCACGGCAGTGGACATGTGGGCCATCGAACCACACACCCGTGCACGACTGGCCGGGAGGCGCGAATCCTGGGCGTCCCCGATCAGCCGATCGGCCGACGCGGCGGGCGCAGCAGCAGGGTGAGGCCCATCACCACGACCGCCCCGGCCAGGATCGGCACCATCGCCGAGAGGCCGCGCTCCAGAGCGAGCGAGTCCGGCAGGCGCGGCCAGACGCCGCTGCCCGCGGGTGGCTGCGGCGCCGGCAACGGGGGGTCCGAGGGCGGGTTCTGCGGCAACTGGGGCGCCGGCGTGGTGTGGGAGGGCTCAGGGCTGGGTGCGGCAGTGGTCGGGCCGGCCGCACCGCTGGTGGCCGCGGGGGAGCGGCTGCTCGACCGCACATTCGGCTGCGGCGTCCGGGTGACCGGCGGGCGCGGGGTGCTGATCACCGGTGGGCGCGAGGACGGCGTGGGCGTCCGGGTGGGGTGCGCGGTCGGCTTCTGGGTCGGGGGGAGGGTCGGCGTGGTCGTCGGGATCGTCGGGGGGACGAGGGTCGGTGCGCTTGTCGGGATGGTCGGCGGGGCGATCGTCGGCGCCGCGTCCGTCGGGGTGCAGGTCGGCGTCGGACGCGGCGTGTGCGACGGCCGGGGGGTGTGCGACGGTGTCGGTCGGGGCGACTTGGTGTGCGAGGGCGTGCTGGTCGGCCTGGGGGATTCGCTCGGCTTCGGTGAATGGCTGGCCGACTCGGTCGGCTTGGGGCTGCTCGTGCAGCCGTGTCCGCCGTCGTGGCACGGGGGCTCGCTGGTGTGCGCGAGGGCCGGGGCGGCGGCCAGCAGGGCAACGCCGAGCATCGCCACGGCGCCCCAAGCGGCGACGCGCAGCCGTAGGCCGAGCTTCCCGCTCATCTACCCCCCAAGGCTCACCCCGCGTACAGAGTACTCAGCGAGCGCTTGGCTTGTCTTCACCGGCCCGGTGGGCTCGCCATGGCGGGTCGAGGGTTCTCCGACGGACGCCGAGGCGTCCGGTCAGTCGAGACAGAGGCAGAACGGGTGACCGGCGGGGTCGAGCAGCACCCGGAACGTGGTGCCGGGTTGGTGGCTCACCCGGGCGGCGCCGACAGGAACGACCACCCGAAACGGCGGCCTTCCGGGAGGCGAGTGCGGCCGGACGAGCGCCGTCAGTCCTCGGACGGCCTCGGCAGGGGCACCGTCTCGTCGCGCAGGGCGTCCAGGTCGTCGGGGGTGCTGCCGACCAGCAGCCGCAGCGAGTCGGCGGCGTCCCAGTCGTTGAGGTGCAGCCCGGCGACGATCGTGCCGCCGCGGACCCACAGCGCGACCAGGTTCAGAGCGGCCCGGTCGCCGCGGACGATCAGTTCGTCGTAGCCGTCGCGTCCGACGTGGCCGAGGTACTCCATGCCGAGGTCGTACTGATCGCTGAAGAAGTACGGCTGCCGGGTGTACGGCGCCTGGTCGCCGAGCACGGAGCGCGCCACGTGCCGGCCCTGTTCGATGGCGTTGTCCCAGTGCTCCACCCGGACGCGGCCGAGGCTCGGATGGGCCTGGTTCGCCACGTCGCCGGCCGCGAACACCGCCGGGTCGGCGGTGGCCAGCCGGGCGTCCACCAGGACGCCGTTGCCGGTGGCCAGGCCGGCCGCGGCGGCCAGTTCGTCCGCCGGCGCCGCTCCGACACCGGCGACGATCAGGTCGGGGCGCAGCCGGGTGCCGTCCGAGAGCAGCACCTCGGAGCCTTGGACGCCGGCCACGGCGGTGCCCAACCGCAGGTCGACGCCGTGGCCGCGGTGCAGGTCGGCGAACAGCGGCGCCAGCTCGGGGCCGAGCACGTTCAGCAGCGGCCAGGCGGCGTTCTCGACCACGGTGACCTCGGCGCCGGCCTGCCGGGCCGCGGCGGCGATCTCCAGGCCGATCCAGCCCGCGCCGACGATCAGCAGCCGTCCGGTCAGCTCCTCCTTGAGAGCCAGCGACTCGTCCAGGGTGCGCAGGTAACGCACCGGAATGTCGCCGGCCTCGAGGGCCGGCAGCCGCCGGGCCGTCGACCCGGTGGCCAGGATCAGGCGGTCGTAGTCGAGTTCGCCGTCGTCCAGCAGGACCCGCCCGCGTTCGCGGTCGAGGGCGGTGGCCCGGACGCCGATCCGCAGCTCCACGCCGTGGTCGTCGTACCAGGCGCGATCGTGGACGAAGACCGACTCGGGCTGCTCGGTTCCGAGCAGCAGGCCCTTCGACAGCGGCGGGCGCTCGTAGGGCAGGTGGGGTTCGGCGCCGACCACGGTGATGGCGCCCGAATACCCCTGCTCGCGCAGCTCGGCGACCGCATTCGCGGCCGCCAGCCCGCCCCCGATCACGACGATCTTGCTGACTGGGTTGTTCATGGTTGGCTCCTGGCGAGTGAGAGGAATTCGGCGCGGCTGCGGGAATCCTCCCGCAACCTGCCGAAGAGTGCGGACGTGACGGTGCGGGTGCCGTCAGCGCGGGCGCCGCGCAGGCTCATGCAGGTGTGCTCGGCCTCGATCACCACGCCGACGCCGTGCGGGTCGAGTTCGCGCTGCAGGTGGTCGGCGATCCGCTTGGTGAGCCGTTCCTGGGTCTGCGGCTGGCGGCAGTGGAAGTCGGTCATCCGGGCGAACTTGGACAACCCGAGGATGCGGTCGGCGGGCAGGTAGCCGATGTGGGCAACGCCGACGAAGGGCAGCATGTGGTGCTCGCACAGCGACCGCACCGGAATGTTCTGGACCAGCACCAACTCGTCGTAGTTCTCGGTGTTCGGGAAGCTGGTCAGCTCGAAGTCGGCGGAGGTGGTCAGCTCGGCGAGGGCGTGCGCCATCCGCCGGGGCGTGTCGACCAGGTTCACGTCGGTGAGGTCGAGGCCCAGCGCGGTCAGCAACGCCGCCGCGGCCACCTCGGCGGCCGGCAGGTCGGCGCGGGGCCGGTCGGGCACGATCCGCGGACGCCAGCGCAGCCGCTCGGTGGACCGGTCCTCGGTCGCGCCGTTCACCTGCGCGTCGGCCGCGATGGTCGGCGCCTGGCCTCCTGCTCCCATGACCAACCCTCCGGTTCTAACATCAATGATCTTGAATATTAGAAGCGTCACCCTCTTGTGTCAACGAGGTTGTGTTTTACGATTCTTCCCATGGACCTGGCAACCCAGGCGGCGGGCATCGGCGCCTTGGCGGACCCGACCCGGCGCCTGCTGTACGAGTACGTGGCGGCGCAGCCGGAAGCGGTCGGCCGCGAGCAGGCGGTCGTCGCGCTGAACCTCGCCCCACACAACGTGAATTTCCATCTCGACCGGCTGGTCGCCGAGGGCCTGCTCGAGGTGGAGTACCGCCGGCTCAGTGGACGGACCGGCCCCGGCAGCGGTCGTCCGAGCAAGCTGTATCGGCGCGGTGGCCGCGAATTCGCGGTGTCCCTGCCGCCCCGGCGCTATGAGCTGGTGGCCGAG
>WBZS01002749.1_pt1 | contig 10230 bp, 8 predicted proteins | sample 5204201 | NCBI WGS metagenome assembly WBZS01 (sample SAMN12344357, study PRJNA552823) | activated sludge metagenome | biome: Activated sludge suspended growth; feature: Nitrification reactor; material: Wastewater; isolation source: activated sludge from nitrification reactor of wastewater treatment... | reverse complement strand
TGCGCGCGCCCCTGACGAACTTCGTGGTGACGACCGCTCTCATCATCAGCGCGATCGCGGCGCTTGTCCCCGCTCCGACCAACCTCCTCGCGGGCGCAGGTGAGCGGGTGTGGAAGCCCGCGGCCACCGCGAACGGTGCGAACACGGCATACGCGCTGGGGTTCGGCGAGGCGACCCTCGATCTGGCCGCGATCACGAGCGAAGCCGACGCCTACCCGGTCAAGGTGTCCCTCGGTCTCGGTGAGCTGCTCATCATCGTGCCCGACGGGGTCACCGCCCAGATCGACCTCACCCTGGGCGGTGGCGAGGTCGCCACTGAACGGCCCTCGGGTGACCGCCGCTCGATCGAGGTCAACTCCGGAACGGGTGTCAAACAGAGCTACCTCATCGGCAGCGGATCGCCGGATGTCGTCATCACCGCCTCGGTGGGCGCCGGCAGCGTCGTCCTGCGCAGCTCCAGCGCCCCGGTCGTCGTGGGAGGAGCGTCATGACCCAGCCCGCAGCCCCGCAGCCGCCCTCGACGCCTCAGGTCATCCCTCCCCCGAAGGGCCCGAACTGGCGGCTGGTCATCCACTCGGTGGTCCTGCTCGCCGGTGCTGGCGCCCTGTTGGCCCACCTGGCCCGAATGCGGCTGAGCGTGTCGCTGACCGTCGCGTGGCCGACGGTGTTCATCGTCGGAGGCGTGGCCCTCGTCCTCATCGGGCAGCTCGGCCTGCTGCGGCGCCGCCGCACCTCACGCCGAGGCTGATCGAGCCGTCCGTTCGAGCACGTCGCGCCACGTCTCCAGCAGCGGCAAGCCGGGGACCTCGGTCGGCGGCACCCACGCGGCGCTCGCGGTCGTGCCGCCGACCTCGTGGACGACGGGAGCCGACGGCTCGTCACAGATGGCCTCCCACAGCACTCCGACGGCGTGGAAGTCCTCCAGTCGGCCGCCCGGAGCCCGACCGATCCAGTGGCGGTCCACAACCGCACATGGCCGGCCGACTCGCACCTGCTGACCGGTCTCCTCCATGACCTCGCGGGCGACGGCCGCCTCCAGAGTCTCGCCTGGTTCGATCCCGCCACCGGGTGGCCCCCAGCGGCCCGGCGCGTTCGTCGCGTCGGAGAACTGGACCAGCAGCACTCCTCGCGGCGATGTCACGACGGCGTATGCCGCGAGCCGCTGCACCCGCACCGGCTCCTCATCGGGTCCCAGCGTCAAGCCGGGGTCGAGCGGGACCAGCCGGGCACCGGGCGGTTGATCCGCATCCACCGGGGGCCGAACCTCGAAGGAAACGACAACCTCCTCACCCGTGGTCGACACCCAAGCGTCGAGCACCGAAATGCCGACGAACCCGTTGTCCCACAGGGCCTGTGCCGGGCTGATGCCATGCCGAAGGAGCCAGGGGCCGACCGGCGACGCCGTTGTGACGCGGACGCCAGCCACCCAGAGTCGCGTCATCCCGCCAACGCAAGAGCCCGGGCGTATTCGGACTCCGCGGTCTGCACGACGTTGTCCCAGCTCTGGGTCGGCTCGTTCTTGAGGTTGTATGCCGTCATCCGTGACCGCACGCTCGGGTGCACGGCCAGGGTGGTCAGACGTCGGACCAACTCTTCGTCGTCGTCGGCGAGGAACCCGTTGACGTCGTCGGTGACGAACTCCGAGATGCCCGAGCCCACGCGGCCTACGATCGGCAGGCCCGCGACCCGAGCTTCCAACGCCGCGATCCCGAACGACTCGAGGACCGACGGCGAGACGAAGACGTCGCTCGCGGCATACCGCTCCTTGAGGGTGTCGCGCGGCACCCGACCGGGCAGCGCGATCCAGTCCTGGGCACCAAGCCTGGCGATCGCGCGCTCGATCTTGGGGCGCTCCGAGCCTTCGCCGAGGATCTCCAGGCGCACTCCCGCGCGGGGGGCGGCAGCGCGCACCTTGGCCATGAGTTCGACCAACTGCACCGGTCGTTTGCGGGCCTCCAGGCGCATCGCGGACACGAACCGCACGATCCCGTCGCCGAGCAGGGGCCGCCCAGCGGTCGGCCGCCACGCTTCGACGTCGATCCCGTTGGGCAGCACCAGGACTGGCGGCCCGTCGACGATCCGGCGCAACGGTGTCGCGGCGATGTCGGACACTGCGTTCATCGCCATCCCCGACTGGGCCCAGCGGCGCACTACTCCGGCCGCACGGACGGCCGACTCGGCCTTGTCCAGGACGCAATGCCAGGTCATCGTTGTCGGCAGACCCATCCGCGTGGTGAGGAAACCGCAGTCGGAGGCGAAGGGGCTGACGACCCCCATGTGGATGTGCGCGACGTCGAAGCTCTTGAGCTCGTCGCGCAGCCCACGGGTGGCCAACGGGTTGACCAGGAGCTGGCGGGGCAGGCGCACACCGAGCCGGTGGACGGGGATGCCGTTGAGGATCTCGACGTGGCCGTAGGCGACCCCGCCGGGCGTCAGCGTGAAGACCTCGACCTCATGACCGCGCGCAACCAGCCGAGCCGATAGGTCGGCGACCTGCACCTCGATGCCGCCCAAGCGGGGGAGGTAGCAGTCGGTGAGCATCGCGATCCGCACGGCCCCTACTCTTTCACGCGCACCGCCAGGGGCCGGAGAATGGGCGTTGCTATGGCGCTCACCTTCCTTGCCTTCCACGCCCACCCTGACGACGAGGCGATCCTCACCGGGGGGACGCTCGCGCGCGTCGCGGCTGCCGGTCACCGGGTCGTCCTCGTCACCGCCACCGACGGCGCGTTGGGGCTCACGAGCCGCCGGTATGCCGCCGCTGGCCTGGCCGGGGTGCGCGCCGCTGAGTTGGCCGAGAGTGCGCGTCTGCTCGGTGTCGCGCGGGTGGCGCAGTGGGGGTATGCCGACAGCGGCCTTGGCCCGGTGCTGTTCGACGACCCGCCGGGTCAGGTGCGGTTCAGCCGCGCCTCGGTCGACGAAGCCGCCGAGCGCCTCGCGGGGCTCTTGCGTGAGGAGTCGGTCGACGTGCTGCTCACCTATGACGCCAACGGTGGTTATGGTCATCCCGACCATGTACAGGTCCATCGGGTCGGCGTTGTTGCGGCCGAATTGGCGCAGACCCCAAGGGTGTTGGAGGTCGCCGTGTCGCCGCGGGTGGCCCGGGTGATGAAACCTCGGCACCTGTCGTTGGCGCCGGTCCGCCCGGCGACCGTCGTCGTCGACGTCCGCGACCAGCTCGACATCAAGATCGCGGCGATGCGGGCGCACCGCTCGCAGCTGACCGCCGACGGGTGGCTCCCCCGCAACATCGACGTCATCACCCGCCTGCCTCGACCGGTGCTGGCTCGGTCGCTGGGGTGGGAGCGGTTCGCCGACCCCACGGGGTCTAGTGCACCGCTGTGTCCTTGAGCTTGCCGGTGCCCCTCGCGCGCAGCCGGGCGATCTGACGGGTGCGGGCCTCATCGGCCAATGAGTCGTCGATCGGCTCGGGCTCGAACGGACGGCCGGTCGCGCGCTCGGCCGCAGCGGCGATGAGCGCGTCAGCCACGGCGGGGTTGGCGGGCAGGATCGGCCCGTGCAGGTAGGACCCGATGACGTTGTTGGTCCTGGCGCCCTCGGTGTGGTCGTGCCCGTTATTGCCGTGACCGACCCGGACCATGCCGAACGGCGCTTGCCCTGAGCCGAGAACCGTTGCGCCCGAATGGTTCTCGAAGCCGACGACCTCGCCCCATTGCGTGTCGAGGACGATGCCGCCGATCATCCGGGTCGACTGGCCGCGAGTGGTGACATCGAGGATGCCCAGACCCGGCAGCTCGACGCCCTCGCTCGTGATGAAGGCATGGCCGAACATCTGGTACATCCCGCAGATCATCACCATCGGGGCGCCATCGGACGCCAGGCCGCGCAGGCGGTCACCGATGGCGGCCAGGTCGTCCTCGACGCGGCTTTGACCGGAGTCCTGCCCCCCGCCGCCCACGAGCAGGTGCGCGTCCGGGGGGAACGGCATACCAGGGTGGTGGTCGTGGACGACGCAGTCGTAACCGTGCCGACGAATTCGGGCGGCCAGGCACCGGGTGTTGCCCAGGTCGCCGTAGATCGACATCTCGCGCGGGTAGAGGTGGACCAGGACGATCCGGCCCTTGGACGGTGAGGTGGGCGGCATACTCACTCCCCCTCCTGCGCGAAGCCAGCGAGACCGAAGCGCGCGGCGAGGAGCTTGCGCAGCGCCATCATCGCCGTGTAGGTGCAGAAGATCCGGGTCGGCTGCCCCCGGTATGCCGTGAGGAACGCATCGAGGGCGCCAGCGAGGTCGGGCTCGATCTGCTCGACGAGCACCTCGTCGTAGTCCAGGCGCAGCGCCATGTCGTAGGCCCGCACCCCACTGGTCATCGCGACCCCCTGCTCGCGCAGCGAGGCGAACGACACGTCGTAGAGCCACGAGACGTCCTGGCCGTCGGCGTAGTCGTCGTTGATGGCGATCATCGTGGCCACCGGCTCGGAGCCGTAGGTGCCAAGGGCGACGGTGAAACCGGCCGGGTTTTTGACCAGGACCAGCTCGAGCGGGTGGCCGAAGACGTTGATGACTTCACCGCGGCCGAAGGGGGCCGTGACCGTGCGCAGGGCCCGTTCGGTGGCGTCGGCGCGGAAGGCATCGCCGAGGAAGGCCCGGGCCATCGTCGTGGCAGCCGTGGCGTTGACCATGGCGGCCAGGCCGCGCTGGTGCAGGGACAGCGGCCCGACCTGGTCGACCGCGCCGAAGCGAATGGTGAAGTCGCGGGCGTCGACGGGGTGCAACAGCCCGTCGGTTGGAGCCGGGGCGGGCGGGGCGGAATCGTCCTCGAACCGAACGTCGGCCTCGTGCAGGGCGGGCACCCGATCGGCCACGTCCGGGTCGATGCCGAAGTAGCGAATCTCCTTGCCCGGCAACGTCTCAGCAATCCGGAAGACAAAGGAGTCGTCGCGGTTGAGGACGACGACGCGGGAAGTCTGACCGGCCAGCGTGGCCAGGAGCTTGGCCGTCGTGTCGATCTCGGCGAACCGGTCGAGCTGGTCGCGCGCCACATTGAGCAGGAGGGCGTGGGTCGGCGTGACGAGCTTGGCGAACTGCAGAGCGTGCCATTCGTCGAGCTCAAGGACCGCGACGTCGGCGGTCAGTTGTCCACGCAGCCCGACCTCGCCGAGCATTGCCGACAACACCCCGCGGGTGAAGTTGCTGCCGGTGGGATTGGTGAAGACCCGCTTGCCGTGCGCGGCGATGATCGCCGCCAACATTTTGGTCGTCGTCGTTTTGCCGTTGGTCCCCGAGACGACCACGATCCCGCCCGACACGCCGGACAGGGTGCGGGCCAGCAACTGCGGGTCGATCCGCTCGGCGACCAACCCGGGTAGGGCGGATCCACCGCCGCGCAGGCGGGCGGCATACCGGAGTGCCTTCCCGGCAGCGATCGCGGCGGAGGTCCGGAGCACGCACCCCACCCTAACGGGCAACGGCTGGGCCATTGTCGGGCCCGTGTCGGTCTTGCGGGACGAGGCGCGGCTGGCGAGTGCGTGAGGGTGTGCGTCGGGTGGGGGTGATCATCCCCTCAGCCGCACTCCGTCAGGCACACACCGGGCGGAAGGCCGGATGAGCGATGAAACTCTGGCGGGAGCCGGCCGGTTCGCCCATGCCTACTCCCACTCGATGGTGCCGGGGGGCTTGCTGGTGATGTCGACGACGACCCGGTTGACCTCCTTGACCTCATTGGTGATCCGGGTCGAGATCGTGGCAAGGACGTCGTAGGGCACCCGGGTCCAGTCGGCGGTCATCGCGTCCTCCGATGAGACCGGCCGCAGGACGATCGGGTGGCCGTAGGTGCGCCCGTCGCCCTGGACCCCGACCGAGCGCACGTCAGCGAGCAAGACGACTGGGCACTGCCAGATCTGGCGGTCCAGGCCCGCGGCGGTCAGCTCTTCACGGGCGATCGCGTCGGCCGCCCGCAGGATCGACAGCCGCTCGGTGGTCACCTCGCCGATGATCCGCACCGCCAGCCCGGGACCGGGGAAGGGCTGGCGCCAGACGATCGCCTCGGGCACACCGAGCTCCAACCCGACCGCGCGCACCTCGTCCTTGAACAACGCCCGCAGCGGCTCGACCAGGGTGAACTGCAGATCGTCGGGGAGGCCGCCCACGTTGTGGTGCGACTTGATGTTGGCGGCGCCCTCGCCGCCGCCGGATTCGACGACATCGGGATAGAGCGTCCCCTGGACGAGGAAGTCGATCGGGTGGCCGTCCGAGGCAGCCGATCCGACGATGTCGCGCGCCGCCTGCTCGAAGACCCGGATGAACTGCTCACCGATCGCCTTGCGCTTGGCCTCCGGGTCGCTCACCCCCGCCAATGCGGTCAGGAAGCGCTCGCGGGCGTCGACGACGACCAGCCGCACGCCGGTCGCCGCGACGAACTCCTGCTCGACCTGCTCGGGCTCGCCCTCGCGCAACAGCCCGTGGTTGACGAAGACGCAGGTCAGCTGGTCTCCGACCGCCCGCTGCACGAGCGCCGCCGCCACCGACGAGTCGACCCCACCGGAGAGCGCACACAGCACGCGCCCGCTGCCCACCTGGGCCCGCACCCCCTCGACGAGCGACTCGACCACGTTGGCGGGCGTCCAGTCCGCGGCGATGCCCGCACCTCGCCACAGGAAGTTCTCCAGGACGCGCTGCCCGTATGCCGTGTGCAGCACCTCCGGGTGCCACTGGACTCCGAAGATGCGCCGGTCGGCGTCCTCGAAGGCCGCGACCGGCGCACCGGGGGTCGAGGCGGTCACCGTCATGCCCGCGGGAGCTTCAGTGACGGAGTCGCCATGAGACATCCACACCGACTGCTCGACCGGCTGGCCTTCGAAGAGCACCGAACCGACCGGCTGCACCGTTGCCGGCGTGTGCCCGTATTCGCCGGTCCCCGTGTGAGCGACCGTCCCGCCGAGCGCCTGAGCCATCGACTGAAAGCCGTAACACATCCCGAACACCGGCACGCCCGCGGACAGCAGGGCCGGGTCAAGGGACGGCGCGCCCGCGGCATACACGCTGGACGGGCCACCCGAGAGGATGACCGCAGCGGGGTCCTTGGCGAGCATCGCCGCGACCGACATCGTGTGGGGGACGACCTCGCTGTAGATCTTCGCTTCGCGCACGCGGCGGGCGATGAGCTGCGCGTATTGCGCGCCGAAGTCGACGACGAGGACGGGCCGCGCCGCCAGAGTCTCAGTCACGTCGGGAGCCTACCGGGGCCACCGACGCGGGCACACCGGTCGTTCCCTCAGTTCGCACGTCAACCTTGATGTACAACAAGGTTGATGTACAACATCATTGACGTATACTTGTCCCGTGTCGCACATCGAACCACTTCTGGCCAACGCGGGCGGCATCGTTGACCCAGAAGACCTGGTCGGTCGCGCGGCCGAGCTCACCGCATTGCTCGGTCACATCGCCAATGGCGGGGCCTACGTCGTCGGGGACCGCCGAATGGGCAAGACGTCCCTGCTGCGCAAGGCCAAGCACGACCTTGAAGCGGTGGGCCACATGGTGGTGTCCGTGTCGGCTGAGAGCAGCACTCTGAAGGAATTCGCAGACGAGTTGTTGACCGCCATCCGACACCAGAGTCGACTGGCGAATCACGTCCGGCGCTGGAGCACGGAGCTCGGCGGTGAGCTCTCGTTGTCGATCCTCGGGACCGGTTTCAGGCTTACCGGCAAGGCGACCCGAGGGACGCCGGCACAGGTGGACGATGACCTGCTCGCTCTGTGCGCGGATGCCGTTCGGCGAGTCGGCCCCGGCCGACTCGTCATCATGATCGACGAGATCGCCGTCCTCGCCGAGGCGCTGCATGCCCAAGAGCGGGGCTCCGCCGTGCCGTTCCTGCACAGTCTGCGTCGTGCCCGCCAGACCTACCCCGACGTCTCGCTCGTCCTGTCTGGGTCGGTGGGACTCCACCACAGCGTCCCGGACCTGTCGGTCGTCAACGACCTGCCGGAGGTGTTCGTCGGCCCGCTCGCCGAGGCGGACGGCGTCCTGTTGGCTCGTCGGCTGCTGGCAGGGGCCTACGACCAAAACGTGGCCAGCAGTGACATCGCCGAGGTGATCGCCAGTGAGTGCAGCAACATCGCCTACTACATCCAAGAACTGGTCAACCGGTTGTCCCTCGGGCCGCCCCCGGCCCCTCGTCGCGTTCGCGACACCGTTGACGAGGCACTGGCAGCCAACGACTGGCGCACCGACCACTACTTCGACCGGATTCCGAAGTACTACGGCGAACAGACCGACCTCGTTATCGAATCCCTGGACTTCCTTGCCCGCACGTCTGAGGCGCTGAGCCTCGACGAGATCCACCGCGACCTCGCCGCCCGGATGCCCGGTGAGCCACCGGATCGGCGAACCGTCGGGGAGCTGCTGCGCAGGATGCAGCGCGACCACTACTTGGCGGTACGACCGAAGGGTTACGCCATGGCGACTCCGTTCCTGCGGCGCGTGTGGCGAGCGGTCCGGGAGCGCCGGTGAGCACTGGCGCTGGGTCACCGACGATCCGGCCCTACACCCCGACGCGGACGCCAGGGCAGGTGCTGGTGGCCCGGACCGTCGGTCGGGACGCAGTCCTTGAGCTCATCTGCAGACGACTGCGAAGTGCTGGCACAAGCCGTAATCGGGCGCACACTCTCCTGGTCGGTCCGCGCGGATCTGGGAAGAGCCACGTCCTCGAAGTCGTTCTGTGGCGCCTGCAACAAGAGCCGGAGACTTCGGTGCGATTCGTTGTGGCGCGAGTCCCGGAGGATGCCATTGGTTTCACCCGCATCGATGACTTACTCGACGTCGTCATCAGTGCGCTGGGAGGGTCGATGGAAAGGCCCCGCGCCAGGTCGGTCGCCGAACGCCGAGCCTTGATCGCAAAGCATCTGCAGGGCCGCGTCGTCCTGTTGGTCATCGAGAACCTGGATCGGGTGTTCCGAGCGCTGGGGCTGCACGGTCAGCGGGACCTGCGGTCATGGGTCGAGTCCTCGGGTGACGTCCTCTTGCTCGCCACTTCGCCGCTGCTGTTCCCCGGGTTGACTGAGCGCGACGAGCCGTGGTTCGGCGGCTGGAACGTCAGCCATCTCGATGACTTGAGCCCGGCGAACGGACGCGAACTCCTGCGCCGGGTGGCCACAGAGAAGGGCGATGCTGCGCTAGTCGACTTCCTCAGCAGCGAACAAGGATCGGCACGCGTCAACGCCGTAGCTGCCCTCACCGGCGGCTCGCCCCGCGTCTGGACCATCCTCTCGGAATGCGTTTCGGCCGAGTCCCTTGATGAACTCGTCCCGGCGGTGCACGACCTTCTGGAAGGGCTTGTCCCCTACTACCAGCAGTTGTTGTGGGAGCTGCCCGGCAATGAACAGCGTGTAGTCGCGGCCCTCTCCGAGGCTAGTGGCGCAGTAGGTGTCGGCGAGCTCGCGCACCTGGCTGAGCTGGACCAACAAACCACCTCAAGCACCCTGAAACGCCTTGTCGCGAACCGTTGGGTGAGGCGGGAGAAGCCTGCGGATGGCGACGGACGACGGGTGTTCTACCGGGTGCGAGAACCGATGCTGCGGCATCACTTGCAGTACCGGTCGGGCGACCACGCACCGCTCGCCGTCATAGTCGAACTACTCGGCGCGTGGTTCGACCCGAACACCCGTCAAGCAAAGCTGGCATCCGCTCCGTTCGAGTCCGAGACCATGCGGCTGCTGGCAGCGACATTCGCGAGCGAGCCTCGTCGTTCCGACTCCGCCTACAACAACAGGGACGTCGCCCAGCTCCGGGCTCATGCCCGTCGCTGGCTCGAGGGAGAGGACCAAGAGACCCGCGGTCGGTCTGTCGGGGAGTTGGTGGAGCGCTGCATCGTCGAGGCCACGGAGCCTGCCGCCTTCCCCTCCCACATCGATGCGGGCCTCATGGCGGATCACGTCGGGGACGCCTTGCGGCAGGCAGCGGCGACACCCACACGCGACGGTCGAGTGCTGGAGCTCATCTCAGCCTGCTGGGACGGGCCGGCCGAGTCGGCCACCGCACGCGACCGGCTCGGCGCACTGCACAGCATCCTGGATAGGAACGACCCGTTGGATCTCGGCGTCCGCGACGAGCTGGCCTACTGGACGGGGGAAGCCGGTGACCCTGCCACCGCCCGCGACCAGCTCTCGGTCCTGCTACCCGACCAGCTCCGGGTGTTGGGCGCCGACCACCCCGACACCCTGACCACCCGCCACAACCTGGCCTACTGGACGGGGGAAACCGGAGACGCC
>WBZS01002748.1_pt1 | contig 10234 bp, 25 predicted proteins | sample 5204201 | NCBI WGS metagenome assembly WBZS01 (sample SAMN12344357, study PRJNA552823) | activated sludge metagenome | biome: Activated sludge suspended growth; feature: Nitrification reactor; material: Wastewater; isolation source: activated sludge from nitrification reactor of wastewater... | reverse complement strand
GCACGCGAGGACGCCTAACCCTGCGGTCGAGCCGACTGCCCACGGCTGGCGGCGCCGTGCCGTTGTCATGCATTGTCTTGGCCGTGGTCATCGGCTCACCTCCACGTTAGGCGTCTTGCGCGCTTCCCAGTCCGCCGCGACCGCCACTTCCAGCCGCGCGCGCGCATCCGCACCCTCGCGCCGCTCTACGTTGGCGATGTACTCCTGCCGTGCGTGCAACTGCGGCAGGCGGCGCATGTTGGCGACGTACCTGCACAGCACTCGCTCGGCCTCCTGCTCGGCCAGGCGCGGGTCGTTGGCATCGAGCGTCATCACGGCGCCGTTCATCCAGGTTGTGACGGTGCTCATGCTGCCGCCCTCAGATCCGTCATGCGGTACGGCTCAATCGGGCTCGTGCGGTCGTCGATGAATCGCAGGCTGGCATCGTCCCACCACAGTTTCAACCGGCCCTCCCATGCCCCGTTTCGCTGCTTCTCGACCGTGATCGCGGCGTCGGGTAGGTGCAACGCCTCGTCGTCGTGCGGGTTCTGATCGAGCTTCGCGCGCTTGAGCTTGTTCGCCCAGACCGTGATGACGTTGGATGCCTGATCGCTGATCGCTGCGGAGCCGCGCAGGTCGTATTTCGTCGGCGGCTTGTCCTCGGCTCCAGACTGCGGTTTGCGGCAGTGCGTCACGAGATGGACATGCAGTCCGGTTTCCTGAGCAAGCCGGCAGAGGTCAGTCGTGAACTGCTTCTGCTCGTCCAGGCTTTCCTCGCTCGTGCAGACCATCATCATCGAGTCAATGACGACGTGCTTGCCTTCGCGCTCGTTCGCGAAGTAGACGCATACCGCCTGCATCGTGCTTGGCGTCACTCGGCCCATGTGATCGAACAGCCAGAGCCGGCCATCGGTCCACTTGGCAAAGCGCTGGCGTGCGTCCGGGCCGGGGGATGCAACGCCGACTGCCTGCCGCACCATCCGCGCGAGCGTGCGGCCTGGACTCATCTCCATGCTAGCGATCAGCACCCGCTCGCGCTGCACACACAGGTCAAGCGCCACCTGGCCGACGAACATCGATTTCCGGTGCCCGTTGTACCCGGCCCAGCAGGTCAGTTCGCCGGGCCTGAACTCGATCGCGTCGCGCAGCTTGGTCGAGAACATGACCGACCGCTGCGAACGCGAACGCTCGGCAAATTCGGCGTCGAGCTCGGCCAGAAATTCGCCGGCCTTGCGCACCTTCACCGATGCCTCTGTCTGGCGCTCGTAAGCAGACCAATCGATTGAGTCTGGAATGAGTTCAGCCATGCCGACTCCGATTCCCGTAGAACGCAATCCGCTCCGCGCAGTCGCGATATGCCGCGACGCTTTCGGGAGGCCAGGATTCCAGCCCCGCCGTGTCCGTCAACTCCACCGTGCGAAACGGCTGCCAACCCTGCTCCGTCCGCTCGGTCGCGGCCGCTATCACCCGGACTGCTCCCGCAGCGATGGCGGCGTCGCGCATCGCCTGCACGCGATCCGCGTCGGTCCCGTTGACATGCACCACAAGCCCGACAACGCAGCGCAGATCGACCCGCTTTGGCGACTCTCCAGGCAACAACCCGAGCCGTGCCGCACCGTCGGCCAACGAATCGAACATGGCATCGACCCGACGAACGGGTTTCGCGTCGGCATCGATGAACACCACTTCCGGCGCGTAGCCGCGCCGCCGCAGGGCTTCGAGTTGGGCCTGTCCGCGCATCAGTGCGACCCCGCGAAAACGTCATCGGTCGCAGCCGATTTCGGCACCGACTCAGCGGCCTTGCGAACCCAATTGCGCCACGTCGCCAGCCAGTCGGTCTTGACGCCCTTCTGCCCAGGTTGCGCCGCCCAGTAGTCGCGGAAGCGGTCGAGTTCCTTCGCCGCTTTGCCGTTGCGAAGCCCCTGCCCCTCGGCGAAGGCGATGCCCTCGTCCCCAGGCGACCAACCTGGAGGCAATCGAAGCCCTCGGCTTTTCGGCCTCGCGTCAGCGAGGGGGGCCCCCGAAGGGGGGGTGTATTTCTCTAAAGCAGATGCAGATGCAGATGCAGGGGGGGGGGTTATGACTTCTGGAAGGGGGGGGTTATGACCCCCCTTGTCTATGCGTGGACGCCCCCCCTTCGCTCCGTGTTCTGCGCCGAGTTTGCCGAATTGCTTTCCCTTCGAGCCATGCTCCGCGCCTGCCACTCCACCAGCCGCGCGCCGCTCACGCAAACACTCGTCGCGCACCATGCGCCGGCTGTAGATCACGCCCTCGTCGGTGCGACTGAAGACTCCTGCGTCCTCAAGCTCGGATAGAAGCGCCGAGCACTCCTTTGCCGAAATGCCGACGAGGCGGGCAAGCTGCGCTGGCTGCATCGCCTGTGTTCCGACGCAAAGGTGGCCGTATGGCTCGCAGTCGTGCATCAGGCAGTTCATCTCGTGCCACAGTCCGCGAGCAGCGATGGAGCACGATTGCAGAGCCGTATCGCGACGCCAGTCGCCCCAGTAATACTGAGAGGCTGGACGCTTCATGCCGCCACCCATCCCGGCATCGGGACGCGCTCGCAGGCGTGCGCCCACAGTGCATTGCCGCCATCATTGCAGGCGGCGCCAGCCGCAACCGCCTGCCTGCACAACTCGCCGTGCATCTGCACCCGCCGCGCCCATACGTAGAGGCGCATCAACTCGGCGGAGCGCTCGGCAGCATTGAGGCCGCTGGCCTTGATGGCGTCCAGATCGATCATCCCCTCCCCTCCGCAGCCTTGAACATCACTCGGCCACCTACCCTGCTGCGCACGATGGCGCCGTGCTCCAGAGCGGTCCTGATGCGACACAGGAGCTTGCAATGCCGTAACCCGAGAGCCGACGAAAGCGCCCGCGATGGCAGCGGTCCATGCGCCAACGCTTCGAGCGCTCGGGCCGAGTAGCCGCCGGGTCGTGCGGTGTAGGCCATTACTGACTCCTGCCCATCCACGCCGGACGCGCGTTGCCTGGCGTGCCCGGCATCACCACGGTCCCGACTCCCCAACCTACGCCCTGCTCTGCCCTGCGCTCGCGCTCGGCCGGCGATAGCCCCAACTGCGCCGGCATCTTGTGCGCCGCGTCCAGCGTCTGCAACTGGGCACGCAACTCGGGCACCGACTCCGGCTCGTACTTCACGGGCAAATCGGTGCGTCAACTTCGTTGCGCTGTGGATCGGCGGGCGCCGCCAGCCGAATGGCGTTTGCCGCGCGCTCTGCCGCATGGCCGTGGCCGTCCGCGCGGTACTGGCGCGCGATGCCTTCGCACACGCCAGCACACCGCTCGCGTTCAAGGGCTGTGGCTGCCTGCCAAGCAGCCCACTCCCCGCTCGTGGCGCTGGTGTGTCGGTAGGCGTGCTGCCTGTACTTTCTCACGGCCCAAGCCACGAAGGCGGCCATCTCTCTGTCTTCAGCGGGTGTCGTCATGCTCAGGCCCTCAGTTCCGCACGCAGCTCCATCCAAAGCTTGCCGAGCATGTTCTGACCGTCTTGGTTGCGCCCCCATCCCCAGAAGTCGTCGCGCCACGAGTTCTCGACGAGTTCGCGGTCTCCGGTTGCCAACAGTTTGCGCAGCACGTAGGAGTGCTGCATCGCCTTGGCGCGCAGGATGTCGCGCATGACGCCGACCTTTATGCTGTCCCAGTCTGGACGGCGCTCGGCCTTGTACTGTTCCGCCAGCTTGAACGCTTCGTGCGCGGACGGCGCACTGAAGATCGCTTGAGCGATCAGCACTGCTGGGCAACCGAAGTCGATCAGCTCGCCCGCCCAGGGCTTAGCGAACTTCATGTAGTGGTAGGCGTGCTCGCTGGTGGGGAACGTCAGCCCCTGCCATTGCAGATTGAACGAGCTGAAGTTGCTCAGGACATAGAAGTCCTGCTCGTAGAAGCAGATGCGATCGGCCGTATCCAGGCCGTGTGTCTCAATCATGACCAGTCCTTTCCACACGAAAATCCGTTTTTAGACTATACATGGCAAGGAAGGAATCCACATGGAAATCCGGAGAGCCGGTAGAACCACTGACGACAGCTTTCCTGGCCGGCCAGATCACGACGCTTGGAGTAGCAATCGGCTTCATGCTCGATGTTCACCCTCTGCGCGATCAACTCGTGGCGCGAATACGCCAAGAACTCGAGCCGCTGATCGCCGCAGCCATCGCAAGCCCGCTCCCAGACGACATGCAGGACGGCATAGAGTCGGCGATGGACCTGTGGTTGCCGAAGTTGCTCTGCTGACGGGGCGGCACATCACTGCGCGCCACCGCGCAACATCGAGTCGGTACTGTGCTGGCCGCTCGTGGATGGGACTCATGTCAGGCGGCCTCAGCGGGCGCTGCAACGTCGATGCACGGCCTGCCGTCCGGGTGCGGCCATGCGGAGTCAGGGATACGGACCCAGCGCACATCGGGACGCAGTTCCTCACACGTCACCCGCGCGCCGGCCGAGTGCGTCCTCAGTTCGATTACGGGGCAGTGCTCGGCGGGGACATCGCGATCCGTGTTGAACCACGGCCAGACGTTGCGCCTATCGCTGTAGCCGCAAGCTGATGCAAGCGCTGCCTGCCCGCCAACAGTCTCCGCGGCCCTTCGAAGGGCTACTTTCCGGTCCGAGTCCATTTCTGGAGTCTACGGCCAATAGACGGCACTCGTCAACTGGCAATAGACCCGATGCGGCGCCAGCTCGCGCACGTCCATCTGGTGCGACGCCAATGCGGGGCCGTCGTACTTGATCGAGAAGTGGACCGTTGCGCTCATACGTCTTGGCATTGTGCCCTCAAGGCTTCACACCCGGCTTTCGTTCGTCTGGACACCCTCATTCTAGGGGGTTGCTGAAAAAACGTCTATCTCCAGTTGACGCCAGCGTCTATCTGCCGTAGACTTCTCTCATCGCGCCACCCACCCCGGCGCAGAGGAGAGCAGATTGGCAACCAGGAAGAAGGCGGCGCTCGCGCCCGTAGCGGACCAGGCCGACGACGGCATCCTCAGCTACAAGGGCTTCGAACCCGACTGGACCTGCCGCGGCTTTCAGTTCGAGGTCGGCAAGACCTACGAGCACGATGGCCCTGTCTCAGCGTGCGAAAGCGGCTTCCACGCCTGCGAGTACCCGCTGCACGTCCTGCGCTACTACCAGCCCGCGTCGTCGGTCTACGCCATCGTGCGCCAAAGCGGCACGCTCGCGCGGCATGACGACGACAGCAAGGTGGCAAGCTCGAAGCTCGCCATCACGGCGCAGATCGATCTAGCCGGGCTCGTCAAGGCGGCGATCAAGTACACGATGGCTCGGTGCACGCCGGCAGAAGGTGCGTCGAGCGACAAACCCAATACTGCCGTCAGCGCCAGCGAGGCGCGCAAGTGCGCGACCGCCTCGGGCTACTACGGGGCCGCGACCGCCTCGGGCAACTACGGGGCCGCGACCGCCTCGGGCTACTACGGGGCCGCGACCGCCAGCGGTCGCATCGGCAAAGCGAGTGGCGCACTCGGTTGCGCACTGTTCCTCGTCCATCGCGATGCCGACTTGAAGATCACGCATGTCAAGGCGCTGATCGTCGGCCAGGACGGCATCAAGGCCGACACGTTCTACACGCTCGACGACAGCGGCGACGCAGTGGAGGTAGCGTGATGTCTGGCCTAGGACGAGTCTTCGCAGACCTCGAGCTGCGCAACGCCCGCGTCATGCGCTCGGCGCAAGAGGCGTGGGACAACATGGCCCCGCCGGAGCTGGACGAGGACGAGTTGACCGAGCAAATGGCGCGCGAACAAGCGGCCGACGAGCTCGCCGCGAACCCGGCATCGCTGTACTTCCACCTCGGCCACTTGATCGGCGACGACGCGCAAACCGCATCGACGGAAGCGCTCTACGGCCGCGAGTGGGTGCCCGACAAGGCCGGCGCCGGCACGCTGCTCGCCGTGATGTTCGAGGGCTCGGCAGAGAACAGCGACATCGCCCGCCTTGAACTGCGCGACCGGCTGGCTACGCGCATGCAGAGCGACATCGCCAAGCTCGCGGCTGAATTGCTCGCCGAGCGGGCGGCGCGGGACGCAGAGATTGCGCACTACCAGGAGGCGGCATGAGCGCGACCGTCCATAACTTCTGTGAATGGTGGGACACCAGCAAGGCCAGCGCAACACCAGAAACGTACTCCGGATGGGAGGAGTCCTGCAGGCAGGCGTGGGCCGCTGGCGCGCGATTCGAGCGCGAGCGGTGGCGCGAATCTGCACTTGCAATGCATGACGCAGTTTTGGACACGATGGCAAGCGGGCGCCCAATCGCCCACCTTGATTCGTGCGCAGATGATTTGCTGCGGCTCCTAGGGCAAGACGAGTCCGCCATCCGCAACGCAACAGGAGAACCCGCATGAGCAAGATCACGATCACCGGCCACGTCGTCGGCTATCACTTTGACCACATGCGGGCGGGCGAAGTGACCTGGGGCTTTTCGGTCGTGTCGCCATCGAAGACCGATAGCCGCGTCATCCACTCGTTCGAGCACTCGTTCGACGTGGAGGTGCCGGATAACCTGAACATCGTCGCCATGCAACTCGCGGCCATCGAACGCGAGAAGGAAGCGGCCCGCGCCACGTTCACTGCGCGCGTGCAGGAACTGGACCGGCAGGCTTCGAAGCTGATGGCGCTGGAGATGGCGACATGAGCACCTGGAACATGCCCCCCGGCGTCAGCACGAACGCAATTCCGGGCAATGAGCCGTCCGGCCCGCTGATCGAAACCGAGCGAGTTGACCCGCCAATTCCGACGACGATGTTCGACTGGCTAGCTGCTATTCGTGGCGAGGAAGACGGCCCCATCGGTCGCGGCCCCAACGAATGCGAAGCCCTGCGCGACCTGTGCGAGCAGTTGGCGGTACTGTGGCTGGAGGGCAAGTGATGCGCCCCGCCTTCTTGGACCAGCATGCATGGTGGACCGTGACCCGACGCGAGTCGCTGACGCGCGCCGAGTACGCCTCACCGATCACGCGCTACGAGCACGAGCGGTCCTGGCGCATCTGCGGCCGATTCAGCGCCGGGCTTCTGGTCGGCGTGCTGGTTGCGTTGGCGCTTGGGGTGCTGTGATGGGCGCGTACCTTGACCTAGACGACGTTGCAGCAGGCCACCCGCACGCGATGCGGCAACTGCAAGCGCTGCGCGCTGTAGCCGCTCGCGGAAGTTGGCTCGTGGAAAAGCTCAGTGAACGCCTGACACCCGATGGCCGCTGCGTGCTGGAGTTGTGCGACGAGCCGATCTGGATCGAGCCGGATGGCACGCTGGACGACTACTGCGCCGCAGTCGATCTGGCGATGGAGCGCGACGAATCGAGGGCCGCCACATGAACGACCGCAGCGCCTTTCCCATTCACGCCGACCTGTTGGCCCAGGTCGCAACGTCCGAAGCCGAAGAACGCGAAGTCCGCCGCATCCTGGCGCCGCTGACGGACGCAGAGCTATCCGCCCGCAACACCGCGCGCTTGGGCGAAGTGGAGAGCGCCGTAGCGGCCTACCAGCGCGCGCCCTGGCCCATCGCGCCGGCGACCGACGCGCACCGCTACAGCACCTGCTCAGGCCCGTGCGAGCGCGGCACCAAGCCGTGCCCTACGCCGGCAGCGCGCGAGCGCGCGGTAGACGAGCCACGCCCGCCGCGGAAAACCGGCGACACGCTGCTCGTCATCGCGCTGTTGCTCGCGAGCTTGGCCGCTGTGGAGCTGACGCTGTTTGCAATGGGAGTTTCACTATGAGCCAGATCCACGCGGCGCTCATCGCCGCAATGAAGCAGATCGCCAAGACCGGCATCGCCAAGACCAGTCGCGCCAACCTTGGCGGCGCGACGGTCAATTACCGCGGCATCGAGGCGGCGATGAACGAGATGTCGGCCGTCCTCATCAACTGCGGGATCACGGTCACGCCCACCTATAGCGACGTTGAAATCACCGAACGAGCAAAGGCCGAGGCCGGCAAGGCGACGCGCTTTTGTTCGCTCAAGGGCGCCTTCACGTTCACGTCTGCCGAAGACGCCTCAAGCGTCACGAGCACGGTCTACGGCGAGGCCATGGACAGCGGGGACAAGGCGGTGGTCAAGGCGCAGTCCGTCGCATTCCGAACCGCGCTGTTCCAACAGTTCGTCATTCCCACAATGGCAATGGACCCCGAGGCCGATGGCGACAACGACCGCGACGAAGCTGACTCTGCCGCCATCGCGGCAGCCGAGAGGGGAACCGCCGCATATCAGACGTTCTGGAAGTCTCTTGACGCGGCAGGCCGGCGCGCGCTCGAACCGCATCACGCCGAACTCAAAGCCATAGCCGCCGAAACCGACGCGGGGTTGACCAAGTGAAGCTCATCGCCTGCGAACAAGGCTCGCCCGAGTGGCACGCGGCCCGCTGCGGCATCGCTACCGCATCTAGATTCTCTGACATCCTCGCCACGATCAAAAGCGGGGAGGCCGCAGCACGGCGCAACTACCGCGCTCGCCTCGTCGTCGAACGCCTGACGGGCAAGAGCGTCGAGTCTTTCCAAACAACGGCGATGCGCCAGGGCACGGAGCGCGAGCCAGCGGCGCGCTCGGCCTACGAGGCGCAGACCGGCGCATGGGTCAGCGAAGTCGGCTTCTGTCGGCATGACACGATGGAGGCCGGCGCAAGTCCCGATGGCCTGATCGGCGACGACGGCGGGCTAGAAATCAAGTGCCCGGAGTTGGCGACGCATCTGGGCTACCTGCGCATGGCCGGAATGCCGCCCGAGTACGTCGCCCAGGTGCAGGGCAATCTGTGGATCACCGGGCGCGATTGGTGGGATTTCGTGTCCTACTCGCCCGACTTTCCAGAGGGCTTGCAGTTGTGCATCCGGCGCGTCTTTCGGGATGAAGCCTACATCAAGGGATTGGAACTCGCGGTCGGCCTGTTCATGGCAGAGGTCCGCGAGGAAGAATCAGCGCTGCGGAAGTTGGCCGCCTGATGCAAGTCATCAACCAAGCCAAGACCGAGTGCGAACTGACGTTCGTCAAGCGCCTCGGCAAGTGGTCAGAGCGCCAACTATCGCGGCGCGACCTGCTCGAAAACTACATCGTTGCGACGGCGTTTCGGCGCGATTGGGACGGCATAGACGCGGCTCGGGTGCGAGGCTACGCGGCGATTCAACTTCACACCATCGGAGCGGACTGAACATGCACATTTCGATAGAGTGGTTTGCCGGAGCCCGGCCGCAATTCAACGTCGCCATGGCGAGCGTCGAAGGCCGCGAGCCGTTCCTCGTCATCAAGGGATGCCGCATCGTTGATGGCAACAAGGGTCGCTTCGTGAGTTGGCCCGCGACGAAGATGGACAGCGGCAAGTACTGGAATCACTGCTACGCAAGCGACGCGTTCGCCGCTGCCGTGCTGGCCGAGGCCGAGAAGACGCAGCCGCGTGAGGAAGCGCCGCGCGGCAAGCCGAAGCAAGACCCGGCGGACGACGACATTCCTTTCTAGACCGCTATGTATTCCGTGACGCTTCACAACCAGCAGCAGGCCACGCAGGTACTGTCGCGCCTGGCCGGCTGGATGAAGCCGCGCCTGATGGCAGGGCGCCGGCTGCGCTTGAGCATCGGCGATGAACAGCGCAACCTCGCGCAGAACGCCAAGCTGCACGCCATCATCGGCGAGATAGCCGCGCAGAAGGAATGGGCGGGTCAGCGATGGGAGGCTGAGACATGGAAGCGGCTCCTGACCTCCGCCTGGATGCGCGCGAACGGCGAGCATGTGCTTGTCGTGCCGGCGCTCGATGGTGCGGGCGTTGATGTTGTGTTCCGGCCCACGTCGCGACTGACGAAGGCGGAATGCTCCGACCTGTTGGAATATGTCAGCGCCTGGGCCGCACAGCATGGGGTGCAAAGTGCGCACGAAGAACCGTAAGCCGCCTACCGCCAAAGAGCGCGCGCATCTGCTCGCGGTCAAAGGCTGCGCGTGCTCAGTGTGCAACGCGCCGCCGCCAAGCGATGCGCATCACATCAAGCAAGGCGCGCACTTCCTGACGGTAGCACTGTGCAAGGACTGCCACACATCGCCGCTTGGCTGGCACGGCGAACGCGTGATCTGGCGCATCGCCAAGATGGATGAGCTTGATGCGCTGCGCATTGCGGAGCGCGGAGAACGCGCGGCGGACCTCAGAGCAGCCTTTAACGCCGCTATGGCACCCCAAATGCCGGCCCACCATGCCGATACGACCTGAGAACAAGGCACGCTACCCGGCCGATTGGAAGCAAGTGCGCGAGCGCATCTT
>WBZS01002747.1_pt1 | contig 10241 bp, 3 predicted proteins | sample 5204201 | NCBI WGS metagenome assembly WBZS01 (sample SAMN12344357, study PRJNA552823) | activated sludge metagenome | biome: Activated sludge suspended growth; feature: Nitrification reactor; material: Wastewater; isolation source: activated sludge from nitrification reactor of wastewater treatment... | reverse complement strand
GAATCTTGACGTCGTGATTCACCATGGCCAACGGAGGAAGTTTTTTCTCCGTGGGGATCAATAATCCCGCCGCCTGCGCCTTTCCCAGGAAGGCAAGGATGAAGGCCAGACTCAAAATTGTTCGCCACATGACACGTCTCCTCGCAACCGGAAAGATGAGCGTTCCTACAACTGAGACGATTTGAATTCCGTCGCGGATTGTCTCGAGATGAAATTTGCGTCTAGTGCTCTGTTCAAACTAAATTTTGGGGTTGTGGAAACCCACGGGCCTCTCGGCCCGCGGCTTTCTTTGCTAATTACAAAGCCGTGGGCCGAAAGGCCCACGGGTGAGTTCTCCATAACCGGGAATCCCAAAATTTAGTCTGGACAACGCACTAGGCGCTGCGCGTGACCGTGGAATTTAGAAAAACTTTGAACGTGCGGACCGTTTGAGTCGATGGGCGATTCCCCCCATCACCGAGTGTTCTCGGCCGACTCACGTCGACCGTTCGCCGTGAAAACTACCGGAAACCTCGCGGATGCAACTTCCTCCTGGAAATCGCCTTTGCCTTCGTATACGCTTGGGGCTCGTTGACCTTTGTCCGCCTATCTTTGATCGCAACGAGGCTTTCCCATGAGCGTGCGCACTTCGGTCTTCCTCGTCCTCCTTCTTGGCCTGCCGTGGCTATCGTCGTCCACCGCGGAGGCACAACCCTCCGCGTCTTCGGTTCGAAAACCGTTTGGCCTGGAAAAACGGATCCCGTGGACCACCTCGAAAATGTTTGGTTTTCCGGAACCACCACCCGCTTACAAGACAGAGCGAGCGTTTCCCAAGATTCAGTTTTCCGAACCGCTCGATCTCGTCCACGACGCCAGCAAAAATCGCTTCTGGGTGGCGGAACGGTTCGGCAAGCTTTATTCGTTCGCCAACCGCAACGATGTCGAAAAAGCGGATCTCGCCCTCGAACTCGTGGGCAAACGCGATACCGGCGAATCCTTCAAGAAAAGCATTTACAGCGTGACCCTGCATCCAAAATTCGCGGAAAATGGATTCGTCTTCATCACCTACATTCCCGATGGAAGCAAGGAAGGCATCCCCAACGGCACGCGCGTGGCACGATTTACCGCGAAAGGTGAACCTCCGGTCTGCGATCCCGCTTCGGAAAAAGTCATCTTCGAATGGCCCAACGGCGGCCACAACGGTGGGTGCCTGCGTTTCGGACCCGACGGAAACCTCTATATCGTCACCGGCGACGGGTCCGGCATCGCTGACGAACTCAACATCGGCCAAGATCTGGGCTCCATCTTCGCCAAACTTCTCCGCATCGATGTCGACCATCCCGAACCCGGCAAAGGCTACAGTATACCTAAAGATAACCCGTATGTTCAAACCTCGGGAGCGAAACCCGAGATCTACGCCTACGGACTTCGGCAGCTTTGGCGGTACAGCTTCGACAAAAAGACCGGCGATCTCTGGGGTGGCGAAGTTGGGCAAGATCTCTGGGAAATGGTTTACAAAATCGAAAAAGGCGGAAATTACGGATGGAGCGTGATGGAAGGCGACCATCCCTTCCGCCCCGAACGCAAAAAAGGTCCCACCCCAATTCTCAAACCGATCGTCGAACATTCCCATGCCGACTTCCGCTCCATCACCGGCGGAAACATCTACCACGGCCAACGTCTTCCGGAGTTGGCCGGCCTTTATCTCTACGGAGATTTTGATACAGGCCGTATCTGGGGGCTTCGCCATGAAGGAGGCAAAGTCACCCGGCACGAGGAACTCGCACGCACCACCTACCGCATCATCACCTGGGCGGACGATGCGCAAGGCGAACTTTATTTGGTCGACTTCACGGGAGGTGGTCTGCATCGCCTGGTGAAGGCCCCCAAACAAGAACAAAAAACCGCGTTTCCGAAGAAACTAAGCGAAACCGGATTGTTTGCCTCCACCAAGGACCATATTCCCTCGCCAGGCATCATTCCTTACAGCGTGAATAGCCAACTTTGGGGCGACCACGCCTACAAAGAACGCTTCATCGCCGTGCCTGGCGACGGCAAGATCGGCTTCGATGAAATCACCTACCCGCAGCCATCACCTGGCGCTCCTCCGGGCTGGCGCTTTCCCGATGGGACCGTGCTCGTCAAAACCTTCTCGATGGAAATGGAACGAGGGAATCCGAAGAGTCGCCGACGGCTGGAAACTAGGCTTCTTCACTTCCAGCAATTTCCCGGCACCCAGGAATATGGCGATCAATATTGGCGTGGCTACACGTACGTGTGGAACGAAGCTCAAACCGATGCCGACCTTCTCGACGCCAACGGCCAAGACGAGATTTTAAAAATCAAGGTTGGCGACAAAGTGGTGGAGCAGAGCTACCGCTATCCAAGCCGAGCCGAGTGCACGTTGTGTCACACGAATGCCGCCAAGTTTGCGCTGGGCGTGAGCACGTTGCAAATGAATCGGGATCACAATTATGGCGGTGTCATCGCGAATCAACTTGCGACGCTCGAGCACATTGGCCTGTTCAGCAAGCCGCTTCCCGCCCCCGTGGAAAAATTACCGAAGTTGACGGATCATATGGATGCCACGAAACCGTTGGAGATTCGGGCGCGATCCTATCTCCATTCGAACTGTTCGCATTGCCACATCAAGTGGGGAGGCGGAAATGCTGAGTTCAAGCTCGTGCTGGATTTGCCTTTGAAGGAAATGGGTATCGTCAACGTTTCCCCGGCGCACGGCAACTTTAAGATCAACGGTGCGAAGATCCTCGTTCCAGGCCACCCGGAACAATCGGTTCTTTGGCATCGCATGTCGCTGACCGGGTTGGGGCGAATGCCTCATATCGGTTCGCGCGTCGTCGACGAACCGGCGGTGCACCTGATTCGCGAATGGATCCAGGGATTGAAATGATTTCTAATGCGTTGTCCAGACTAAATTTTGGGGTTGCGGAGACCCACGGGCCTCTCGGCCCGCGGCTTTCTTTGCTAATTACAAAGCCGTGGGCCGAAAGGCCCACGGGTGAGTTCGCCATAACCTGTAACCCCAAAGTTTAGCTTGCGGAGAAGTTTCAAGAACCAAGATTCCAAGAACCAAACAAGATCCACGTACGAAAAAACCAAACAGACAAGGACCAAGTGCATTTTTTGACGTTGGTTCTTGTTGTCTTGGTTCTTGTGGGTTGCGGCTCTTCCGCGTGAGGAAGGAACCATCGGCAGCGTAACGCAATTTGGATAAAAATTTTCAACGCGTCGTCGACGGGCCATTGCACATCGACGACGCGTGACAAAAACTCCACATCGCTACCTTCACAATCAATCGCGACATGTCATTAGCTCACCGTCGCCAAGGAGCGTTCTCCAACTTTTCGAATATCCTGCGTGATGCGCATCGAGCAGAACTTCGGGCCACACATCGAGCAGAACTTCGCGGACTTGAATACTTCTTGAGGCAACGTCTCGTCGTGCATTCGCTGGGCCGTTTCCGGATCGAGCGATAGTTCGAACTGGCGCTTCCAGTCGAATTCGAACCTCGCTTTCGAAAGCTCGTCGTCTCGCTTCCGAGCGTTCTTGCGACCCCGAGCGATGTCTCCCGCGTGGGCGGCGATCTTGTAGGCGATCACGCCTTGGCGCACGTCGTCCTTATTCGGCAATCCCAGGTGTTCCTTCGGCGTGACATAGCACAGCATTGCGGCGCCCGCCTCGGCGGCGATGGCGGCACCGATCGCGCTCGTGATATGGTCGTAGCCCGGCGCGATGTCCGTCACCAGGGGGCCTAATACATAGAACGGCGCTTCGTGGCACATTTCGCGTTCTTTTTCGACATTCTCGCGAATCAAATGCATCGGCACGTGACCGGGGCCTTCAATCATCACCTGGCAGCCGTGCTTCCAGGCTTTGAGCGTCAATTCACCCAGGGTCTTGAGTTCCGCGAACTGGGCCGCATCGTTCGCGTCGGCCAAGCACCCCGGACGTAGGCCATCGCCGAGGCTGAAGGTGACGTCGTAGGCACGCATGATTTCACACAATTCATCGAAATGCGTGTACCAGGGATTTTGCTCATGCTTCGCCAACATCCACGCGCCCATGAGTGAGCCGCCTCGGCTGACGATGCCGGTGATGCGGTTCGTTGTCATCGGCAGGTATTCAAGGAGAACGCCCGCGTGAATCGTCATGTAGTCGACACCTTGCTTGGCTTGGTGTTCGACCATGTCGAGCATCATTCGAGGCGTGATGTCGGTAACTTCCTTGATATTTTGCAGGATTTGGTAGATCGGCACGGTCCCGATAGGAACGGGGGAGGCGTCGACGATGGCTTGGCGAATGCCATCAATATTTCCGCCAGTCGAAAGATCCATGACGGTGTCCGAACCGAGATGCACGGCGGTGTGCAGCTTTTCGAGTTCGTCTTCGACCGTGCCGGTGACGGCGGAATTGCCGATGTTCGCATTGATTTTGCACTTGGCGGCCACGCCGATCGCCATCGGTTCGAGGCGTTTCTTCAAGTGTTCGACATTGGCGGGGATAACCATTCGTCCCCGTGCGACTTCGTCGCGAATCAATTCCGGGGAAAGGTCTTCGCGCTGGGCGACGAATTCCATTTCGGGCGTGACGATGCCCTTTCGGGCGGACTCGATCTGTGTCATCGAAACTCTCCAGTATCAAAAAGGCGAAACCGCGGAGTCGTGGGATATTGGACGATGCGACCCATTTCGCTCGGCGTCATCTGAGCCAAGAAAACACGAAAGAAAGGACGGGCATCCAAAACGGATAGATCAGATTCGCGATCCAAAGAAGGGTAACGGGAAGGTAGGCATACAGGACGAACATGCCCAAGCCGCCGAAGAAGTCCTCGAATTCGAAAAAAAGCATGCACATCCACGCGGCGTAGGCGAGAAAGGCGACGAGGACCACCATATGGATGGGACCCGGTGGAAGTTCCGCCCACGCGACCAGCAAATAATCGAGCACAACGAACGCGACCACGCCCACCGCCATCGCGGCCGTTCCCAGCGTGCTCCGCGTCCAGATCTCGGCTTGTTCATCTTCGTCGAGCGGCTTGGTGCCTTTGCCGATTTTGAAGGCGAGGAACGCCATCGGAATGGTGAGTGGCCAAAGCGCGACCACGCTCGCCGTCCAGCCAAGCGTTGCCCGAAAAAATTGGAAGATGTCCATAGTTGTTGGTTTTCAGTTATCCGTTTTCGATCTTCCGTTGTCGGTTATCCGTTGTTCGCGTTCAGCCAGATGCCTTTGGTCGATCTTTGAATTCGTCCGTTATTTCTTTTTGACGGCCGAGTACTGAAAACCGAGAACGGAGAACCGCTAACCAAAAACCGAGTACAAAGGGAGTGGATTCGCGAGACGTGTGACGCACCATACGGCTCTCGCTTTCCCACGCCGGCATGACCCGGTTCAGGTCCCAAGGGTCTGTTCTCAGCTCCACCTCGAAGGCGAGCACCCCTAGCGATTCCCGATATTCTACGCCAAACGTCGGGCTTTCGACCACACGATTCTTGCGCAACCTCCAAGGGAAACCCAGGCAACATCGAGGGCGATGAAAAAAAGCTATACTTTTGCGGGCACCCTCTACGTGTCCACTTGTTCACAACGAATGGCGATGAACGGTGTAGGCGAATGTCCACGACTTCGACTTGGCAAAATTGGCGGAAAAACTGGGGTCGGACTTTGGAGCGCTGGTTCGGGGGTAAGCCTGAACACGATCTAAGCGGTACCTCAGCTGACCGAATGTGGAATTTGGTTGAACTCGAAGAACGGACGGTCCTGAGCGCGCAGCCGATCGGTTTGCCAAGCAGCCAAGCCACGAAGGACGAGCGAAAAAAGCTCCCGTGGACCGCGCCTCAGCTCGCGCGTTTGGATGCCACGCCGACAGCAACACCCCCCAAACCGGCCCCACGTATCCCAGCGGCGACCCAGCCTTCTCAACCGGTCGTTCGCCGTGAGTTGGCTTTTGTGGATTCGGAAACGGCCAAGGCACCCCAATGGCAGCGTGAGATACAGGCCTTGAAGGCGAAAGGCACGCTGCTCGACGTCATCACCCTCGACGACCAACGCGAGGGAGTTTCCCAGGTGACCTACGCGCTCGCAAAGTTCGGCAAGTTGGATGCCGTCCATTTCTTCACGCACGGGACCGGCAACGCCTTACAGGTCGGCAAGACCTGGTTGACCAATGACTCGCTGTCGACGTATCGATCCAGCATTCAAGCGTGGAAACATTCGCTCAGCGAAAACGCGGACCTCCTTTTCTATGGGTGTCGAACGGCTGGTTCGTCTTCGGGCCAAGCCCTCTTGGGCAAGATTCAACTTTGGACGGGGGCCGACGTAGCGGCGTCCACGAACGATACGGGAGCGCGAGCCCTGGGTGGCGACTGGATTCTCGAACATCGCCGAGGCCAAATCGAAACCCAGGTTCCGATTTCTGCCTCCTTCCAGAATGGCTGGCGAGGCCTTCTCAATACTTTTGTCGTGACCAGCACGGCTGACAGCGGCGCGGGATCCTTGCGCACGGCGATCACGAACGCGAACGCACTCGCCGGCCCTCATACGATTCAGTTCAACATCGGTTCCGGCGCGCAAACCATCACCCTGGCCTCCGCACTGCCAACACTTAATCGCCAAATCACCATCGATGGCTGGACGCAACCAGGATACGCCGGCACGCCACTCATCGTGATCGACGGCAACGGCATCGGTGCGGACGGCCTTACGTTCACTGCCAATGCAGACAACAGCGTCCTTCGCGGATTGGTGATTCGAGACTTCACGGGGAATGGAGTTGTCCTGCAGAGCGGAGCCGACGGCATCACCATCCAGGGAAACTACATCGGCGGATTGACCACAGCCGGCGCCGCATCCGCCGGAGACGAAAACTCTAGCGTAGGAATTTACTCTCAGGGCGCCAATGGACTCATTGGCGGATCCACGGCCGCACAGCGGAACGTGATCTCCGGAAACGATACGGGTATCTTGATTGACGGCGGCTCGAATAACCGAATTTCTGGAAACTACATCGGACTCAATTCGTCAGGCACGGCAGCGGTCAACAACACCGGCTCTGGAATCCTGATGCAAAACGGCGCTGCCACCAACACCGTCGGAACGAACCTCGACGGATCCAACGACGCGACCGAAGGCAATGTGATTTCTGGGAATCTCAACAAAGGCGTGCAATTTTGGGCCGCCGGGGTCAACAACGTCGTGCGTGGCAATATCATTGGCGGAAACGCGTCGGCCACAGCGGTGATCGGAAATGGGACGCAAGGCATCCAGATCGGTGGCAACACGGCGAATACCACGGTTGGCGGCACGTCGAGCTTGGCCGCCAACGTGATCATTGGCGCGACAAACGCTGGTTTGGAAATCACCGGCTCAGGATCGACCGGCAACGTCGTCCAGGGCAATTACGTCGGTACTAATTCGTTGAGCGCTTCCGGTCTAGGAAATGCCGCTGGCATTTACATCTTCGGCGGAGCCAACAACAATACGGTCGGCGGATCCGCGGCAGGTGCACGAAACATCATCTCTGGAAACGCCACCGAGGGCTTGATTCTGCAGGATACGGGGACGAGCAACAACACGGTCCTTGGCAACTATATCGGCACGAACGTCGCGGGAACCGCGGCTCTCGCCAACGGCGGCACCGGCGTCGCAATCTGGTTCGGTGCCACCAACAACACGATCGGAAGCACCTCCGCGGCCAACGTCATTTCCGGCAACAGCAACGACGGCGTCACCATCTCCGACGTCGGCACCACCGGCAACGTCGTGCTCGGAAACCTCATCGGAACCAATGCCGCCAACACCGCCATCCTCGGCAACGCCGCTCAAGGCGTTTGGATCGGGTCGGGGGCCGCCTCCAACACCATCGGCGGCACGGCGGCGGGCGCGGGCAATACCATCGCCGGTAGCGCCTTCGCCGGCATCGAAATCAATGGGACAGGCTCAAACAGCAACGTTCTCCAGGGCAATTACATCGGCACGAACGCCAGCAGCGCCACGGGATTTGGAAACGACACCGGCGTGCTCATTTACAACGGCGCCAGCAACAACACCGTCGGCGGCACGGTCTCGGGTGCGAGAAACATCATCTCCGGCAACGTCGACGCGGGCATCGAAATCTACGACGAAGCTTCTGACGGAAACGCCATCTACCAAAATTACATCGGCACCAACGTCGCCGGCACGGCCGCCCTCGCCAACGGCTGGAATGGAATCGTCGTCCGCGGCGGAGCCGACAACACCATCATCGGCGGGTCCACGGCACTCCACCGGAACGTCGTGTCGGGCAACACCACTCTCGGCCTGTGGATCACGGATGCCACCACGTCCGGAACGATCATTCGCGGAAACTACGTCGGCCTCAACGCCGCAGGCACGGCGGCGATCTCCAACGGAGCCTTCGGCGTCGCCGTCGACTTTTCCGCCTCCGACACGATCGTCGGCGGCACGGTCGCTGGCGAAGGCAACTTCATCTCGGGCAACACCGGGACGAACGGCAGTTCGGCGCGGGGCGGCATCTACGTTGTCGCAATCAACACCACCATCCAGGGCAACACCATCGGTCTGGCCGTCGATGGCACGACCATTGTCGCCAATGGCCAATCGGCGGCCGGTAATAGCGCGGGCATCTACTTGGCGGGCGGATCCGGCACGATGATCGGCGGAACCGCGTCCACGGCAGGCAACGTCATCGCTGGCAACTTTGGCGACGGCATCCTCGACACCGTCGGCGGCAGCACCGACTTCACCGCCCTGCGCAACCGCATCTTCGACAACACCGAACAGGGCATCGATCTCGGAAACGACAATGGCGTTTCCGCCAACGATCTCGAAGACGGCGACACCGGCGCCAACAACCTTCTCAATTTCCCGGTGATCACGAACATCGTGCAGAATGGCGCCAATCTCGACGTCACCTTTTCGCTCGACGTTCCCGTCGGTTGGTACCGCATCGAGTTCTTCGAAAATCCCACCGGGTCCGATCCCTCCGGATTTGGCGAAGGTAGGACGTTCCTCGGCGCGACGACGTTCCAGGTGACAACGAACCCAGCCGGCTATTCATCGTTCACGCGCACGCTGACAGGCGTCACGCCGACGGCCATCATCGGCATCTCGGCCACGGCGACGGTGGACACGAGCGGAGGCGCGGGCACGACTTTCGGCGGTACGTCGGAGTTCGGGCCGACTTACCAGGGCGCAGGCGTGCTCGTCGTCGATACGACCAGCGACGTCGCCGACGCCGTCGGGTTTGGAACCGGCACGTTCAGCATCGCCTCGCTTCTGAGCAACCGCGGCGCCGATGGTTTGATCTCACTCCGCGAAGCCATCGATGCCGCCAACCGCACGACGAACGTCGGCGGCCCCGATCAAATTCGCTTCAACATCAGCGGCGTTGGCGTGCAAACGATCCAGCCAACCAGCGCCCTGCCCACGATCACCGACGCGGTGACGATCGATGGTTACACGCAGACGGGCGCGGTTGCAAACTCACAGGCCGTCGGTTCGAACGCCACATTGCTGATCGTTCTTGATGGCATCAACGCTGGCGCCACGACCCATGGGCTTTCCATTTCGGCGGGCAACACTACGATCCGCGGCCTGGTGATCAACAACTTTTCGTACTCGGGCATCAATCTGAATTCCGGCGGGAACAACATCATCGCCGGCAACTACATCGGAACAAACGCCGCCGGCACGGTCGCCGTGCCCAATGGCCGAGGAACGTTGTGGGACGGCATGCTGATCGGCGACGTCGCCAGTTCTTCCAACAACACCATTGGCGGCGCGAGCCTGGCGGATCGCAATATCATCTCAGGGAACAACGGCGGCGGCATTTGGATGGCTGCATCCGCTGGCGGAAATATCATCCGCGGAAACTACATCGGTGTCGACGCCACCGGGCTTGTAGATTTAGGCAACAACCAACACGGAGTGCTTTTGGCGGGCACGGGAAGCTCCGTTATCGGGAACGTCATCAGTGGGAACGGCCAGAGCGGCTACTATGGTCTTTATCTTGTCACCGGAGCCGACAACACCACGGTGCAGGGAAACCTCATCGGCGTGGGTGCCGACGGAACGACTTCGGTTCCCAATTCGCAACACGGGATCCAGATCGATTCGAACAACAACCTCATCGGCGGAACCTCAGCCGGTCAGGGAAACACCATCGCCAACAGCACCGGAAAAGGCATCGTCATCACCAGTACGGGCACGGGAAACGCCCTGCTCCGCAACTCCCTCTATTCGAA
>WBZS01002744.1_pt1 | contig 10248 bp, 9 predicted proteins | sample 5204201 | NCBI WGS metagenome assembly WBZS01 (sample SAMN12344357, study PRJNA552823) | activated sludge metagenome | biome: Activated sludge suspended growth; feature: Nitrification reactor; material: Wastewater; isolation source: activated sludge from nitrification reactor of wastewater treatment... | reverse complement strand
GTCGGGTTGCACATGGGGCATGTGCGCAACTACACGATCGGCGACGTGCTGGCGCGCTTCCACAAGATGCTGGGCTTCAACGTGATGCAGCCGATGGGCTGGGACGCCTTCGGCATGCCGGCCGAGAATGCGGCGATCCAGAACAAGGTGCCGCCGGCGCAATGGACCTACGCCAACATCGAGTACATGAAAGGCCAGCTCAAGCGGCTCGGTTTCGCCATCGACTGGGATCGCGAACTGGCCACCTGTAAGCCGGACTATTACCGCTGGGAACAGTGGTTATTTACCCGGCTTTACGAGAAGGGGCTGATCTACAAGCGTCTCGGCACGGTCAACTGGGATCCGGAAGATCAGACCGTGCTCGCCAACGAACAGGTAATCGACGGGCGCGGCTGGCGCTCGGGGGCGCTGATCGAAAAGCGCGAAATCCCGATGTACTACATGAAGATCACCGCCTACGCTGACGAGCTGCTGTCCGATCTCGACCAGCTTGACGGCTGGCCGGAGCAGGTCAGGCTGATGCAGAAAAACTGGATCGGCAAGAGCTTCGGTTGTGACGTGGGCTTTCCCTACGATGCGGCCAGCATCGGCGCCGAAGGCGTGCTCAAGGTCTACACCACGCGGCCAGACACCCTGATGGGAGCAACCTACGTCGCCGTGGCGGCCGAGCATGCGCTGGCGACGCAGGCTGCCGCCGGCAACCCCGAACTGCGTGCGTTCATCGACGAATGCCTGCGCGGCGGCGTCGCCGAGGCCGAAATGGCGACGATGGAGAAGAAGGGCATGCCGACCGGCCTGTTCGTCGTCCATCCGCTCAACGGCGAGAAGTTGCCGGTGTGGGTCGCCAACTACGTGCTGATGGGCTATGGCGAAGGCGCGGTAATGGCCGTTCCGGCGCACGACGAGCGCGATTTCGCCTTTGCCTCGAAGTATGGGCTGGAGATCCGCATGTCTATTGGCTCTTCGGCGGGTGCCTATGCCGATGTGGCGGCGCCCTGGCAAGAGGCTTATGCTGAAGTCGGCGTCTGCGTCAATTCGGGCAAATACGATGGCCTCGATTTTCAGGCGGCCTTCGACGCCATCGCCAGCGACCTGGAAGCCAAGGGTCTGGGTGCCAAGCGCACGCAGTTCCGGCTGCGCGACTGGGGCATTTCTCGTCAGCGTTACTGGGGCTGCCCGATCCCGATCATTCATTGCCCGGATTGCGGCGACGTGCCGGTACCCGACGAGCAACTGCCGGTCGTCTTGCCGGAAAACGTAACCGTCACCGGCGCCGGCAGTCCGCTGGCCAAGATGCCCGAGTTCTACGAATGCCGTTGCCCGAAGTGCGGTGGCGCGGCGCGGCGCGAGACCGACACGCTGGACACCTTCGTCGAATCGTCGTGGTATTTCCTGCGTTATTGCTGCCCGGACAACGACCAGGCGATGGTCGACGAGCGCGTCGCCTACTGGTGCAAGGGCGGCATCGACCAGTATATCGGGGGCATCGAACACGCCATCCTGCATCTGCTTTACTCGCGCTTCTGGACCAAGCTGATGCGCGATGTCGGTCTGTTCGGGGCGAATGGTGAAAAATGCCAACTCGATGAACCGTTTGCCCATCTGTTGACGCAGGGCATGGTCGTTGCGCCGACTTTTTACCGCGAAGATGCGGGCGGCAAGAAGGACTGGATCAACCCGGCCGATGTCGAGCTGATCTGCGACGAGCGCGGCCGGCCGACGGCCGCCACGCTGCGCGCCGATGGCTTGCCGGTGACCATCGGCGGCACCGAAAAGATGTCGAAGTCGAAGAACAACGGCGTCGACCCGCAGGCCTTGATCGACCAGTTCGGCGCCGATACGGCGCGGCTGTTCATCATGTTCGCGTCGCCACCCGATCAGTCGCTGGAGTGGTCGGATGCCGGCGTCGAGGGTGCGTTCCGCTTTCTCAAGCGCGTCTGGCGGATCATTTTCGAGCATGTCTCGGGTGGCGTGGTCCCGGCTTACCATGGCCTGGAGTCGGCCGAGCTGCCTGTGGAGTTGAAGACCTTCCGCCGCCAGTTGCATCAGGCCATCGGCAAGATCACGGATGACTACGGCCGGCGCAAGCAGTTCAACACGGCGATTGCCGCGGTAATGGAGCTGCTTAACGCCTTTGCCAAGCTGGCCGACGATTCGGCGACGGCGCGCAGGGTCAGGCAGGAGGCGCTGGAAGCCGTGGCGTTGCTGCTCTACCCGATCGTGCCGCATGTTTGCGAAGCGCTCTACGCTGAGCTTAGACCCGGTCAAATGGCGGGCGTGCAGGCCTTCCCGAAAGCCGACCCCGACGCGCTGGTGCAGGACGAAATCGAGCTGGTTCTGCAAATCAATGGCAAGACGCGCGGTCATCTGCGCGTTCCCGCCAGTGCCGACAAAGCCGCCATCGAAGCGGCGTCGCTGGCGTCCGATGTGGCGCAGAAACATCTCGCGGGGAAAGCACCGAGGAAACTGATCGTCGTGCCCGGCCGCCTGGTCAACATCGTCGCGTAAAACCCGGAGGATGAACGTGATGCGCACAACATACCGATCGACCGCTCTGGTACTTTTCTCGCTGCTCATGGCCGGTTGCGGTTTCCAGCTTCGCGGCTCCTATGCCCTGCCTTACGAGAGCATTTACCTCGCCGTGCCGGACACCTCGGTCATCGGCGCCAACCTCAAGCGCACCATACGTGCTTCGGGATCGACGCGCCTGGCTGAATCGGCCGAAGATGCGCAGGCGACTTTTCAGAACACGTTGGAGACGCGCGAACCGGTGATCCTCTCGCTTTCCGGCGCCGGTCGCGTTCGTGAGAAACGGTTGCGTTTCCGCTATGGCTACCGCGTGGTCGATAGCAAAGGGCGGAATCTGATCCTGCCCGGCTTGATCGAACTGAATCGCGACCTGACCTATGCCGATTCGGCGGTGCTGGCCAAAACCCAGGAAGAGGAATTGCTCTGGCGGGACATGGAAAACGATCTGGTGCAGCAGTTGATGCGGCGTCTGGCGGCGTCCAAACCGGTGACGCCTGAAGCAGAGGAATAGGTCGTCATGCAGCTCAAGGGGGACCAGCTTGCCGCCCATCTTGAAAAGACCTTGCAGGCGGTTTATGTCGTCTATGGCGACGATCCCCTGTTGGTCATCGAGGCAGCCGATGCCATTCGCGCAGCAGCCCGCCGTCAGGGCTTTGACGAGCGTGTCGTGCTTACCGCCATCGCGGGATTCAACTGGGTCGAACTGCACCATGCGGCGGGAAACATGTCGCTGTTTGGCGGACGCACGCTGATCGACCTGCGCATTCCGACCGGAAAGCCGGGGCGCGAGGGCAGCGCGGCGATTCAGGAGTATTGCGAACGCCCCTCGCCGGATGCCCTGCTGCTGGTGACGTTGCCGGGGCTCGACTGGACGGAGGAAAAGGCCGCCTGGCTGAAAGCCCTGACCGGCGCTGGCGTGGCGGTCAAACTGATCCCGCCCAACCTGGCGGAGCTGCCGGCCTGGATCGCCGGGCGTTTGCGCCGCCAGCAACAGCGTGCTGAACCCGACGGATTGCGCTTTATCGCCGAACGTGTCGAAGGCAACCTGCTGGCGGCCCATCAGGAAATTCTTAAACTCGGCCTGCTCTATCCGGCCGGAGATATTAGCCTCGAACAGGTGCAGGAAGCCGTGCTCAATGTCGCCCGCTACGACCTCGACGGCTTGCGCGAGGCGCTTCTGGCCGGGGATGCGGTACGTCTGACGCGGACCCTCGATGGCCTGCAGCAGGAAGGCGAAGCGCCGCCCCTGGTGCTGTGGGCAATGACCGAAGAACTGCGCGCGCTGGCGCAGGTCAAGATCGGATTGCAGGAGAACAGGTCGCTCGACGGATTGCTCAAGGATGCGCGGGTTTGGGGCGCGCGACAGTCGCCCTTCAAGCGCGCCCTGCAACGCATCGACGTGAATCAGGCCAGTGCCGCTCTGGCGCAGGCGGCGGGCATCGACCGGATGATCAAGGGCGCTGCCGGCGCCGGGGACGTGTGGGATGAATTTCTGCGACTCGGATTGAGTATCGGCGCGCGCTGAAATCCTGACAGTCTGCTAGGATAAACGCCCTGGTCTTCAGAAGGATTGCCATGCGTTTCGAAGGTTCCGAAAACTATGTCGCCACCCGCGATCTGACGCTCGCTGTCAATGCCGCCGTCACGCTGCAGCGCCCCCTGCTGATCAAGGGCGAGCCGGGTACCGGCAAAACCATGCTCGCCGAGGAAGTGGCCGGCGCGCTCGGCCTGCCGCTTTTTCAATGGCATATCAAGTCGACGACCAAGGCGCAGCAGGGCCTGTACGAGTACGACGCCGTTTCCCGCTTGCGCGACTCGCAACTCGGCGAGGCCAAGGTGGCCGACATCGCCAATTACATCGTCAAGGGCGTGCTGTGGGAAGCCTTTAACTGCGAAACGCCGTCGGTGGTGCTGATCGACGAAATCGACAAGGCCGACATCGAATTCCCCAACGACTTGCTGCGCGAACTCGACCGCATGGAGTTCTACGTCTATGAAACGCGGGAATTGGTTAAGGCCAGGCATCGGCCGCTCCTGTTCATCACCTCGAACAACGAGAAGGAACTGCCGGACGCCTTCCTGCGCCGCTGCTTCTTCCACTACATCAAGTTCCCGGACAAGGAGACGATGGTCAAAATTGTCGATGTGCATTTTCCGGGGCTGAAGAAGAATCTGTTGCGCGAGGCGCTGGAGGTGTTTTTCGAACTGCGCGAAATACCGGGGCTGAAGAAGAAACCGTCGACCTCCGAGTTGTTGGACTGGCTCAAGCTCCTGCTGGCCGAGGATATTCCTCCCGAAGCTTTGCGCAGCCAGGATCAGAAGATCACCGTCCCGCCCCTGCACGGCGCCCTGCTCAAGAACGAGCAGGATGTCCATCTTTTCGAGCGGCTGATTTTCATGGCGCGCCAGAATCGCTAGCGCGGGGTTCGGCCCGAATGCTGATCGATTTCTTCCTCCATCTCAAGGCCAGCAAGCTCCCGGTATCGACGAAGGAGTTCTTGGTGCTGCTCGAAGCTTTGCAGCAGCACGTGGTCGAACACAGCCTGGACGATTTCTACGTGCTGTCGCGGGCCACGCTGATCAAGGACGAAACACAATTCGACAAGTTCGACCGCGCCTTCGGCGAATATTTCAAAGGCGTTGAGGCGCTGCCCGGCATGGACGTGCTGATTCCCGAAGACTGGCTGCGTGACGCCATGAAGAAGCACCTGACCGACGTCGAGCGCGCCAAGCTGGAAAAATACGGCTGGGACAAATTGATGGAAACCCTGAAGGAGCGCCTGGCCGAGCAAACCGAGCGCCATGCCGGCGGCAACAAGTGGATCGGTACTGGCGGTACCTCGCCTTTCGGGCACGGCGGCACGCATCCCGAGGGCATACGCTTCGGCGGCAAGAGCGAACACCGTTCGGCGGTCAAGGTCTGGGCCAAGCGCGAATTCAGAAACCTCGATGACAATGTCGAGCTCGGCACGCGCAACATCAAGATCGCGCTGCGCCGCCTGCGCCACTTTGCCCGCCAGGGCGCGGCCGAAGAACTCGATCTGGACGGCACCATCGCCGGCACGGCGCGCAACGCCGGCTGGCTGGATCTGCGGATGCGCCCGGAGCGGCACAACGCCGTCAAGGTGCTGCTCTTCCTCGACGTCGGCGGCTCGATGGACGACCACATACGCGTTTGCGAAGAACTGTTTTCGGCCTGTCGCAGCGAATTCAAGCATCTCGAATATTACTATTGATATTTCCATAAATCATGACAACCGTTGATCATCTGAAACGTTGTATCTCCAAGAGCGATATTGGAGAATGTTGTCATGGCACAAAAGCGGTTGAGCGAAGCAACCAAGAAGCGATTGAAGGCAGGACGGATGCTCCTCGCGGGCAAAGGCTGTACGGACGTGGCCAAAGCAGTAGGCGTGGCGCGACAGACGGTATACACGTGGAAAGGGTTGCTGGATGAAGGCGGTATCGATGCCCTGCGCGCCGTGCCAGAACGGGGTCGCCCGGCCCAACTCGATGAGCAGCAGTTGGCGGCGGTACGAGCAACGCTCCTGCGCAGTCCGACCGAGTACGGATTTGGCACCGAGTTATGGACACTCAAGCGCGTGGGCGCCGTCATCGAACGTCTGCATGGCGTGCGCTTCGGACAAACACAGGTCTGGCGAATTCTGGGGTCACTGGGCTTCAGTCCGCAGAAGCCTGAGAGGCGCGCCATCGAACGCAACGAAGACGCCGTACGCAATTGGAAGCGCCGTACTTGGCCCAGTCTTAAAAAAAAGCCCAGCGAGACGGTCGGCTGATCGTTTTTGTCGACGAGTCCGGCATCAGCGAGCGCCCAACCCGAGTGCGGACTTGGGCACCCAAGGGGCAAACACCGATTATTCAGTTTCATTTCAACTGGACCCACGTTTCGGTTATTGCCGGAATCACGCGAACCAACTGTTTGTTTCGTTTGCACGAGGGCAGCATCAAGAAAGAAGAGATCGTCGAGTTCCTCAAAGCGCTCAAGGCCCACTTGAAACAGCCTCTGCTGGTCATCTGGGATGGTTTGAGAGCGCATCGCAGCCGCTTGGTGCGCGAGTATCTCGACCGACTGGACGGCCACATTCAAATCGCCTTCCTGCCGCCGTACGCTCCGGACATGAATCCGGTCGAATATCTGTGGGCCTGGCTCAAACGACATGCGCTCGCCAATTACTGCCCCAACAATCTGAGCGAACTGCACACCACCGCTCGCAACAAGCTCAAGAGCGCTCAGAAGCGCCCTTCGATCATCGCTGCTTGTTGGATGCAGGCTACGTTGTGGTGATGTCATGAATTACGGAAGTCTCAATATTTCAGTGGCGATGGCTTCGCGCGGGTAATCCTTGCTCGAATGGTCGTCTCCGACGATGGTGACGATGCCGATATCCGGCTCTAACAGGGCCAGGGGTACGTCCAGCACGCCGGGCTTGTCCTCGCTCAGTTCAGTCACGCAAAAATCGTGATTTCGGCGAACACGCAGGATTGTCTTGGCGATTTCGGGAGGGGCGTTGAGCGATGCCGGATTGGCAGTGCCCCGGCGCGTGTGCGATAGAACGCCCAGCAGGAGTTCCTTGGTCGTTGTCTTGCCGGCGCTACCGCAAATGCCGATGAAAACCGGTTTCTTGAGGAGCGGGCGCCAGTTTTTGGCGCAAGTGACGCAAAGGCGATCGACGCTTTGATCGCCAAATACCCGGCGAACCCGCCACGCCAGGGCGGCACGAATGCGCTTGGAGGGTAACAAGAACGCCATCGCTTAGTTCAGGTTGCGCTGCGCGACTGCTGCGCGATAGGCCGCTCTAGTCTGCTCGATATCGGCGAGGATTTCACGTAACCGCAGGTCCTTCAGACCATGTCCGGAAATCGCTTGCGGGATGGCGAGTTCAGATTCGGTGTTAAGTTCCAGGAGTACCGGACCTTCCGGGCACAACGCAACGTCCCAGTTCTGCAAGCGAAGGCCCGGAAACTGTCTGCTGGCGGAGCACACCATATCTACGGCAAGGTCCCAGTCCGGCAAAGCCAGACCGAGCAAAGGCTTTTGCGTTGTCGGGTGACGTTCGATCTGACCACCAGGTCCCATGCGGGAGATGACGCGCACGATGGTCCCATTTCCAATGTTGATTGCACCCAGACAATTGCCGTAGTCTCCGTGTGAGAAATTGTCGAGCATGTTGCGGCCTGTGGTGATTTTCCAGAACGCAGTATGGATAACGGGTCCTGCGGAAGTGACCAAGCAGATGAAGCGGACGCAACTGACCGCCTCTGTGCCCGTCACTTCAGCGATGTCAGGATGCGAGGTCAGCGGCTTCTGAAACAACATTCCTTTGTATGGTGAAAAGGAAAAGGGCGCCATGAACTCGTCCAACCCGATCAGACGGCCATCGAAGAGCCTAAAGGATTCATCTTCTCGCGCGGTCACCCCGAGTACGCCATGACCATAGCCGGCAGATATCGGCTTGACATAAAACGGGTAGACCTCGTCCTTCAGAAATGAGCGCACCTCGTCATGCGTCCGGAGCGCCTTCTCGTCTCCAATCTGACGTCCGTTTGTGCAATAAGTCGCTATCGGCGTAGGTATCGGAAAGCCTTTGGAGCACAGAATCATGTAGTTGAGCAGTTTGTCTTCAGCCAGCACGCGACATTCAACATCGTTGAGCTTCCGATCCAGATCACCGCTCTGTCTCCAGCCGATAAACTCGTCGCGCATGTCGGGAGTTATGGAAGCATGCCAGATCCCGTACTCAAAATACTCACCGATACCTATCGGCGATTGACGCAAACGAAGTTTCAATATCTCCAAGAGTTGCAGCAATGCCGGCTTTCCCCCTGCCGCCCGTGCTGCCCGAATACTCTCTAACAGAGAACCCATAAAAAACTCCGAAATGTGTGACAAATCGCAAGGTATTTACCGAAACAATACTTTAGCATCTCGCTGGACATAAGGGTTTTACTGTTCGTCTGCGCAGTATGTTTCTTTTCGAGATTTGCCAAAGCGCGCATTGTAAGCGGCGTTGGAAAGAATCGGGGATATGTTCGGAACATCTTTGTAGTTCAATTGGACTACATTTGACTATTACAAGTGCACTCTTTGTGAGAATGGTTGGGCCCTTATGTTTTGCTTGTTGTTCCTGACCAAAAAGCTGCCCATAACATGGTGCGATTCACTTGATTAGATAACTCGGGCGACGACGACGATGCAAAACCAATTAGCAAGCCGCGTGGGCAGACTGAAAAGCCAGTTTAAGGATTTCACCGAGTGTGCATCGCTGGCAAGAGCACAAACTGGTAAGAGTTGGCGCGACCAGTTACAGGAAATACGTGCGCTACGGAAATACGGCGGACAATGCGGAATTTCGGATTACTACTGGTGCAAGCTTTATGACGACGATTATCAGTTGGGGCGTGGCGCTCCGGATTACCTCGGGTGGCGACTGCAGGAGCAATTCAGCTTAGTCCTCAACCCGAGGTCTGCCGTTCTTCCGGCATGGGACAAGTGCGTGTTTACCGTGCTCGCCACCTCTGCTGGGCTACCCGTTGCACCTATTCGTGCCTGTTATCACCCTTCCGGGCGAATCTCCGACACTCTGGGCATCCACCTGAAAAGCAAGTCGGAAGTCGCAACTTATCTTCGCGATCCGTCGATTTATCCGTTGTTTAGCAAGCCAGCATATTCGCAACAAGCGTATGGAACGGCCTATCTCGCAGCGTACGACGCTTCTTCGGATACCCTCGCTTTGCCGAATGGAAAGACCGTTTCGATCGAAAGCTTCCTGAGCCGTTTGGACGAGACCATCGACCGTCGGTACCATAGGCCTGAATGCGGCTTCCTGTTCCAGGAAGCACTCACTTCCGCCGCGGAAATTCAAGCCCTGACCAACTGGCCTGCGGTGTGCGGTGTCCGGGTAGTCTGTCTTAACGGTCCGGACGGCGTCAAACCCATACGCGCACTTTGGAAAATTGCGGTTCCACCGAATCAAGTGGACAACTTCAGTATGGGAAAGTATGGCAACCTTCTCGCGGATGTTGAACTGACAAATGGGGAAATCAACAGAGTGTTAAGCGGCTTCTGGCCCAATACCCAAGTCATAACGACACATCCCTACTCTGGCCAATCCCTGACAGGTTTCAGACTTCCCGGTTGGGACCGGATTCTCGATATTTGCCGTCGCGCTGGGGCCGTATTTCCACTCATGAAGATTCATCATTGGGATTTTGCGCTGACCGACCGGGGACCGATGATTCTTGAATTAAACGACTTAGGTGGCACCATAGGCGAACAAATTCACGGTTGGGGCCTTTTGACGGAAGAAACACGAGAATTCATCAAGCGCTACGGAACAACTCAACAAAATCCGTGGATAAGGTTGTTGTAACTGCCTTACAGTCTTTGTATGGAAGCAAGTCCGTGGGCACCCTTCTGATGTCCGTCGCTCATCCTGGCTATTGCACTCTTCGATTTTATGCATTAAAAAATCGACTCATGTTTGCGAAATAGGCGGATCAGTGAAAACCCGGCCAGCACTTTCTCCCAGCGGGGACAATGAAACCACCAGGCAGACCGTCGAACTGCTGGCAGCCGCGTCTGCCGCGGCGGCCGAGGATGGTATCTGGCTGGATGTGATCCGCAAGATGGATGAGGTTTATAACGACCTCCTGCAGTACGAAGTTAGTCTGGAAGAAAAGAACGCCGCACTGGAGGAC
>WBZS01002742.1_pt1 | contig 10253 bp, 11 predicted proteins | sample 5204201 | NCBI WGS metagenome assembly WBZS01 (sample SAMN12344357, study PRJNA552823) | activated sludge metagenome | biome: Activated sludge suspended growth; feature: Nitrification reactor; material: Wastewater; isolation source: activated sludge from nitrification reactor of wastewater... | reverse complement strand
TGTCCGCGCGGTCTTGCCGATTGATACGCATGGGCGAAGACGCTTACCCGGGCGTCGCGGTGCGCGTGGGCGCCAAGCGCGCCGGCGACCGCGCTGGCGGCCGCCGGATGCAGGTGGATCAGTTCACCACGCGCAGTTGTCCGCGCAATTCGCCCGCGGGGTAGTTGGTGGTGTAGACGGTCACGTACCAGCGACCATCGATCAGGTCGACCGCCTGGTTGGCGGTGAGCGTGGCGCGCCCTTCATAAGTCGGGCCGAACGGCCCGGGCCAGACCATGACGGCCGGCGCGTTCTGCCCCGATTCGGCGGGGCCGTGGAATTGAACCGCCGTGATGGCGCCCGACAGCCCGGACCAGCTCGTCTTCCAGCGAAGCGTGCGGGCATTGGAGTCGTACAACGCATCCAGTTGCGCGTTGCCGCCGCTGCGCGAAGGCGGCACCACGCTGGCGCCATCCATCCGCGTGGTGAAGGTGACCAGATGCGCCCTGGGGTCGACCGCCACTGGTGCCGGCACCGAGGGTGGCGGCGGTACGGGCACGCTTTGCGCCACGGGCGGCAGCGGCTGCGGCGTCGAACGCGATGTCGGGATCGGCTGTGGCTGCGCCAACGATGGCACCGGCGCGGGCGCAGGCGGCAACGACTGCGGCATGCGGATCGGCGGGGGGTCGTAGCGGGGCCCCAAATCGACCGACGCGCAGCCGCTCGCCAGCAGCGCGGCCGCCAGGACGGCGGCAGTGGGGGACGAAAACAGGACAATCGGACGCATGCAGACTACTCCTCGATGGGTAACTGGCTGCAATTATTACGCGCTGGGGGTGACGCCAGGCTTTCTGCCCGTGCTTCAGATCGGCACAGGTCACGGCAAGTCGAGCCGCCTCGCTACCGGCGGCGAACCGCAGCACGCCGCCATCAGCGCGGATTCGCCCGTCAGAGCAATTCGGGCGACTGCACGGTGATCACCACCGTTTGCTGAACGCCGTCGCGCAGCCGGCTGCGCAGCCACCAGACGGCGCCCTTCTTGAACGCGGCCTCGCTGTCCGGCAAGCCCAGCAGGCGCCCAACGGTGTCGCCCAGCGTGGGGTTGTGCCCCACCACCAGCACGGGCGACTTGGCATCGGGCCAGCCGGCCAGCTGCAGCAATGCGTCCACGCTGGCGCCGGGGCGCAGTTCGTCGTGCAGCTTGTGCTTGCGGTCCAGCACGCGCACCGTCTGCTGTGTGCGCACGGCGGGGCTGGCCAGGATGCGTGTGCCCTCGGGCAACTGGCGATCCAGCCAGGCGGCCATGCGGGCGGCCTGTTTTTCGCCGCGCCGGGTCAGGGCGCGGTCAAAGTCGATCATGTCGCCCTCGGGGTCTTGCGCCTCGGCGTGGCGCCACAGGATCAGGTCCATGGGTTACATCTCCTCGGTCAATCCGCGCGCGGCGTAGCGCGCCATCAGGGCTTCCTGCGCGCCGGGGCCGGGCGCGGCACCCGGCGCCACCACGCTGCGGTAGACGCCGCCTGCGCCCAGCAGCCAGGCGTCGCGCGCGTCGTGCAGGTAGGCCACCAGGCATTCGTCGACGATGCGCTGGCGCAGCGCCGGGTCGGTCACGGGCCAGGCGGTTTCGACGCGGCGCAGCATGTTGCGGTTCATCCAGTCGGCGCTGGACAGCCACAGCTCTTCCGTCTTGCCTGAGCGGAAATAGAACACGCGCGAATGCTCCAGAAAGCGGCCGATGATGCTGCGCACGCGGATGTTTCGGGTCAGCTCCGCCGGCAGCATGCAGGCGCCGCGCACGATCAGGTCGATCTTCACGCCCGCATCGCCGGCGCGCAGCAGCGCCTCGATCAGCGGCTGATCGGTCAGCGCGTTCATCTTGGCCACGATGCGCCCGCGCTTGCCGCGCCGGGCGGCGTGCGTGATCGCGTCCACCTTTTTGACCATCTGCTTGTGCAAGGTGAACGGCGCCAGCAGCATGCGCTGCATGCGCGGCAAGCGGCTGTGGCTGGCCAGGTGCACGAAGAGCTGGTCCATGTCGGCCGTCAGCCGCGCATCGGCCGTCAGCATGCAGAGGTCGGTGTACAGCGCGGCCGTGCGCGGGTTGTAGTTGCCGGTGGACAGGTGCCCATAGCGGCGCAGGTTGCGCCCTTCGCGCCGCGTCACCAGCAGCATCTTGGCGTGGGTCTTGAGGCCGACCACGCCGTACACCACTTGCGCGCCAGCGTGCTCCAGCCGCTCGGCCCAGTTGATGTTGGCCTCTTCGTCAAAGCGCGCCTTCAGCTCGACCACGGCGGTGACTTCCTTGCCGCGGCGCTGCGCCTCGATCAGCAGGTCCATCATGCGGTTGTCGTTGCCGGTGCGGTAGATGGTCTGCTTGATGGCCAGCACCTGCGGGTCGTGCACCGCCTGGCGCAGAAAGTCGATCACCGCGTCGAAGCTCTGGAACGGCAGGTGGATCAGCACGTCGGACTGGCGCAGCCGGTCGAACACCGATTCGCCCGCGCGCAGTTGCATCGCATCGCTGGCGTGGTACGGCGCAAACAGCATGTCCGGCGCATTCGCCAGTTGAACGAGCTGCTGCAGACGCACCAGGTTCACGGGGCCCTGCACCTTGAACAGCGCCTCGGGCGGCAGGTTGAACTGGCGCAGCAGAAAGTCGGCCAGTTCGTTCGAGCACGCCGACGACACCTCCACCCGCACCGCCTGGCCGTAGTGGCGCTGGTGCAGGCCTTTGCGCAGCGCGGTGCGCAGGTTCTTGACCTCGTCCTCATCGACCGCCAGGTCGGAATGCCGCGTCACACGGAAGTGGGAAAAAGCCCCCACCTCGCGGCCGGGGAACAAATCCGCCAGATGCGCCCGGACCACGCTGGAGAGCATGACGAACAGCGCCTCGCCGCCCGACACGCGGTCGGGCATGCGCAGCACGCGCGGCAGCACGCGCGGCACCTTGACAATGGCGATCTCGTTGCTGCGCCCGAACGCGTCCTTGCCCTTGAGCTGGACGATGAAGTTGAGCGACTTGTTGGCCACCAGCGGAAACGGGTGCGTCGGGTCCAGCGCCACCGGCACCAGCAGAGGCTTGACCTCGCGCAGGAAATGCTCGCGCACCCATTTGCGTTGCGCCTCGGTGCGGTCCAGGTGCGAGACGATGCGCATGTGCTGGCGCTCCAGCGCCGGCAGCAGCGAGCTGTTGTAGATGGCGTATTGGCGATCCACCAGCGCGCGCGCGGCGGCCATCACGCGGCGCATGTCGTGCGCGGCCTCGGCGTGCTCGCGCCAGACGGTGAGGTGCGGATCGGCCCGCACTTCGAAGAATTCGTCCAGGTTGGACGACACGATGCACAGGTAGCGCAGGCGTTCGAGCAGCGGCACGTCCGGCTTCTCGGCCCAGTGCAGCACGCGCTCGTTGAACGCCAGGATGCACAGATCGCGGTCGTGCAGTGGATAGCGCGCGAGGATGTCGGTCTTTTCAGGCATGACGGCACTTCAAAAACATGAGCATCCCATCAGCTTAGCGCAACCGGCGGCGCCATGCCGGACCATTCATTTCATGGCCAGCGGCGGCGGCTTCTGCGCCGCACCCGCGCGCCTGCGCCTTGACGGGCGCATCGCGCTGCCGCCCGTGCACGCCGCCGGCCAACCGGCCGCACGTCACGTGACAACCCGCTCAGCGGACCTTGAAGTGCTTGCGATAGCGCGGGTGCAGGTCCCCAATGCGCATCATCATGGGCAGATCGGCACTGTTGAAATCGGGATCCCAGGCGGGCGGCCCCAGCACCTTGGTGCCCAGGCGCAGGTAGCCCTTGATCAGCGCGGGTGGTTCCACGTCGAGTTGGTCGTTCAGCGTGCCCAGCGGCAGTGGCAGGCGTGGGCGCACCTGCCATTCGATGGGTGCCAGATGCCGCTCGCGCACCTGGCGCCAGATGCTGGCGGCCACGTCGCCGTTGAAGACGCCGCCCTGCATCATCGGGATGCTGGCGCAGCCAATCATGGTGTCGAGCTGGTTGCGCGTCATGAACTCGCCCAGCGCCGTCCACAGCGCCATGATCACGCCGCCGTGGCGATGGTCGCGGTGCACACAGCTGCGGCCCAGTTCCACCATGCGGCTGCGCAGCGCGCGCAGGCGGGTCAGGTCGAATTCGGTGTCGCTGTAGGTGCTGCCCACGCGGCGTGCCTGCGCGGGCGTGAGCACGCGGTAGGTGCCAATCACGTCGCCGCTGGCTTCGTCGCGCACCAGCAGGTGCTCGCAATAGTCGTCGAACAGGTCAATGTCGTAGCCCGGCACAGGCGTCGAGAGGCGCGCACCCATCTCGCCCGCAAACACGGCGTGGCGCAGCGCCTGCGCCTGCCTCACCTCGTCCTGATGGCGCGCCCAGGCCACCTGAATGCCACGCGCGGCAGGTGGCCCCACCAGCGCAGCGTCGTCGCGGCGATGAAGCAACCCCCGTGGCAGCGCAACGGGCGGCGACAGGGGAAACGTGGGCGTGGGCAATTCCTTCATGTTTCGTCGCTCCTTGCAGGCAATCTCTCGTATCTGCAGCGATGGTGTGCGGCGCGCGTGACAGACGCATGGCGCTTTGATGAATTGTTTGTGACGCGCCGCAATTGGTTTGCATCGATTCAATATTTCAACAATAATTGAATCATGAAAAAAGACGCCGTCATCACCGCCCTCGCCTCGCTCGCCTCCGGCTTGCGGCTGGACATCTATCGGCTGCTGGTGCGCGAGGGCCCCGAAGGTGTGGTGGCGGGCGAGATCGCCGCCGCGATGGAGGTGCCGCCCACCAACCTGTCCTTTCACCTGAAGGCCTTGACGCAGGCCGGGCTGCTGAGCGTGACGCAGGAAGGCCGCTTCCAACGCTACCGCGCCAACCTGGGGTTGATGCAGGGCTTGATCGACTACCTGACGGCCGAGTGCTGCGCCGGGCACCCGGAGCAGTGCAGCGAGTTGCACGGCGCCGGGTCAGGCCTATGTGCGGCGGACGGCTGCACGCCGGCTACGACCACGTCGGATTGATTCAAAAGCGGCTGCACTCTACGCAGGAAGCCCACAAGACGCTCCTCATTCAATAGCATTTCGATCATCACTTCAAACTTTGTTGGAATCTTCAAATGACAAACCCCAAGACCATCCAGGTGTTTGACCCCGCGCTGTGCTGCGCCAGCGGTGTGTGCGGCACCGACGTGGACCAAGCCTTGGTCAGCTTCGCCGCCGACGCGGCGTGGGCCGCAGGCCAGGGCGCGCAGATCACGCGCTTCAACCTGTCGCAGCAGCCGATGGAATTCGCCAACAACGCCACCGTGAAAGGCTTTCTGGAGCGCTCCGGCGCCGAGGCGCTGCCGCTGGTGCTGGTGGATGACGAGGTGGCGCTGGCCGGGCGTTACCCGCAGCGGGCCGAACTGGCGCGCTGGGCCGGACTGCGGGCTGACGCCGTGCCGCAGGCCAGCGGTTGCTGCGGTCCGAGTTCCACTTCAGCGGCGGGCAGCTGCTGTGCGTCCAAAGCCGAATCGGCCGCCAGCACGCGCTCCGCAAGCGGAAAGTGCTTCTGATTCAATAGTAATTAAAGCCGCGATGAACTTCCTGAACAACCCGCCGCGCTTCCTGTTCTTCACCGGCAAGGGCGGGGTCGGCAAGACCTCCATCGCGTGCGCCGCCGCCGTGCAACTGGCCGATGCGGGCCAGCGGGTGCTGCTGGTCAGCACCGACCCGGCGTCGAATGTGGGCCAGGTGTTTGGCCTGACGATTGGCAACCAGGTGGTCGCCGTGCCGGCGGTGCCGAACTTGAGCGCACTCGAAATCGACCCGCCCGCCGCCGCGCAGGCCTACCGCGACCGCATCGTCGGCCCGGTGCGCGGCGTGCTGCCGGACGCGGTGGTCAAGGGCATCGAGGAGCAGCTTTCCGGCGCCTGCACCACCGAGATCGCCGCGTTCGACAAATTTACGGCCTTGCTGGCCGACGACGTGGCCACGCGCGGCTTTGATCACGTCATCTTCGACACCGCGCCCACCGGCCACACCATCCGCCTGCTCAGCCTGCCGGGCGCGTGGAGCGGCTTTCTGGAGACGGGCCAGGGCGATGCCTCTTGCCTCGGCCCGCTGGCGGGTCTGGACAAGCAGCGCACGCAATACCAGGCCGCCGTCGCCGCGCTGCAGGATGGCGCCCGCACTCGTCTGGTGCTGGTCGCGCGCGGCCAGGGTGCCACGCTGCGCGAAGCGGCGCGCACGCACGAAGAGCTGGCGGCCATCGGCCTGACGCGGCAATACCTGGTCATCAACGGCCTGCTGCCTGAGAGCGAAGCCGCGCACGATCCGCTGGCCGCCGCCGTGCTGCGGCGCGAGCAGGCGGCACTGGCCAATCTGCCCGCCGCGCTGCAAGACTTGCCAGTCGATCACATCGCGCTCAAAGCCTTCAATCTGGTGGGTCTGGAAGCGTTGCGCCAACTGCTGCGAGCCGATGCGCCCGCCATTGCGTCGGCCGCTGACGAATCGCACGTCGCCCTGCCCGACGCGCCCACGCTGTCGGCGCTGGTCGACGACATCGCCACGCAAGGCCATGGCCTCGTCATGCTGATGGGCAAGGGCGGCGTCGGCAAGACCACGCTGGCGGCGGCCGTGGCGGTGGAACTGGCCGCGCGCGGCCTGCCCGTGCACCTGACCACGTCCGACCCCGCCGCTCACTTGAGCGAGACGCTGGCCGGCGAGTTGCCCAACCTCAGCGTCAGCCGCATCGATCCGCACGCCGCCACCGATGCCTACCGCGCCCACGTCATGGCCACCAAGGGCGCAGCACTGGACGACGCCGGCCGCGCGCTGCTGGCCGAAGACTTGCGCTCGCCCTGCACGGAAGAGATCGCCGTCTTCCAGGCCTTCTCGCGCGCCATCCGCGAGGCCGGCCGCCAGTTCGTGGTGATGGACACCGCGCCCACCGGCCACACCCTGCTGCTGCTCGACGCCACCGGCGCTTACCACCGCGACGTGGCGCGGCAGATGGCCGCCGGCAGTCACTTCACCACGCCCATGATGCAGTTGCAGGACCCGGCGCGCACCAAGGTGCTGATCGTCACGCTGGCCGAAACCACGCCCGTGCTGGAAGCCGCGCATTTGCAAGACGACCTGCGCCGCGCCGGCATCGAGCCCTGGGCCTGGGTGGTGAACAACTGCATCGCGGCGGCGCCGGTGGCCTCGCCCTTGCTGCGCCGCCGCGCGGAGGGCGAAATGCGTGAGATCGACGCCATCCGAACCCGCCACGCAAAGCGTTGGGCCGTGGTGCCGCTGCTGGCCGACGAGCCCGTGGGCGTAGTACGGCTGCGCGCGCTGGCGGGGGCGGTGCATGCGGCACCCGCGCTGGCGCATGAGTCCATTCAGTCGCTGGTCCAGTAGTAGCAAGCGCGAGTAGCTACTTTTTATATAGCATTTTATTTTCAAGCCAAGGCCACGCCATGTCCGACCGACCCTTGAATGTCCTGTTTCTCTGCACCCACAACTCCGCCCGCAGCATCCTGGCCGAGGCGCTGCTTAACCACATCGGTGGCAGCCGTTTCAAGGGCTTCAGCGCCGGCAGCCACCCGGGCACGGCACCCAAGGCGTGGGCGCTGGAGGTGCTCGATCGCGCCGGCGTCAACACCGCTGGCCTGCACAGCAAGAGTTGGGACGAGTTCGGCGGCGAAGGCGCGCCGAAGATGGACCTGGTCATCACCGTGTGCGACAACGCGGCAGGCGAAGCCTGCCCCTACTGGCCCGGCCAGCCGGCCACCGCGCACTGGGGCTACCCCGATCCATCCGACGTGCAGGGCACGCCCGACGAACAGCGCGAAGCCTTCCGCCAGACCATGCTGGCCATCAAGCGCCGGCTGGAATTGCTGATCGCCCTGCCAGACGACAAGCTCGCCAGGACCATGCTGCAAGGTGCGGCGCGCGCGTTGGCCAGCACCTGAACGCGCTGATTGCGGCACAGGTCTTTCACTCCTTTTTTCATAGCTGACTGCGCTGAACCAACGTGCACCAGCGCCCTATTTCACTCCAACCGCTGCCATGAACCTCTTCGAGCGCTACCTCACCGTCTGGGTGTTCCTGTGCATCCTGATCGGCATGGCGCTCGGCCACTTCATGCCCAGCGTGTTCCAGGCCATCGGCGCGATGGAAGTGGCGCAGGTCAACCTGCCGGTGGGCGTGCTGATCTGGGTGATGATCATCCCGATGTTGGTCAAGGTGGATTTCGGCGCGTTGCACCAGGTGCGCCAGCATGTGCGCGGCATCGGCGTCACGCTGTTCGTCAACTGGGCCGTCAAGCCATTTTCAATGGCGCTGCTGGCCTGGCTGTTCATCCGCCATCTGTTTGCGACGCTGCTGCCGGCCGAGCAGATCGACAGCTACATCGCCGGGTTGATTCTGCTGGCCGCAGCGCCCTGCACGGCCATGGTGTTCGTGTGGAGCCGGCTCACCGGCGGCGACCCGCTGTTCACGCTGAGCCAGGTGGCACTCAACGACGCCATCATGGTCGTCGCCTTCGCGCCGCTGGTCGGCCTGCTGCTGGGCATGAGCGCCATCGTGGTGCCGTGGAGCACGCTGGTGGTGTCGGTGCTGCTGTACATCGTGGTGCCGGTGATCATCGCGCAGCTGTGGCGGCGCGCGCTGCTGCGGCGCGGGCAAGCCGCGTTCGATGCCGCCATGGCGCGCATCGGCCCGTGGAGCATGGCGGCACTGCTGGCCACGCTGGTGCTGCTGTTCGCCTTCCAGGGCGAGCAGATCATCCGCCAGCCGCTCATCATCGCGCTGCTGGCGGTGCCGATATTGATCCAGGTGTTCTTCAACTCGGCGCTGGCCTATGGCCTGAACCGCGCGCTGGGCGAAAAACACAGCGTCGCCTGCCCGTCGGCGCTGATCGGCGCCAGCAACTTCTTCGAGCTGGCGGTGGCGGCGGCGATTGCGCTGTTCGGCCTGAACTCCGGCGCCGCGCTGGCCACCGTGGTGGGCGTGCTGATCGAGGTGCCGGTGATGCTGCTGGTGGTGCGCATCGTCAATGGCAGCAAGGGGTGGTATGAGCGTGGCGCGGCGCGTGCGGAAACGCCGTAGATGATCGGGAGCGCGTGCGCAAAAGAACTCCTGATCGTCCTGAAACGCGGCGTGACAGTTGCCCCTCGCCGCGCCGTCGCGCATCGATCCCATGCTGTTCGAATGGCGACTGAGGCGGGTAGGTGGCTGGATGGCGTGATGGTGGTTGGGGTTGCCTTGTTGCCAATGTCATGAAGCATTGAATTAGCTTATAAGCTACAATCGGCGTTGTGTATGAACTGCGGCATTACGTCGATAAAGCGGGGCATGACAGATTTGCTGCGTGGCTCTTAAGCCTGCGCGATCGTCAAGCCCGCGTGCGCATCGCCGCTCGGCTGATTCGCTTGCAAAACGGCAATTTCGGCGACTGCCGCGCCGTGGGCGACGGCGTGTGGGAGCAACGAATCGACTGGGGCCCAGGCTACCGCGTGTATTACGCCATTGCCGCGCGGCGCATCGTGCTGCTGTGCGAAGGCGGAGACAAGCGCACGCAAGCGGCAGACATCCAGCGCGCCATCGCCCGCTGGCAAGACTGGCAGCAAAGGAGCAGCAAGGCATGAAACCCGACACATCGCACGACGAATGGCTGGTCGAACAACTGCAAGACGCCGAGTTCGCAGCCGATTTCCTGAATGTCGCCAGCGAGGACGACGACCCTGCCACCTACCTAACCGCCCTGCGCATGGTGGTCGACGCGCGTGGCGGCATTGCCCGGGTGGCCGAACAGACGCAATTGTCGCGCGAGACGCTCTACCGCACGCTGTCCGCGCGCGGCAACCCCACGGTCAAGACGCTGGCGGCGGTGCTGAAGGCGACGGGGTTGAAGATGGCAGTGACGGCGGGGTAAGCGGCGGAATTTGCTGATCAGCGTGGTTGCGCACGCATTCATTCCCACATGAACACAAACGTAGATTCGTTCAAAGCAGCAATCCGTCTTCGTTCAAGGCAGCAATCCGTCGTCTCCTTAAGGAAGGTCTGCGCAATGCGCTTTGAGATGTGCTGACGGCGCTTGATCGAGCTGGCTCGCAAATTGGTCCTGTTTTGCGACGGGATTTCGACCATCGTGGGCCTGTTTGCCGGCCCTTGGGCCTTTTTCAGGCGCACTCATGCCTGTGATCCCATCAAAGCTCTCCTGGCCATCCACAGGTTGGACAGTGCGAACAGCGTGTGCAGTTGCGCCGTGTTCTTGGCCAACCCCCGGTAGCGCACCTTGACGTGTCCA
>WBZS01002741.1_pt1 | contig 10254 bp, 10 predicted proteins | sample 5204201 | NCBI WGS metagenome assembly WBZS01 (sample SAMN12344357, study PRJNA552823) | activated sludge metagenome | biome: Activated sludge suspended growth; feature: Nitrification reactor; material: Wastewater; isolation source: activated sludge from nitrification reactor of wastewater... | reverse complement strand
TTAGGCAAGATCGCGCTGGAGAAGTATTTCCTCCGCAAGATGAAAAAGGGCGAAAGCGAACCCTTTTACGAACGCGTGGTCATGAACGCGCTGGGGATCACGAAGTTGGAGCAACGCCGATGAGTCAGCTTACGGCTCCTTTGGTGGTCTGTCAGGTCGAAAACCGGGCTAGTCGATCATTCTCATCGCGGACTCAGTCAACACACCTGGTCGACTGCCAAAGACGAGGGAGACGGTCATGGCGTTGATCTTCGGCGGAGAACCAGGCGGCCTGCGTGAAAGGGCTTTCGGAGTGCTCCTCACCGTCATGCTCCTTTGTGTGATGAGCCCAGGGCATGTTGTGGCGGAGGAGCAAGAGGCTGTCGCACCGGAGCTCAAGTTGAGCCTGCGCGACGCGATTCAAGCTGCGGTCGACAACAACGTCAATGTGCGGCTGCTGAAAGAACGAATTGCCGCCGCACAAGCACAGACCAATACGAGTTTCGGTGCGTTGCTTCCGAATGTCGGTGGATACCTCACCGGCAGACATCAAACCGTCAACCTAGCGGCCTTCGGGCTTCCCGCCGATCGACTCTCGGGTCTGGGCCTCACCCGGAGCGTGACGGATCCGTTTGAAGTCTATGACGCACGGGCAACCCTTGTGCAAAACATCTTCAGCCTCAGTCTCCTTCAGCGATGGCGGGCGGCGAAATCGGGACTCGATGTGGCTGGGCTGGAGGCGGAGGTGACGAAGCGCGATGTGATGGCCACGGTTGGATTGCTGTATATCGAAGTGTTACGGGCCGACGAAGCGGTCAAGGCGCGTCTGACCGATATTGAGCTCAGTCAGCAATTACTCAAGTTGGCAAGAGATCGCAGAACGGCAGGCGTGGCAACGGGTTTAGATGTCACCCGTCAAGAGGTGCAGCTGGAGAACAACAAACAACGGTTGTTGGTATCCCAGAATGAACAGGAAAGCGCGCGTCTCAATCTGATTCGGGCGCTGGGGATCGCATTTGACGTACGACTGACCTTGACCGATGAATTGAAATTCGTTCCGCCAGTCACGCAACGTGTGGAAGAAGCACTCGTCACCGCGCGCGAACAGCGGCTGGAGTTGAGGGCTCAAGAAACTCGCCAGCGACTCGCGACGCTCAGCCTCAGTTCCGTGACCAGCGAACGCATACCTTCGCTCTCGTTGAACGGCGACTACGGCTGGATCGGGTTGAAGCCGGATGAGGCAATGACCACGCGGTCCATCGGCCTGACGCTCTCCATTCCCATTTTCGACGGAGGCCAGCGGGAAGGTCGAATCTCTGAAAATCGCAGCCGAGTCCGGCAAGAATCAATCCGCATGAAGGATGTATCGGATCAAGTTACTCTAGAAGTACGAAACGCGTTGCTCACCCTGGAGTCGTCCACGCAACAGGTCGCCGTGGCCGAGAAGGGCTTGGAGTTGGCGTTAAAGGAATTGACCTTCGCCAAGGATCGGTTTGCCGCCGGCTTGGTGACTAATATCGAAGTGACAAACGCTCAAGCCTCAGTCGCGAGGGCTCGCGACAATCAGATTGAAGCGCTGTTCCGGTTCAACGCCTCACGGATCAATTTGGCCAGAGCCAAAGGAGAAATCGACAAGCTCTTCTGACCTTGCGGTACTCATGAACGCGTCGGATACCGTTGCTGATGCCTGGACGAGGACAATCTTGTAGCTTTGGTAGGCACGTGCGATCCAGTCGGCTCTGAACGGCTGGTGTTCGATATTCGCGCCTCTGCGCCGGTGGGGCCACTGCGGTATGTCATCGTGATCGGGCAGGGAATCCATATAGAGGAATCAGTATGCACGCCGGAAGTCCGCTGAGACATCTCGTCTATGCCAGCGGCATCCTGTTCCTTGTCATCAGCCTTGGTACGGTTGGGTATGTGCTGATCGAGGGGTGGTCGGCGTTCGACGGCCTCTATATGACGGTGACCACACTGACGACGGTTGGGTACGGCGAGATTCATCCCCTCTCATCGGCGGGGAGGCTCTTCACCATTGTGCTGATCCTCATGGGAGTGGGGACACTCTTCTATGTGGTAGGGAATGTTGCTCGCTTTGCTCTGGAGGGGGAGCTTCAACAGGCCTTTGGCCGGTATCGACAGGGAGGGAGAGTGAAAACTTTGAACGACCACTACATCGTGTGCGGGTACGGTCGGATGGGCCGGCATGTGTGCAAAGAACTTCAAGCCAAACCGGTCACTGTTGTCATCGTCGAGAAAAGCCCGCCGGTCGTGGCTGCCGCACGAGGAGAGGGATTTGTGGTCATTGAAGGGGATGCGACGCAGGATCAGGTGTTAGTGCGTGCTGGGATCGAACGGGCGAAGGGCTTGGTCTCCTTGGTGAATACCGACACGGAAAACCTCTATATCGTCTTGACCGCACGGGGACTCAATAAACATCTCTTTATCATGGCACGAGCCGGTGAGGAAGGATCTGAACAAAAGCTGCTTCGAGCCGGAGCCAACCGGGTCACGTCCCCGTATCTCATCGGGGCAAGCCAGATCGCGCAGGTCTTGCTCAGACCCAACGTTGTGGAGTTTCTGGATCTGGCCACAAAGCGCGAGCACCTCGGGTTGCAAATCGAAGAAATCACGATTGAACAGGGGTCACGCTTTGACGGGAAGACACCTTGCGAATGCGGACTTGGTGAGGAACGGGGGTTGATCGTGGTTGGGGTCAAACGCCGATCCGGACATCTTGAATTTAATCCTGGCGCCAAAGTCGAGTTGGTCGCAGGGGATACCTTGATCGTGCTCGGACAGGTCGAAAGCCTCAGAAAGCTGGAGTCGGTCATTCGGTCGACTGGGGAACTGGCGTAACACAATTGAATGAGAAATGACGTTGCGTCAGCGAGTGGTAAGTGATCCGGTCCAGCTGTCCACGGTGGATGGCCCTAGGTGACCGCTCAAACCGGTCGGTCGTTACGATTCTCCCTCTCTCGAAACGTTGCCCTGAGTACACCTGCATCACATCGGAGTCGCGTGGCGAAGCTCAGCCGTCTTTACGCTGTTGCATCTGTGAGCAGCTGTTGCGCACTCCTCAATTCGATCCCAAGGGCAACGAAACGGCGCCCCGCTTTTCGTGAATCCAATCTGATCGCAGCGACCCTCATTTGGTGGAGGAGGCACATGCTTGATGTGGAAAGAAACGAATGAGTAGGGATCAACCATCGCTTGGGAAAAGTGCGGTCACGACGCGGGTCGTGCATGATGGGGTGATGATTAGGATATGACTCATCTGACGTCCAGACAATCGTCGGTTGACAGAAGGGCGGCAAGCCTATGGATTTGCCGTACCGATCGATGAGCTGGGAAAGTTTTCTTGCAGTTCTCTTCGGCGGAATTGTGGGCGTGACATTGGGCGCGACGGGAGCCGGCGGGTCGCTGTTGGCGATTCCCTTGTTGGTGTATGGTCTTGGGCTGCCTGTACAGGAAGCGACCGCGACGTCGCTCCTTGTCGTCGCGGCCTCCGCGGGACTCGGCGCATACGGTCACCTCAGAGCAGGCAACGTTCGGCTGAAGGCGGGATCCCTGTTCAGCGCCAGCGGCTGGATCGGTGCGTGGTTGGGCGCGCTCGCTCATCGCCTGGTTCGCGAAGAACTCATCCTCCTCTTGTTCGGGGTTTTGATGTTGGCCGTCGCCTGGCGGATGTGGCAAGGCCACACCGTCTCGGCCATGGACGAGGGCCCACGCTGCGCAGACGAGATGCCTCGCAGATGCGTGATCAGAGCTCTGGTCGTCGGGTTACTGGCCGGCGTCGTCACCGGATTGTTTGGTGTCGGCGGAGGCTTCGTCATCGTGCCGGCATTGTCGATGATTTTGGGCTTCCCGATGCAGACGGCGGTCGGCACCTCGCTGCTGATTATCGCGATTGTCTCGCTCGGCGGCCTATTGGGTCATGTACAACAGGGCCGGCTCGATTGGCTTGTGACGGGCTTGCTGTTGCTGGGCAGCGGTCTGGGGATGCTCGCGGGAACAGAGGTGGCACGTCGAATCCCCCCAGCACGCCTTGCGAAACAATTTGCAGTCATAGCAGCCGCCGTCGCTGCCGGTCTCATCCTCCACAACGGGATCGCATTGAGCTGGGGCGCGCGCTGATTCAGGGAAACAGGCATCATGTCCCGGCATACCGAAGCATCGAGCGGCCATGAGCTTTGCTACTGTGTCGTGTTCGCATACGGTGGTCACGGATCAGCGCCTCGACATTGGGCATGACCGCGATGATCCCTGACGAGTCGGAGGTGGCGAACTTATGGGGTGTCTGGCGAGGGATGGTCCGAATCATGTGAATCCATTCTGAGCATGCGTGACTCATACTCACAAAAGGAACCGCCGATCGATCCAGTGACCATAAGCGGTTGTGCCTCAAGGCGGTCCATGAGTGGAAAGAGCCGACGGAGTTTTCTAATTTACAAACGGAGGGAATGATGATGAGGAGATTAGGTTTTGGATTTTTGGGAATCGCAGTAGCGGTCGCGATGATGGTGTTTCCCGTCTTTGCCGACGAGGGCCATGGGAAGAAGGGGCAAGGCGGTCACGGTCAGGAGGGACAGGACGATCATAGTGGGCATTACCTGAAACATCTGTTGAAGCATGCCAAAGAGTTTGGGTTGACGCAGGAGCAGGTCGGCAAACTCAAAGCCTTACAGCTGGACTTCCAGCGTTCGGAGGCCAGGTTGGAAGCCGATGTGAAGATTGCCAAGCTTGAACTGCACGCCATGCTGGAAGATGAGCAGGCCGACCTCACGACCATTCAGGCCAAAGTCGAGCAGTTGAAAAAGTCAGAAGCGGCTTGTCTGCTCTCGGCCATCAAGGGGAAGCGCACCGCCATGGCCCTGTTGACCCCTGATCAACGGGAGAAGGACCGAGTTCATCGTGAACACATGAAGAGTCAGGATGAGAGTCAACATAGCGGCGGGATGGGTGGAGGAATGGGCGGAATGGGCCGGGGTGGCATGATGGGAGGCATGGGGGGAATGGGCGGTGGCGGCATGAGTGGAGGCAGCCACGGAGGACATGGCGGAGGAGATCATGAGAGTGGAGAGTCCAGCGGAGGTCAGCAGCACCAGCATTAAACATGGGGCGCAAGCGTATGGATGGAGGTATGACAATGCTGTGGCTACGAAAACTACAAGTGAGTATCGGGGTGTGTATTGCGCTTCTAGTACCTTCGCATGGTTTCGCCGTCGAAGATACAACAGGACTCGAAAGAGCCGCGTCTGAAGTGGCCATGGGATTTGTGAGGGAACTGGGTGCAGCCATGACGAGGGAAATGGCTAAGGGCGGTCCGACAGAGGCGATCAAAGTCTGTGCCGAGCTGGCGCCGGAGATCGCGGGCCGGTTGTCGCGCGAACATGGTTGGCGGGTGACGCGCGTGGGGACACGTGTGCGCAATCCCTTGCTCGGCATGCCGGATGCGTGGGAGCAGAAGGTGCTGGGCGAATTTGCCGAGCGTGCCACGAAAGGGGAGGCTTTCGCGGGCATGACCCAGAGTGAGGTGGTGACGGAACCGAGCGGACGATACTATCGGTTCATGAAGGCGATCGCCGTGCAGCCGCAATGTCTTCTGTGTCATGGACCCGTGGCAACGATTCCGGGTGAGATTCAACAGCGCCTGAAGGCGCAGTACCCATTCGATACGGCGACCGGGTACCAGGCGGGCGAGCTTCGTGGCGCTGTGAGTATCAAACAGCCGTTCAACGAGCCCAACCAGTAACGGGTGAAGTCGGACTTGCGTGAGTCATCCGGTTGAATTGAGAGGACACGTGTATGACCGGTGGGCTATTCTAGGATCGCCTGCCGTTCAAAAGTCATTTTGGGTCACGAAGTTGGAGGAATGCTGATGCCGCGCCGAACAACGATCTCTCTGCGTCAAAGATTCCATCAGATGGACGGAAAAGCGACGCTGAGTTCAATGGGATTGATCGCATTGATGCTGTGGGTCATGACCATTGCCGCATTCAGCTGGTTTTTCGTCAAAGGCTGGACGACGGAAGGGAGTGATGGGCGCGTGGAAATACTATTGGCACCGGCCGAACGCGATCAGATTCTGGCGGAGATGCGGCATCTATTGAAAGCGATAGACGGCATCATCAGGGGGTTGGGGGAACCGAAGCCTGACCTGAAACAGATGGAAGAAACGACTCGAGCGGTCGGCATGCATATGGCGGCGGATGCGGAGCCGGCCATCATGGCGAAGTTGCCGCTGCCGTTTAAGCAGATGGGCATGTCGATCCACAAGGATATGGATGCGCTGGCTGATGCGATCGTCCAGAATGAGACACCACAACAAATCCTGCAACGTTTGTCGAGCATGACGGCTCGCTGCACGGCCTGTCACGATATGTATCGGTTTTCTGCAGGCCGATAAGTCGTGAAGGGAAGAGAGTGCTTACTCCAATGTCCGCATTGAGCTTCTCACCAAACCAATTGGTCCTGTTCGGAGGGGCAGCACCGGCCTCTCATTGTGTGGGTTGTGTCTGCCGGTTCGATCGAATCACGGCCATGAGAGGAGGAAAGATCACATCCATAAGTCGACGGACCCGCATCATTATTGTGGGTGGGAGTGCCGGCGGAGCCAGCGCCGCGGCCAGAGCACGCCGACGGGATGAGTCGGCTCACATCGTCGTATTCGAGCGTGGCTCGCATGCCGGTTTTACCAACCGCGGCCTACCCTAGTACCTGGGCGGCGAAATCTCTGATCGCAATGACCCTCTGGTAGCCGGCCCCGAGACCCTCAAGGAATTGCTGGCGTTCGACGTTCCGACAAAGATTGAGGTTCTCTCGATTGATTGAGTGGCGAAAGAAATCGACGTGCATGAGCTCACCACGCATAGGAGATATCGTGAGCCGTTTGGGGCAACGAGGCTGACGATCAGACTGATCTTCGAGACTTCCACGGGCCGAATTCTCGGGGCCCAAGCCGTTGGTGAAGGGGGGGCGATAAGCGGATTGATGTGCCGGCCATGGCGATTCAAATGGGAGCCATGGTCTTCGATTTGGAGCAAGCCGAGCTGTGTTATCCCCCACAATATGGAAGTGCGAAGGACGCCGTTAATCTGGTTGGATTTCAGGGTGCCAATGTCTTGCGTGGGAGCACGATGCCAATCATGCCGATCGAGCTGCAAGTTGCATTGGAGACTGCGACGCCACCGGTGATTGTGAATGTGAGAAGTTCCGCCGAGTTCAAGATCGGACATATCCCTGGATTTTCCCTTCCCGGAATTACGCACGAGGGTGGGCGAGTTGCCGACAGATCAGTCCGTTGTCACCTATCTGTGCGGTCGGTCAACGAAGGTATTTCACCGAGCGACTGTTGCGGCACGCGGGTATGACCGGTTGTCATAATCTGACCGGAGGGTTTGTCCGCTGGAAAAGGCACGTTTCGGGGTCTGTGTGAATCCTTTGCTCGGTCTGTGACTCACATAGGCAAGAGGGAAGGAGGCCTACATGAAACTCAATGAACAGCTCCGATTCATCGCAGGCGTGTTTGTGCTGATCGCAGTGATATTGGGCGCGACCGTTCATCCCTATTGGAACTATTTCGCCGCCTTTGTGGCGGTCAATCTGATTCAATCGGCCTTTACCGGCTGGTGTCCGATGATGGCACTCTTACGAAAGCTCGGCGTGCAAGAATAGTCGTGACTTTGTTGTGGGATGCCTTATTCTTGGGTGAATGCCGAGCCGTCCGGGGAGTAACGGAGGATCAGGAAAGCTGCTATGGCCATTCCTCTGATTTTGACAGATGCATTTGCGAGCGAGCGAGATCTCCGCAAAATGATTGCCGCTCGGAAGGTCTGCTTCGACCACGATCCCTTCTATGTGAAAGATGGATCGAATCAGATCGTGCAGATTGGTTTTCAACTCAACCTCTACGCGGCTTTTCAGGATCCTAAACATCTGCCGTCGGGCGAGGACGCCGAGCTGCGCGACCTCATCGGTGACCTTCGGCGGCTGTGCCGTGTGTTCTTTCAGTCGCTGGATCTTCTGAAGCCCTGCGAATATCCCGAACCGCCGATGCATCGTATTATGTATGCTCCGGAACGTCAGTATCGAGCGGAAGTCTGTCTTCAAGTTCCCATCTTCGACCGGGGACACTACGGGGCGAAACCAGATCGTCGTTTGGAAGAGCTGCTCAAGACAGCCGAATGTCTCCTTCGACAGCTAGGGGCCAAGCGCGGGATATGGGACGATCAGAAGAGTGCACAGGCTCAGGATCAGTGTGAAGACCATGCTCGGGCTGCTGCGGGCGAAGCGTGAGTCCGGAGGAACACATCACGCAGATGAGGGTCAACCCAACGAAATACATCGTCCTCGCGATCCTGCTCTCAACCGGCTGCGGATCCAAGGAAGAGCCGGTCGCACCGGTGGTATCCGCCGCTCCACAGAAGACGATTCAGGCTGCAGTCGTGGAAGCCAAGCCGGTATCGGTGCCGATTCGCGTTGAAGTCACCGGTCAGGTTGCTCCGATCTTCCAAGCCACGCTCTCCAGTCGTATCCAAGGGACCATCGATACGTTGCTGGTTCGAGAAGGCTCGAAGGTCTCCAAGGGGCAGCTCTTGATCCGGCTGGATAGCCGAGACCTCCAGGCAGACCTGGCCCGCGCGCATGCGGAGATCGAGAATGCGAAGGCGCATCTCGACAGGATGAACCAGCTGTATGCCCAAGATGCAGTCTCGAAACAGGAGATGGAGAATGCGACTCGGGCCCATCGAGTCGCGGATGCCAATCGCAAGGCCGTGGAGGCTCAGCTCAGTTATACGACGGTGAGAGCGCCGTTCGACGGCATCATCACTGAAAAACAAGTAGAGGCAGGAGAATTAGCGTCACCGGGTCAGCCGCTGCTCAAAATGGAAGATCCTCTACGTCTTCGCCTGGAAGCCACGGTCGCGGAAGGAGATCTCAGGTTGGTTTCTCGAGGCGATAAGATTCGGGTCGTCATTGATGCCGTAGGCGGCCAAGAGTTGATCGGTGTAGTCAGCCAGATTCTTCCCGCGGGAGATCCGCAAACGCATACCTTCACGGTTAAGGTCGATTTGCCCAAAGTCGAGGGACTGAGGACTGGGATGTTCGGCCGATTTCATCTCGAGAAAGGTGTCACGCAAACCATTCTGGTTCCTGTGACGGCCCTCGTCGAGCGAGGCGAGCTCAGCAGTGTCTACGTCGTTGGATCGGACCAGATCGCACGGCTCCGATGGGTCAAAGTCGGGCGGAGGTTCGCACAACATGTCGAGCTCCTGTCCGGCATCAACGAAAGCGAACGGGTCTTGATGGACGGAAGTCGTGGAGTTGACGGAGCAGCCGTTCAGGTCGTTGAGACGGTGACATCGCCATCCCAATAAGAATTGCGTGTTTCGAGTCTCGTGCCGGAAGCGGTTCGAACTTCAAACTCGAAACAAGAAACTTTCGACTCGAACCGTTCCGCTTCAGGAGATACAAACGACGCATGACGGTTGACGTATGACGAATTACAAGCCAGGCCTGAGCGGACGCATCGCCGCCCTCTTTATCGACAGTAAACTCACACCGCTCATTATGCTGGGTGTGCTGCTCCTGGGTCTGTTTGCGGTGGTCGGTACACCTCGTGAGGAGGAGCCACAGATCGTCGTGCCGATGGCCGATGTCTGGCTGCCGTTTCCCGGGGCATCAGCCAAGATCGTTGAAGAGCAACTCACCAAACCCTTTGAGCGGAAGCTCTCCGATATCAAGGGGGTCGAGTATGTGTATTCGATCTCGAGACCTGGTGGCGCCCTGATCATTGTCCGGTTCTATGTCGGTCAGCCGATGGAGCAGAGTCTGGTCGATCTGTATGACAAGTTGATGGCGAACCAAGATCTCTTACCACCCGGCGCCGAACCGTTTCTGGTCAAGCCGAAAGACGTCAACGACGTCCCCATTGTCACCCTCACGCTGTCGAGTGAGCGCTATGGGGAATTTGAGCTCCATCGGCTGGCCGAACAGGTCCTAGAGGAGGTCAAGAAGGTAGCGGGCACATCGGCTGGATTCATTGTCGGTGGGAGGCCACGCGAGTTGCGTATCCAGATCGATCCGACGAGATTAAAGGCCTACGGGCTGACACCGCTGCAGATAATGAACGTCGTGCGCGGCGACAACCGCGCCTTATCGACCGGCCGCTTCGACAGTCGTAATCAAAACTTTCTGGTAGAAACGGGTCGCTTCATCCGGTCACGGGAAGATCTAGAAAGTCTGGTCGTCGGCGTCAAGGAGCAACGACCG
>WBZS01002739.1_pt1 | contig 10263 bp, 5 predicted proteins | sample 5204201 | NCBI WGS metagenome assembly WBZS01 (sample SAMN12344357, study PRJNA552823) | activated sludge metagenome | biome: Activated sludge suspended growth; feature: Nitrification reactor; material: Wastewater; isolation source: activated sludge from nitrification reactor of wastewater treatment... | reverse complement strand
GCTGCCCGTGTTTGGATTTCCAGCAAATTCTGCGACTTTTTGTCTTCCCTCTTTACCAGGCTTACCAAAACACACCTTCAAAGGGCTGGTTTCACCTACCCTCCGGCTACTCGGGAAAGAACTGAGCGTGGCATTCCAAACACAGCCCCATTTCGTCATCTCCGCTGTTGGTACGATTCGCCGACCACCATTCGTCGCCAGGATTGACCGTCGCCGCACACAAGCGGCAATGTTCGTGGTCCCAGCCTCCCGTGATCAATCGGAATCGTTCCTCATCGAACGACTCTCCGTTGAATTTGAAGGACGCAAAGAACCCGGCTTCATTGGGCGTTCGCGAAATCAGCATTGGTCCAGGCTGAAAGCTCGTGCGTGTATACGATTGGTTCCTCGCCCAATTTTCAACGTATTCCCGGTTTTCACGGTCACGAATCGAACACGCAAGCACAAAGTCGTCCTTGTGAACACGGATCCCGTAGCGAAGGCGTTGTTTGGGAATCTTTAGAACATATTGTTGAAATCGAATTCCGGCCTTCCTCAACGAATCCGCGACGGTCTTTGCTAATTCTTCCGTCGAAAGCCAATCGAATTCGCGGTACGTCATGTCACTTAATCTCACGTGATTAGACAGTGTCGTTGTCGCATCTCATCCGCGAAGAAGTTAGGTGAACAGCAAATGTTTCTCGCCGAGCGGCTACGCAAGAATATCGCTGATCACGCGCCCGTGATCGATTTCCAAGCGACGTCGGCCTGGGATTTCGAGTCGGCGGTTATCGAGGCCGAGCAGATGCAGCACGGTTGCGTGCAAGTCGGTCACGTAATGGCCGTCGCCTAGGGCATGGTATCCGAGTTCATCCGTAGAACCGTGGATGTAACCTCTTTTCAACCCCGCGCCTGCCATCCAGATGGTGAACCCGTTGGGATGGTGATCGCGTCCGGTGCGGCCGCCGCCACGTTGCTCCAGTCCGGGCGTGCGGCCAAACTCGGTGCAAAAAACGACGACCACATCGTCGAGCATGCCGCGTTGCTTTAAGTCTTGGATCAGGCCTGCGATGGGCAGGTCGATGGTTCCGCACATTCGGCGGTGGTTTTCTTGTAGGTTCTGGTGCGAATCCCATTGGCCGTAGGGGGACGGATAGACGTGCACGAATCGCACACCACGCTCCACTAGTCGCCTCGCCACGAGCAGGCGTTGGCCGGCCACGCGAGTGGCGTCGTTGTTCAGTCCGTACAGGGTTTTCGTCGCTTCCGACTCACGGGCCAAATCGACCGTGTCCGGCACGGCGGCCTGCATGCGATAGGCAAGCTCGTACGCACGAATGCGTGCTCGCAATTCCTGGTCTTCGGGATACTCGATAGCCGTCAGCGAATTGAGTCGATGAATCAGATCGAACTCGCGTTGCTGCTGGTCCGCGGAGATGCGATCGGGCCGCCGGCCGAACGGGAGCGGTAGTCTGGCGTCGAGTTGCAGCGGCACGCCCGAGTGCTGCGGGCCCAGATAGTACGCGTCGACGGAGGGACGGGTGGTGGAATTGGTGGGCCCGCCGAGCACCACGAACTTGGGCAGGTTCTCGTTCAGCGTGCCCAGGCCATAATGCGCCCATGAGCCGATGCATGGTTGTGTTTCATCCAGGCGGTGTCGGCCTGTGTGGATCTGATTCTCGGCCGCGTGGTCATTGTCGGTCGTCCACATATTTCGAACAAACGCCAACTCATCCACATGTTTCGCCAGGCAAGGCCACCAGTCGGTCATTTCGATGCCAGCTTGGCCATGACGTTTCCACCCCACCTGCATGGGATAGATGATCGGGTAGACATCGCGCTCATTGACTTCTTGAGCCGGCACGGAGCGGAACCGTAGACGATGCAGCGGCGAGTGGACCGGGTTTTCGAACGGCGTGCGGTCGAACGTCATTCCCGCGTAGCGGTTGAGAGCCGGCTTGGGGTCGAACGTTTCGACATGACTGTATCCGCCGGAAAGAAAGACCCAGATGACCGACTTTGCCCGAGGCCGGTGGTGCGGTTGGCCGGTAGGAGTGAGGTTCGGCGCATCAGCCCGCGTAACGCCGTCCTCCGCCAACATTGCGCCGAGGGCGAGGCCGGTGAAACCCATGCCGAGGTCGGACAAAAACGTACGGCGTGTTCGCATGGTGATATTTCCTGGCGGTATCTGTTTTCGGTTATCGGTTAACCGTTTTCGGTTTACCGTGCTCGGTTTTCGGTTTTTCCGTCATCATTCCTCGTTAGTATTAATCACCCAAAAAAATCACAGCCTAAAGGCGTTAGCATGACCACGGATAACCGAGAACAGATAACCGAAAACCGAAAACCGAGAACCGAAAACGGATAACCGAGCATCGCCGGCCATCAACGGATTGCCACGAAGTCGTTGTGATTGAACAAAACCCGAATTAAGCTTTCGCGAGTCTCGGGTGTGGATTCGCGAAGGAATTCCACGCACGTCTTGAGCTCGGCTTCACTCGGTCGGCGTGAAAGAACCGATTCGAAGGCCGAAAGGACGAACGCACGGGAATCCTTTTGCTGCTCGGCGGAAAGCGAGGCCCAGATTTTTGCGGTCGTCTTGGTGCTCGCGTTGAGTACGAAGTCGCTGTTCGTGAGGGCGAGCGCTTGTTGCGGCACCACGGTTCGGCTGCGGCGGTAGCACTCGTTCGCCTCGGCTGCGTCGAAGAGCACGCCCAGTTCGCTTTTGCCATCGATCTCGGGCTGACAACTGTAATACAGGCTGCGGCGACGCGTGGTCAGGGCTTGGCTGTTCTCCAGCTCTTGGCCGCCTCGCGTAAGGTCAAGCGTGTCGGCTACGTACAGTAGGCTATCACGCACTACCTCCGCTTCCATGCGACCAATGTTTCGCCGCCAAAGGAAGGCGTTCTCCGGATCGCGGGCCGCGTTCTCGGTCGCATCTCCTTGGCCGGACGCGAGGCGATACGCCTGGCTGGTGACGATCAGGCGATGGAGATGTTTCATCGACCAAGCCTTTGGGGAAGTGCCCGAACCTGCCAAGCTGGGCGTGGGCTGCATGAACTCAGCCGACAGCCAATCGAGCAGCTCCGGATGCGTGGGCTTGGCGCCGTTCCGACCAAAATCAAACACACTCGCCACCAACGGAGCATGGAAGTGCCGCATCCACAAATGGTTGACGGCCACACGTGCGGTGAGCGGATTCTCGTTCGACGTGATCCATTCCGCCAATGCCTTTCGGCGGCCGGTTGAGGTTTTCGGATAGGTCGAGGACAGCGGCGTATAACTTGCATCTTTATTCGAGGTCGATGCGTTCGCGGTTTGAAGTTGGGTCTTGGCTGGAACCAATTGCTTTTGGGCGGCATCGACTGTTTTTGCGCGGTCTTTATCGGATTCTGAACGGGCCAAGGCGTTCGCGACGGCGAGTTCCGCAGATAGCACGGCCAACTCGGCTTGGGAGATATTCGCAGCCCGTTCCTTTTCGCCCGCGTTGGCGGCTTGAAGTGCGAACTCGGGGCGGCCTTTTGCGTGATCGGCTTGAATGCGTGCCTCCAGGCTCGCCAAGGTTACGCGGGCGGTTGCGATCTTCGCCTCGGCCAACTTCTTCGGAAGGAGCAAGGCATCCACCGCGCTTTGAGCCAACCGCTCTCGTTCGAAAGCCGATCGAAGCTCAGGGGTTGGCATCGTGGCGGCCACGCGCGAACTTGCGGGTGCGACACAATAACTCGACGCTGTCCATCCGTGGGCGCCGACCACGTCTTGCCCCAAGGCATACCGTGGACTTTCGAAATCGTGGCGAACGATCCGCGTGCCTGTCGGCGTCCGAAGCTCCACATCGTCGATGGCAACGATGGTGCCGGGATGGGCGTCGAAACAGATCGGTTGGTTCGGGGTGGTCGTGGGGTTCCAGCCGTTGAGCGCCGTGGCGATTTCAGACAGGACGACCTGTCCGGTGCTTCGGTTTTGAAGCGTGAGCAAAGCTCGATCGGCTTTGGGTTGAATCTTTAGGGTGAACTCGAATTGGGTCGCCGACTTGGGATCGTACGTGCCCACGTCGGCCTCGGTGAAGGAACCGACCTTGTATGCGGAGATCTTGCCGGCCTTGAAGCCCACAAAGCCTGCGGTGAGTCCCTTCGGAGCATCCTTGGCGAACTGGAAATTGAAGTAGCCGTCTTTGAGAATCTGAAAGACGAACCGCAATGTCGTGTCTTCCGCGAGGGTCTTGAGTTCCGGAACACGGTTCAGGATGATTCGCCGACCTGTGCTGGCATCCAGGAGCAGGGATAATCTGCCTGCGAGTGCTGTCGGCTTGCCCGCCTGGGCGTATTTCGCGTGGATGGCAGCGACTTCGTGTTGGGCCGACTCCAAGCGTCGGCCAACCTTGGCGGTATCTCCGATCTTGATGCCCGCCAGTTCTTTTTCCCCCGCAGCGATGGCATCGCGCTGTTCCTTCAAAAGCGCCTCACGAAGGTCGGCCCGTGCCCCTGGGTAAAACGCGGGTTCAGGCAGATCCACCGGTCGCACGTTGATTTTGCCGAACAAAGCTGGAAGGCCCGGTGCGATCGATCCCTTTTCCTTCACGCGATTGCGTTCATCGCCGCCGGTGTAAAAATAAGTGGGGGCGGTCGGGTTCTTGTCGAAAATGGTGGCTGTGCCTAGGCGAACAATTTTGCGAAGATTCAGGTAGTTGTATTCCTGGAAGGGCCCCGGGTCGGCTTCGCCAGGGATGCGATCTTGGCGAATGCCGATCGGTTCGAAGAAGGCGCGAAAGCGAAAGTAATCTTCATGCGAGATCGGATCGTACTTATGATCATGGCAATGGGCACAATTAAACGTCAGCCCCAAAAACGCCTTCCCTACGTGCTCTACGTTTGACCGCATCCAATCGTTCGGATTGAGCGCATACCAGTTTCGAACCAAGTAACCTGTGGCCACGCGGGCGGTGGGGTCTTCTGGCCGAACTTCGTCGGCGGCGAGCATGTCTTGCACCATCTGGTCGTAGCCAAGGTCAGCGTTGAGCGAATGGACAATCCAATCGCGCCACCGCCAAACTTGCGGGGCGCTATTCCACACGTCGGGAACCATACGCCTCCCATGCCAATCGGCGTAACGCCAAACGTCCATCCAGTGGCGGCCCCACCGCTCGCCGTAACGCGGGTCGGCCAACAAACGATCGACGACGACCTCATACTTGTTCGGACGAGAATCCGCGAGAAACGCCTGCAGCTCGGCCGAGGTGGGAGGCAAACCGATCAGATCGAGGTAAACACGCCGTAGCAGGATGGCGGGTTCGGCGGGCGGGCGAGGCTTCAGATTTCGCTTGGCGTGCTCGGCGGCGATGAACGCATCAATGGGGTTCTTTGCCCAATTCGGATCAGCGACCCCCGGCACTTTTGGACGAATCGGCGTGCGAAACGCCCAATGATCGCGCGGATCGGCTTCCGCCTTTTCATCGCTCGGCCCCTTTGCCCCCTGAGCGATCCAAAGGCGAATCTTGTCGATCTGTGTCGAAGTCAACGGCGGGCTTTCCGGGGGCATTCGCTCTTCGGGATCGGTCGCGGTTAATCGCTCGATCAACAGGCTTTTTTCGGGCGAACCTGGAATAAGGGCCGGCCCGTGCTTGCCTCCCTGCTTCATGAGCGAGACGGTATCGACGCGCAGCTTCGCCTTCTGCGCCAGGCCGCCGTGGCAGGAGTAACATTTTTCACGAAGGATCGGCTGAATGTCTTTTCGATAGTCGACGCGATCTTGGCCGAAAGCGAGGGTAGGCAGGAGCGAACCGAGGCAAAAAACAAGAACCGCGTCGCCCATCCTCAAGGCATTGGCCCAGGATCGGCGCTGGAACATGAAAGCCCCCTTTTGATTTGAAGATAACAGGAATCTCTGCGGGGGGAAGAGAGAAAACACCGACGCCGCTTCATGAGCCCGAATCCTGGCGCTAACCCTGGAACTCTTCAAATCCGAAGAAAGAGATCATGTTGAAAGCGACGCTGGGGTTCACGCGTACGTTTCAGTCACTATACGTTAAATCACTTATTCGTATGCGAGCCGAGTGGAAGCCGCTCTAGAGCGGTTAACGATTGAATCGAACACAAGAAAAAAACTAGGAAACTTGCCGTAGGGCTGGTGGAGCGAAGCGCAACCCACCGTCGCCTCGATCCCGAAGGCGCACCACGGACCCGAATCCTGGTTCTGACTGGGGATTCGTGCAGAAACGACGCGAGGCATCCTATCCCAAGCGACGGTGGGTTACACGAGTACGTTTCACCCACCCTACGGCTACTCACTTGTCCGTATGCGATCCGTTCGTTAAACGCTCTAAATTCGAGGGTCCTTTACTTTCTCATTGCCTGCTTTCGTTTTTACACCGTCGGGATTGGCTAGGAGTTTTTCCAAGGAACGGTCATCAAGGATCCGAAGCGCGGAATCTGTCACTCGAACATTGGCGATCAGAACGCCCACGGTTAATCCCAGGTTGATGGCAAAGCAAAGGGCTGCTATCAGGCCGAGTCGGACGGCTGATTTCCGCTGACACACGGCGATCCAACTAATCCCAAGCATGCCGAGATACTTCAAGAAAGCAGGCGTCGATAATGCCAGGTCGAGCACTTCGGGCGTCCGAACGGCAAATTCGCCGCACAATTTTACGGTGCGCGGCACGGTAAACCCCGTCTGAAAACCAACGGCAAAGTACGAAAGGGCAATGACTCCAATCAGGCTCCAGTGCGAGGGGGCTTGGTCTCCCGCGTTTGGTGAATCGACCTCCCCATACATCCATTGCCATCGAATGAATGCATAGAGAACCGTCGCTCCCAGTATCCAGGCCAGGTAAGCAGTTTGACTAAACGAAGCCAAGACGGTGAATGCGAATGCAAGGACCAAGCCAGCAACGTTCCACCGTAAGTCGGATCGCTGAAGAATTCCGAAGGCAGATTCGTTCATCGCAATCCCCAGAGAAGCAAGCACGACGCACCTTAACGAGGCGCTGAACCATCCATCGCAATCGATACAAACCAGTTGCAGGGCACTAAAGGCAATCAAAATCCAAGGAATGAGCGAAAAGAGAAAACCAGAATAAACGACCATGTGTGGTTCCCAGAAATGGCGAGGACGGTGAAACCCTCGCAGTCCTACGCTACGGAAATGAAGATACTCGAAGCGAAGTCAAATTACCAAATCATTTCACCCTAGTGCGGATAAGGATTGAATTGCATACCAGACGAAAGCTAGGCGACTTGCCGTAGGGTGGGTGAAGCGAAGCGCAACCCACCGTCGCCTCGACCTCGAAGGCGCACCACGGACGTGAATCCTGGTTCTGACTAGGGATTTGGGCAGAAACGACGCGTGGCATCCTATCCGAAGCGACGGTGGGTTCCACGAGTACGTTTCACCCACCCTACGACTACTCACTTGTCCGTATGCGATCCGTTCGTTAAACGCTCTAGGGCAACAAAAGAAAGGGATTTATGCCGTCTTCAATGGTGTGATCGAGCAGAAAAGAAGAGGCGACGTGGACCGTTTTCTGCTCGATTGCAGAAGAAAAATGGGGAGAGTCGACACCAAATCGAGGATGCGCGTGCGGAACTTATAAATCAGGAGCGAGCCAAACATGAGAGGGGCCGACGTGTGCCCACCCATAGAGAGCGGATCCGGAAGGCATGGGAAATCATTTTTTAAAAGTTGCTTGCCTGTCCCATCCGGCCCAGGTCGTGCGGAACTTGAAAGCTTGAGCAAACTCGCAAATCCTCGTACGCAAGTGACTTAGAAAATCCTGGCTGGGCAAGGAAAGAAGATTAATACGCGTTGGAGAACATCTTGGGCTACTGATCGCGCAGCAGCACCTGTAAATTTCCTTCGTGCGACTGCAGGTGTCATTTCGCTGCCTTGGCCAAGATCACTTGAAATCGGTCTCGCCATAGCGCTGCCTGATCGTTGTGGCCCTCGACACGAAAAGCCGAGACCAACCTTGTGACGTCGAAGGCGAAATTGCGGCGATGGTATCCGAGCGTATGGCCTTCAAACGTATTCCAGGTGGTCCATGCAGCGTCAAGAAAGTGCTCCGCTTCGGTAGTGCGTTTTTGACGAATCAGGCAAGCCGCAATGCCAAATTGATACAGAAGCTGATTGATCGTGTCGCGCTTGAAGAGCCGAATTCCATCACGGAGTTTTTGCTCGGCCATCTCAAACTGGCCTTCGTGATAATCGAAGATGGCAGGGTAATAATGGCGAAGACGGGCGACGATGACGTTGTTGAGCGTTTTGTCGCCGAGTTGTGCCTTGGTCCAGGCGTCGAGCTGTTTCTTCGCTTCGGCAATTCTGCCTAACTCGACGAGATTGCCAACGAGAAACTCGCGACATTCCAGCGTAATGCGGTGCTTCTCGCCTAAGGACGCGACAAGATGCGCCACGATCGGTTCCACGACTTTGACGGCGTCGGCGGGCCTGGCTTGATACCAATGTACATGCCCCAGGTGCGCTCCGGCAACCAAGTCCGGAAAACTGCCGACACCAAATTCTTCTCGTGCCCGTGTGCGTGTTTCTCTTAGCAGCTTTTCGGCACGATCGTTTTGCTCGGGAAAACGGGCATCCTGGAGGGATTGAGCTAAGTTTAACGATGCCATCACCCTCCCTCGGCTTCGCGGCGGGTCAAGGCGAGCATACGCCGCGACGGTGTCCTCGAGCAGCGTGCGTGCCTCGGCGATTTTCTCGTCGGTCAATGCAGACGGACGCAGATTCCACATGGCCCAACCCAACTTCCCCTTGGCTTCCAACGTGATCCTATGATCTGGGCCGAGCACTTCCTCAAGCGACGGCACAAGGTCGCGAAGGATCTCTAACCCTTCCGTGGGAACGCGAGAACTCCCTAGCACATCTTGAACGAGAGTGTTTGCCAATTCCAATTGGCACGTAAGCGTCTCGGGAGAACGTTCTCCAAGTTCTTTGGCGAACAGATCTTTTGCCGTACGAAATTCCTTTTGTGCTCGTTTAAAATCACTGGCCTGTTCGAACAGTCGGCCGGCAATCTGCCGAGCAGTTGCCTCGACCAAGGGCCTAGGTTTGCTCGGGCCTTCAACACGTTTCGTGAGGTGCATTCCCATGTCAGCCAACTTCAGAGTGGGATTGGGCTGTTGCCAGGGATTCAACTCCGAAAGGCTGTCAGAAAAATGGGTGAGTGCTTCGACGGTTTGTTGATGCTGTGCATCGGCACGGCGGGCTGAAGCGTTGGCCTGATCTCGCTGCTCTTGCGCGGTCGCTTCGGCCTTGGCAGCGCGAAAAGCTTGCCAAAGGCTTACTCCGGTAGCGATCAAAAGCGTCGCGGCAATGACAGAGGAACCTAACGTCACGCCTCGGTGCCGCTTCACGAATTTCCCCACGGAATAGGCCAGGCTGGGCTTGGTGGCTTCCACCGGTAGGTCGGCAAGGTAGCGTTCAAGATCGCGTGCCAAATCAGCTGCCGACTCATACCGGCGCGACGGATCTTTCTCCAGGCACTTCATCACGATCCAGTCCAGGTCGGCACGCAAGGTTCGCACCAGGGCCGAGGACGACGTCGCACGTTCGGAAGCCTGTGCTGACGATGCTTCCTTCGCCACTCGGCGACTTGGGAGGATCGGTTCTTCGGAGCGTATTCGCCGTATCTGCTCTTCGATCGCGCCGCTACTCGATTTTTGCTTTGCGAAGGGCTTGGTGCCGGTGAGCAATTCGTAAAGGACGACCCCAAGCGAGTAAAGGTCAGCCCGTGTGTCAACGTTTCCGCCATTTGCCTGCTCGGGACTCATGTAGTCGAGCGTTCCCACAATGCCGCCGGCGAACGTAACGTCGGATCCGCCGTGATTAGCTAACATTTTTCCAACGCCAAAGTCGATCACGCGTGGCGATGCGGTTCCGTCGTGTCGCGTGACCAGTAGGTTTGAAGGTTTCAAGTCGCGATGGATCACACCTTTCTGATGCGCGTGGTGCACCGCTCGGCACACGTCGATGAACAGGCGAAGGCGATCGCGAATGGGCATTCGGGCTTGGTCGCAGTGACGGATAAGCGTTTCGCCTTCCACATATTCCATGACCAGGAAAGGCCGACCATTCGCCGCCACGCCGCCGTCGAAGACCTTGGCGATATGCGGATGGTCCATCAAGGCGAGCATTTGCCTTTCCTGTTCGAAACGTGCCCAATGAGAAGGTGAGGCTTTTGAAGCATGAAGCAGCTTGATAGCGACCCGTCGTTTCACGGGTTCCTCTTGTCGGCCCGACCAAACCTCGCCCATGCCACCTTCGCCGATGAGTTCGATC
>WBZS01002735.1_pt1 | contig 10283 bp, 11 predicted proteins | sample 5204201 | NCBI WGS metagenome assembly WBZS01 (sample SAMN12344357, study PRJNA552823) | activated sludge metagenome | biome: Activated sludge suspended growth; feature: Nitrification reactor; material: Wastewater; isolation source: activated sludge from nitrification reactor of wastewater... | reverse complement strand
GGGTCGGAACACGTCGTCGTCGAGGAGGCCGGGCACCTGATCATGCTCGAGCACCCCGAGATCGTGACCCAGCAGATCCGGATGTCGGTCGACCGGGGAGTGCGCGCGCGCCGCGAACAGATCGCCGTGCACCGCAAACCGCGGGTGCGCCGCACGATCACCGATGTCGCGCGTCGACGCCGGGTGAATCGAGCCCGGGCGGCCACCCGGTGACCGGCGGGGTCGGTCCCGGACCAGCCACGACGCTGCCCACCGTCGAGGACACCCACGCCTTCGGCCGTGCGCTCGGAGCGTCGCTGCGGGCGGGCGACCTCGTCATCCTCACCGGCGACCTGGGGGCCGGCAAGACCACCCTCACCCAGGGCCTGGCCGAGGGCCTGGGGGTCCGCGGGCCGATCACCTCGCCGACGTTCGTCATCGCCCGCGTCCACCCCTCGCTCGTCGAGGGCCCGGCACTCGTCCACGTCGACGCCTATCGCCTCGGTGGCCTGGATGAACTCGAGGACCTCGACCTGGACACCTCGCTCACGGAGTCGGTCACGGTCGTCGAGTGGGGCCACGGCATGGCCGAGGCGCTGAGCCAGGACGTGCTCGAGGTCGTGCTGACCGCCGACCCCGACACCGAGGTGCGCACGGTGCGCCTGATGGCCCGCGGGCCCCGATGGGAGCACGAGGCCCCGTGCTGATCCTCGGCCTCGACACCTCCACCTCGGCCCTCACGGTCGCCCTCGGTGACGGCGACCGGGTGCTCGCCCGCGCGGCGCGGGTCGACGCCCGAGGTCACTCCGAGCACCTGGCCCCCCTCATCGCCGACCTGCTCTCGGGGGCCCGGGTGGCGCCCGGGGACCTCACGGCAATCGCGGTGGGCAACGGCCCCGGCCCGTTCACCGGGCTGCGGGTCGGCCTGGTCACCGCCCTGACCATGAGTCACGCGCTCGGCGTTCCCGCGCACGGGGTCTGTTCGCTCGACGCCCTCGCCTGGGCGGCGCCGGTCCCCGAGGGCGGGTCGTTGTTGGTCGCCACCGATGCCCGGCGCCGGGAGGTCTACTGGGCCACGTATGCCGTCCGCGACGGGTCCGTCGAACGACTGCGCGGGCCGGCCGTCGACCGGCCCGCCGACCTGCCCGAGTCGGTGCGTGCCCTGCCGGTCGTCGGTCGGGGTCCGTCGGTGCACCCGGGGATGTTCGCGCACGACGCCCCAGAGGGACACCTCGACGTCGACGCCGGCGCGCTCGTGGAGCTGGTCGCCGCGCGCCTCGGCGCCGGTCAGGCCCTGCCCGTTGAGCCCCTCTACCTGCGACGCCCGGACGCGTTGACGACCGCGGAACGGGAGCGGGCATGAGCTTCCGGGACCTGTGCTCGAGGGACATCGACCGGTTGGTCGCCCTCGACGCGCGCCTCTTTGCGGACGACGCCTGGCCGGCGAGCACCTGGTGGGCCGAACTGGCCGAGCGGCCCCGCCGTGAGTACATCGGGTGGGTGACGGACGACGGCGACGGCACGGCATCCCTGATGGCCTACGGCGGGCTCGACCTCTCGGGGGAGGCCGCGGACGTGATGACCATCGCCGTCGCGCCCGAGGCCCAGGGTCGCGGGTTGGGCGCGCGGGTGCTCGCCGAACTCGAGGCGCGGGCCCTGGCTCGAGGTGCCCAGCACGGGCTGCTCGAGGTGCGCGCCGACAACGCGGCGGCGCGGTCCCTGTACGAACGGGCCGGGTGGCGGGAGTTGCACGTGCGGCGTCGCTATTACCAGCCGGGGGACGTCGACGCCATCATCCTGGGAAAGGCGTTGGGGGAGAACGGTTCCGGTGAGCGCCGTGGCGAGGGGGCGGACGATGAGTGACCATCCGCTCGTCCTGGGCATCGAGACCTCCTGCGACGAGACCGGGGTCGGGATCGTGCGGGGCACGACGCTGCTCGTCGACACGATCGCCAGCAGCGTCGACGAACACGCACGGTTCGGGGGAGTGGTGCCGGAGGTCGCGAGCCGGGCCCATCTCGAGGCGATGGTGCCCACCCTGCACCGGGCCTGCACCACCGCGGGGGTGTCCCTCGCCGACCTCGACGGGATCGCCGTCACGTCCGGACCGGGACTGGCCGGCGCGCTGATGGTGGGGGTCGCCTCGGCGAAGGCCCTCGCCCTCTCGTTGGGCCTGCCCCTGTATGGCGTCAACCACCTGGCCTCGCACGTCGCGGTCGACATCGTCGAGCACGGACCACTGCCCGAACCGACGATCGCCCTGCTCGTCTCCGGTGGCCACTCCTCGTTGTTGCTCGTGCCCGACGTGACCCACGACGTGCGCTCGCTGGGGGCGACGATCGACGATGCGGCCGGGGAGGCCTTCGACAAGGTGGCCCGGGTGCTGGGGCTGCCCTTCCCCGGCGGGCCTCACATCGACCGTGCCGCGCGCGACGGTCAGGTCGTCATCGACTTTCCTCGGGGCCTGACTGCCGGACGCGACCTGGAGCGGCACCGCTTCGACTTCTCCTTCTCCGGCCTGAAGACCGCCGTGACCCGTTGGGTCCGGGCGCAGCAGGAGGCCGGCGTCGTCATCTCGGTGCCCGACGTGGCCGCCAGTTTTCAAGAGGCCGTGGTCGACGTGCTCACGCGCAAGGCGGTCGACGCCTGCCGCGAGCACGGCGCCGGACACCTGCAGATCGGTGGCGGGGTCGCGGCCAACAGTCGGCTGCGGGCGCTGGCGGCGTCGCGGTGTGCCTCGGCGGGGATCGAGCTGCGAGTGCCGCGGCCCGGGTTGTGCACCGACAACGGCGCGATGGTCGCCGCTCTCGGGGCGCAGATGATGCTCAAGGGCCGCGAGCCTTCGCGCCTGGACCTGCCCGCCGATTCGTCGATGCCGGTGACGATCGTCCAGTCCTGACCCTTCCCCCGCTGGCCCCTTCCGCCTGCTCGCATTCCCCGCGGGGGGGTGGGGGTCAGCGAGGGGGGCAGCCCGGGACCAGGCCCATCGAGGCCTTGAGGGTGAGCACCCGCTTCACCGAGGCCTCGACCTTGGCCGCGAAGGCGGGATCACTCTCGCTGCGGGCGCGCAGGGCGTCCACGAGGGCCGGCGCCGACGGGGTGTCCCCGGTGAGCAGGATGTCGCCGCCGGCGTCGACATACCGAATCGCCCGGTCCGCGACGGGGATCGAGCGCACCGAGGCGGCATTGATGTCGTCGGTGATCGTCACCCCACGGAATCCCAGTGTGGTGCGCAACAGGTCGGTGATGATCGGCGGGGAGAACATCGCCGGGTTCGCCGGGTCGAGCCCCGGATAGGTGGCCGAGCCGAGCATGACCAGTCCGGCGCCGGCCTTCCACCCGTCGACGAAGGGGTGCAGGTAGGGGTCGTCGGCGGTCATCGCCGCGTCGGTCAGGCCGTCGGTGGTGAAGTCGGTGTTGCCGCGGATCCGGCCGATGCCGGGGAAGTGTTTGACCGAGGTCTGCACCCCCGCGGCGGCCATCCCCCGGATGAACGCCGTCGCGCCGCGACTGACCGCCGCCGGCTCCGAGCCGTACTGCCGGTCCCACTGCCCGATCGGGCCGTTGGCCTTGCCGAGGTCGGCCGGAACGGTGTCGGCGACCGGCGCGAGATCGAGGTTGACCCCGACCTTCGCCAACTCTGAGCCCCAGATCGTGGCCTGCCTGGTGATCTCCTCGGGGGCCCACGTGCCCTGACTCACCGCCGACGGGATCCGGGTGAACTCGTTCTTGAACTGCTGGACCTCACCGCCCTCCTGGTCCGCGGCGAGCAGCATCTTGATCCCGCCGGTCGCCTCCGGCGTGGCCTGGGCCTGGAGCAGCGTCGAGGTCGCGGTGATGTCGGCGACGCCGGTCTGCCAGCCGCCGAGGTAGAGCACGTTGCCCACGTGGGAATCCGCCGTGAACGGCTTGAGGCTGGCCGACGGCTGCCCGGCCATCAGCGAAACCATGATGAGTTGCCCCCGCCGCTGGGCCGGCGACAACGCGGCGTATGCCGTCTCGACGCAGGACCCGCTGGGCGAAGCCGAGGCAGGACCCGACCCCGTGGGTGAGCCCGAACCCGAGGCGGCCGGGGCGCTCTTCGACGTGGCGATCGGCATCACCGGGGTGCTTGAGGTGCAGGCGGTGAGTGCCAGGGCGAGCGCGCCGAGGGTCACGCCGCCGACGATCGACGTGGAGCGACGAGGGGGCAGCGGGCGCGCGGTCACCGGACCGACGCTACGGGGCGGCGCGGCCGGGATCAAAGCCGGACCAGGCCGGGCACAATGGCCGCATGACCGTGGCCAGCGAGCGACTCCCGGTGGCGCTCGACGTGGACACCGGGGTCGACGACGCCTGTGCGCTGCTGTTCGCCGCCCTGCACCCCGGTCTCGACCTGCGCGCCGTGACCTGCGTCGGGGGCAATGCCCCACTGCCCGATGTCGTGCGCAACACCCTCACCGTGCTCTCGACCTGCGGGGCGGAGGTCGACGTCGCCGCCGGTGCGAACCGCCCGCTCCTGGAACACCCCGTCGACGCGCGGCACGTCCACGGCGACGACGGGATGGCCGACCTCGGGCTGCCGCTCCCGACCCGCGCCGCCTCATCGCAGCACGCCGTCGACCTGCTCCGGGCCACGAGCGACGACTGCGCCGCCGCCGGTCGACCCCTCACGCTGGTGCCGCTCGCACCGATGACGAACATTGCGCTCTTCGCTCGCACCGATCCGCAGTCCTTCGCCCGGCTCCGCCGGATCGTCTTCATGGGCGGTGGCGCCCAGGTGAGCAACGCGACCGCCGCTGCGGAGTTCAACGTGTTCCACGACCCCGAGGCCGCCGCGATCGTGCTCGACGCCTGCGTCGAGCACGCCGTCCCGGTGACCATGTACGGCCTCGACGTCTTCTACGAGCCGGTCGTCACGGCCGTCCAGGCGGCCGCCCTGCTCGCCTCCGGCGCCCCCAGCGCCGTCCTGGCCGGCGGGCTGGTCGACTTCATGTGCCGGCGGTTCCGGGCCGACTCGGCGACCATCGGGGACGCCGGGGCGGTCGTCTCGCTCGTGTTGCCCGGGGCGTTGCGGACCCAGGACCTGCCGGTGCGGGTCGAACTCACCGGTTCCTGGACCCGCGGCCGCACCATCGTCGACACCCGCGACTGGGCCGGGGACCTGGCCCACGACCCGCACGGGCTGGCTCCGGCGACCGTGTCCGTGGGCCTCGGCCTGGACGGCCAGGCGGTCGCCGACCTCTGGCTGCACACCGTCTCCGGGAGGCGCTGATGGGACGCGTCGTCGTCGTCGGTTCGCTCAACGTCGACCTGGTGACCTCCGTCGAACGCCACCCCCGTCCCGGCGAGACGGTCCTCGGCGAGGGTCTGCGTCGGCTCGCCGGAGGTAAGGGAGCCAACCAGGCGGTGGCGGCGGCGGCCGCCGGCGCTCCGGTGGCGATGCTCGGGTGTGTCGGAGCCGACGGCGGCGGCACGGCATACCGGTCGCGCCTGGCCGGCCTCGGGATCGACGTGACGGGCCTGCGCGAGGTGGCCGGCGTCGCGACCGGCACGGCCCTGATCGCGGTCAGCGACGACGGGGAGAACTCGATCATCGTCGTTCCCGGCGCCAACGGCGAGGTCGGCGCGCCCGAGGTGGATCGCCTCGACGTCGGCCCCGGCGACGTCCTGCTGCTCCAGCTCGAGGTGCCGATCCCGGCGATCAGCCGCGCCGCCCGTCGCGCCGCCGCCGCCGGGGCGCGGGTGGTCCTCAACGTGGCCCCGTATGCCGGGGTGCCGGCCGACGTCATCGCCCTCGCCGACCCGGTGGTCGCCAACGAACACGAGGCCGCGGCCCTCGCCGAGTCCGGTGCGGTGCCTCAGTCCCTGCTCGTGACCCTCGGTCGACATGGTGCGACCTGGGACTCTCGCTCGCGTCCGGCCGTCGCGGTGCCGGCCCACGAGGTCGTCGACACCACGGGGGCCGGCGACGCCTTCTGTGGCGCGCTCGCGGCGGCGCTCGCCCGGGGGGCCGGCCGCGACGAGGCGCTGGGCGCCGCCCTGGCCGCCGGGGCCGACGCGGTGCGGCGGTCGGGAGCCCAACCGGACCCGGACCTCTGACTGCTCAGGCGGGGGTCACGACGAGAGCGGCCTGTTGGCCGGCGACCCTGGTGAGCACGATCGTTGCCTGCTCCCCGTCGCCGGCCTTGGGGCCGATCCGCAGCTGACGCCTCAGGTCGTCGTCGTCGAGCCGGATCCCGCGCTTCTTGATCGTCAGGCCGGTGACGTGGTGCTCGCGCAGCCAGCCACGCAGGGTCTTGGTGGTGAACGGCATCGCCTCCAGGACGGCATACCGGCGGGTGTAAGGGAGGGTGCGGTCGGTGTCGGTGAGCACGTACCCGAGCCCGGCCTCGACCTCGCACCCGGACACCGGACCGGTCACGGCGCCGACCAGGCCGGCCGTCGTGACCGCCCGGTCCGGCTCGTGCAGCCAGGCCCCGATGTCGGCCCATGATCGGGCCGACGCCGGGTCGGGCTCGGCCATCGCCTCATACACCTCGACCGGGTCGGCCGTCGGGGAGAGGACCCGGGCACTGCGACCCGGCCGGCGAGCCAGCGGCCCCCACCAGATCGCGCACTCGAGGACCGTGCCCTCCCACGAGGTCCACTGGGCCTCGGTGCCGGCCGGGATGTGGTCGTGGCCGAAAGAGGGGCTCAGCTTCGCCCCGGTGGCCGGCACCCGGGCCGCGATCTGCTGGACCGTGGCCCAGGACGGCGAGATCTCATCGAGCCGGAAGGTGCGCCGCGAGCGGCCGGCCAGATCGGCCACCCCCCGCAGGCGCCGGGCGGGATCGAGCCACACCCCGGTGCGGTCGCGCATCGCGTCGACCGGCGCGACGAAGTCCTCCGCCCGGGCCACCCGGGCCCGGGAGTCCGGCCAGGGGCGCAGGTTGGCGTCCGCGATGGCGGCGGTCACCGGGTCGTTGTCGATCGCGTGCACCGTGATCCCGAGCACCGACATGGTCACCGCATCGGCGCCGATGCCGCAGCCGAGGTCGTGGACGGTGGCCAGCGAGAGCCCGGCGAACCGGTGGGCGTGGGTGGTGGCGACCTCGAGCCGGGTGGCCTGTTCGAGGCCGTCGGGGGTGTAGAACAGGTCGTCGGCGAACGGGCCGAACTTCGCCCGCGCCCGGGCCCTGAGCCGGGACTGGGTCAGCGCGGCCGCGACGAGATCGGGCTCGAAACCGGCCGCGCGGAGCCGCTGCGCCAGGGCGAGCGCGGCGGTGTCGTCGTAGGGCGGGAGGGAGGCCAGCAGGGCCTGCCCGTCCGGGCTCAGCAGGGCGCGAACCTGGGCCACCTCCATGGTCGACAGCCTCTCACGGAGGCCGTGGGGAGTTCGTGCCGTGAGCGTGGCCCGGCTGTTACCCCCTCGATGCACGGGGGTCCTACGTTCGGGGCGACCCACTGGTGCCGGTGGGACTGCCCGCCGGTGCGAACCTCACGTGAAAGGGTTCGTCGTGTCCACTGTCCTGCCACCCGCGCCCGCACGGGCGCCCCGATGGCGTCCGAGCCGCTGGTCGATCGGGATCGGTCTGCTCATGATCGTCCTCGCGCTCCTCAAGGACCTCCCCACGACGCTCTTCGCCATCCTGTCGATGGATCCGGTCACCGGCCAAGGACCGATGACCGGGCATCTGGGAGCCCTGCTGTCGGTGACCGTGCTCAACAACGCCTATGTGGCGCTCTCGCTGGTCCTGACGGCGAAGCCCGGAGCGGGGCTGATCGTCCTGTCGTTGCTCGCGCCGGTCGCCGGAGCGCTCCTCGCGCTCCTCGTGGCCCGGGCCGTGGGTCGCGAGCGCGAGACCACCTCGTCGGCTCGCCCGTGACCCGACGGCCCCCGGGGCCCGGTCGTGGTTGGCACTCGAGTTGACCGAGTGCCAACCCGGAACCTAGATTTGGGTCATTGGCACTCGCCCCCCGCGAGTGCCAGCAGGACCAGCGCAACGGCCCGGCCGCGACCCCCGCGACGGCGTGGCTTCCACCGGTGCGCGGCACACACCCATCCCTTCGACTTCCCACAGGGGAGGAGCGAGAAACTCATGTCGGTTTCCATCAAGCCGCTCGAGGACCGCATCGTCATCAAGTCCCTCGAGGCCGAGCAGACCACCGCGTCCGGTCTTGTCATCCCGGACACCGCCAAGGAGAAGCCCCAGGAGGGCGAGGTCCTCGCGGTCGGCCCCGGCCGTTGGAACGAGGACGGCGACGAGCGCATCCCGCTCGACGTCAAGGTCGGCGACCGGGTCATCTACAGCAAGTACGGCGGCACCGAGATCAAGCACGGCGGCCAGGAGTACCTCATCCTCAGCGCCCGCGACGTGCTCGCGATCGTCGGCTGAGTTCCATTTCCGTATGCCGTGAACGCGCCTCGGTCGTCACCCTCCGGGGCGATCGGGGCGCGTTCCGGTGTCATCCCTTTCGACCCCACCTCTGCCGCTGACAGCGTGAGCTGAGCCACGCGGCATACCTGAGAAGGAATTTCATGGCCAAGGAACTGGAGTTCAACGACTCCGCCCGCAAGTCGCTCGAGCGGGGCGTCGACGCCCTCGCCAACGCGGTCAAGGTGACGCTCGGCCCGAAGGGCCGCAACGTCGTCATCGACAAGAAGTGGGGCGCCCCCACGATCACCAACGACGGTGTGACCATCGCCAAGGAGATCGAGCTCGAGGACCCCTACGAGAACCTCGGCGCCCAGCTCGCCAAGGAGGTCGCCACCAAGACCAACGACGTGGCCGGTGACGGCACGACGACGGCCACGGTGCTCGCCCAGGCGATGGTCAAGGAGGGCCTGCGCAATGTGGCGGCCGGCGCCGCCCCCTCCGGCCTCAAGCGGGGCATGGACAGGGCGGTCGCCGCGGTCAACGACGAGCTGCTCGCGATGGCCCGCGAGGTCGAGGGCAAGGACGAGATCGCCTCGGTCGCTTCGCTCTCCGCCCAGGACACCACCATCGGTGAGACCATCGCCGACGCGTTCGACAAGGTCGGCAAGGACGGGGTCATCACCGTCGAGGAGTCCTCGACGACGGCCACCGAGCTCGAGTTCACCGAGGGCATGCAGTTCGACAAGGGCTACATCTCGGCCTACTTCATCTCCGACCCGGAGCGGATGGAGGCCGTCCTCGAGGACCCGTACATCCTGATCAACCAGGGCAAGATCTCGGCGATCGCCGACGTCCTGCCGGTCCTCGAGAAGGTCGTCCAGTCGGGCAAGCCGCTGCTCATCATCGCCGAGGACGTCGACGGCGAGGCCCTCTCGACGCTGGTCGTCAACAAGATCCGCGGCACCTTCAACGTCGTCGCCGTCAAGGCGCCCGGCTTCGGCGACCGCCGCAAGGCCATGCTCCAGGACATGGCGATCCTCACCGGTGGCCAGGTCATCGCCGAGGAGGTCGGCCTCAAGCTCGACCAGGCCGGTCTCGACCTGCTGGGCAAGGCCCGTCGGGTCGTCGTCACGAAGGACAACACCACGATCATCGACGGCGCCGGCGACCACGCCGACGTCGAGGGCCGGGTGCACCAGATCAAGGCCGAGATCGAGAAGACCGACTCGGACTGGGATCGCGAGAAGCTCCAGGAGCGCCTGGCCAAGCTCGCCGGTGGTGTCTGCGTCATCAAGGTCGGCGCGCACACCGAGGTCGAGCTCAAGGAGAAGAAGCACCGCATCGAGGACGCCATCTCGGCGACCCGCGCGGCCATCGAGGAGGGCATCGTCGCCGGTGGCGGGTCGGCCCTCATCCAGGCCGTCAAGGTTATCGACGGCCTCGACCTCACCGGTGACGAGCTGGTCGGCGCGCGGATCGTGCAGAAGGCCGCGGCCGAGCCGCTGCGCTGGATCGCCGAGAACGCGGGCCTCCAGGGCTACGTCGCGGTCGCCAAGGTCTCCGAGCTCGCGCCCGGGATGGGCCTGAACGCGGCCACCGGCGAATACGAGGACCTCATCAAGGCCGGTGTCATCGACCCCGTCAAGGTGACCCGCTCCGCCCTGCGCAACGCCGAGTCGATCGCGTCGATGGTGCTCACCACCGACACGCTCGTCGTCGAGAAGAAGGAGAACGACGACGCCGGCGCAGCTGGTGGCCACGGCCACGGCCACGGTCACTGACCTGACCGCTCCCCTCGGGGGTCCGCCTCCGCGCGACTGACCAGACGCGCCCGGCAGACCCTCGAAGGACCCACACGGATGCCGTGTGTTCACCGCAAGGGTGAGCACACGGCATCCGTCGTCCCGGGAATGCCGGAGCGGACGTATCAGGCTCGGTGGGACCTGCTCCTAACGCGCATGACCG
>WBZS01002734.1_pt1 | contig 10284 bp, 10 predicted proteins | sample 5204201 | NCBI WGS metagenome assembly WBZS01 (sample SAMN12344357, study PRJNA552823) | activated sludge metagenome | biome: Activated sludge suspended growth; feature: Nitrification reactor; material: Wastewater; isolation source: activated sludge from nitrification reactor of wastewater... | reverse complement strand
GTCCAGCCGCATCGCCATCATGAGCGAAGGCCGTTTCCTGCAGGTGGGAGCGCCCGGTGACATCTACGAGACGCCGGCCACGCGCTTCGTCGCCGACTTCATCGGCAACGTCAACCTGATGGACGGCAGGCTGGACGTGGACGACGCGGACCATTGTGTCGTGGGCTGCGCAGACTGCACCCACTTCGTGGGCCACGGCATCACCGGCACCGAAGGCATGGACGTGACGGTGGCCCTGCGCCCGGAAAAAATCTCGCTCACGGCCGCCAAGCCGAGCGGCGAGCACAACCAGGCGCAGGGCGTGATCAAGGAACTGGCCTACTTCGGCAGCTTCACGGTTTTCCACCTGCAGCTGGCCAGCGGCGCACTGCTCAAGGTCAGCATGGCCAACACGCAGCGCCATCGCGATCACGACTTCACCTGGGGCGACCGGGTGTGGGCACACTGGACCGACTCGGCCCAGGTGGTGCTGACGCAATGAAGCCGCCCACCGGCCGGGTCAGCCCAGCATGAACCGCATCCGTCAGCTCTTCACCGGGCGCAGCCTGGTCATCGCGGCACCGTTCGCTTTCCTGCTGATCTTCTTCCTGCTGCCCTTCCTGATCGTCGGACGCATCAGCGTCTCGGAGATGGACAACGTCGTCTTCAAGGATCTGATCAGCTACCAGGACGGTGTGCTGGCCCTCTCGCTGAAGCTGTCCAACTACATCTTCATCACCGAAGACTCGCTCTACTTCAAGACCTACCTCTCCAGCCTGCAGTACGCGGCGGCCACGACGGTGCTGTGCCTGTTCATCGGCTACCCGTTCGCCTACTTCATGGCACGCGCCCGGCCGTCCCAGCAACCGGCGCTGCTGATGCTGGTGATGCTGCCGTTCTGGACCAGCTTCCTGCTGCGTGTCTACGCCTGGCGGGGCCTGCTCACCGAGGGCGGCTGGGTGGCCGACGGCATGCTGGCGCTGGGCCTGGACCAGCTGCTGCTGGCCAGCGGTGCCATCAGTGCGCCGGGCAAGCTGATGCACACGCCGTTTTCGCTGGTGCTGGGCATGACCTACACCTACCTGCCCTTCATGATCCTGCCGCTGTTCGGCAACCTGGCCAAGATGGACCTGCGCCTGCTGGAGGCCGCAGCCGACCTCGGGGCCTCGCCCTGGACCGCCTTCTGGAAGATCACCGTGCCACTGTCCAAGGCCGGCATCATCGCCGGCAGCATGCTGGTGTTCATTCCCTGCGTCGGCGAATTTGTCATCCCAGAGCTGCTGGGCGGTCCCGAGACCTTGATGATCGGCCGTGTGCTGTGGGACGAGTTCTTCAGCAACAACGATTGGCCCATGGCCAGCAGCGTGGCGGTGGTGATGGTGCTGCTGATCATCGTGCCGCTGGCCATCTTCAACAAGTACCAGGCCGAGGCGCAGGAGCAGCGCCAATGATCGGCATCGGCAGCCATCGCTGGCACCGTTGGTTCGGCCGCGGCTGGCTGGGCCTGGGTTACCTGTTCCTCTACGTGCCCATCGTGGCCCTGGTGCTCTACTCGTTCAACGACTCGCCCATTCCCAACGTCTGGCGCGGCTTCACGCTCAAGTGGTATGCCGCGCTGGCCAAGGATTCCGAGATGCTGGCCGGCCTGTGGCTGAGTCTCAAGATCGCGCTGCTGACGGCCTGCGGTTCCGTGGTGCTGGGCACGCTGGCCGCTTTTGCATTGGTTAAGTACAAGCGCTTCACCGGCCGCACGATGTTCTCCGGCATGGTCAACGCGCCGCTGGTGATGCCCGAGGTCGTGGTGGGGCTGTCGCTGCTGCTGATGCTGGTCAGCGTGCAGCGGGCAATCGGCTTTCCGGAACGGGGCCTGTTCACCATCTGGCTGGGCCACCTGCTGCTGGGCATGGCCTATGCCACGGTGGTCGTGCAGTCGCGCCTTCAGGACCTCAGTCCCCAGCTCGAAGAAGCGGCGATGGACCTGGGCGCCAGACCGCACCAGGTGTTCTGGCTGGTCACGCTGCCGATGGTGGCGCAAAGCCTGGTTTCAGCCTGGCTGCTGACCTTCACCTTGTCGCTGGACGACGTCGTGTTGTCTGCCTTTCTGTCCGGCCCAGGGTCCACCACCATGCCGCTGGTCATCTTCTCGCGCGCCCGGCTGGGCCTGAACCCCAGCGTCAACGCGGTGGCCACGGTGATCATCGTCATCGTCTCCATCGGCGTGGTTGCGGCCAGCTACTGGATGGCGCGTGTCGAACGGCAACGGCAGCGCGACATGGCGGCCGCGGCTCGCCATTGAAGCCCACGTCACACACCTCCTGCAACTCCAAGGTACCTCGATGAAGCAGCACGCACCAACCGCCCTCGCGCTGGCCCTGGCCCTGGCCACGGCCTTGCCCGCGCAGGCGCAGAGCAATGAAGACCTGCTCAAGGAGTTGCGTGCGCTGCGCGAGCGCGTCACGCAGCTCGAACAGAAGCTGCAGCAGCAGCAGCAGCAGGGCACGGCCGCGGCGCCGGGGCAGTGGGGCATGACGCCGGAGCAGGCGCGCGAGCTCAACCGCATCGCCGTGAAGGCCGAAGCGCTGCAGGACAACTTCGCCGACCAGGGCTTCAAGGGCTTGAAAGTGAGCGGCCAGATGGACCCGACCTGGATCCACAACAAGCGTCAGGGCGATTCCAGCTTCGTCTTCCTGAACAATGGCGGTGCCCGCTACACCTACGACAACTCCTACTTCGGCATGGCCGTGCTCGACTTCGAGAAGGAGACCGAGGGCGGATCGCGCTGGAAGCTCACACTAGCGCCTGAACGCGGCACCGGTTCGCTGATCAATGGCGGCTCGATCATCCACGAAGCCTCGGTCTCGGTGCCGCTGGGGGATCTGCGGACCCGTCTCTGGCTGGGCCAGATTCCAGACTGGACGGGCTACGAACTGACCTTGCCGGCCGGCAACAAGCTGATCACCCACAACCTGCTGTTCGACCTGATGGCCCCAACGGCCTACACCGGTGCCGTGATGGACTTGACGCGTGGCAAGTGGTGGGTACGCGCTGGCCTGGCCAACCTCAACTCCGCACGCAACACGCCGGCCAACAGGGCGCCGGTGTTCATCTACCGGGTGGACTACTCCAAGGGCGAGTTCGACGGCTTCGGCCTCAGCGGCGTGCATGGCAAGGCCCCCAACTTCGCTGCCGACGGCACCTATAGTGTCGACACCGGTATGCTGGACGCCGACGGCAGGCCCATCGTCGAAGAACGGGGCTTCGCCAGCGCGGGCAAGAACACCACCATCCACCTGCTGGAGTTCGACGCCTACTACATCCGTGGCGACTGGTCGATGTATGGCCAGCTCAGTTACGGCCAGCAGAAGCAGTCCGCCATCTTCACCAGCGACGGCCAGTTGCGCGACGCGCGCTGGTGGGGCGCATCGGCCACCGCGGCGTACGCCATCACGCCCCGCCTGCAGGGCATCGCCCGACTGGACTATGTGAACAACACCCGCAACGGCGGTGGCCTGCTGGGCTACAGCTACGACGACCCCATCAACGGCATCGGCCGCGGCTGGCTGGCCGACGGCAGCTTTGCCAAGGGCGAAGCCACCGGCAGCAACCGCTACGCGCTGAGCCTGGGCATGAGCTACCGGGTCGACGAGAACGCCACCTTCAAGCTCGAATACCGGTTCGATGGCGCCAGCCAGCCCGTCTTCGGCAACGCCGCGGGGTCCACCTTCAGCAAGACCAACCAGTTGCTGGGCGCTTCGATGGTGGTCAGTTTCTGAGCGAGGAGTGCGCGCCCATGGGCACCATCAACTGGCACGAACGCGCCCGGGCGCTGCACATCGACGGGCGGTGCCTGATCGACGGCGAACGCCGCGACGCCGTCAGCACCCAGACCTTCGTCAAGCACTCCCCGATCGACGGCCGCCTGTTGGGTGCCGTGGCGCGTGGCCAGGTTGCCGACATCGAAGCCGCCGTGGCCGCCGCGCGAGCTGCCTTCGAGGATGCACGCTGGGCCGGCAAACCGCCGGCCGTGCGCAAACGCATCCTGCAGCGCTTTGCCGAGAAGATCCTGGCTGCCCGGGATGAGCTGGCGCTGCTGGAGACGCTGGACATGGGCAAGCCCATCCAGCATGCACTGAGCGTGGACGTGCCCAGCGCTGCGCGCTGCATCGGCTGGTACGCCGAGGCGGTGGACAAGGTCTACGACGAGATCGCGCCCACCGGCCGCAACGCGCTGGCCCTGATCACGCGCGAACCGATGGGCGTGATCGGCGCCATCGTGCCCTGGAACTACCCGATGATCATGGCCGCCTGGAAGCTGGGGCCAGCGCTCGCTGCGGGCAACTCGCTGGTGCTCAAGCCCAGCGAAAAGAGCCCCTTCACGGCGCTGCGTCTGGCCGAGCTGGCCTTAGAGGCCGGCCTGCCACCGGGTGTGTTCAACGTCGTGCCCGGCTTCGGCCATGAAGCCGGCGAAGCGCTGGCCTTGCACATGGATGTGGACGCGATCGGCTTCACGGGCAGCACGCGCACGGGCCGGCGCATGCTGGACTACGCCGGCCGCAGCAACCTCAAGCGCGTCTTCAACGAACTGGGCGGCAAGAGCGCGGTGCTGGTCTTCGAGGACTGTGCCGACTGGCAGCATGCTGCCGCCACCGTGGCGGGCAGCCTGTTCTTCAACCAGGGGGAAAGCTGCAATGCGCCTTCGCGTGTGCTGGTGCACACCAGCCTGGCCGACGACTTTGCCGCCGCGGTAGCCGCGCAGGCCCCGCAGTACCAGCCGGCCGATCCGCTGGACGCCGCGACCGTGATGGGCGCGTTGGTGGACGAGACCCAGCTCAAGACGGTGCTGGGCTACATCGAAGCCGGCCTGGCCGAGGGCGCCCGCTGCGTGGCCGGCGGGCAGCGCGTGCGCGCCGAGACCGGCGGCTATTACGTACAGCCCACGGTGTTCACCGAAGTCGCCAACGGCATGCGGATCGCGCGCGAAGAGATCTTCGGGCCGGTGATGAGCATCATCCGCTTCGAGTCGGAAGCCCAGGCGGTGCAGTTGGCCAACGCCAGCAGCTACGGCCTGCAGGCCAGCGTGTGGAGCGACAACGTGCACCGCGCCCACCGAGTGGCACGCGCGCTGCGCGCCGGCACCGTGCACGTCAACCAGTACGACGAAGACGACATCACCGTGCCCTTTGGCGGCTACAAGCAAAGCGGCAACGGGCGTGACAAGAGCCTGCATGCCTTCGACAAATACACCGAACTGAAGACGACCTGGCTGCGCATCGATGCATCGCCCTGATGTCGCGCCGGGGCGCCGGGCATGAGCCTGGCGCCGGCACCACCCGCCTGGGCCTACCTGTGCCTGGCGGCCAGCATGGCCCTCGTTGGCAGCTACGTTGGTCTGTCCAAGCTGCTGCTGGCGGTGTTCCCGGTGCTGCTGCTGGCCTGGCTGCGCTTTGCCCTCGCGGCGGTGGCCATGCTGCACTGGCTGCGGCGCGCACCCGGTGAAGCGCCGCTGTCGGCGCAGGACCGCAGGCTGTTGTTCTGGGAAAGCTTCCTGGGCAACTTTCTGTTCAGCATCTGCATGCTCTATGGCGTGCAGCTGACGTCGGCTCTGGCCGCGGGGGTGACGATGGCTGCCATTCCGGCCGCCGTGGCCGTGTTGTCGCGCGTCTTCCTGGGCGAACGCATCCGCCGCCGCGTGGCCGCAGCGATTGCCTGCGCGGCCCTGGGCATCGCCCTGCTGGCCCTGGCACGCAACACCGGCGTAGCGGCAACCGGCGGCGGCTCGCTGCTGGGCTATGCGCTGCTGCTGGGCGCCGTCTTGTGTGAAGCCTCCTACGTGGTGATCGGCAAGCAGCTGACCGGCAAGGTCTCGGCCACACGCATCAGTGCGCTGATCAACTTTTGGGGGCTGGTGCTGGTCACGCCGCTAGGGCTATGGCAAGCCGCGTCCTTCGACTTCGCCGCGGTTGGGGCGGGCCAGTGGGCACTCTTGGTCTTCTACGCGCTGGCTGCCAGCATGGTCACCGTGTGGCTGTGGATGATGGGGCTGCGCCATGTGCCTTCTTCCCGGGCCGGCGTATTCACCGTCTTGCTTCCCGTCAGTGCAGCGCTGGTGGGCATAGCGGTGCTGGGCGAGAGCTTTGGCCTTGCCCACGTCGTGGCCTTTGCTCTGGCGCTGACCGGGCTGATTCTGGCAACCTGGCCGGAGCGCGAACGGGGGTGATCGCATCTTTCAAGCAAATTGACACGGTGGCCGCTGACAAAGCCGACTCCAGCCCGATGCGGCGGCCATCCAGACGCTGTACGAACACCAGGCATGGGCTCACACCCACCTCGACCTGCGGGACCTGGACGCAGCCGGCGTCGATCAGCTTCAAGAGGTCCTGGCAATTTCCGCGCTCGAGGCCGCCCATCCCGACGACCTGACCGAGACCGCCCGGCTGTGGCTGTACGAACGGCGCATCGTCATACCCGGTCCGCGCCCGCGAGTCGATGCGGCTGGCGGACCACGACTGGACCACCTGCAAGGAACTGCACCACCAAGTTCTCGGCCTGCCCGCCCAGGCGATGAGGTTTCTGGAGCCGATCCTGGCGGGCGCCTCCGTCGGCCTGACGGCAGTGGCCGAGGCCGCCGGCCGCGGCCAGATCGAGATCTGCGCCGACAAGCTCCTGCACTACCGCCGTTCCACCCGTTGGACGAAGAGGTGGAGCCGCGCAAGACCCGGGAGGGTACGTGTTCACGGTGTACCCGCCAGCCCCCCGTGGTGCCCGGGCCGCAGTCCCCACATCGACTTGAAGTAGTCATTGCAAGTCGTTGATTTGATTGCGACACTTGCCGCGCGCAAACCAAGCCGACGGGTTCTTCAGACTCCCCATCGCCAGACGCAGCGATGGCGCAGCTTCTTCAGACGTGCCGGTGTGCCACGCCGTCATCGCCCAGTTGCTGGAGCTGATGAAGCCGCTGGAAGAACGGGTCAACCTCGACTCCAACAATTCGTCCAAGCCGCCGTCTTCCAACGGGCCGGGCAGCATGAACCGCGCGCAGCGCCGTGCCAGCGTTCGCAAGCGTGGCGCGCAGCCCGGCCACAAGGGCCACACGCGCGCCATGCTGGACGAGAGCGATGTCGACCAGCTCGTGGATTGCAAGCCCGAGCCGGTGTGCGAATGCGGCGACCAGGTCGAGCTTGCCGATGGACCGCAGCGGCACGAGGTCTTCGAAGTACCGCCCATGCGTGCACAGGTCAGCGAATACCGCCTGTACAGCGGGCGCTGCGCAGGCTGCGGCAAGCTGCACGCTGGCGTGTTGCCGGCCGGCGTGCCCAAGGGCCAATTGGGCATATGCGCTAACCTTATTTTGACGAAGCGAGATGGGTGCATTGGTACGTGCGCTTGCGGCTCGCCTCGGCCAAGCGAGTGCGGATCGCACCCCTGTCACGCATGCCTAGACTCAGCTTCAGCGGCGGGTTGCGTGCGGGGTTTGATCGGGGAGCGCAGCGACGTAGCCCCAGGGGGAAAAGCGCTCAGCGGTGAGGATGAGCTTTTCGATCAGGCAGGCCACCAGCAGCTTGCCTTGGAGCCACGCTCGGGCTCCATCCTTGTCGAATTTCTTCAGGTGCCCCAACTGCAGCAACGACTTCAGCCGCTTGAACGCGAGCTCCACCTGCCAGCGCCGGCGGTAGAACTCCATGATCGCCGCTGCCGGCGGCTCCAGCAGAGTCGTCACCACGATCACGTAGCCGGCCGCCTCCAGCGTCGTCGCCCGAGCCTGCCGGCGCTTCTTTCGCGTCTCCAGCTCGATGGCTTTGATGCTGGCCTGGGTCTGCGCGGCAGTCTTCTTGTATGCGCATACCCTCACATCGACGCCACCTGCCTCGTCCTCGATTCGCGCCGGCCACTCACCGCATTGACCCACCTCAAGCGTTCGCAGCAGGCTCAGCAGCGGCAGCGCAGCGCCATCGCGTTTGCGCAACGGCACGCTGGTCAGGCTGGCACGCAACAGGATATCGGCACCATGGCGACGGACCCAGAGAATACCGGCTCGCCGCGCAAAACCGCGGTCGGCCATGACGATGTCGCCGGCACGGATGTCGAACAGCGTCAAGCTCTCCGCCACGCTTGACTCGGTGACGTGGACCTCCTCGCAACTCAGCGTGCCCAGGTTCAATGCGTAGTGCAGCCGCCACGTCGAGCCGGTCGCCCCGGGCTCGCAGACCGTGCTGCCGTCGATCAAGCGCACCCTGCGCCCGGGCAACTGTGCATCGGCACCCAGCGATATGGCCATCTCGTCGGCCATGCTGCGTACCATCCAATCGAACCATGCTGCGCACCCGCGCAGGCGCTTGAGCAGCGCCACATCCGATACCGCCGCCAACCCGCCGGCACTGGCGCGCACTGCCGTCTCGCGCAGCGAACAGCCATCGGCCAGATGAATCAGCAGCACCCGCAGCACCGAGGACACGTCCTCGAAGCCCCGCAGCTGGCGCTTGACGGCACCAAGCTCGACAGCCTTGTCCTCCCACCCAAGAGGCAACATGCTTCGCACAATGTCCCACTCATCCCCCAGCCTCGCCCAGTCGGCTGCGCCGAGCTCCCTCACGTCGCCTTGCAGATCGTCTTCGACCTCGAGATCATCATCCATGTCCACGGCAGACTCGTTCTCGGCGGAGTCGATTGTACGCCCGCGACGCAATTAAGGTTAGCGCTTATGCCCCAGCGGGGCGGGAAAGCGATGCCGATGACGTTGCCCACCGACTGGTCGCCCGAGCAGGCCGTCGCAGTCTTCGAGATCCTCGACGAACTGCGCGAGCGCGTCTGGGCCCACTACGGCCTGCAGATCCAGCAGGTGCTGCGTGGCCAGCAGCGCACCGCTGCGCATGACGCCGCCGACGACATCGACGAAGCCGACGTGCCGTTCTGATCGAAGGGCATCCCACCAGCACTGCCGGCGCCGGCGGTCACCGCAGCAGCGCGGTCAGCCTCCTGAGGCTTACTTTCCCCAACAGCCCCGAACGCCATCACCGTGGCGGAGGTTCAGTCCAACGAGGTCTATCCGACGCCATCAGCAAAGGTGCGTCTGGCCAGCTTCGGTACGGCGTCGGATAAGCGCTTTTCGCTATGCAAAGCTATCCATAGCGGCCCGTTGCCGCCAGTCAATCCACCAAACTGCCAGCGGCAAACCCGACGGTCGCTTCGATAGCCCCATCTGCCTTCTTCGCACGCGTTCTCGCGATTGCTGGCGCTGCGTTTCCCCAACAAACGTCGCCGCGGTCAGGGCGTTCGACACCCGACGCACAGCCTGCCATGGTGGACTCTCCAGCAGCTCACTCCTCAATCGGCGACAAGCCGGTAGCCCACGCCGGTCTCCGTGAGGATATGTTGTGGTTGCGCCGAGTCATCTTCGAGCTTCTGCCGCAGGTTGCCCATGTACACCCGCAGATAGTGCGTACTCTGCGAGTGCGTCGGCCCCCAGACTTCGCGCAGCAAGTAGGGGTGCGTCAGCACCCGCCCGGCATTGGCGATGAGCACTCCCAGCAGTCGGTACTCGATCGGCGTCAGGTGAACTTCAACATCGTCCTTCTTCACGATCCGGGCCGCCAGATCGACTTCGACGTCGCCGAATCGGAAGGTCGACTCCGGCGCCGCCCGGCCAGCCCGCGCGCGGCGCAGGTTGGCGCGTGTTCGCGCCAGCAATTCGGCTACGCCGAAAGGCTTGGTGATGTAGTCGTCGGCGCCCGCATCCAGCGCGGCAACCTTCTCGCTCTCGTGGGTCCGTGCGGACAGCACGATGATCGGCGCGCCGGACCAGGTCCGCACTTCACGGATGAAATCAACGCCATCGCCGTCAGGCAGGCCGAGGTCGGCAATGATCAGATCGGGCCGCCGAGTGCCGGCCTCGACCAGGCCCTGTCCGAGGCACTGACCGGGTGGCGGAAACCGTTGGCAGTCCACGACCCGGGCAAGATCATCCTTGATCTGGCGATGTCGCTGGTGCTCGGCGCTGAAGCGTTGAGCGACCTCGCCACCCTGCGCGCCGCTTGTGAGAAAGGCGGGGCGACCCTGCTCGCCAGCGGCGTCGATCCCGGCTTCGCCACCGGGATGCTCTCGGTCGCGGCCTATTCCGCCGCGCACCGGATAGACCGGGTGCGGCTGCAGGAATTCGCCAACTACGGCAATTACCCCGACGAGGCGACCGGTCGCCATATCTGGGGCTTCGGCCTGCCGCTCGATGCCGAGACGCTGGTCTCCTCGGGCGTCATGCTGCGCTCGACCTGGTCGGGCACGGTCGAGGCCAACGCCCATGCGCTGGGCTGG
>WBZS01002733.1_pt1 | contig 10286 bp, 11 predicted proteins | sample 5204201 | NCBI WGS metagenome assembly WBZS01 (sample SAMN12344357, study PRJNA552823) | activated sludge metagenome | biome: Activated sludge suspended growth; feature: Nitrification reactor; material: Wastewater; isolation source: activated sludge from nitrification reactor of wastewater... | reverse complement strand
GGGGCTCATCCCTGAGCCCCCGTTTCACTTAGTAACTGATCGAGTGGATGATGCCGTTGTTGCCTGGCTTCGTATGCTGAAGCTCTCCGAACAAGCAGGTATCAACAACGTACTGGTATCCAGTTGTGTTACGGATTTCGTAGTAGCTACGTCCGTCTGGAGATTGACGTTTTTTAAAACCGCCGTTTGAAAGAAACTTCATCGAGTTGAAGTCAAGGATCGAGATATGATCATCAGGCATTTCTTGAACGCCAGCGATTTTCAAAGCCTCGCCTTTTGTCGTAGACGCGATGGTTGTTTCGAACCAGCCGTACTCAGACTTCTTTGTGTCGTTAACAACTTTGTAAGCGCCTTTTTCAATTTGCTGAGACTTCATTACGGAAGCCCAGTGCTTGTAAGACATAACAAAGGTGTCTGCTTTTCCACGAGCTTTCACGCGAACATCAACGTAAGCGTCGAAAAGTTTGTCGAGGATGTTAGAAGCAGTGATCGCAGCACCAGAAACGTTAACTGCTTGAAGGTAAGGGTAAGCAGTCTTAGTTTGGCCGTGAAGCGTAGAACCGCCGCCGTTAGCAGCAGACAAAAGCGCATTCTTGATCGAGATGAAAGAGATGGAGTTTGTTCCGTCCCACACACCGTCGTAGTAGAATTTAGCGTTCTGTCCAGCAGTGTAAGCAGAAACGTCAGCAGCAGCACCGCCACGAGAAGCAGAAACTGTAACTGTGTTTGTGTTTACGTTAACAGCAGTGACGTAGACATCAGTAGGTGAACTGTTGTCATCGTCAAGGGTCAGTTTTTGACCGATAACGAAGCGGTCAATACGGTCAACAACCATAAGACCAGTAGCTGCGTTTGTAGAGTCAGTAACGGCAGCAAAGTGTGGGCCAGCAGCCAACTGGAAAGAAACCACTTCTTTCATGTAGTCCATGAAAGTTTCGATTTCATCTGGAAGGACTCTGAGGAATGTAGACTCAGGAATTTTTCCATCGTGTTGCTGAAGGTCAGTTTCATTGAAAATCAATGAACCCCAAACTTCACGGTAGCCTTGGATCTTGCCGCGAACGTATTTGCTTTCAGCAATGTCGTTAGAAGCAGTCAGGCCGCCGAATTTAACAGAAGAAGCTTGCGCTCCGCGGAATGGGACGATCACGTCGCCGCCTTTCCAGTCTTCTTTCTTAGCAATCTTGTTAAGAAAGAAATCGCGTTTTACGAGCTCTTCCATCAGAAGCTCGTTTGTAAGATATTCGTTCAACATGTCGTTAAACGTACGAGTAGTAGCCATTGAAAATCCCCCCTTAGGAATTTATATAAATTTTTATTGACCGCGCATCTGCGCAGCAAGTTTTCTTAAATCATCGATACTTTTTGGGACCTGCTTCGTCGGAGATGTTCCTTTTCCCCGAATGTGCGGTAGCGTAGGTTTTTGCGCTTGTGGCACGCTTTGAGCGGTTTCAACACTCTCGGGTGCGGGCGGCGCTGGTGGTGCTACCTGTGAAGACACAGCTTGTTGTTGCTGGTAACCGATTAACTGTAGAACTTCCTTCACAGCTTGCTCGGCGCTGATGTCTTGGCCTGCCGCAGCGTAGGCTTGGCCACGTCGAATTACTTCCGCTCTAAAAGCCCCGGGTTGTCCGACCCTTTGCTCAAAAGCTTGAACTGTTGCAAGAATTTCCGGTCTTGCAATCTCCGTTTGGAGCTCCCGTTCGCGTGCCTGGACTGCCGTTTCCTGGTAAGTCCCTTGCAAGCTTTGGAGTTGCTGTTCCATCTGCTGGTTTCGCAGCTGGAGTTGTCGCATTTGATCGTGCGATTGCAACGCCTGAGGGTTTTCTCTCAATTGGATTCTATGTAAAGCATAACGCAAAACATCTGCTTCTGGAATACCTAGCATCTCAAAAAATGAATCATAATCTTTCTTCTGAAGATGCTGACTTGCGAGTTGAACGTCGCGGATAACTGGAGCCCAGTGTTCGCGCATTTGTTTGTTCTCGGTATCAAGTCTGTCGCGGTGTTGCTTGACGTCATCAAGCCCACCAGCTTTTTCAAAAAGCTCGCGAACCTGTTTTTCATTTTCCTGATTCTTGAGTACGTCCCTAATCCACTCGGGGAATTCTTTTTCTTCCCGCATCACCTTGTATTTGAGATTAGGTACATAACTGGCCGGGACGACCGGAGGTACTCCTCCTTCTTTCGTCTCACCTGGTGCTCCTGGTGTGCCCCCCGCCGCTTGAGCCGGCGCCACACTTTCAAGACCCGTAGGTTGCGCGGTAGTCTGCGTTCCTTGCTCACTACCTTGTGTTGCCTCCGCTCCGCTAGAGGTTGCCTCTACTCCACTTCCACTTAAAACTTCCATCGTCTACCTTCCCCCCGGGTGTTCCTTCCCGGCTTAAAGACGGCCTCCCCAGTTACATGACTCCTTGCATCTGGGGCGCTGCCGCCTGTTGTTGCGTTAGTATCATCGTCGCCATGTCTGACAGTGCTTGGGCATTCATCCCTTCGAGCTTGTCCATGGTCATTCCCTGTTCTTCGAGTCGCTTCATAAGCCACTCTAATGCACGCTGCGGGAGGCGTGCCCTTCTCGCCTGGTTTTCTGGATGCGTTGGATCTGGGACGTAAATGTCGCAGGTGACAAGCGTTCCATCGACCGGGATGTATTCGTTTTTCGCAGCGATAATCTTCTGCTGCTGCGCGGCAAAGATCTGTTCGTACTGCTGAACCAGCATCTGATAATTTTGCTGAATAGCTTGGTCGAAAAATTTAAATTCAGGCGATTTCATGCGTTTTGTGAATTTTTTGATCATGAAATCTGGATCAACGTAAGGAAACGGCTGCACTTGCTCGCCACGTTCGAGGGCCAGCATGTCATTTTTTGCAATATCTTCGTCCAAAGTGAGATCGTCGAAGGAGTCGTCACTATTTCCAAAAGGCATATTTTTTATAATTTTACCAATGACCTTTGGATCAAGCTGTTTACCGACATATTGCAGAATTTGCTGAGCAAACATCTGTTTTCCAAACTTTGTCTCAACATTTTCCGTCTGCGGCTCAATTTTTACTTGATAACTAAGAGGAGTTGTCTTTCGGAATTCAGCAATGTTAACTATCTCTCTAGAACCAACCGCTGGGATCAGCATGTCATCCGGGAGATAATGTTTTGCAAGCTTCAGAACCAACTCAGTCAGATCACAAAGAAACTGCTCAAATTTTTCCGAATAAATGCTGTACTTCTTTCGCTGTGACGCAGCTTTGTAGAGCATCGCCCAGGGATCCACTTGACTTGACTTGTCTGGGTTGCGGGTCTCTTCTAACATTAGTACCGAGTCCAACTCCATCACCTGAGCCGCAACGTAATCTAGGTATTGTGCGCCACTACGACCTGGTAGAATGGTGGGAGTCGCCCCGCCCTGAATTGCTATACCTCGTACTCCAGGTAAAAGAGCACCGGGGGCCATCTTGGCACCTGCTTGATAAATTATCTTATCATCACCCATTGTCACTTGAGCCGTCGCCATACTTGACGACGCTCGGTTTATCTCAGCTTGGTAAGGTCGAGCCACTTTCAGAATGGATCTCCCGCGTGGCGTCGTCGCATACTTGTCCATCCCAGCCCAAACGAGAGGGAAAATGCCGAAAGGCAGTTCGCCTTCTTCTAAAACGACTTCTTTGGTGGCATACATGAAATATCCTTGCGGATACTCGGCACAAGGCGCCCAATAGTACTCACGCACCACGGTTTCGCCTTTTTTCTTGTTGTATGAGCCCTTATTGATATCAAAAACAACGTAGGTTTCGTCGCTTGTGTCAGAAAGCTTGTTGTAGATTTCTTCGTTATCTTTGTAGCGCATCTTTAGTTCATCTACTGGAACCATTTTGCGCACAATCCACGCCCTTCCATGCTCGTGCATGTCTTGCGTGCCCGCTTCTCTTAGCAGATTGAAGCCGTAAATTTCCTCAAATACGAAATCACCCGAAAAAATCGGTTTTTCGATATCAAGCGCTGGCTGCATGACTGGCATGCCGGTCATGGGGTCAACCTGGTCGGTTGGCTCCATCATAATTTCACCAGTTTCAGGGTCTACCGCTTGTTCGTAGCCCAAAAACTCGCCTGCCATCGGATCCCAGAAGCATTTTACGCAAACTTCGCCAATTCCTACGAAGGAACTGCAATAATCTTTGACTTTTTGCTTTAATTTGTGTCGATTTTTGACGTCTTGCCATACGGCCAAGTTTAATTCTGCATCTTTTTGATCTTGGAGCTCCGTATCACGCTGCGGGCTGACTGTCGTCCCGGGAGCTTCATTCAAAATCGCTGTAACATAGGCGCGGTGGGCCCTATGCATGTGGTTTTTTGTCAGACGAAGCTTCTGATCGTTAGCATTTACCTTGTTTGTCTGCCGAATTTGTGAGGCAATCCTTGCACTCACCTTCGAATAATGTTCGCCCGCCACCAGCAGAATGTTTGAACGCATCTCTGCAAATAACTCGCGATCGACTTCCTCAGCTTCAGAATAAATTTTATTAAGATCAGTTACTGTCTTCTGTTTCATTTAAAACCACCTGTCTATCAAGGTTTGCGTCAATCATTTCTTGCTCGTAAGCCACGGGATCATCCGTCATGAGCTGCGCAAGCCGAAGGTCTTCCATCAATTCTCTGTCTGGAACAAACGGCGTTGCCTCAGTCTCGGACTGGACGTTTGCTGCGACAGGTGTTTCCTCACCAGGCCGCTGATTAACGAAAACCCTTTCAGCGTTTCCTCGACTAGACAGGGTTTCAAATTCGCACTCAAAGTCGCCGACTCTGAGCTTTCGTACGTTGTACTTGTAGCTTGCTTTGATTATCGCACATATTTCTGTTGCGTTTAAAGTTTTTTTATGGTCCATCGCATCTCCTTAGCGTCACCCAGTACGTTTTCGATCCAGGCCCATCCTTCGTTAGATGTCCGAAAAGCGGCTCCCACTGCGGCATTAAATCAAGAACGCGCTGCAACCTGATGTCGTGGTCATTCCACTTAAAAATCATAAGTGCATCGGAGCGTGCAACGCGGTGTGCCTCCTTAGCAGTGCCCTCGACAGTTTCTAAAATTTGCTTTGTCGTAAAATGCCCGTAGTTTTTCGCCATACGAGACGTTGCACCGAAGTTGACGTGCGGCGGGTCAAAAACAATTAAATCGTACGGCCCCTCTAAAGGAAGCGACCTCGTATCGGCAACAATGTCAGGTTCGACCTCAGGACGAATGTCAACATATGTTGCACGTGGATTTTTCTTGTTATACCAGATGGCGCGGTTGCCAGCCGACAAGTCTAAAACCTTAAGTCCCATACGCGTCATTCCACTCCGAAAACTCATCTTCCATCTCAGCCCAACTATCTTCGCGCTCAGAAACTAGCTCGCCTCTGCGCTCCTGGATCTCCATTGCAAGCTTGTCTTTATCAGTGAACGGTTTTGCCTTGAGCGCTTTTTTCTCAGCATCTGTAAGCTCGCCCGTTAACACTGACCAGTCCCACGGAACAGCAGTGACGACGTAGCGCAGTGCATCTGCCAGGTCGTCTTTAGCTTTTTGTTTTGCCGTATCAAGCATGAGCGTAAGCAATTCATCGCCGCACTTATGCATGTCGGGAATATCAAACAACTGAAACATGTCATTTTTAAATAGTGTATTCACAACTTGCTCACCACGCTCGTGGTTTTTATCGGCAGGGCTAAAGCTTTCTCCCGCACGGTCAGCAATTGTCTTAAAATCTTTGGCCTGCCAGTCGTATCTCTGATCTAAAAATTGTTCATGCCCACGCATTCCTAAAAACTTCTGGAACACGTCTCCCATCGTGTACGTGCTGCCGTCATCTCCGCGCCACGCCTCGTATGCGCAGCCGTAGCGAAAATCTGGACGCACGGCGATAAACATGATTGCAGGCGGATGACCAGTCGTGCCCCCGCTGCCAAGGTCCACGGCAGCGTATTTTCTCCACGTGCGCGGTATCTCAAACGGCTCGCAGTAGTGTCTTGACGGATCAAACTGCGGATATTTTCTTCCAACCTCAGTTACAAATTTCCCGTACACCCGTCTTTGGATTTCGGTATCACTCTTGCATTTAGATTTAATGGCATTAATTTTTTCTTCAGTATAGGCGCCGGGCGTCCCATCCATGTACCGCAAACAATCATACATACTCACCTGTTGCTTAAATGCCCCCGGAAATTTCTCCTGTTCACCCTTCCCCTCAAACGCTAAGCGCCAAAGCATCTGGTTTAATGTCGCAGTAAACACCGAGTGGAAATACCCGTCGGTAGCAGCTAAACGGAGGTTTAATTCGTCGTAAAGATGTTCAGGTAATTCTTCATCTGTAAAGATGGCGTGCACTGTACCCGTCTGTAGGTTCGTCACGTTTTGCATGTACGTTCGAAAGTAAAGGATCAGGCCAGAACTAAACTGGATCCCTGCAATATCCCCCTTATCCTTAAACTCTTTCCAACCGTACGTGGAATGCTTCTTATACGCATCGCGCGGCAAGAAGTCTGGGAGCCACTTTGTGTGAAACTCCATCGTAACGACTTCACGTGAAGGATATAAGTACCAAAATTGGCGCGGCGGCGTCTTCCATAGCTCAGGCCATAGTCTCGGATTTCCACTCCACTCGATACATTTTCGTATCATCGTGGATGATTTTGAAATCTGGTTCGCAGCTACGAGAAGTGTCATGGGGTTTCTACTTTGGTAAAACTCCCAAGCCCACTTGTACCACTTCCATGCATAGAGGTGCGGAAGCCCCGCCTGCAAGTCAGCTTTCTTCGCCTCGATAAGCTGCTGCTGCTGACGAATCTTCTCGATCTCCATTTCATTCGCCATCAATCACGTCCGCATCTTGTGCCACCTCTGGCACCGTCTGTTCTATCGTCGATTGAATCTGCGACAATGTGGAACTGATCTTCTCCAATTCATCAAGCGTCACCGTCTGCGGCAACCCATTCTGATCAAGCATCGGAAGCAGCGACATCCCGCCCCCCGCCACAGTCGTATTGGCAGGTGCGTTCATGTTAAGCTGAAGCGTTTTCTGTTCAACCTGGTGCTTGTGCACGACACTTCCGTGAATCCGGTCTTGCAGCGTTCTTACAATCGCATGCAATTCCTTCAGGAGCGGCACGTTGACAGTCTTTTCAAACCGCACCGATCTTTCACCCGTAACCTTGTCCACCTCAACAATTCGCTTCTTCAAATAAATCGGCGCCTCAAACGCCTCTCTGATCTTTTTGTAACCAAGCTGAATCAACTCTTTTTGCAGTATGAGCTCATCTGTCGGAGGTGTGACGATCCACGCCAAATAAAGCGGGTTTCTTAAGACAAAACGCTCCCAGTACTCCCGCTGGCAGATCCCGTGGTACACGTTTTCTTGCAGCATGGTTGTGCGCTCTTTGCACGCACGCTTGTATTCGTCCCAAAAAGCAATCTTTAGTAAGGCATGCGTCCGGCTGAATTTGTTGCCGGGTGCATCCTTTCTGATCATTTTCTCAAGCTCAAGCTCACTCGACTCAAGAAGATCGACTGGCAGCCGCTCGACCCAACCCTTGAACTGCTTGTCCGCAAGCTCAATCATCGAGGGGCGCTTTTGCCCGTCCCAAGCTTGCGTGAATGTAGGTACCACTGTCTTTGGCACGTCATAGTCTTCGGCGGCCATGCACTCTCCTAAGTTGGCCAACTGGCCAGGCGGCTTCGCTTTTTTGGTTTGCGCGAAAAAGCGGCGGGGAAGTTAAAGATTTTCATCACGTTGCGACCCCCACCCCCCCCTTAAAAATGGGCGGCCAGACGCACGGTCTGCTTAATTATTAAGCCAATGCGACAATTATTTGTATTACGCGTAACTACTCTACATCGTAGCTCAAAGCAGACCCCAAGATCAAGGCGGCGAGGGGCGAATGACCTAACTTTTTGTAATCATTCCTAAATTCGAATGAGCCTGTTTCCGTGTTCATTATACTACTGTTTATTGAACACCCATATATAGTGTGTCGATTGTAAGCCTCTGTAATCATTGACTGTAAAATCACCTAAATCGTCAAATGGCGTCGTGCCTCATTTTTAAACCAACACAACAGTCGCGGATCGCAGGTGTTCGATTGAGTTTTTACCAAGCAGGCCGCGCGGTGCCGCGCAACGCCAAATTCGATTATGTGTATATAGAATATACATATTGCCTAAAGTTTATACAACAACGCCAATTGTAGTGTTGTTTTGATTGCTCTTTTTCTAGGCATTAGTACTGCAAGGTACAGTGACAGGATTATTTTAAAAATAATTCTAAAGTTTGTTTGAAATATGCCGATGAGTTCTATGTAAACAAAGTGAGGTGCAACCATGACATCAAGAATCAAAATCTACAAAGTCAAGTCAAGCAGCTTCAAAGGCTATATGACCGAACGCGCTTTTAAAGCCCTAGTCGAACAGATGGATGGTCAAGACGTACACAATCATCAATGTACAGATATTGAGAAGCTAATCGGCCTCAAGACTGATGGCGACAAACCAGTCTACGACTACAACCACGGATATGTACATGCACCTGATGTACTCGATCAATTCATATCGATTGGGCCATTGAGCCAATTCATTAAGGAGTAAGGACCATGAAAATCATCATCAAAGCTAAGTCAGTATACGGAAACACTCTCTACTATGTTCAAGGCGACGCTGGCCTCTATATCGGTGAGTTAACAGGTAAGAAGACCGTAACCCTAAAGCAGATCGAAGCCCTTAAGCAGCTTGGCCTTGATGTCGAAGTCTACGGTTTACCAATGGAATAAGGGGCTTACAAAATAGTCCTAAAGTTTATCTGAAATATGCCGATGAGTACTTATAAGCACAATGACAGTGCTACTAACAAGGAGATGCAAAATGAACAGCAAAAAGACACTACAAGAACAGTTTCAAAGATTCGTAAAGAACCCGCTAATCCCAAAGTATTTCACTAAGGACCTATACGAATTCATGCACGTGAGAGGCTGTTTCATCGCTCACTACAACCGCGAAGGGTTCTATAAGGCTCGGTTCTTAACGTTAGACGCGCTTGATCGCACGCTTGAGATCATGAGTAAAGACAAAGAAGGATTGAAAGACCTGTACATGTCCGTTTCGTCTGATGACCTAGGAATGATGCGCTACCGCATTGCCTCTGCTGAAGCAAGCATCCTGAACCTACAACGCCAAAACATTGAGGCGAAGATCAAAGACCTTCAAAGCTCATTCCGTTTCGACCTGTTCTAAGAAATAAACCCTAACTAGGAGATGCAACCATGTACGAGCTAGCATTAACAACTGAAACACAAAATCTTAATAAGAAGCACGGGTATAACAACACCGTTGCAGTACTGAAAGAAGCAGAGTTTGACGGTTTCGCGATTATCCTGATTCAGCATGTCGAGCTTAAGTATTTCAAAAACGGTAGGGCCAACATGCATGTTGAGCGCAAGTACAGCGTACGAATCAGCTCGGATAATACGAAAGAAACAAGCTTCGATCGCAATTGGATCAAAACAAAAGCCGAAGCAAATAAGTACTTTAACGAGCTCAAAAAACAATTCAAAAATGCCTAAAGTTTCCAAACTTTCAACCGAACCAATCCATAAGGAGGATTTTTTATGAAAACCAAGATTTTAGTAGCTCTCTTAACACTAGCATCATGCGGACAACAGCCGGCAACCAACCCTGAAGACACAAAGCTGAAAGGCGGAGAGGTTGAGAACCCCAAAGACAAAAAAGAAGTTGTCGTGGAATACCGTAAAGACGGTACCCATTATGCCCTTGCAGTCGAAGACACAAAGGATATGCCAGCTTGTAACAAAGACAACTCGAAGAAGCTTGTTTACGTGAAAAACCAAAACAAAATGTTCTCATGCGAACAAGACCAATGGGAGGAGATCAACCTCAAAGGTGACAAAGGCGAACAAGGACCTCCCGGACCTCAAGGACCAGCAGCAGCACCTATTCCAGTGAACCAATTCTACGATGCGGTTACTAAGAAGTACTGGCTCATTGGCGGATCGGCCAACTACTACACTGTTGCGACGTACCAACCGGCATGTACAGGTGCATGGAGACTCCCTACAAGGGCAGAAGCCATTGACGCGGCTCTCCATGGCCTAGGAACGGCAGCAGCAGGTGTTAGCGGACCAGCAGACATGTGGACATCCGAGATTGACTCGGCCTACGGCAACGGCAACCAAGCAGCCTATACGGTCCGCATCAGCCCAAGCGTTCAAGAAGCGAGCAAGCTCATGAGCGAGGCTCACGGCGCTTACT
>WBZS01002732.1_pt1 | contig 10288 bp, 8 predicted proteins | sample 5204201 | NCBI WGS metagenome assembly WBZS01 (sample SAMN12344357, study PRJNA552823) | activated sludge metagenome | biome: Activated sludge suspended growth; feature: Nitrification reactor; material: Wastewater; isolation source: activated sludge from nitrification reactor of wastewater treatment... | reverse complement strand
AGGCGCGTCTATCCCGCTTTGAGGAATTGTCCAGCGTTGACTATCAGAAGCGCAACGAAACGCAGGAAATTTTCATCCCGGTCGGCGAACGTCTGGGCAGCAAGGTCATCGAGTTCCGCAACGTCAGCAAGGCCTTTGGCGACCGTCTCTTGATCGACAAGCTTTCGTTCAACGTCCCACCCGGCGCCATCGTCGGCATCATTGGCCCGAACGGTGCTGGCAAATCGACGCTGTTCCGCATGCTGACCGGCCAGGAAAAGCCGGATTCGGGTGAAGTGGAAATTGGCACGACCGTCAAACTTGCCTACGTCGACCAAAGCCGTGACTGTCTTGACGGAACCAAGACCGTATACGATGAAATCTCCGGCGGATCGGACACTCTCACCGTCGGCAAGTATGAAACACCGTCACGCGCCTATATCGGCCGGTTCAATTTCAAAGGTTCGGATCAGCAGAAATTCGTCAGCCAGCTCTCGGGGGGCGAACGCGGCCGGCTACATATGGCCAAGACGCTAATCGCCGGCGGCAACGTACTGCTGCTCGACGAACCGTCCAACGATCTGGACGTCGAAACTTTGCGCGCTCTGGAAGACGCACTGCTTGAATTTGGCGGCAGCGTCATGGTCATTTCCCATGACCGCTGGTTCCTGGACCGCATCTGCACGCACATCCTGGCCTGCGAGGGTGAATCGCAATGGAGTTTCTTCAGCGGAAACTACCATGAGTACGAAGAGGACAAAGTGCGCCGACTGGGTGAAGAAGGCGCAAAACCGAAGCGGATTCGCTACAAGCCCGTCACTCGATAAGCAGGCTTCGCGACCCATGAAAAAGGCCCGCAGTCTGGCGGGCCTTCAGGTGGCGTGCGCATCGGGCGCGCCTTGCAGGAAATCAGTGTTCCGAGCGGAGGCTGGCGGCAAAGGCGGCTTCCATGCTTTCCGGAAACTGAAACTGGGTAAATGCGCGATGGATCTTGGCTTCGTTCTGGCCCGCGCTATGATCCTGGAAGCGGATACCCAGCGTGCGACCGTTGGACGCCAGGGTGGCGAAGGCAAAACGCCAGCGCTGAGCTTCGGCAAGACGTTCGCGAAGTTCGCGTTCATTGCTGATCGCCACGCCAGCCTGCTTCAAGGAATCAAGAAACTCGTCAAAGGATTCGGTACTCAGACTGCCCATGTTCAAACTCCGTTGGTTTCGGTGAATGGCCACCATGAGCCGAGTAACGCGCCTTCACGAAAGCGGTTGACACAAGTTTTCAGGGAGTTGCAAACCTTGATCCTGTAAACTGCGATGGATCGCTCGTGGGCGCCTGGCAGGATGCCTCACTACCGAAAAGCTCGGGGGTCGTCCAGTCACCCGGCCCTATTCGGAAAACAGCCAGGCAGGAGAAATCAGGCGGTGCCCTGAACACAGTTGCGACTTTCGGCAAGGGTCTGGCAATAGGCCATATCGCTGCTCATGACATGACCTATGGAAAACCCAAGGATGAACTGCATGACCGACCACCCTGGGGCCAGTAACGACCCCCCTTGCGACCTCTGGCCATCCTTCATGGAATGGAAACGCTCTTGCAGGGCATTGATTTCATTGATCATGATGTGGTGCTCCGCCACATGTTCCTGCAGGCCGTCGTAGCCTATCTCGGCAAGCATTCGTTCTTCATAGGAAAAGTGAGCCTTGAGCAGAATCGCCAGTTTGTCTACGGCTTTGCGTAGCACCTCATTGTTCCCGCCACTTCGCCAATCTTCGTAAACCCGGCTCCCCAGATCGAAGATGGCCTTGTGTTGGGCATCGATTCCGGGATGGTCAACCGAAAGGTGATCCCCCCATTGGATAAGCTTGTTTACCGAAAGATGCTGTAATTGAATCCGGCCAAAAAACGAATTGTCGATGCCCATATCGACCTCCTGACAAAATCTGGAACAGATCGGCGCTGCCGCGCAGGCTATCCGCTGCTCAGCATGCCCGATAAAGCAGGGTCGGATGAACGTCCTGCAGCACCTTTTGCATTCCCATGCGATTCTTCAGGTTGAGAATCACCGGCGAACGCGTGTTGGCCCTGATATTTCCGCCTTCGGCCTCATTGCGATAAACGATGACCGCGACCACTACGTCCTGGCTGTCCTGTAAAGCGATCAGCTGGCAATCGGCGTCGGAGAGCTCGATCTGGTACTCAATATCGAGCGCCTCGGGAGCCACAATCGGGAACATGACATCCGTATCATCGACGGATTGCAGCCAGAAAACCGTGCTCTTGCCTTCTTCGTGAAAAAGCTTGAACCGCCGGCAATGTTCAAAGCCGGCGATTCCTTCGGGAAAGCTGAACAATGTTTCCGGATCGATAGCGACATTCTTCAGCCCAAGGCGTTCGATATCTATTTTCATTGTGTCTCCCATAAAAAGCTCCCGGATAAACGACTCGACTTCGGTTCAACCCCATTGATTCGAACTATACAAGCTTTCCTCGGCAACATATCGTTCACACGACTGGAACCGATGCTGGAGGCACGCATGGAATCCGCATCAGGAAGCATGATCGATCCCCGGCCAGGTTCGCTTTCAACTCGTATTTTCCCACCATGCTGAGCGTTGCCGATGTTGCCTACGACAAGCCTTGAGAAACGCGCTGTATTGCGGCGATTCGTCAAAATGATCGATCTACTGTTCAATCCGCACGCCGCGCAGGGCTAGTGCCCTTGATGCCCCTACCGATTTCCCGCAGCTGCGGCTACCCGGCGCCAACTTAAGTTGGCCGGAGCGCTTGAGTTTTCCACCATGATTGCGCATAGTTCGCTTTTTTTGACACCGAACGCCGTTGCCGCCCATTGACGGAGCGTGTGGTGTGATTTCCAAAACGGCATTCCCGCGTCTGTTGCACGATGGACGCACTGCTGGGCGCGATGGTTCATCGCGTTCGCCAGATCAGGATTTTGAATCAGCAGAAATGAAAACAGGCAAACAAGACATGCTCAAGGTCTACGGCATCAAGAATTGCGACACCATGAAAAAAGCCATCGCCTGGCTTGACGCCCACGAAGTCATTTACGAATTCATCGACTACAAAAAGGCCGGCGTGGTGCAGAATCACCTTCCTGACTGGAACCGCCGGGCCGGCTGGCAACGTCTGCTCAATACCAAAGGCATGATGTGGAAACGTCTCAGCGACGAGGAGCGCACCGATGTCGATGAATCGAGAGCGCTGGCGCTGATGACCGACTACCCGACGCTGATCAAACGACCTGTGGCTGATACCGGCGGCACACTGCTCATCGGGTTTGACGATGAACGTTACGCACAGGAATTGAAACGGGGGCGTCCATGACGGGAAACTGCGTCCAGCGTTTCATGCTGGACGACCTCGACATTCGCGGCGCGGTCGTACACCTCACCTCGGTCTGGCAGCAGTTGTTGCAAAAACGCGATTACCCCGCGCCGGTAATCTCCCTGCTCGGGCAGATGAGTGCCACCGCCGTGCTCCTGGCCGACAACCTCAAACAACCGGGCCGACTCACCATCCAGTTACGCGGCGACGGACCCATTTCGCTGCTGGTGATCGACTGCAACCAAGAGCTCAACGTCCGCTGTATGGCGCAGCATGGCAAAGACATCGACAACGACGCTCACGCCTCGGATATCGATCTTCTTGGACAAGGCCAACTGCTGCTCTCGCTCGACACACCGGCCATGCACGAACCCTATCAAAGCATTGTTCCGCTGACGGGCAACAACATCGCTGAAATCTTCGAACATTATCTGAAACAGTCCGAACAACTCGCCTCGCGTTTCTTTCTGGCCGCCGGGCCGAGCGGTATCGCTGGCCTTTTCCTGCAAAAAATGCCGACGACCGACGAGCGCGACCGCGACGGCTGGGCACGCATGGAAGCCCTGGCCTGCACGGTTACCAGCAATGAACTGCTCGATCTGTCAGCCGAGCGTCTTCTCGCCCGGCTGTTTCACGAGGAAGACGTCCGTGTGTTCGCGGCGCAGGAGGTGACCAACAACTGCCCCGAGGATTGGGAAAAGGTCGGCAACATGCTCCGTTCGCTCGGCCGTGGAGAAGTCTATGGCGCCCTGCAGGAGCGCGGCGCCATTGTGATCCGCGACGATCTCGCCAACCGCGAATACCGCTTCGACAAGACGGCCATCGACACCCTCTTCAAAAACACGCCTGAAACCCCGCCAACCGTGCACTAAGCCACACTCACGACAGCCAAAAACCGGTATATCTCAGGCAATGACCCCAGACTGAATTGTCGAGTATTATCGCGCCATGCCAGACATCAAGCCGAATTCAAGCGCCTCATCGTTCACGGTAGACCAACTCCGCAAGCGTTATATCGTCGCGCTCGGGCTGATCGCGTTGTTGATCGTCGCCTCACAGGGAATCATGCAATGTCTGATTTCCGATCAGGAACACGACTCGCGGGTGGTAAATATCGCCGGCCGACAACGCATGTTAAGCCAGCGGATTACCAAGCAGGCCTACTACATCGCCAAAGCCGATTCGGCCCAAACCGCCGCGGATTTCCGCCATCAGCTTCAGGAGGTTCTGGGTCTCTGGGAACGTTCCCACAAAGGGCTGTTGCACGGCGATGCCGAACTCGGGTTGCCAGGTGACAACAGTTCTGACGTTATCGCCTTGTTTGAGCGCATCACGCCCGATTATCTGGCCATAGTCGATGCGACCAAGAACCTGTTGTCGGCATCCGAAAGGGGCGAGCCCATCGATCAGGATATTCTGCTGATCCGGAACCATGAGCGCAGCTTCTTGCAGGGCATGGACGAAATCGTTTTTCGTTACGATCAGGAAGCGATGCACAGGGTCAACGTTGCACGCTGGCTGGCTCTGGGTTTGATGGCAATCATCCTGGTGGCGCTGGCCCTCGAAGCCATGCTCATCTTTGCCCCGGCGACCCGCCGCATTCGGCATGACATGCGATCGCTGGAAAAGAAGGAAGAAGACATGAGCAGTCTCTTCTCCGCCAACCCGACCGCCATGTTGCTGGTCGACAAGAAAGACTTGGCCATTTTGAAAGCCAACCAGCAGTCTGCCGACCTGCTCAGCTGTACCGTTCGGGACATCACCCGTAATGAATTGCGCAACTATTTCGATGGCTCGTGCGACACCAACAACCACTTTCTTGACAAGCTCATCAATAACACGCTGCTCAGCAGCCACGAGGTCGTTCTACTTGATTCGCAGCGCAGCCAGATCTTTGCTTTGGCGTCGGTTCGCGAAATCAGTTTCGCAGGCGAGGATGTTTACGTTCTTGGCCTGATGAACATCAGCGAACTCAAGAAGGCGCAGCAGACGCTCGAGTACTATGCCGCTTATGATGAAATGACCGGGCTGCTGAATCGGCGCACCGGGTTTCTGGTTCTCGCAAAAGCGTTGGCCCGCGCCAAACGCGACTTGCGACAACTGACGGTCTGTTTCCTGGATCTCGACGGCCTGAAAACGACCAATGATCGTTTTGGTCACGCCGAAGGCGACTGGATGTTGTGCACGACCGCCAAGGCGCTGACCAATTCAATACGCTCCGGCGACGTGGCCGTGCGGCTGGGCGGCGACGAATTTCTGCTGATCTTCCATGACTGCCCGGTGCTGGAAGCGTCGCGCCTGCTTGCCCGCATCGAAGACTATCTGTCGGCGGTCGGAACGCAGGAGCACAAGCCCTTCCCGATTACCGTCAGCTACGGTCTGGCCGCCTACGATCCGATACTGCATTCGACGCCCGATGATCTGATTGCCGAAGCCGATGCGCTGATGTACATCGCCAAGCAGAAACGACAGCGGATCGACGCCAACGACCCGACCTGAGCGATTGTCTGCCCTGTTATTTCAGGCAACCATTCCGACAGACATCACGGCGTCGCCCCGAGACGCCATAAGGAAGTGACTTCTGCGGCGCGCGCCAGATACAGCGGATCGTTCGAATCCTTTGCGCGCGGATGGGTCGGCCGGACGTCCAAACGCCCCAGCACCTTCAGACCGGCCTTGTCGATCAAGGCGAGCAGATCGCTGCGCGAACGCAGCCCCAGGTGTTCGGCCAGATCGGAGAGGATCAGCCAGCCTTCGCCACCCGGATCCAAGTGTTCGGCCAGCCCGTCGAGAAAAGCCCGCAGCATGCGACTGTCCGGGTCATACACCGCCTGATCCAGCGGGGAATTTGCGCGCGCCGGTACCCAGGGCGGATTACAGACGATAAGCGGCGCGCGACCGGGTGGAAAGAGATCCGCCTGCAGCACGTCAACCTGGCGGCTCAAGCCCAGGCGGGCGAAATTCTCGCGGGCACAAACCAAGGCGCATTGTTCCCGGTCGGTCGCCACGACGCGTGCCACACCGCGTTTGATCAGAACGGCAGCGAGCACCCCGGTTCCCGTACCAATATCGAAAGCCAGGCTTGGGCCCGAAAGGGAAGAATGGAACACTTCGGGCCAGGGTGCATCGGCGACCAGTGAAACATACTCGCCGCGCACCGGTGAGAACACGCCGTAATGCGGGTGAATGCGTGCGCCGAGCGCCGGAATCGCGATTCCCTTCTTGCGCCATTCGTGCGCGCCGATCAGCCCGAGCAGTTCACGCAGCGAGATGACATACGGCGTCTCGGCAGCGCCATAGGCTTCCTCACAGGCCTGCCGAACGTCGGGCGCCCGACGCAAGCGAATCTGATGATCTGCCTCGAAGGGAATCAGGAGCATGCCCAGCGTACGGGCGCGCTGTGCCTGCGCCATGCGCTGTAGATGAAAGGCTTCGGAGGGCGGTGGCGTCATACGCCGCTGTAGCGACTTGCGTGGCCTGCGGTCGATGCGCCGCGCCATGGCCTGCAGCAACTGCCGCGCATTCTGGAAGTCACTGCGCCAAAGCAACGCCGTGCCTCCACTGGCCAGGCGAAAGGCCGCATCGGCAGTCAGCGTATCGTCGCTCACCTGCACGCGCTCGGGTGGCGCAACACCGGCCTCGGAACGCCACAAGGCAGAACAGCTTTCGCCGCCCTCCATCCAACGAACGATCGGCTGCGCCCTACGAATTTCACGCGTTTCCATTATGCCAACTTATTATTCGATGTCGTGCCCAGCGACCTGAGGCAAGTCGCTTGTCAGCGCGGACCCGATGTTCCGGCCGGCAACAGAAAATCACGCACGATGCCGATCTGTGCTTTGTCCAGGAACATCGGCGCATGGCCGACGTTCGGCACTTCGACAACGGCGGAGCGCGGCCCGCGCAAGGCCATAGCCTGAACGGTCTCGGCGTTGAGCAAATCGGATTCGGCACCGCGAACGACCAGCGTCGGACAGCGAATACGGTCGTAAATTCGCCACAGGTCGATATCACCGCCTTCCATTTCACGGCGAAAGGAATCGCCGATGCCGGGGTCATAGCACAACTCCAGTCGTCCGTCCGCACGCTGACGCAGGCTGGATTCGGTGAGTCGCCGCCACTGATCATCGCTAAGAGCGCCAAAGGGTGCACTGACGGTCCGGATATACTTCTCGGCGGCGTCATACGTGTCGAACTTCGGCGCACGCCCCACATAGTCGCCGATGCGCTGGACCGATTCGGACGATATCACCGGTCCGATATCGTTCAGTATCAACCGCGCGATGGGTGTATCTTCATGACTGGCCAAGGCCATGCCGATCAGCCCGCCCATTGAAGTGCCCAGCCAATCCACGGTTTCAACGTCAAGACGCGCCAACAGCACGATCATGTCATTAACATACTGCGGAATGAGGTAGCCGAACGGGTCACGCAACCAGTCGCTGCACCCGCGCCCCACCACATCCGGGCAGATCACGCGATAGTTGCCGACCAGGGCGTTGGCCAGTGGGTCGAAATCGCGCGCATTGCGTGTCAAACCATGGACGCAGACGAGCACCCGCGGGTTGTCATGTTCCCCCCACTCGTTGTAGACCATGCGATGCAGACCCGCCGGCGACGCGCAGCACACACTGCGCTGGATGAATGAAGCCCCGGCAGGATCAGCCATGTTGTCCATTTATCTTTTCTCCTCAACGCCAGGGCGTTTGAAAGCACAATCCCAGCGGGACCATGCCGGCAGTTACCGACGTGACTGAAGTTGCTTGCGGTGACGCACCCGATTGCATGCCAAATCGTGGCTGCTTCGGTCAGTCTAGCATCACTGCCCGTGCCAATAACGCCGATGTTCGCTCCGCCACGCGGAAACTTCATTCGCTCCAGTCAAAGCAAGGTGAATGGCGCCACCACGATCGGTACGCCAGGCCTGGCTGGCGGCGTAGCGTTCCAGCACGTCCGGGCGTGGATGTTTGAAGGGATTGCGATAACCCGCAGAGAAAACCACATCGCGGGCGCCGACAGCGGCGATGAATTCGGCAGTCGACGACCCGCTACCGCCATGATGCGGAGCGAGCAACACGTCGCTGGGCAACTGCGACGCAGATCGGGCTATCAACGCCCGCTCGTCGTCAGCCTCAATGTCCGCAGTAAGCAACACGCTGCCCGCGGCACCCGCAATTCGCAGCACGCAACTCATGTTGTTCGATTTTTTTGACTTGATCTGGTAGTCGACCACTAGCGGATGCAGGATCAGAAAACGCACCCCGTCCCACTCCCAGTTCTGCCCAGCCGAGCAAGGCTCGCCACCCAGGGTGGTGATTGACGTCAGAATGCGGGAAATCGGCAAGGATGCACGCACGGCATTCACACCTCCGGCGTGATCTTTGTCGCGATGCGAAACGACAAGCGCATCGAGCTTCCCGACCCCGATGGCGCGCAAAAACGGCACGATGACGCGCTGTCCGGCATTCGAATCGGCACTGTAGAGCGGGCCGGTGTCATAAAGCAGGGTGTGCCCCGCCGTACGCACAACGACGGCCAGCCCCTGCCCGACATCCAGCACATCGACCCACGCTTCGCCTGCGGCCGGACGTGGCGGCGACCAGAAGAACGCCGGCATGAGCAGACATGCGCCGAGCCAGCGCGCCGGGAAGCCGCGCGGCAGAAGCAGCCAGACGACGCCGGCCACGGCAAGCAGCGCAGCCCACAATGGCGGAGCGGCCTGCTGCCACATCGGCCAGTCGGCCAGCCATTCCAGCAATACCATCATTTGTGACAACAACCAGTGATCGGCCTGGAGCAGAACGGTCCACGGCAACGCGGCAAAGATCAATGCCAACGGTGTGATGACGAAGCTGACCACGGGGATCGCCAGGGCATTGGCCAGCGGCGAGACCAGTGAAAACTGCTGGAAGAAAAGCAGCAGTAACGGCAGGCTGCCGACGGTTACCGCCCACTGCGTCACTCCCCATCGGGCGAGGGCCGCCCTCCACCCTGGCGCGTCGCCGACGCGTGCCGTGCCGACGAACAGCAGTAAGGCCACGGCACCAAAAGAGAGCCAGAAACCGGTGGCCAGTACCGCCCACGGATCAAGCAACAGAACAGTCCCCAGGGCCAGCAGCAGCGTACGGCTGACGCCAAGATGCCGCCCCGACCACAACGCCAGGGCGACGACACTCAGCATGTACAAGGTGCGCTGGGCCGGCACTTCGAACCCGGCCAGCAGCGTATAGGCAAAAGCCGCCAGCCAACCAGCCGCGACTTCGACCTTGGGTGCCGGCAGGCGCAGCATCAACCATTCGCTACGCCGCCACAAACCGTTGATCAGCGCGGCAAACAGCGCGGCGACCATCGTCACGTGCAGACCGGAGATACTGACCAGATGAGTGATTCCGGTTCGGTTGAATATCTTCCACTGCGCGCTGGGTATCGATCGCTGATCACCGACGGTCAGCGCGATCAACACGCCAAGATAAGGTGCATCGGGCATGGCGGCAACAAATCGCTTGCGGACGACCTCGCGCAGGCGCTCGATCACGTAACCAGGATGCATGACAAATTCATCGATGCGCTGCGCTTCGCCGCGCAAACGGATGGTGCCGGTTGCCCGGATATTGCGTTCCAGCAGCCAGGCTTCATAGTCGAAACCATGCGGATTGGCGTTGCCGTGCGGACGCTTGAGGCGCACCTTAAAGCGCCAGCGCTCCCCTGGGCGAACGGCTCGCGCGCTGTGCCTCTCGCCGTCTTCGGACCCTTCGTCAAGATCGTCCCATCCGTGATACCACGACAGCATAACCCGGCCGGGGACCACTGCGCCCTTTGTCTGTACCGATTCGACGTCAAACTCGAAGCGCTCGCCGCGTTCGAAGCGTTGCGGCAGTGCGGCAACGATACCGGTCAGCTCGATGTCCTTGGTTTCCCATGGTTCGGGCAGCTGATCGGCCAGCCGGAACTGCGCCATCATGCCGGCCC
>WBZS01002731.1_pt1 | contig 10291 bp, 8 predicted proteins | sample 5204201 | NCBI WGS metagenome assembly WBZS01 (sample SAMN12344357, study PRJNA552823) | activated sludge metagenome | biome: Activated sludge suspended growth; feature: Nitrification reactor; material: Wastewater; isolation source: activated sludge from nitrification reactor of wastewater treatment... | reverse complement strand
GCCGGGCACCAGCTCGGCCGGGCGTGCGCGCTTCAGGCCATGCGCCGCCATGTAATCCATGCGACCATGAAAGCCGTTGTTCAGCCAGGCCAGCAGGCCGGGTTCGGCGCTCGACAGGTCCACGTCCGCCACGCCGACGTGCGAAAACCCCAGCGCCCGCGCCCAGTCCTGCACCTGCGTCCACAGTTCAAGGGAATCGAGTTGAGTGCCACTGCCAGCCACGGCCAGATTGTAGAAACCACCGCCGTCGCATCGTTCGTCTGGCGGACCGAACACGACACGGCCGCCTTCGCGCACCGCCTGGCCGCCCTGCCCGCGCTGCGCGATGCCTTCGTCGAACTGCACGGCGACCTGGGCGCAGGCAAGACCACCTTCGTGCGCCACCTGCTGCGCGCGCTGGGTGTCGAAGGCCGCATCAAGAGCCCCACTTACGCCGTGGTCGAGCCGCACGCCACACCCGATGGCCTGGCCGTGTCGCACTTCGACTTCTACCGCTTCAACGACCCGCGCGAATGGGAAGACGCCGGCTTCCGCGACCTGTTCGCCGCGCCCGGCCTGAAGCTGGCCGAATGGCCTGAAAAAGCCGCAGGCCTGCTGCCCGTGGCCGACCTGGTGCTGCGCATCGAATGGCATCCGCACGACGACGGCCGCACGGTGCACGCCAGCGCCGCCACGGCGGCAGGCGCGCTGCTGCTGCAAGGCCTGCGCGAGGTGAACGCATGAAGCTGCCAGCGCCTGCGCCCGCCCCCAGGCTGCCCGGTCGCCGCCGTGCGCTGCTGCAAGGCGGCTCGCTGGTGCTGCTGCTGACGGCGCACCACATCGCGCGCGGTGCCAGCATCGTCGCGGTGCGCATCTGGCCGGCCGAGGACTACAGCCGCGTCACCATCGAATCCGACACAGCGCTCAAGGCCACGCACCGCATGGTCGGCATGCCGCCGCGCTTGGCCGTCGATATCGAGGGGCTGGATCTGAACCCCACGCTGCGCGAGCTGGTGGCCAAGGTGCGCGCGGACGACCCCAACATCGCCGGCATCCGTGTCGGGCAGAACGCGCCGGGCGTGGTGCGGCTGGTGCTGGACCTCAAGCACGACAGCCGACCGCAGGTGTTCACGCTGGCGCCGGTGGCGGCCTACAAGCACCGGCTGGTGTTCGACCTGTACCCGGCTAACCCGGTCGACCCGCTCGAACAATTGATCGCCGAACGCATGAAGGAGCTGGGTGGCCAGGCAGGCGCTGCGCCGCAGGGTGCAGCCCGCGGCGGCATGTCGGCCGAGGCGACCGATTCGCTGGGCGACCTGATCGCGCGCCAGATCGAACGCGCCAACGACCTGTCTCGCCCAGGCACGGCGGTGGCGCGCGCGCCCAGCCCGCCGGCGCCACCACGGCTGACGATGCGCCCTTCGCCCTCACCCGCGCCCGCAACCACCGCGCAGGCGCCGGCGGCTGCGAATCCGCGCGCCGGCGCCAGCAGCGTCGACCGGCTGATCATCGTCGCACTCGACCCCGGCCATGGCGGCGAAGACCCCGGCGCCATCGGCCCCGGCGGCACGTACGAGAAAGACGTGGTGCTGCAGGTCGCCCTCAAGCTGCGCGACCGCATCAACAACACCACGGTGGGCGGCAGCCCGATGCGCGCGTTTCTGACGCGCGACGGCGACTACTTCGTGCCGCTGGCCACGCGGGTGGAAAAAGCGCGTCGCGTCGGCGCCGATCTGTTCATCAGCATCCACGCCGACGCCTTCATGCGGTCCGAGGCATCAGGCGCCAGCGTGTATGCGCTGTCCGAGCGCGGGGCATCCAGCGCCGCGGCGCGCTGGCTGGCCACCAACGAGAACAACGCCGACCGCGTGGGCGGCGTCAACCTGGGTGTGCGCGATTCGCTGGTGCAGCGCGCCATGCTGGACATGAGCACCACCGCCCAGATCAAGGACAGCCTGGTGCTGGGCGACTCGATGCTGCGCGAGATCGGCGGCATCGGCCGGCTGCACAAGCCGCGCGTGGAGCGCGCCAATTTCGCCGTGCTCCGCGCGCCCGACATCCCCAGCGTGCTGGTCGAGACCGCCTTCATCAGCAACCCCGACGAAGAACGCAAGCTGCGCAGTGAAAGCTACCAGAACGACCTGGCCAACGCGCTGATCAGCGGCGTGCAGAAGTATTTTTCGGCCAATCCGCCGCTGGCGCGCAGCCGGCAGGTCTGAGGCGACGAGCTCTTTGCGCCATGGCGCAGGTCATGTCATAAGACACAGGCAAAACCGTTCTCAGCTCGCTGTTGTGTGCAAAATTTCATGAAATCCGGGCCCAGACGCTCACCGACGACATCATGCGTGCGCGTTGTCTGACAACCAACCGCCGTGCTCGCGCGTTGAATAGAGGCTGGCGCAAGCCAGTTTCTCTGTAAGTTCTCCTCCAAAATTGTGCGGGCGATATCGTTTGACGAGTCGCCCGTTTTTCTTGGGCGATCGCGTCAGGCGTTGGAAGCGGTCTTTTCGGCCCGGCCCGCTTTCCAGCCGCCGTAGATGGCAATCAGCCCCGGCACCAGGATCAGGCCCCAGATGATCTTGCTGAGGTTGGCCTGCACCCACGGCAGGTTGCCGAACACGTAACCGGCCGTCACGATGCCCAGCACCCAGATCAGCGCGCCGGTGACGTTGAACAAGCTGAACTTGCTGCGCGACATCTCTGCCACCCCCGCCACAAAGGGCACGAAAGTGCGGATGAACGGCATGAAGCGCGCCAGGATCACCGTCACGCCGCCGTAGCGCTCATAGAACGCGTGTGCCTTGTCGAACGCGCGTCGGTTGAAGAAGCGCGAGTCTTCCCACTGGAACACCTTGGGCCCGAAGTAACGGCCAATGCTGTAGTTGCACTGGTCGCCCCCGATCGCCGCCACCAGCAAGATCGCGCAGACCAGCGGATAGCTGATCAGACCCGCGCCGGCCAGCGCGCCCACCACGAACAGCAGCGAATCGCCCGGCAGAAACGGCATCACCACCACGCCCGTCTCGACGAACACGATCACGAACAGCAGCGCGTAAACCCAGGGCCCGTAGTGCGCCACGAAGGCGCCCAGGTGTTTGTCGACATGCAGGATGAAGTCGACCAGTTGCATCACGATTTCCATGGGCCGGGATTATCGGTGCTTGCGCCCGGCCATCTTGACCCACGGGGCAGAGCGACTCTGTCCGACAGTCAAGTCACGCCCCGCGCACGACACTGGTGCGCACATGAATCTTCCAGGAGTTCCGCATGAACGTCTCGCCACCGACCAGCCCGCCGGGCCCGCTTTCCAAGAATGAAGCCGAAGTGGAATTGGGTGACATTCGCCACCGCACACCGGGCGCCCTGCCGCACGAGCGCGACCAGCAGGCCGTCAACCAGGGACCCGAGGCGGGACAGGACGACACGCCTGAGGCGCAGGCTGCCTACCAGGACGCCCGCCGCGGCCGCCCCGACACGTCGGCCGCGCCGTTGCTGCAGCAGCCTTCGCCGGCACAGCGGCAACCCAAACGCAAGTGACGCTTCGCGTGCCCGCGTCGAGGCCGTTTGCGGCGTGCAGCCGTCGCCCGCCGCCGTGCAGTCGCCCACGCTGCCTAGAATGCATGGGTGACTGCGCCGCGCCGCCCCATTCGCGATCTCCCCGATGAACTGATCAGCCAGATCGCCGCCGGCGAGGTGATTGAGCGGCCGTCATCCGTGGTGCGCGAGCTGCTGGACAACGCGCTGGACGCCGGCGCCACGCAAATCACGCTGCGCCTGCTGGCCGGCGGTGTGCGCCTGATCAGCGTGGAGGACGACGGCGCCGGCATTCCACCCGACGAGATGGCAACCGCCTTGCGACGCCACGCCACCAGCAAGATCGCCAACCTGGCCGACCTGGAGGCCGTGGGCACCATGGGCTTTCGTGGTGAGGCGCTGGCAGCTATCAACTCAATAGCTGAAGTCGCTTTGCTGTCAAGGGCAGGCGGCCAATCTTCCGCCCATCTGCTGGATGGCCGCACGGGTGAGCTGAAGCCCGTCGCACGCGCGCAGGGCACCACGGTCGAGGTCAAGGAGCTGTTCTTCAGCGTGCCGGCGCGGCGCAAGTTCCTCAAGACCGACGCCACGGAACTGGCGCACTGCATCGAGGCGGTGCGCCGCCACGCGCTGGCGCGGCCCGACGTGGGCTTTGCCATCTGGCACGAAGGCAAGCTCGTCGACCAGTGGCGCGCCCACCCTGGCGAGGCCGGCCGCGCACAGCGGCTGGCCGACGTGCTGTGCGAAGATTTTCTGGCCGAGTCGGTGGCGGTCGACCACCGCGCCGGCCCTGTGCACATCACCGGTCGCGCAGGGCTGCCCGACGTGGCCCGCTCGCGCGCCGACCAGCAGTTTGCGTACGTCAACGGCCGCTTCGTGCGCGACAAGGTCATTGCCCACGCCGCGCGCGCCGCGTACGAAGATGTGCTGCACGGCCAGCGCCAGCCGGTGTACGTGCTGCACGTGACGATCGACCCGGCGCGGGTGGACGTGAACGTGCACCCCACCAAGATCGAGGTGCGCTTTCGCGACAGCCGCGAAGTGCACCAGGCGGTGCGCCACGCGGTCGAAAACGCACTGGCCGCGCCGCGCGCCGCGCTGGCCGGGCAAGCCGCGTCGACGACAGCCTGGCGCCCGCCGGACGACCCGGCACACGCCGCCGACTTCAAACCTTTCAGGCCGCCAGCGCACACCTATTCAGCGCAGGCAGCTATGCATTTCGAAGCAGATGCAGGTCGCCATGCGGTCGAGGAACTGCGCGCGCTGTGGCAGCCGACACCGGCAGCGGTGCTGGAAACGCCCCCCGCCGACGCCGCGCCCGACTGGCCGCTGGGCCGCGCCGTCGCGCAGTTGCACGGGGTCTACATCCTGGCGGAAAACCGCGCCGGCCTGGTGCTGGTGGACATGCACGCCGCGCACGAGCGCATCGTGTACGAGCGGCTGAAGACGCAGCTTGACGAAGCGCGCGTCGCCAGCCAGCCGCTGCTGATTCCCGCCACCTTTGCCGCCACGCCGGGCGAAGTGGCCACGGCGGAAAGCGCCGCCGCCGTGCTGCAGCGTCTGGGGCTGGAAGTCACGCCCTTTTCGCCCAAGACACTCGCCGTGCGCGCCGTGCCCACCACCCTGGTTGCCGGCGACGCGGTGGAGCTGGCGCGCAGCGTGCTGGCCGAGCTGGCACAGCACGACGCCAGCAGCGTGATCGAGCGCGCCCGCCACGAGCTGCTGGCCACCATGGCCTGCCACGGCGCCGTGCGCGCCAACCGCCGACTGACGCACGAAGAGATGAACGCGCTGCTGCGCCAGATGGAAGCCACCGAGCGCAGCGACCAGTGCAACCACGGCCGCCCCACCTGGCGCCAGCTGTCGATGAAAGAGCTGGACGCGCTGTTCCTGCGCGGGCGCTGAGGCGGCCGGGCCATGCGGGCCAGCGTGCCGCATCTGCTACGCTCGCCCGCGTGACCGCCCTACCCCAGGCCGCGCGCGCGCCGGCTGGCGCGGCGCCTGCCATGTCTCCCTTGCTGGTCGTCGTGCTGCTGGCCCTGCTGCTGGGCATTCAGCCCGTGACGACCGACGTTTACCTGCCCGCGCTGCCGGCGCTGCGCGAGGACCTGAACGCGTCGATGTCGCAAGTGCAGATGACTTTTGCGGCGCTGCTGCTGTCGTTTGGCATTTCGCAGCTGGCGTGGGGTCCGCTGTCGGACCGCTTCGGTCGCCGGCCGATCCTGCTGTGGGGCATGACGGCGTACGTCATTGCCTCGCTGGCTTGCGTGCTGGCGCCGTCCATGACGGCCTTGATCGCCGCCCGCATCGCGCAGGGTGCGGCCATGGGCGCGGCGGTAATGTGCGCGCGCGCTGTGGTGCGCGACCTGTACACGCCGCTGGAAGGCGCTCGCATGATGTCGCGCGGCCTGTCGGGCCTGGGCGCCATCGCCATCGTCTGTACGCCGCTGGGCGGTCTGCTGACCGAGTGGTTGCACTGGCGCGCGGCCATGGTGGTGCTGGTGGTGTTTGGTGCGGGCACGCTGGCGCTGCTGGCGTGGCGCTTCGTCGAAACCATTCCGGCGCGCAACCCGCACGCGCTGGCCCCCGGCACCCTGTGGCGCTCGTGGGCGCACATCGCCCGGCACCCGACCTTCATCACCTACTGCCTGCTGGCCACGGCGTCGTACGTGGCCCTGTTCACTTTCCTGGCCAGCTCGTCCTTCGTGCTGATCGAAGGGCTGGGCCTGAGCAAGCTGGCCTACGGCGGCGTGATGGCGCTGGGTTCGCTGGTCTACATCGCCGGCACGGTGCTGTGCCGTCGCCTTCTGCTGCGCTGGGGTCTTCGGCGCACGGTGTTTGCCGCTGGCGTGGTCACTTTCCTGGCCGGCGTGCTGATGGCGGCGCTGGCGGCATGGGGCTGGGGCCAGCCGTGGTACGGGGCCTGGGCCGTGGTGCTGCCGCAGTGCATGTTCCTGCTGGCGCACGGCGTGCACCAGCCGGTGGGGCAAAGCGGCGCGGTCGCGCCGTTTCCGCAGATGGCGGGGGCGGCGTCGGCGTTGAACGGCTTCGTGATGATGGCCAGCACCTTCCCCATGGGCCTGTGGCTGGGCCGGGCCATGGACGGCACGGCAAGGCCGCTGGGCTATGGCTTTCTGGTGTCGTGCACGGTCATCGCGGTGACGGCGTGGACGCTGGTGCAGAAATACGGCGATCCGGAACGGCGCTGAAATGAATGCCATGTTGATTCTCTGCCTCCACCGCGCCATGCACGCTCCGCGCGTGATACAGCCAAAAGCGACGATGCACCCGTACTTTGGAGAACGGCCATGGAGATGACGCTCTGCCTGGCCGGCCCCACCGCCAGCGGCAAAAGCGCCGTGGCGCTGGCGGTGGCCAACCTCGTGCCGACCGAAATCATCAGCGTCGACTCGGCGCTGGTCTATCGCGGCATGGACATCGGCACCGCCAAGCCCACGCCGGCCGAGCTTGCGGCCGTGCCGCATCACCTGATCGACATTCGCGATCCGCGCCAGGCCTACAGCGCGGCGGAGTTCGTGCGCGACGCCCGAGAGCTGATTCGGGATATCCACGCGCGAGGCCGGCTGCCGTTGCTGGTTGGCGGCACCATGCTCTACTTCAAGGCGCTGTTCGACGGACTGGACGCCCTGCCCGCCGCCGACCCCGCGGTGCGCCGGCAGATCGAGGCGCGCGCCGCGCGCGAAGGCTGGGCCGCGCTGCACGCCGAGTTGGCACGCGTCGACCCGATCACCGCGGCGCGCCTGGCACCGGCCGACAGCCAGCGCATTCAGCGCGCGCTGGAGGTGTGGCAGTTGACGGGGCGCCCACTTTCGGCGCTACATACTACAAAATCAATAGCTTCTAACGCCGATCCAGCACGTGTTGAAGCGCTTTTTTCGCTGGAACCAGTCGACCGCGCCTGGTTGCACGAACGCATTGCGTGGCGCTTCGACGATATGCTGGCTGCAGGCCTCGTCGATGAAGTGGCCGCGCTGCGCGCACGCGGCGACCTGACGCCGGACATGCCCTCGATGCGCTGCGTGGGTTACCGACAGGTATGGGAGACGCTGGACGGCCGCGCGCCCATGGACACGCTGCGCGATCGCGGCATTGCCGCCACCCGGCAGCTGGCCAAGCGGCAGCTCACTTGGCTGCGCGGCATGCCGGATCGCCGGGTGGTTGCCGTGGACGATGCAACGTCGCCCACTGCGGTGGCGCAACACCTGCTGGCATATCTGCGGGCGTGACGGCGGCCTGGCCTTCCCCGCGCAGCGTCAATCCACCTTGATCTTGGCGGATTCGATGATCGTGCGGTAGCGCCGGGTTTCGCTGTCCATGAAGGACACGAAGGCCGGCGAGCTGCGGTAGTCCGCCGAAAAACCCTGGCTTGCCAGCTTGTTCTGCACCTCAGGCAGCGCCATGATGCTGCGTGCCGCCTGATCCAGGCGCCTGGACACCGCTGGCGGCAAGTTCGCAGGCGCCCACAGGCCGTACCAGCTGGAGAACTCGAAGTCCTTGAAGCCCGCTTCGCGCATGGTCGGCACATCGGGCAGCAGCGGGCTGCGTGTGGCGCCCGTCACAGCCAGGGCACGCACCTTGCCGCTCTTGATCAAGGGCAACGCCGTCAGCAAGGCGTCCATCTTGGCCTGCACCGCGCCGCCGATCAGGTCCTGCAGAGCCGGCGCGCCACCCTTGTAGAGCACGATGGGGATGTCGGCGCGGCCGATTTCATGCAGGAAATAGGCAGACGCCAGATGGTCCGCCGCGCCGAAGCCGCCCGTGGCAAAGCTGATCTTGTCGGGCGAAGACTTGATCTCCTGGGCAAAATCGCGGGCCGTGGTCGCCTTGACGCTGTTGTTGACGAGGAATGCCAACGGCCCCTGCGCCAGCAAGCTGATGGCCGTGAAATCCTTGACCGCGTCGTACTTGATGCTGCTCTTGTACAGCAGCGGGTTGATGGCATGCAGCGACGCATTGATGTAGAGCGTGTAGCCATCGGGGGCCGATCGCGCGACGTACCCCGCACCGATCATGCTGGACGCACCGGCGCGGTTTTCAACCACCACCGACTGCCCCAGTTCGTCCTTGAGCTTGTCGGCGAACATGCGTGCCACGCCGTCGACCGGGCCGCCCGGCGCGTGGGGCACCACGATGGTGATGGCGCGCGCCGGATAGTCGCCCTCGGCCGCGTGTGCGGCCAGGGGCAAGGCCGCCGCGATGGCGGCGAGTGCTGAGGTGGACAGAAAAGAACGACGGGAAGGGAACATGGGGGCCTCGGTGGATCAGATGGATTTCAGTTCAGGGGAGCTCCAGCCGTACTTCTTGTCCAGCTCCAGTTCGCGCACAGCGCGCAGTCCTTTTTGCAGCGCTTCGCCTTCGAGCCCCCGCAGCGGCCGGCGCAGATCGCCCGCAGGCAGCCCGACCGCGCGCATCAGCGACTTGATGGCCACGGGGTTGATGGCGGAATAGGCGTAATGGAGCATCGGCAGCAGGCGCAGGTAGCTGTCGCGGAAGCTCACGGGCTCGGCGGCCGTCACCCACGGCCGGGACATCACGGCCATTTCGGCCGGCGCGATGTTGCCCGTCATGTTGGCCGTGCCGTGGCCGCCCAGGCTCATGGTCGGCACCACCAGCCCCAGGTTGGGCGAGTCACAGCACATCACCGAGACATCGGGGCGCCCCGCCAGCACCTGCGCCACCTGGCCGACGCGCGTGGTGGACTCCTTGTGCACCACGTAATTGGGGTGCTTGAAGATGCGCAGCAACTGGTCCCAGTGCAGATCCGACTTGACGCGCGGCGGGTTGTTGTAGATGCCCAGCGGGAGGTCGGTGGCGTCGGCCACTTCCAGAAAGTAGGCCTCGATATCGGCCTCCGACGCGCAGATGTAGGCGGGTGCCGCCAGGATCGCGCCGTCCGCGCCGTTGGCGCGCGCGAACTTCAGGTAGTCGATGGTGGTCGCCGTGTTGCTGCCGGTACAGCCATAGAAGAACTTGGACTTGCCCGTCTTCATCTTGCCGGTCTCGACGATGACCTGCTGCTTCCACATCTCGGTGAGCTTGACGCTGAGCACGCGCGCCAGCGCATCGGTGCCGCCACCCGGTGGAAAGCCGACGATGATGCGCACCGGGGCGCTCGGCCACTCCTGCGCGAGCGCGAAGCGCGGTGCGCCGAGCAGGGCGGCCGCGCCGGCGGCGGCCTGGATGATCGTGCGTCGTTGCATGAAGTCTCCTTGGGTGATTGGATGAGAGACGGGCCTCAGCGGCTTGTCAGGCGGCCCGCTGCAGCGGCTTCGGCGCCGCATGACTGGCGAAGTGGTCCATTGCCGCCGCCACGCCGCTGCCCGCGAGCGGGATGCCGAACAGCTTCATGCCCATCTCGCAGCCGGCGAGCGTGGCCACCAGCGTGAGGTCGTTGCTGTCGCCGAGGTGCCCGATGCGGAACATGCGGCCCTTGACCTTGCCGAGGCCGGTGCCCAGCGAGAGGTCGAAGCGCTCGTGGATGAGCCGGCGCAGCGCGTCGGCGTCCACGCCCGGTGGCGTGATGACGCCCGTGAGCACGGGCGAGTACACGTCCGGGTCGGCACACTGGATCGGCAGGCCCCAGGCCTGCACCGCGGCGCGCACGCCGGCCGCCCAGCGCTGGTGCCGCGCAAAGACCTGCGGCAGCCCCTCGGCGGCGAGCATGTCCAGCGCCTCCGACAGGCCGTAGAGCAGGTTCGTGTTCGGCGTGTAGGGCCAGTAGCCGTCCTTGTTCATCGCCACGATCTCGTCCCACGCG
>WBZS01002730.1_pt1 | contig 10295 bp, 10 predicted proteins | sample 5204201 | NCBI WGS metagenome assembly WBZS01 (sample SAMN12344357, study PRJNA552823) | activated sludge metagenome | biome: Activated sludge suspended growth; feature: Nitrification reactor; material: Wastewater; isolation source: activated sludge from nitrification reactor of wastewater... | reverse complement strand
CGCAGGTCGGCGAGAACGACATCTATACCCTGGTCACGAAGCCTGATGACATCGCTCTAGGCGTCCGCTACGGCTGGTCGGTGCGCGTCTACGGCCTGCCGCGCGACGAGGCCAACTTCGGCGTGGCGCACTTCTATCGCTCCGTCACCTTCAGCGGCAGCGCGAAGGAGAGTGCGAGCGACGCGCCGGGAGCCACATCCCGCCGGGGCATCGAGAGCATTTTCGAGAGCGAACCGGCGAGCGCGCCACAGCGCTAAGCCTCCCATGCCCCTCACCCTGGGTCTCGATGTTGGCACGACATCCATCACCGCCCTGGCCCTCGATACGGCCACAGGCAGCGTTGCCCTGCGCGCCTCGACCCGCGCCGACGCCGAGGCCACCTCGCCCGCGGATAGAGGGCGCGGCCGCTCCGAGTGGGACGCCGACCGCCTCGCCACCCAGGTCTTCGCCACCCTGCGCCGCGTCGCCGACGGCCTCGGCGACCGACGGCGAGATATCGCCGGCCTGGCCCTGACCGGCGCGCAGCACGGTGGCCTGGTCGTCGACGCGGCGCTGCGGCCCCTGACACCCTACATCAACTGGCAGGACCGCCGCGCTGCCGACCTCGCCCCCGACGGCGAAACCTGGCTCGACGGGGCGAAACGCCGCCTCGGCCCCGCCGCCGAGCGGGCGGGCTGCGCCCTTGTGCCCGGCTTCCTGGGCGTCAGCCTGTACTGGCTGCGGGAGAACGACGCCCTGCCCGCCGACGGTACGGCCCTGTTCATCACCGACTACCTGGCGGCGCGCCTAACCGGCGGCCGTCTCGCCACCGACCCGACCATGGCCGGTGGCAGCGGCGTGTTCGACGTGCGCGCCCGCGCGTGGAATGATGAGGCCATCGCCGCCCTCGACCTGCCCCGCACCCTATTCCCGGCCATCGCCGAAGCGGGCGACCCGCTGGGTGGTCTGAGCGCGGCCATGACCGCCGTCGTCGGCCTGCCCGCCGGATTGCCCGTCTACGTGGGTCTGGGCGACCACCAGGCAGGCTACGTCGGTAGCGTCGCCGACCGCGCTACGACGGTCTTCGTCAACGTCGGCACCGGCGCGCAGGTGGCGCGCTACAGCCCCGACCTCCACCTGGCCCCACCCCTGGAGAACCGCCCCTACCCGCGCGGCGGGAACCTGCTGGTCAACGCGGGCCTCTTCGGCGGCCGCGTCTACGCCCTGCTCGAAGGCTTCTTCCGCACCGTGGGCCGGGACTTGTTCGACCAGGCCGACGCGGCCAGCCTGTACACCGCCATGAACGCCCTGGCCGCCGCTGTCCCACCCGGCGCGGACGGCCTGCGCATCGAGCCGTACCTCTCCGGTAGCCGTGTCGACCCCACGCGACGCGGTGTGATCAGCGGCGTGTCCGACACCAACTTTACCCCTGCCCACCTGGTGCGCGCCTTTCTGGAGGGCATGGCCCGTAGCTACCGCGAGGGCTATGCCCTCATCGAGGCCGTGCTCCCCGAGCCGCCGCGCCATCTTGTCGGCGCGGGCAACGGCCTGCGCGAGAACCCGCTCCTGCGCGGCATGGTTGCCGACGCCTTCGGCCTGTCGCTATCCCTGCCCGCCCACGCCGAGGAAGCCGCCTACGGCGCGGCCCTGGTCGCGGGCGTCGGCGCGGGCATCTGGCCCGACATCCCCACTGCCTGCCGCATGATCCGTTATCAGGAGGCCAGCCCCCATGCAGATTGAAACCCTCGACGCCGACGGGGCGCGCACCCTGTTCCCCGATCTGGTGGCCCTGCTACGCGACTCCGTGGACCACGGCGCGTCGGTGGGCTTCCTGCCGCCCCTGGCCGACGCTGAGGCTCACGCCTACTGGGACAAGGCCATCAGCGATCTGGCCGCTGGCGAGCGCGTTCTGGTCGTCGCGCTGGACGACGGCCGCGTCGTTGGCGGCGGTCAGCTAGCCCTGGAGGCGCGCCCCAACGGCCGCCACCGCGCCGACATCCAGAAGGTGCTTGTCCGCACCGACTACCGGCGGCGCGGCATCGCGCAGACCTTGATGCTCGCCCTGGAGGACGCGGCCCGCGCCCATCAGCGCAGCCTGCTGGTGCTCGACACGGTTCAGGGCGGAGACGCCGAGCGACTCTACGCCCGCCTGGGCTACACTCGTGCGGGCGTCATCCCCGACTTCGCCCTCAACGGCGACGGCGGCCGCGATGCCACGGTGGTGTTCTACAAGCTGCTGTAGCAACCCACACGCGCCCGCACACGTAGTGCATAATGCGCTATAATTCCAGCAGGAGGTACTCAGCATGGCCAAACGACCCGGCGGCGAGCTGGCGACTCGCCCGCTGCACTTCATATGGATCGCCGATGCGTCCGGCTCGATGGCGGGCGACAAGATTCACTCTCTTAACTTCGCCATCCGCGACGCCATTCCCCACATGCAGAAGGTCGCCGACGAGAACCCTAACGCCCAGGTCCTCGTCCGCGCCCTGGCCTTCTCCAGCGGCGCGCAGTGGACCATCTCGCAGCCTACCCCCATTGCTGACTTCAAGTGGACCGACGTCAAGGCAGGTGGGGTAACCGACATGGGCAAGGCGCTGGCGATGGTCGCCGAGCAACTGCACATCCCGCCCATGACCGAGCGCGCCCTGCCGCCGGTCCTCGTCCTCATCTCCGATGGCCAGCCCACCGACGATTTCCAGACCGGCCTGCGGGCCTTGATGGACCAGGCATGGGGCAAGAAGGCCGTCCGCATCGCCATCGCCATTGGCGACGACGCCGACAAGGACGTCCTGAAGGAGTTCATCGGCAACGCCGAGATGGAGCCGTTGCAGGCCAATAACCCGGAGGCGCTCGTCAACTACATCAAGTGGGTGTCCACCGCCGTCCTCAAATCGGCCTCCTCGCCCGCCAGCCAGACTTCGGCCGACGCGGGCGGCGCGAACGTGCCTATCCCCGCGCCCCCCGACCCCAACGCCGGCCCCGCCGCGCCGGGCGACGTGTGGTAAGGGCGCGGCATGCGCGACTCGACCCATGCCCCTGTGTGGCAGGTCGTTGGCTGTAGCGTCAAGGGCGCGTCCCACATACGCAATGGCCTGCCCAACCAGGACGCCATGCGCTGGCTGCCGGACGAGGGCGTCGGCGCGGCGGTCATCATTGCTGTCGCCGACGGCCACGGCAGCGCGCGCTGCTTCCGTAGCGACCACGGCGCGGCGCTGGCCGTGCTGGCCGCCACCGACGCCCTGACCGAGTTTGCCGACGGCCTGCGCGACCTGCCCAGCCTGTCGGCCATCAAGCGCGCCGCCGAGGAGCGCCTGCCCCAGGAAATCGAGCGGCGCTGGAAGGAGGCTGTCGACGCCGACCTGGCCGACCATCCCCTCACCGAGGCGGAGCTAGGTCGATTGGAGGAGCGCGACGGCGCGCGGTCCCGCGAGCGCGTCCTGACGACGCCGCGCCTCACTTACGGCGCAACCCTGCTCAGCGCATTGCTGACCGACGCCTTCCTGGTCTTCCTGCAACTTGGCGACGGCGACATCCTGGTCGTCGATGATGACGGCGCGGTGTCTCGTCCCGTGCCTGGTGACAGCCGCCTGTTCGGGAACGAGACGACCTCCCTGGCCGGGAGCGACGCCTGGCGCGACTTTCGCGTCGGCTTCACCGCCCTGGCGGGACCGCCGCCGGCCCTGGTCCTTCTATCCACCGACGGCTATGCCAACTCCTTCCGCGACGACGCGGGCTTCCTGCAAGTGGGGGCCGACCTGCGGGCGACGGTCCGCGACGACGGGCTGGACGCCGTCGCGGCGGCCCTACCGACATGGCTGGCCGAGGCGTCGGAGGCAGGCAGCGGCGACGACATTACCCTGGTTCTAGCGAGCCGCCTATGACTGATCGGCCCAACGTCGTCGTCGTTCTCGCTCGCTGCCGCTACAGCCGCCAGCCCTTCGGCGTGCGCTTCGAGGAAAAGCTACCCGGTCGTTGGATCGCCGACTGGGCCTTCGCCATCCAGGAGCAGGCCGCGAGCCGCGAGGGCTACGACCGCGCCAGTATCGAGGGCAAGTTCGGCTTCGACCCCGATTACCCTGGCTGCCCCTACTGCTTCGCTCGCAAGCTCGTGCGCTGCGGCCACTGCCGACGGGTGCTATGCTACGACGGCAAGGAAGGCCAGTTGACCTGCCCGTGGTGCGGGGCGTCAGGCCGCGTGACCGGCACGGCGGGCCAGGTGGACGTCAGCGGCGACCGATGAGCCTGCCCGCCGCTGTTGCCCCGCCTACCCCGCCCGGCCCCGCTTTCGTCCGCGACCAGCTGCGCGCGCTGCTGGCGGGGCAAGGCCCCGCCATCCTGGACGACCCACGCCGCTTCGAGGCCTTGCTGCGCGACCTGAGCGGCGAGCACCGCCGCGAGGCTCACCTGCTGGTGAGCGCGCTGCGCGAGCGCGTGCCCACCGACCTGCTTGCCCCCGGCAACGGCCTGCCCCGCTCCCTGCTCGTCGCCCGCCTGGCCCAACGCCTCCACGACAACCTGGGCATCGCTGAGTCCTTCGCCCGCTGGGCCGTTGTCTCCTGGGCGCTGGCCCTCGGCGCGGTGACGGATTGGGAAGCGGCCGCCCTGGAGAGGGATGAGCCACCTTCGGCAACGGCCATGCCAGGCGACGCCGAGACCGTCATCGTCGACGCGCGAGGCCGTGGCGACTATGAGACTCTCGAAGACGCCGTCCACGCCGCGCCGCCCCACACCCGCATCCTGGTCGCGCCCGGTCGATATACCGCAAGCGTTGACCTCGACAAGCCGCTGGAGATTGTCGGCGACGGCCCCGCCCGCCAGATCGTCCTCCGCAGTGTCGACGCTCCCTGCCTGCGCATCACGGCTCCCGTCACCCTGCGCGCCCTGAGCCTCGCCCGCGACGGGACCGACCCGCACGGCGCAACAGTCGATGTGGCGGGCGGCAAGGTGACGCTGGAAGATTGCATCGTCAGTGGGACCGGCCGCGCCGCCGTCGCCGTGAGTGGGCGCGATACCGAGCTCGTGGCGCGACGCTTGCAGGTCGAGGATGCAGCCCACACCGGCCTGCTGTTCGAGGCGGGGGCGCGGGGCGTGGTGGAGGACTGCGAGATTCGCGCCAGCCGCCGCAACGGCGTCCACGTCAGCGACGACGCCAACCCGCTGCTGCGCCGCTGTCACGTTCATCACGGGCTAGAGATTGGTGTGCTGGTGGACAGGGGAGGGCGGGGCGTCTTCGAGCACTGCGAGATTGCCGACAACGCCTTTCAGGGGGTCATCATCAGCGCGGGCGCGCCGGTTCTCACCCGCTGCCGGGTGCAGCGCAACGACATCGGCATCTGGGTCGAGCGCGGCGGCCAGGGCGTCGTCGAGGGCTGCGACCTGCGCGGCAACCGCGTCGCCGCCTGGCGTGTCAAATCGGGTAGCCACATCCAGCATCGAGGCAACAAAGAGTAGGGCCATTCTCCCTGGAGTACAGCAGCCATACTCCCGCTGCGGGAGCACGGCTCCCGCACGCCAAACAGAGGCTACATGAACCAGATTCTCAAACTCGGTCAGGTCGTCAAGACGGAGACCACGAAAAAGGACGCCCGCGTCGACAGCTTCCTCGGCGGCGGCGGGCAGGGCGAAGTCTACCGCGCCACCTTCGACGGCGCGCCCGTCGCCCTCAAGTGGTACTTTCCCCAGACCGGCAGCCGCGACCAGCGCGGCGCGTTGGAACTGGTCGTCAAGAAGGGCGCTCCCGACAGCCGCTTTCTGTGGCCCATCGAGCTGGCGACGGCGCGCGGCGTACCCGCCTTCGGCTACATCATGCCCCTGCGTCCTGCCAACTACAAGAGCATCGTGGATTTGATGAAGCGGCGCGCCGAGCCAACCTTTCGCGCCCTGGCAACGGCGGGCTTCCAGCTGGCCGACAGCTTCCTGCAACTCCACGCCAAGGGCCTGTGCTACCGCGACATCTCCTTCGGCAACGTCTTCTTCGACCCCAAGAGCGGCGACGTACTCATCGCCGACAACGATAACGTCGGCGTCGAAGGCGCGACGCGGGCGGGTGTCCTGGGTACGCCGCGCTTCATGGCCCCCGAGGTGGTGCGCGGCGACGCCATGCCCAGCACCCAGACCGATCTATTCTCCCTGGCCGTGCTGCTGTTCTACATGCTCATGGTCCATCACCCACTGGAAGGGCACAAGGAACTCGACATCAAGTGCCTCGATCTGCCCGCCATGAACAAGCTATACGGCACCGAGCCGGTATTCATCTTCGACCCCCAGGACGCCTCCAACCGCCCCGAGCCTGGCTACCACGACAACGCCATCGCCTTCTGGCCCATCTACCCCCAGTTCATCCGCGACCTGTTCACGAAGGCCTTCACCGACGGCATCCGCGACCCACAGCATGGCCGCGTCCGCGAGAGCGAGTGGCGGGCGGCAATGATCCGCCTGCGCGATTCAATTCTCTACTGTGGGAATTGTGGCGCGGAGAACTTTTACGACGCCGACACGCTCAAGGCGTCCGGCGGCCAGCCCGGCGTGTGCTGGTCGTGCGGCAAGAGTCTGGCGCTGCCCTTCCGCCTCCAGGTGAACCGCAACACCATCATGCTCAACTACGACACGCAACTGTACCCGCATCACGTCGACGACAACCGCCTGTACGACTTCAGCGCGCCGCTGGCCGAGATAACGCGCCACCCGACGAACCCCAACGTCTGGGGCCTCAAGAACCTGTCCAGCGGCAAGTGGGTGACCACCACCGCCGAGGGCGTCGTCCACGACGTGGAGCCGGGCCGCAGCGTCAGCCTCGCCCCCGGCACGCGCATCAACTTTGGGAAGGCTGAGGGCGAGGTGCGCCTGTAGCCAGCCGCGTTCGTCGCCCGCGCAGGGCAGACCATGCCAGCATCCCCAGGAACAGCAGTAACGCCACCTCGTTGAGCAAGCCGCCGACCCGCCGCGCCTCAAACCAGCCGCCCAGGTCGGCGGCGATGCGCAGCAGCAGCGAGGCGTTCAGCAGTACCAGCGGCGCGTAGAACCAGGGGGTGTAAACCAGCGGCGTGCGCAGCACGGACGGGAAGATAATGGGCGCGTGGCCGAAGATCATGGACAGCACGAAACCGACGAACACGGCGTGCAGCGTCGCGTCGTATAGCGGCCCGGCCGGCATGCCGCCGACCACGACCGCCAGCGCGCCGCCTACCGCCAGCCAGACATAGCCCGACAGCAACGCGGCGGCGATGTAGCGTGTCAGGCCAGTCATGCGTACCGTGCGCCGCGCGATGTCGTAGCGCGCCAGCCACCCCGCCAGCAGCATCATGCCCACGCCGAGCAGGCGCACGCCGAGGTCATACTCTACCACCGACACCGCCAGCCCTGTCAGCAGCACAGCCACGACCCCCACGAACAGCCGCGTCGCCAACGGCGGCAGGCGCAACACGCGGCTCAGTTCTAGCCGCTCACCGGCGATGGTAAACACCAGGAACATGGCCCACCACAGGGCCACCTGCCATAGCGGCAACCCGGCCAGCCACAGCAGGTTGCCTACCAGCCATGTCGCCGCCCCCAGCGCCATCGTCGCGCTGTAGGCGTGCAGCGGGCGGCGTGGCACGAAGAAGATCAGCGTGAGAACCGCGCTGCCCAGGCTGAACAGCAGCGGCCCCAGCCAGCCGACGCCCCCCGCCAACAGGACGAGCGTCCCCAGACCAGCCAGCGCCGGCGCGGCCCACGGCCAGGGCCGGTCGAGGGCCACCGCGCGCTCGACGCCGATGAGCGTGCCCAGAAAGCCGCACACCATCAGCGGGCCGTGGCCCATGACCAGCGGCGGATGCACCGGCCACGCCCAGCCGATGCGCAGCAGCCCGCCCCACAACCCTGCCAGGAGCGCGGTCAGCGCGAGGGCCATGAGGGGAAAACGCTGGGGGGAAGCGGGCACGCTAGATTGATTCTGAGCCATGACAAACTCTCGCTAGACGCTTTCAGGCTGGCGAACGAGCCGCCGCAGCCCCACGCCCGGTGTGGCCCACGCCGAGTAGGCCAGGATGATGGCCCCGGCGATGGGGGCAAGGGTCGCCCAGGCCGCAAGCGCCAGGCTCCAACGTCCCACCCACGCGGCGGGCCACAGGCCGGTCAGCGGAATCAGCGACACCTGGAGCAGCAGGATGCCCGCCACGTACCAGCGCCAGCCCCGCACGAACCGCCAGCCCCACACCTCTCCGGCGGCCACTACCAGGCCAATGCTGACGAAGCCCAGCAACAGCCAGTGCAGGTACGGGATGCGCAGCCCAGCCCCCTCGGCCCAGGTGGCGACCATCGGAATACTGGCGGCCAGCTCTCCGACCGCCTTCAGGCCCAGGAAGGCGAGGGGGATGCGCCACGCCGCGACGACAGCGGGCCATAGCGCGGCCAGATGCACCAACAGCCCCGCGCCCACCACGAACGCGCCCACGCTCGCCAGCGGGCGCAGCACCTCCGGCGTCAAGCTCGACGGTACGCCCAGCAGGGCGGCGAAGGGCAGCGCCAGGAAGATGAGCCACGTTGTCCAGCGGAGATGAGGCCGCCCGGCGCTGGGGTGAGCGGCGTAGGCCAGCCCCAACACGCCGAAAATGAACCAGCCGTCGGCGAACAGGTTCAGAAACAGCTGCACCATCGCCTCGCCCCAGAAGAGATCGGGCACACGCAGCATAGCGACGGCCATGCGCCCCACACCACCCAGCGAGGCCAGAACGACGGCCGCCAGCGCGGCGTCCCACAGCAACAGCGGTAGCGGACGGGCGGCGCGCCGCGTGTCGCGCCAGTAGAGAATCATAAAGGCGTACCAGGGCAGGCCGCATAGCGCCGATGCCATCATCGATAGCGGCAGCCGCTTCTCCCCCACCTGCGCCAGCGAGTAGCCATACAACAGGAAGAAGGGATAGGCCAGCAAGCCCAGCAGCAGCGCGGCGGCGATAACAAGGCCATAGCCGCGCCCCACGGGGCGGCCCGTTTGCCGCGGCAGCCAGGCGACGATGAGCGCCATCAACGCCGGCGTCACCCAGCTGAAGTACATCAGGTGCGAGTGGGCGTGCCGCACGTTGCCAAATTGCAGGCCCTCCGGCAGGCCGTACAGCATGCCGAAGCGAAACAGCGCCCCGGTTAGCCCGGCCAGAATGAAACAGCCCAACGCCCCCAGCCATGCCCAGCGCACATCCGTCGTCGTACGAGTCATGCTCTCCCTCGGCTCTAGAGTAGCTCTAGCATACTCTACCGGTGTTTGTTTGTCTTTGCGTTGGCGCAACTACTTGCCCGTATCGGGAGTCCCGCCTATACTGCGTGCGACACTTAGCCGGGAGACACCAGCATGACCTACCCCCTATACTACGATGACGCCTACCTGCAGGAGTTCGACGCCACGGTTACCGACGTCACGCCCGACGGCGCGGTGATTCTCGACCGCACGGCCTTCTACCCCGGCGGCGGCGGCCAGCCCCACGACCTCGGCACACTCAGTGGGGGCGGCCAGACGTGGCCCGTCGCAAAGGTCAAGAAGGACGGCGCGGCTATCCTGCATTATGTCACTGGCGAGCCGCCCGCCGTCGGCGCGACCGTCCACGGCAGTCTCGACTGGGAGCGCCGCTACGCCCTGATGCGCACCCACACCGCCCTGCACTGCCTGTGCGGGACCATCTGGAACGTATACGGCGCGCAGGTGACCGGCGGCGCGATGGAGCCGGGCCAGGCGCGCATGGACTTCGAGTTCGAGAGCATGCGTCAGGAGTTTGTGCGCGAGATCGAGGCGAAGGTGAACGCGGAGGTGGCGCAGGCGCGGGCCGTCTCGTCGCGCAGCCTGCCCCGCGAGGAGGCCTTCGCCATCCCCGACCTGATTCGCACCAAGATCAACCTGCTGCCCGCAGGCATCAGCGAGGTGCGCGTCGTCGAGATCGACGGCCTCGACTTGCAGGCCGATGGTGGAACCCACGTCGCCAACACCCGCGAAATCGGCGTGATACGCATCGTCGGCTACGAGAGCAAGGGAAAAATCAACAAGCGTCTGCGCATCGCCCTGGAGTGAGCCATGCCCTGGTACGCCGACTACTTCGACGAGCGCTATCTCGACGTCTTCTCGGCCAGTTTCACCGACGAGCACAGCCAGGCCGAGGCGCAAGCCGTCGCTCGCTTCCTTGACCTGCCGCCCGGCGCGTCGATTCTCGACCTGGCGTGCGGGCAGGGCCGCCATGCCATCGCCCTGGCGCGCATGGGCTACACAGTGACCGGCCTCGACCTGTCGCCTCTATTGCTGGCTCGCGCGACGACGACCGCCGCCGAAGCCGGCGTGACCGTCACCTGGGTCG
>WBZS01002728.1_pt1 | contig 10303 bp, 11 predicted proteins | sample 5204201 | NCBI WGS metagenome assembly WBZS01 (sample SAMN12344357, study PRJNA552823) | activated sludge metagenome | biome: Activated sludge suspended growth; feature: Nitrification reactor; material: Wastewater; isolation source: activated sludge from nitrification reactor of wastewater... | reverse complement strand
CACCACTTGCCGCTGTTGTCCACTTTTTCACCACGCTCCACCATCAGGACCTTGATGTCATTCTCCTGTAAACATAGAACACAACCGACCACTGCGGTCGAGCGTGCAAGAAAAATGACTCTTCCGTCTGGGAGCGTTACCCGCTCATTCTCTCGGTTGTTGAATATCGGCATGGTCTATCTGTTCTACGATCAAGATAACCAATTTGTTCGCTGATCCGATCATGCATCTGCCAGTTTCGCACGCGTCACAATATCACACGATCTGATCTCCACCGCTGAGATGCCTTGCTTGATCAGGTCGCGACGAAGGTCAGCGACAGTGCCTTGAATGTCACTTCGCACGACCTTTCCATCGGCCACATAGAAGTAATCCCAGTACACTAGAAAATCGTCGCTCAAGACATGTTCTTCTGGTTCCTCTGGCATATCCTTCTTCATGTGCCACCTGAGCTTTTCATAGAACAGCACAGGATTGGCTTTGGCGGCCAGACCAGAAACTTGGCCATCCCCACACTCGATGACCATCCATTTGCCATCAGACAACATCAGGTCAACGGTGAAGAATCCATTGCCAAGCCCTTCAGCAAGCTTTTTGACCACATCGCTGAGACTGGATGATGGAACCATCTGTGCATGCAGATAATCCCATGTGCAACCATTGGATTCAACGGTCACGATGTTGCCGTCATAGAAAAATGCACGGAATTCTATCGTATTCCCTTCCTTGTCTTTTTGAACAGGGACCACCTCCTTCATCACGATCCCGCGCTGGAAAAGCGAGCCTCGTTCAGCGATCATCTTGTTGATCACCGTGAACACCTCTGTCTTGTTGCTGCTGTTCTTGATGAACGTTGCTCCTTCCACGCCCTTTGCGGATTTCACGTGGTCCTTGACCATGATGGGAGACCCACCGAAGAACTGCTTGATGTGCTTGACGGAGAATTCCTTCGAGTCCGTCCAGCAACAACGTGGTGAAAGAGAGCGCAACAGTTGGCTCTGCCCGTAGGCCTTGGGCCAATAATGCCTGTGTTCATAGTGATATGGATCGGTCACCATGGTAGGACCACAGGCCGCATACAACTTCTCATACTGTTCCAATGAAAGCATCCAACCACGCAAGATCATTTTGCCTTCCGTTGGAACAGGCTCACTGAATTCGACATTTCCTTGCTTGACCAACTTGTCATGATCGAAGAAGAACACATGGAATCCAGCTTTGACCGCCGCGTTCATTTCCGATGTGAACTCTTCATCCACACGACGTATCCCGTCAAGCGGACTGCAAGGGAACAGAATGTGGAGCTTGCTCATCGGATACGTTCATCAAAATCCATGACCACACCCTGCTTATAGACCACAGCTTTGGTCGCTTCCCAAAAGTCGTCACCCATATGCAGCGCGATGTATAGCATGCTTTCAGCGAACGACTTGCTTTCATCACAATTGGATATGGGATCCACTTGACGAAGTGCCTTGTGGGCTGCTGCCATGGTATCATCATGGCACCGTTTCCCAACGAAGTAAAAACGGATGAAGTCGTTGAACACTGCTGGCCCTATCTCTTCGATGATGCGCCAGAAAAGATTCGGCAATTCGTTCTTGGCAGGATTGGCGAAATCCATCGCATGATTCCTCTTGTACATGAAGTAATTCATGTATCGCTTGTGCCAATCGACGAGATACCGTGCATGCGGCTGAAATACACCGCTCACGATCTTGCCGTCCGCTTGTTGGTCGGCGTAAAGCAACGCTTGGTGTTCTGGTAGAATGTCAGCGGTCTTCACGGCCAAATGAGAACTGCCCGTGTATGCGGTCTTCTTCATTCCCTGCTTGCCACCATAAAGCTGTGGGATCAAGAACATCTTCTGATATCCAGTGGGCTTGCCATCTTCCATATCGGGCCAAAGCTCATCGACCAGATAGGTCGTCTTATCGTTCAACCCTAGTACCGTAGCTCCCTTCTTGAGCCGATTCACATAACACAGGCGTTTCCCAATGAAGAGTAGCGGCGTGCGCTGCTCATGAGGCTTTCTGTGCCAGCACAAGACTTGATGTTTCATCAGAAGAGGAATTTTGTAACGTCACCTATCCTGCTGGCCTCATTCACGCGAAAGTAGTGAAGGCCGCAGGCGACAGCACCTTCGCCATCGTTCCTGAGCTTGTCCCCGATCACAATGATGGAATTCCTATCCATGTTCGGAAATCCCAGCAATGCCTTCTCGAACATGATGCGTTCTGGTTTCAGGTGGCCTTCATCACATGAAAACACTTGCGTGGGGAAGAATTCTGCAAGTTCAGATTCCAAGAACGGAGACTTGAAGGGGGACGCCAGATTGGATACCAAGGCAAGATGATAGGACTTCGACAGGTCAGCCACGACTCGCACGGCACCTTCTATCGTCGCGACGGAACACACCTGTTCCTCCACCATTTCTTTCAGTTCATTCTGCCATGGAATGTTGAAAAGGTCTTGCAGCAAAGCCTCAAAGTAGGGTCGTTCCTGAAAATAGGAGCACGCCAGGAGGTCAGCAACAATATCAGTACTTGTAGGTGTTGTGATGAACAGCTTCCTGAACTGCATCAAGGCATCCTTGACCTCTTGTTGCTCAAGGCCGTCCTTCCGCATCCTCTTTTCAAGAGACCGCTTGACCTCGGCGTAGGCATCATTCCGCTTATCGACATGCATCAGCGTGTCGAACAGATCGAATATGATGGCCCCTTTCTTCATCGCACTCCGTTGAACTGAGAACCCACCTTCTCTCCGCTGGCTTGTGCTGCCTTTCTTGCTGCTCGTGTGTCACCTACATTATGGCGTTGAGCGCATGAGCACAGAGCGAACAGCGTGAGAATGGCGGTCAATACGATTGATCGTTTCATTGGTGGTTGTTTTATACGTTACGGGTGACGTTTTTGTTGCCCGCTGAACAAGCATCAAAAGTAATCAGAAATCGAATTCCAACTCGAAGGTAAGATAGCGGCTTTGATTCTTCTTGATCGGCCATGTCGGCTTGGCAACACCTACCAATTGTTGTTGATCATCAAAAATGCCTATCTCAGTGATGTACGTGCTGTCGTTCACCTCTCCGTTGAACGTGCTATTCAACGATGAATTGAATTGACCGTCTGGAAGGACCACGGTCCACGTCGTCTTGAAGGTTGTAGCGGCCATGACCGTTCTGATCACGCCAGGGAAGAACACCTCATTGCCATAAGTAAGACCAAGATTTCCAGGGGGACCCTTAAAATCCGTACGCCAGAAGAAATCAGGATAATGTTCTGAGAGGTCATATGTGGTACCGCTCAGGTAGTCCTCGTTCGATACGATGAATTGATGTGCTATCAATTCATCTGGGTCTACTGTTGCGGAATACGATGAACCACTGACGATGCCATTCCCACCTACATCAAGGTCAGATATCGCTCTCCATGAATTGGAAGGAACATAGCCAAGTCCAAAGTCATCTTCATCATCCACCTTGGCTACAAGCAACTGTACTTTGTTCGCTGTCCATCCCATACCAGTGAACGCCACGAAATCGGTTGACCTTCGCATGGTCGGGAAAGCCAAGGCTGGGAATTTGGCCGATAAGTAATAGCTCAACCCATCTTGATCGGTGTACCCTTTGATCTTCTGTACATAGCCGCAATGCATGGTCGGGCCATATCCATAGGTCGTAGTGCTGAGCGGCTGATCGGTGATCGTTCGGTAGGTCACATAGAACGTCTTGCCGCTCTCGCACATGCCACTTGCTGATGAATTTGTCAGAGGGGGTTTCGGATCCTTCACCAAGCTCACGCTCAATGGGGGCAATGTGTAAGTCCTATTGCTCTTGTAGGACAGTGCCGTCAATAGCTCTGGGTCCGTCAGAACAATTATCCTCAATTTGAAATATATGCGACCCACTACGAGAGACCCGCCGAACAGATCGTCTTCGATCAGATTGGTATAAGGCGAATGCGCTATTGTGTCGTAATGGATGTCGCTGGTATAGTCGGAAAATCTGATACCCTTGTTTCTTGCGCCTCCAGGGGCAACTCTATATCTATACCAGAAATGCATGGGAAAATCCACAATGGTCGCCTTGGGCACGAATTGCTCACCATAAGTGTTCCCCGTATCGGAATTCGTATAATGCACGAAGCCGACCATTCTGGTGTCCATGTCGAACCCGAAATATCGTTTAGCTCCCGCATATTCGATCGACCCATACTGCGTATACCTCAAGTAGCCTTCAGGCGTTCCTATCTCCGAACTGGTCCGAACAATATTAAGGTTCCAAAGAGGCGATGGTTCTGTTTTCCCAGTTCCCCAATAAACTTCCGTTCCGCTCCAAGGCAAGAACAAAAGTCCTATGCCCCTGATGTTACCACCTCCATCGAACCAAGGCGCATTCCTGTCCAGTCGAATGACCTGCGATGTCACCGCGCTGAACCTGTACCATAAAGTCATGTTCGGATTAGTAGCAAGGCTGAACGGAGAGAACGAAGGCGTCCCGAACCTTGTCTTCAATCCACTCAATGAAACGATGCCACTTGAATATGGAGAACCAGATGTCACCAACACAAGGTCAGTACCCAGAAGTTGATCCGTGTTCGTGTTCGCCTCGCTCAGGTTGAACGATGAATCGAATACATAACCAGAGAATGTACCATAAGCTTCTTCTCCTGTGTAAGCCGAATAGATGCCATAGTTGATCGTTGCAGCAGTGATGACCTTCTTATCCGAAAAGCCATCACTGTCCAATGGCATGGGAGGAGTTCCATCGAAATTCTCATATGGAATGATAGGAGCATCATCCTGTGTCCTAAGGACCCTATTGCATGAATGCTCGTAATCCTCTTCCGAAGCGAACCGATAATCGATCTCACGATCCGATACCACCACGGTGGAAAATTTCAACTTGCCATACGACAACATTCGGCGTCCGACGTTGGTAAGTCGAATGCTGAGGAAATTGGTTGGCTCTGTAGGTATGAACGCCATTGTCGTTCATAAATAAAGCCAAAACAAAATCGAAAATCAACTCATGCGACGATCGCCTGATCCAGTTCAATCTTCTGGAACAGAATGACTTTCTTCTTGCTCTGCAACGCATCGAGAATCCTTGTGTCCTTCAGAATGATGGCATAGAATGGGCACAACAAGCGAAGAGCGTGGTGGATCTCCCCGATGATCTGTTGTCTGTTGGACGTATTCAGGTCGAACGGACGCTCATCATTGATACGCTTGTTAAGTTCGCCCACCCATATGTTGAGCAATTCCCTGACCTTATGGAAGTCGTAGTGCTCAAAGGCGGACTCCACCTCTTTCTTCTTGTTTTGACAATGAGACGCCCAGTCTTGCGGGCAAACGACATTCTCGATATCAACAGCATGAAGGTCCACCAAATGCGTCGTACGAGCCACCAGATTGCCCAAGCCCCCCAATATTTCGGTGTTCCAGATCTTGGCAAGCTCTTTCTCGGCATATGAGGAATCGCTGTATGTGCTCAGCCCCAAGGTGAGGTAATAGCGCAAGGCGGACAGACCGTATCGATCGATCTGAACAATGGGGTCCACAACGTTCCCCACGGTTTTGCTCATCTTCTCATTCTTCTCGTCCAGAATGATGCCATGCACGAGGATCTCAGCGGTCTGCTTAGCTCCAGCCGCAAGCAGCATTGCTTGGAAAATGTAAGCTTGGAATTTCAAATTGTCCTTACCGCACAATTGCAGGCTGTGTTCCCACCATTCATTGAATTCATCGCGGTCTCGGTAATAGCCAGCAGCAAAGATGTAGTTCGACAGGGCCTCTGCCCAAACATAAAGAGTTGAACCATCCGAAAGCTTCACTCCCCAATCTACGTTCTTCCTTGTAATTGGAAAATCAAATGGGGTAGCGACAATATTCTTCAACTCATTAGATAGACTCTTGTCGATCAAACGATCTTCAATTTGAGACGCAAATCGATGAATGTCCAAACATTTTACTTGTTCTGTAAGTGGAACAAGTTCAGTTTTATGGTCTATGCATATTCCATTTATGGAGTCTCTTTCCGTTTTGAACGCTTCACAGCCAACACAATACAATCCACTATATTCTTTTTCATAAATGTAGTCTTTCAATTCTTCTTCAAAAAGTCGTCTAACATCTTCCTTGTGCTGTGAATCAGTTGTCCTGTAGAATACATTATGTGATATGCCAAGTTTCTGCACAAATGTTTTCCAATTGCTTGCTGCGAAGTCGCAATAATCCTGAGCGGATTCATATCCTAATTCTGATGCTTTCTGCGAGATTTTCTGACCATGCTCATCCAGTCCTATGTTCAATCGAACATTCTCCTTTCCCAGTTTCCATCGCCAGTATTCAGCGATGGCATCTGCAAGAATGAATTCAAAAGCATGGCCAATGTGTCCACCGAATGGATTGTTGACATATGGCAAAGTTGTGGTAATGAATTTCTTGTTCATTATGAGCGTTTTTAGGCAGGATGGTAAAGGTATACGTATTACATGAATGGATGTTGCATTGACTGACTATTCAAGAATCGGTACTCAGCTTAAACCTGTTCGCTGTATAACCAACAGGACCGAATATCCGAGTGTAAAGAATGCTGCTGAAATTTTAGGATTAACTATACCAAATGTTGTGGCTGTACTCAAAGGACGAGCCAAGGCTACTAAAGGCTTTTCATTCGAATATGTCAATCCTGTGTATCCACATCGGATGAATTGACTTTACGTAACGAATCTTTCCAAAAATTGCAATGACATGTCGTTGATCGTTGAAAGTCGCTGAGGTGGGACTCGAACCCACAATTGCACGAGGCAAACCGCTTATGAGGCGGCCCCAATTACCACATCTGGTCACACAGCGTTCTTATGTTTCAATTCCAACGTTCCATGTGAGACGCTGGATTATTTACTAATACTATGAAGAAGGAAAATAAAAAACCATCAATCAACACCACCATGCTTCAAAAAGAGCCTCATACACCTCTTGTCCAAGACAGGAAACGCGCCTGCGATTGCCCTACTGCGTTCTTCTATTCGCAGATCCCTTGCCTCAATGAACCTCATAACTACACTGGCAACTCCACTGTTACGTTCATGTTCAATGATGCAGTGTACAACAAGACCAATTCCAACATCTACGCATTGGACACCGATGGCGCCCTGCTTATCAAAACGGGCGGAACATACTTTGCGACCCTGAAAGCCGACGTGAACTTCTGGGGTGATGCCACCAATGCAGCAATTTCTGCGACCATCATTGTTGAAACTCCAACGGGCTTCACTCCTTATTCCACCCAGCAGATGCCCGTCATGTTCCATCCTATCACCGCCGAAGACGCTCACTTCGAGCGGGCTATCCTTCATGCCAACGCGGTCATCCACGTTGGGGATGCGAACTATGGCATTGGTGCTTATGGATGCCAACAGGCTCGTGTTTACCTATGGCTCTCTGTCGATGGAAACATCGAATACACTCCGAGTTTGGAGTTCACGGTCAGGAACTGATCCCCTCTACTTTCTAGGGAATGGCTGGTGAAAACCAGCCATTCCTTTTTGGTGGGTATGGAGGGAGTTGAACCCATGCGAACGCATTTTGTTCTCAGCCATCGTCACGGCACCAGATTGAAGACGTCATCCTCAGGGATCGTTTCACCACCACGATCAAGCATACCCATTTGTGGAACCACACGGCATCGAACCGAGGTCTTTCGCTTGCGAAGCGAATGCTCTAGCCAACTGAGCTATGGCCCCAATATGGAAGGCAACATGCGAGAAGGAAATTTTTAGCGCTCTAGCCAATTGAGCTACGAGCTTTCGCTCGGTTGGACTCGAACCAACAACCTCTCGATCCATAGTCGAAGTAACCATCTCTACCAGCACTTCCATGTGGAATGTGGGGGAATCGAACCCCGCCGTGGCTACTGCATTGCAAGTGCAGGCCGCCCCATGGCAACACCCCAAAATCTGTGGAGATAGTCGGAGTCGAACCGACGACATCCTGCTTGCAAAGCAGGTACTCTTCCATCTGAGCTATATCCCCATCACCAACTGAATTCCCTTTTCTTCTTGTCTATTGCCTTGTCGAACTCAAGCATGAAACATTCAGGAATGTCGATACCCTTTTTGTCGAACTCTTCCATGATCTCCTCCTTTTCTCCTATGTCGGCTTGATGTGCCATGTTCGTTGTGTTTGTGGGACAGGAAGGATTCGAACCTCCGAACTCGAATGAGAACGCTTTTACAGAGCGCCTGCTTTAACCCCTTGCATACTGGCCCAAATGAACAAAGAGCAAAAATCAGAAGAGTGTTTTCTATCTGTTGCTCTACCAACTGAGCTATCTCTGCGTAACAATATCAGCGCAGAGAACGGGACTCGAACCCATGACCCACAGTTTTGCGTCGAAGTATCTCTTCACACCAGCATCTTTGTTCTTGTCGGGAGAGAGGGACTCGAACCACCCGCCTGCGCCGATGAAAGCGCCGCTCTCTGTATTCGTTTCACTGTTATCATGTGCATCCTTGCGAATTACAATGTGATCAGCATTGTGGGTTTGTTCGCTTGAATTCATGAGCAGCTTCCATGCGTTCCTAGTATTGCACAGAACTCAACGGTACATCACCACCTAAGCTATCTCCCGAAATTGTGGAGTCTACGGGGGTCGAACCCGTGATCTCGACAGTGCCACTGTCGCGCTTTAGCCATCTAAGCTAAGACCCCATTCAAGGACGATAATCGTCCAACCTATTCTTCAACCCTTCTTTCCATTCCACTTTCATCACCAAGAATTCTCCCTCATCATCCCCTATTTGATAATCAAGCTTGAATTTGTTCATGAGCTTGTATATCCTGTCGGTCGATATGATCCCTTGATGGCTCTGCACCTCGGTGAACGGTATGACGAACGCACCGAACACTTCAGCGACTTTCGGATTCGTCGTGAAACTGGACACAGCCTTGGGCGACACTCCGTCGCATCCTCGGAACAGCGGCTTGGCTCTCTTCACCGTGATGAACGCCTTCGCATCATCTGGCAACGCCACATAAGCATCGAACAGCGCTGTCGTATCATACGATCCATAATGGTTCGATTGATACCAAGCCACTTCTTCCATGAACCGTGCGACAGCTTCTCTGCCAGAAGCAGCGATCACCTCTTGGATGATGGAACGTAACTTGTTCTCCATGCACCCATAAATAGCTCTTGTGGTTGGCAATGGACTCGAACCACCATCAGCCAGTTATTCTTCCAAGGATGTTCTCTCATCCAACCGCTCTGTCTCAAACATCAGGAGCGTCCCTTTCCCTTGGGCTATCCAACCATTTCTTCTTCGAGCTTCACAGGTCCACCCGTCTTCCCATCCAGATCGAAGTTCGCTTCGATGAAGTCGATGACCTCTTTCGGATCAATGTTCCTATTGAACACGATGTTCGGGCCATGATTATCCAGATACACCGCCCAGAGGTTGCCGAACTTCTTCATACCATTTGAGGTGTTCTGGCCGCACTGGTGGGATCCACATTCATATTCCCGCTGTGAGACCACAGGCACTTCAGAACCTTCTTTGATCGGACAATGGAAGTGAACAATGCAGTCCGTATCCATGTGTTCGCTGAAGATGATCCGCTGCGACTGCCCTCCAACCGAAGGTTTCGATCCATAGGCGATAACGGAGTCTGGTCCATCGGTCACCACCTTCACTAATCCAACGTTCTTCAGGTCGTTGAAGTTCGTCTTGCGCTTGGAGGTCAAGAAGGTATGTTCATCGACTTTGCAGGCAAAGTGTCCAACCGTGGACCCACGGAACTCCTTGTAGGCTCCATGTTCAATGCAAGCATCCACAACCGTGCGCAAAGCAGGCGGAACAAGATCCGAATTCCAAGGTATCGACTGACCATCGACCACCGTGCTCCTTGTGAAGGTCAGATGACTTCTCAAGTATGCCATTTCCACCAAGTTCTTCAGAACAAGCTCTCTGTCCGTTGACACGTGATAGCGAGCTTCCTCTGGCGTGATGATCATCGACACACGCGATACAGCATCATTGGCTAACACCAAATTGCAGGATGCTTCCTTCAAGAGATTCAGTCCAGCGATGTACTGCTCGTTCTCCGAAAGTCCGCTGGTGGCCTTGAAAGCCACAAGGAAGATATCCTTCCTGTGCCGCCTGATCTCCTTGACCACTTTCTTGAAGGGACGCAAGTGCAAATTGTACGCTCTTGCGTTGCCATGCTCGTTCCTTGTCTTGAGACGCTCGCGGTCCTTGCCAAATTCCTCACGGTGATGGTGCGCTCGCCGGACTCGTAG
>WBZS01002726.1_pt1 | contig 10306 bp, 16 predicted proteins | sample 5204201 | NCBI WGS metagenome assembly WBZS01 (sample SAMN12344357, study PRJNA552823) | activated sludge metagenome | biome: Activated sludge suspended growth; feature: Nitrification reactor; material: Wastewater; isolation source: activated sludge from nitrification reactor of wastewater... | reverse complement strand
GCACATTGTCTGGCAACCGACTGGCAGATCGCAAGCGAGGTGTTCAGCGCAACCAGCTTCGGCGAACTGGCACGTGCGGCGCGCGAGACCGAGCGCTGGAATCGCTTGCACCCCGATCGTGCGCCACGGGAAAGCCACCTCGACAGAATGCTACCCGGCGATACCCCGGTGATCGCGGCAACCGACTATGTTCGTGCCTATCCGCAACTGATCGCACCCTATCTCGATGCGCGTTTCGTGGCACTTGGCACCGACGGGTTCGGACGTAGCGACACGCGTACGGCATTACGACAATTTTTCGAAGTCGATCGATTCCACATTGCCATCGCTGCGCTCGATGCTCTGGTGCGTCGCGGAGCCATCGCGCGTCGGGTGCTGGCCGAGGCAATCGAGCGCTACGGCATCGACACCGAGTGTTCGGCGCCCTGGACTTGCTGAGCTTGCCTTCTCGTCGTATCGCGCATGGGTGCGGCCGAGTGGGTTGATGCCGCAGGCGGGTCAATTGCCAAGTCGTGGCCAGGGCTGTCGCAGTTTCCTTGCATTGCCGAATGACTCCTTCGTCGAGGCGCGTCTGGCGGTTTCGTGGCGATGACGCAGTTTCGTATTGCCTGAAACCAGTCGCTCGACTTTTTCGTGCTTATTGCTGCATCATCGATACGCGAACGGCAGCATTGCCAAACTGCGGGATTTCGCCGTGCGCTCGCGAAGGTCGGCTGTCTGGAGTACTCCTGACATTCGTTTCGGCGATTCCAGCGGCCAGCCAGTGACCGGTCATGGCCGGTTACCGACGGCCCACTGCATCGAGCTCTGCCTGTCTGAACGACGGGATGACTCAGACAGCGTCCCGTCAAATCACCTCAGTACCAGGGCTACCAGCAACGACTGCGGCTCGCTGGAGACCTTGGCGATTTGTTTTCCAACCGTATAGTGCATGGACCGGCGCAATCGAATTCCCGGGTCAGTCCGCCCTTTCTTGCGAAGAACAGCATGGCAGGTGCAACAGCCCCGCGACTGGCATTTTCCGTTCTACCGCTTCGCAACGGCGCAGACCGCCGCCGCTTGGGTTGATGTTCGATCAGGCCACTCTTTCGATGATGAAGAACCTTGTCAAAGGCGATACCGAGGAATTCTGGCGCAGTGTCGCGATGGTGATTTGACCTACCGCCGCCACCGTATTACCATACACATGCACATACTACATAGCTGGATTCCACATGAAAACTGAACGAGTAACCCTTCTGACTAGCCCAGAGTTCAAGGCGTTCTTGTCGAGAGAGGCCAAGCGCGAGAACATCAGCGTGGCCGAGTTGGTGCGTTCCCGGTGCGAGCACCGACCTAGCGAGGATGACTCTGTGCTCGTTGCACTCACCGCAGAACTGCGGGCGGCTGTCGGCCAAGCGAAGAAGTCGCTTCGCGAAGGGCTGGCCGATGCCGATGCGGTGCTTGCTGGCCTGCGCGCCGCCGGAGCGAAGGAGCCTGCTACACGCGGTTCCCGCAAGGCCAAACGCGCGGTCGCCGCATGAGCGCAGTCGGCGACGCGATTGGTGCGATACGTGAGGCATTGAAGCTGGCCGACGACGTGAAGCGGGCTGGTGACACTCTCAAGGAAGTTGCACGGGAATTGCGCGAGCACGACCGGCGCATCACCCGATTGGAGGCACAGTGGGAGACGGCGCTGGCCTTAACGCAGCGGTCAGGGGTAGCGCCTGGGAGGATTGAGGGCAAGGGTCGCGGAGAGTAGCCCGGTGCCAGAACGCAGACTCGGCGTCACGGAGGCCGAACGAGGCCTCGTTTCGGGTACCCCCAAGAGGAAGCCGGCAGAATGGGGTAGCGGCTTCTTCCTCACCGTCAGAAAAGCCGACCGGAATCGTCGCGATCGTTGCCTGCGCCGAACAGGTTGCTTCCGGTCAGTCCGCGATCGCCTTGTTCCGACGCGCCGGCATCGTTGCCGAACAGGCCTCCGCCCGGATTATCGGGCGGTGGCCCGATTGGGGACGATTCCTGCGTGTTCGGCGCACCCAGCACGCGGGTGCTGAGATAGCTGCCGTCAAGGATCGACGATCCGGCAATCCCCCCGTTCCTTTGCCCACTGGTCGTGCGCCCGGCCCAGTCGGCGGTTTCGGAGAAGCGAAGCTGCCGTCGCTCGGGTCCATCGAACCAGCCTGGCGTTGTGCCGCCCGGCTCGCCGCGCAGCCCTCGGGCGATGCTCTCCGACATGGCGCGTACCGATCCACGTGGGCGAGTAGACGATTCGGTTCGGGTGTCGGCGTTCGCCGGCGCGTTCGCATCGGCCGCGTGGTCATCGTCGCTGCGGCCTATCGCAAGGAAACGCTGTTTGATCACGTCGAAGAGTGCCATGGGTTGCTCCTGCTGAGGGTTAGTGGAAATGCAATTCGTCGGGAAGCCGGCGACCGGGCGGAAACTGCCCTTGCAGGATGTGGCTCACCAAGTCGGCGCCAGCACACGCACGTCCTCGGCGGGCACGATCTGCGCCAGCACCAGGTGCTCCCTCGCGGGGCACTCTGCGCCGTTCTCCGCCGACAAGGGTTTCGGTCAAAGTCATCGCATCTCGGTGTGGTTGGCCACAATGTAGGCGCGCCGGCGTCAGTCCGTCCACATGAAATGGGGCCGTTTTTGGCCCACTTTCGACGCTAGCCCCCGGTTCATGCCATTCTTTCGCGCGGGTGGCCGCCGAATGGCACGGGCGCCTTTCCTTCGATCTCGTGCGCGAACCTGAGTGCGAGTGACTGCAGCAGGCGCAACAGGCGCGGCATCTCCCGCGGCAAGAACTCGCGCTCCAGCCACCCTACCAGTTCTCCGGCATGGTCATCCGGCGAGGGGAACAATGTGCACACGTCATGGGGAAAGGTGCGCGAGAGTTCGATTACCGGTGCCCGCAGGCAGTGGTGGACGAAATCCAGACAATGTCGCTGGGCGTATTCCAGCACCGCCGGCACCGGATCGAACAGCCGCTTGCGCGCGGCCAGTTCGCCCCACAGCGCAACCGGCACCACGCGCCAGGCGACACCGGCTGTTTCGCTGTCGGCCGCGCACCACGCAGGCAGGTGCGGTAGCACCCAGCCCCAAGCGAAGGCGTAGCCGAGCGCCCCCTTGAACTCATCGGCCAGGCTCACGTCCCTGACACCGGCATTCGTAAACACCTCGAACGCGTGTTGCTCGGCGCCAATGCCCTGTTCGGCCATCACCGCGATCAAGGTTTCGGGAACCCCGCAGGGCGCCAGCAGCTGGCCGGCCAGGCGCGGCGGAACGCGCAGCGCGGCGATCATGGCCGGGTTCCTTCGCGGCCGCGAGCGGTCAAGCGGTCCTCGCGATCTTGCCGAAACTCATCGATACACCACAGCAGTTCCTCCTCGTAACGGGCGAGCACTGTCGGGATTTCGTCGACGAGAAACGAATCGACCAGCCAGCGACGCGCTTCGGCGGCGTCGGCACCGGATAACGTGAGGAATCCCGCCAGACTGACCCGCTGCGACGTATCGAGATAGACGAAGGGCGGCAGCGTCCATTCGACGCAATCGGCGTTGTCGAACCTCGCATATTTCAGCAGGTGATGTAAGTGCCAGCGGACTTCCAGCAAGCTCGGATGGATCGCCTGCCATACACTGATAGGGATGATCGACCAGCGCGTCCCCGTATAGTCTTCGGTGTCCGGGTCCGGCAGATCGCCCGGCCACTCGATCAGTTGGCCCCAGGCGAACTCGTAGCCCGGGTGAGGCGGGATCTGGGCGCGCAGCGTGGGCGTGAGCACGCGCGGGGGCGACAGCGATCGTGGGCTGGCCAGACGCAGGTCGCGCAGCGCGAGCGTGTCGGTCGGCAGGAATTGCAGCGATGCCATTGCGTTCTCCTTGATTGTGCGAATCGGTGCATGCGGTCGGCTGACCAGGGGCAGGACGGCGGCAACAGCGTGGTACTCGTCGCCGGCGCCCTTGAGGCGCACGCCTCAATGCCGCGCCGATGATCCGACCGTCGACCAATGCATCCTCACAATGTCGAGGTCGTCGGACAGATCGATACAACCGTCTGCCGCGGCTGGCAGCAGCTTTCGTGTCCCCGATGCACTCCAGCCGTTCACTGAGGCGCTGCGCCCGACAAGCTCGAGATCGCCGGCGATGCGCGCGACAAACCGTGCTGCATCGCGTTGGTACTGCTTTGCCGCCGGGGACTTCGCGATGGCCGGCTCGAGAGTGGCGCTTGCCTTGTGAACACCGCGCTCGTAGGTCTCGCCGTCCAGTAGCGCGCAGAAGTAGTGCACCGGGAACACAGGAATGTCTTCCCGGCGCATGTCGACCAGCGCGATCAGGTTGAGCTCGGGAAAGCGACGTCCGGGCAAGGTGTCGCGATCATCGACATAGGCGAAGGTGCCGATGATCGGATAGCCGCCGAAAAGCAGATCCGCGCCGCGGGCTGGAAGGTACAGCGCATATTCCGGCAGGTTGAGCAGCGCGCGCCGCGCAATCCGCTTGCCCCCACCGTTTCGCTCGATCGGCGGGTTGCCCACCAACTCGACAATCGACCGCGCCTGGAGCCAGGCGAGCGTGCCGCACAGTTTGCGCGCCAGGTGGATCGAGTCGCGCTCCGATATGGCCGGGATTCGATTGGTGACCGAGGTCGCCACGTTTATCGGGACATAGCAGTAGTCGCGCCAGCCGATCGCGCCGTCTTTGTCCTTCTGGTAGGGGTAAGAGGCGATCTCCGCACTCGCGCGCGTGTGCCTTTCTAGGCAGCCGACTGCGAAATCCCAGGCGGCTTGGTGTGCCGGGTTGCGCTCAGTCATCTTTGGTCTCCTTGGTCTCGGGTTGGACTTCCGAGTTGCCCGGCATTGGCCGGGCGTGCCGTACGCTGTTCAGGATCGGGCCTAGATACGCGCCAGCGATCTGCAGCCTGCCGTGACCGAGCTGCTGCATGATCTTCATGCATGCGTCGTAATGAGACAACAGATCGCGTGGCACACCACCGCGAACCGGCGATTGATCACCGGTCCACTCGACATACCTATCGTTCGCGAACTGGTGACGCCCGCCGTGAGCGGTAATGCCCAGCTCAGCCTGCGTGACGCCGACCTTGTCCATGACGTAGTCGAACCGGCGCAGCGACTGCTTGAGTGTGTGCCCCGGCCGGCCCATGTGATCGTTCGGGTGCTGCGCGAGCCGCTGTGCATGCTCGATGGCGAGCCGCCGTGCGTTTGAGTCAAGCGGAACGAAACGCAATCGTCCCCCCTTGGTTCCGTGGCGCAATTCCACGACCATGAGGTATTGATCGGCGGTCAGGTCATAGCCGGGGACCAACGATGCCGGGATGACCTGCAGGTGCGGGCACAGCATGATCGCTTCTTTGCGTCTCAGTCCCAACGCGACGATCAGCTCGACTTGTGTGCCGACGTAGATGTCCGCCAGATAGATGAGTTCGAGCAGACGGGGGATGTCCAGGCCCTTTGCCGTCCAGCTCTTGTCGTAGGTGGCGATTCCGCTGCGCTGGTAGCGGCCCGGGTCGGGCACATAGCGCTCGAGGGGCAGCACCATGCCTGGCTTGCCGATCCAGTTGGAGAACGTTCGTAGAGTGCTGGCCAAGAACTGGAGGTAGGCCGGCGATACGGGCTCGTCGCGCATCGGTACACCGGCTTTGGCACAAACCTCGGCAATGCGCGGGTCGCAAGTCCAGTACCGGATCAGGTTCTGGACGTGTGTGCCGCCGAGATTGACCGGCTCGGGCTGATAGCCCAACTCGCGCAGTTGCTCAAACACAAGGACGAGGGCGTTCGCGCGGGCGTCCCGAGTGCGGAAGCTCACATCTTTCGGCAGCCGTGCGTGCCGATTGTTGTGCGCATCGAGAATCTGTTGCAGTTTGGTTCTCCAGGCTGGGTTTGTCATCGGCACCTCCTTGCAAATGGTTCGTTCGCCTCGGCGATTCGCCGCGGCAGCCTCGATACTGTTCGGTCCGATACGGCTGCGATGGCAGATCGCGGACCGTGATGCGATCTACCCAGGAGGGCTAACTGCTACGCTGGTCGTACGCCCAGCCCTCAGGGTGTACAGCGGGATGCGGTTCGTCGCGGTGGCGACAGGCGCTCGTTAAAATGTGCTAGCAAACACGGGTCGGATTTCGCCGGCGTCGTGTCCTCCGCTTGCGCGGACATGCAGTGTCGATACGTCCAGACACCGCAGGCATCCGGTTTCCCGGACCCGAGTTACTCGGTCTTCTCTGAATATTGATTTCGTCCAGATCCCCAATTGCATCCGAGGCCCTGCCACCAGGCCAGAGATTGGGTTCGTGCTCGCAAGCGGTGCGCAGTGCGCAACACGCAAGCTGCCGTTCGGCAACGCACGATGATATGGATCGCTAAGTGATGGTGATGCGCTGAGCGTCGGTCAAGCCGACGTCGTGGCTACGCGCCGTCGCGCTCTTGGCGCAGATGACGCAGGTTGCTCCTCATCGGTCGAGCCGATGATCGCGGCGATCAAAGTCGCCACGGCGTAGGCGTCCTCTAGGGGCGCCAGCAACAATGCAGGTGCTATGGCTGCGGATTCGGGAGGAATCGACTCATCGGTCTAGCCGATGACAGCGGGTCAAGCCCACTGCGGCCACCGGTCGCGTTCAATGACGCAGCCGGCGACAACAACGCTCGTATTCCTTCACAGCGCCGGGGGAAATGTACTGCCTGGCGCTGAACTCTCTAGGGCGGGTAACGACCGCGACGTCCAGTCCGGGGACTGGATCCTCCGTTGCGGGAGGGCTTCGGCCTCAATGGCCGAACAAGCGATCTAATTTTGCGCCGCGGTCGGGGCCGATGTCAAGACCTTAGACTGTATCTAACTTTCCCAATTGTCTTCCCGTTTATTGGAAATCGGCCGGAGCGCTTGACAGGACGCGGGTTTGCGGTACCTCTGGTTTCGGACATGCTGGTTTCATCCATGTGTTCCGCATACCTCGACTTTTCCTGTGTCACGCGCGACGCAGGTTCGCCAGACGAACGTCGACAGCTTCCCAAAAAAGCTGACCGACCGAATTGACGATCGCCACACGTGATTTGGTCGATCGTCCGTTCCCAGTTGCCGAAAACAGGGGGCTAGCGTCGAAAGTGGCCCAAAAAAGGCCTCATTTCGCCTTTTCATTTGATTGGCAATTCGGTTGAATCGGCTACGACTGAACCCCAGGAGGAAATCATGGGAATCGCGCGAGCCATCGATGTTGGATTCGGCAACACCAAATACACCTACTCCAGCAAGGGAGGGGACATCAAATGCGGGTTGTTCCCGTCAATGAGCCATTGGAGCACGGTCGACCCCACCAAAGAGCTGATCGGTGAAAAGCGAGACACCGTCGCGGTACCGGTTGAAGACATGTTTCACGAGGTCGGCCCCGGCATCGGTGCGGCCAAGGGACGCTACCGGGCGACCAACATGCACGACGGCTATATCGACACGCCCGAGTACCGGGCTTTCGTCAAAGGCGCGCTGCACTATATGAATGAGGATCGGATCGACGTTCTCGTCATGGGGTTGCCCCTCAAGCATCTGGTCGGCAAGCGCGCCGCCCTCGAGCGGGCATGGGTCGGTGAGCATACGCTGGGACAAGGACGGAAGGTCGTGGTCGAACACGTCAAGGTCTTCGCCCAGCCGCAAGGGGCGCTGGCCCACTACAGCATGACGACCGGACAGCAATCGGTTCGGAAAGGGGACCTCAACCTGGTGATCGATCCCGGGCAGCGGACCTTCGACTGGCTCCTCAGCCGCGGCATGACGCTGATCCAGCAACAGAGTTCATCGACCGACCGGGGCATGTTCGACATCGTCCGGACGATCGCCGAGATGATCTCGGCCGATCTCGGCGAGGAGTATCAGGACTTCGAAGCGATCGACGACGCGATTCGATCGCGCAAACCGCTGATCCTGTATCAACAGCCTTACTCGATGCAGCGGTTCAAGCCGGTGATCGAGCAGGTGACGCGGGAGGCCGTCGCGCGGCTCCAGGAACACATCCGGGATGTCGCCGCCATTCAAAACATTCTCCTGGTCGGCGGCGGTGCGCAAGTCTTCAAGGCAGCGGTCAAGCAAGCATTCAAACGGCACCGGATCACCGATGTTGCCGAACCGGTGTTCGCCAATGTTCGCGGCTTTCAGTGCATCGGCGAAGAGATTCTTCAGCAGAGGACCAAGAGGTCCATGCCCGAGCAGTCGGCCGGGGTATCCGTATGAAGGAGGGAATGATGGAAGATAGCGTCAGCGAAATCGTCATTTACTACAAACTCAGGCAGGATGAGTGCCCCGATCTCTTCGCAAACCTGGAGGCCGTGCCGAAAGGTCAGCCGCGCGCGAACCGGCTGAAGGTACTTACCCTGAGGGGATTCGACACCGAGGCGATGAGGAGAGGAAACGCCGGGCAGCCGGCTTTGCCGGCCGGACCTCAGCCGTCGCGCTCGGACACGAGCATCTTGTCCGATCTGATCGAGGGCAAGGTCGAATAGTGAAGCAACGGAGGAACCGGGATTCCGACGGCCGCGCCGGCGCGTTCACCGCCGCCACCGATCTTGCACAGATGGGCGTGTGCGAAAAGCGCATGCACTTCGAAGCAACTCTCGGGAAACGGAAAAGTGCGACACAGGAACTGGACTCTGGAAGGGGCATCGCCAGACACGATCGGTTTCATCGAGACGCCGTGCGGTATCGGCCTGGGGTGAAGACTTCCGAACCGCAATCGAGGCGGTGCTTCGTGGCGACCGCTGTCTTTGGCGAATCCCCCGAAACCCAGACGCTTCGACAGTTTCGCGACACGGTGCTACAGCGCCACTGGATCGGACGCGCCGCCATCGCCGTTTACTATTTCGTCGGCCCGTCGATCGCGGACCTTCTTCTCGCCGGCCTGCATCGCCAGGCGATCGCGAGGGCGCTGCTGCGGCCGGTGGTTCGCATCGCGGGGCAGATTCTCGCATCGCGACGAGACAGTCGCGGCAACTCGGTATGAGCACCGCCTTTGTTTCCCTCCTTGGGTTGCTCGTGGTTCTCGCGATCCTCGTCTTTCGAGAGCGTTATCGGTTCAAGAAAGGTGAGGAAGATTGGGGAGGCGACGCGTTGCGCGGGAAGCAACTGGTCTTTTCGGAGCAGTTGTTCCGATCGAGGCGAACCCGCATCGTCGCGGAGATTGACCGCGGCTACCTCGCCGACGGATCGATTCAGCTACTCGAATTCAAGACCCGTCAGCGCCACGCGGTCTATCCGGCCGACATCATCGAGCTCTCCGCCCAACGAGTCGCGGTGCAGGACGACGATGGCCGGCGCGTCGCCGATGATGGATATGTCCTGACAGAGCGCCGGGAGGATGGCAGTCGGCAACTGCATCGGATAGCCCTGCTACCCGAAGACGCGTTGCTCAGACTGCGGGATCGTCGCGCCCTGATTCTCAGCGGTCGCGTTCAGCCGCGGGAAGCTGCTGCTCCCGGGTTGTGCCGGGACTGCGCATACCGGGTCGAGTGTGGGAAGTAGTTTTTCGGGAGTGTGCCCCTCGCTGCGGATATCCGGATTTGGGTGTGGTTCACGCTCAGGGCAAGCGACAGCGAAGCGCAGTCGCGATGGCGAGCGGTCACCTGAAGCCTGCGGTTAGACCCCGACATACGTGACCGCGCCCGGCTTGGCTGTCGGAATGGAAGCAAGCAACTCGGGGATAAGCGGCTGTAGGTCAGAGCGGCGATTGGTCTTTGCACGCAGAACGATGACCGCTATGGCGAAAGTCGGAATACTCTGTTGGAATGACAGATTGCGATCGACCGTGATGAACACGTCGAACTCTTTCGCAGCCAGGGCAAGCAGCTCGCCATTCTTTACGGTCGACCACCCCATCTGGCGCGCCGTCTTGACCTCGTGACCGACGATTTCGCGCGAAAGACGCCAGTCAACGCACTCGTCAACGAGGACTTTCACAAGGCAGCGGCGACCAGGCGGTCCTTCGCTTGCTCAAGAAATTCGATAACCCGCTCGCGGGTGACCGAAGGGAAACCGGCCAGAAACTCGTCGATCGAGTCCCCCGCTTCCAGATAGTCAAGGAGCGTTTGGACGGGCACTCGGGTACCAGCAAACACAGGCGTGCCGCCCATCACGTCGGGGTTGCAGGAGATCACTTGTTTGATCATCGGGCCAGACTACTCCCAAGTCCGCGATCCGCGCAACTCGTAGTCTTTTCCAAAATGGTATGAGTCTGAACGTGGGCACGTGTTTCCAAGGAGGAATGAGTCTGAATAGGGGTAACGGGATCGATCATCGGAGGCATGGTGATCGACATGAACGAAGCGAAGCTT
>WBZS01002725.1_pt1 | contig 10316 bp, 2 predicted proteins | sample 5204201 | NCBI WGS metagenome assembly WBZS01 (sample SAMN12344357, study PRJNA552823) | activated sludge metagenome | biome: Activated sludge suspended growth; feature: Nitrification reactor; material: Wastewater; isolation source: activated sludge from nitrification reactor of wastewater treatment... | reverse complement strand
GCAGAGTACATCGCCTGGCTGGTCGAGCGCTCGATGCTGAACAGCGCCAAACGGCTGGCGGTGCGCTACGCAGGGCGCGGCCACCTCTGGCAGCGGCCCTACGCCGAGGCGCGCCCGCGCGACGCCTCGGCTCTGGCGTCCGTCTGGTTCACCGCCTACCCGGCGGCCATCATCACCCGCCCCGGCGAATCCGTCCTGTATACCCTGGGCGACGCGCGGCTGTGGGATTGCCTTGCCGGAATCGGTATCCGCGCCATCCACATCGGGCCGACCAAGCAGGCGGGTGGCGTGCAGGACCGCAAGTTCACGCCCACCATCGACGGCAACTTCGACCGCGTCGGCTTCGGCACCGACCCCGCCGTGGGCACGGCGGACGAGTTTCGCGCCCTGGTGCGCATGGTAGACGCCCACGGGGCCGTCGCCATCGACGACGTCATCCCCGCCCACACCGGCAAGGGGCCAGACTTTCGCCTCGCCGAGATGCGCTATCAGGACTACCCCGGTATCTACCACATGGTGGAGATTGACGAGGCCGACTGGCCGCTGCTGCCGCCCGTGCCGCCGGGTCAGGACGCGGTAAACCTGTTGCCCGCAACCGTGGATGCCCTCCAGGTGAAGGGCTACATCGTCGGTCAGTTGCCCCGCGTCATCTTCTACGAGCCGGGCATCAAGGAGACAGATTGGAGCGCCACCAGCGTCGTAGTCGGAGCCGACGGCCTGGCGCGGCGCTGGGTGTACCTGCACTACTTCAAGGCCGGGCAGCCCGCCCTCAACTGGCTCGACCCGACCTTTGCCGCCCCGCAGATGATTCTCGGCGACGCCTTGCACTCCCTGGACGTGCTCGGCGCGCGGATGCTGCGGCTCGACGCCAATGGCTTCCTCGGCATTGAGGCCCGCCCGGCCGCCCGCGCCTGGTCGGAGGGCCACCCGCTATCGGTGGTCGGCAATCAGTTGATCGCAGGGATGGTACGCAAGGCGGGCGGCTTCACCTTCCAGGAGTTGAACCTGACCGTGGACGACATCGCCGCCATGTCGAAGGGCGGCGCGGACCTGTCCTACGACTTCATTACTCGCCCCGCTTACCAGCACGCCCTGGTCACAGGCGACACGGAGTTCCTGCGATTGATGCTGCACATCATGCGCGAGTACGACATCGACCCGGCCTCCCTGATTCACGCCCTGCAAAACCACGACGAGCTGACATTGGAGCTGGTCCACTTCTGGATGGGTCACCCCGACGACGTGTTCACTCTCGAAGGCCGCGAGTGGACAGGGGCCGAGTTGCGCCGCCACATCCGCGCCGTCATGTACGAGCGGCTGACCGGCGAGAACGCGCCTTACAACCTGCGCTTCGTCGAGAACGGCGTCGCCTGCACCACGGCCAGCGTCATCGCCGCCGCGCTAGGCATCCGCGACCTGGACGCGCTGACGGACGAGCAGCGACGGCAAATCCAGCGCACGCATCTACTGCTGGCGATGTACAACGCCTTCCAGCCCGGCGTCTTCGCCCTGTCAGGGTGGGACCTGGTGGGCGCATTGCCGCTACCGGCCGCGTCGGTCGCAGCGCGATTGGCGGACGGCGACACACGCTGGATCAACCGGGGAGCCTACGACCTCATGGGCCTCAACCCCGACGCGACGATGTCACCGGACGGCCTGCCACGGGCGCGCAGCCTCTACGGCTCCCTGGCCGAGCAGATGGCGCAGCCGGGTTCCTTCGCCCGTCAGCTCCAGGGGCTACTCGACGTGCGGCAGCGGTATCAGCTACACTCGGCGCGCCAGGTGGATGTACCCAACGTCATCAGTCGTGGACTGCTGGTGATGGTCCACGAGCTACCAGACGGCCAGGGTACACAAGTAACAGCCCTCAACTTCGGAGCGGAGCCAGTGGAGGAGAGGGTTACGCTCACACACACCCCGCCGGGCGAGGTAGTCGATATGCTCGCCGATACCGTGGTGGGCCGGCTGGCCGACGATCACCGGCTCACCGTCAAACTCGACGGCTACGAGGGCCAGTCGCTACTGATTCGTAGGCAGTAGGGGTTGGCCTGGGTGCGGGACCCAGCATGCAGCCTCCTCCGTGCCCGATTACAGCCGTAGGCGACATGGCTGTATAATACACAGCACAGCGTTCGCCGCGCTCAACCGAATCATCGCCGCGAACTCGACGCGCCTATTTATGATCATCACCTTCGTCATCCTCGCCACCACTATCCTGCTGTTCGTCTTCAGCAAGCTGCGCCCCGACCTGGTAGCGGTACTGTCGCTGCTAGCCCTCTATCTCAGCGGCGTCATCACTACCCAGCAGGCATTGGCAGGCTTTGCCGACTCGACCGTTATCCTCGTCGCCGCCCTGTTCGTTGTTGGCGAAGGCCTCTCGCGGACAGGCATCACAGCCTGGCTGGGTGAACAGCTTCTTCAGCGGGCTGGCGAGAGCGAGACCCGCCTGCTCATCGTCCTCGTGGTCGGCACGGCTCTCATCTCCTCCATGCTGAGCAACACCGGCACGGTTGCCATGCTCTTGCCGGCCGCCGTGGCCGCTGCCTGGCGCATCGGCAGCATCCCCTCGCGCTTCCTGATGCCAATGGCCTTTGGCGCCAGCCTCGGCGGGCTGTTGACCCTGATCGGCTCGCCCACCAACATCGTCGTCTCGGATACCCTGAGCGCGGCCGGGCTACCCCCTTTCGGCTTCTTTGAGTTCGCCAAGATCGGGGTACCCCTGCTCATCGGGGCCGTCGTACTGCTGAGATTTGCCGCTCCTCGCCTGCTCGCGGATCGACCCAGCGGCGACCGCCCTGTCGATCTTCAGGCGACGATGTCCCAGATGGCCCACTCCTATGGGCTAATGTCGAGACTCTTCGTGCTGCCGATCCCGGCCGAGTCCGACCTGGCGGGCAAAACCCTGCGCGACCTGGGATTGGGCGAACGCTACGGGCTAACAGTGCTGCGCATCGAGCGCGTGCGCGCTGAGACAAGCCGCCCCCTCCGGCGACGCCTGGTCCCCAACCAATTCGAGACGGACGAGGACAATGAGCTGACCGTGCCGGATGCCAATACGGTTGTGCGAGCGGATGACAAGTTACTCGTCAAGGGCACACCCGACGCCGTCGCTCGCGCCGCAGCGAACCTGCACGTCCCGGCCACGGCCGTCAAGGGCGATGAGAGCGGCCTGGCCGAGGTCATGCTATCCCATGACGTTGGCCTGGCCGAGATTCTCGTCGCCCCTCGCTCAGACTACACGGGGCATACCCTCGCCGACAGCGACATAGCCGCCAAGTTCAACGTCCAGGTCATCTCCCTGCTGCGCGGCGACCACCTCATGCCGCGCCAGCGCACACAGTTGGAACTGGGCGACACGCTGCTGGTGCGGGGGAAATGGACCGACATCGAACGGCTGCGCGACGAACAAACCAACTTCGTCGTGGTCGGTGATCCTCAGGCAGTGGCCCGCCAGGTGGTGGACTTCGGCCCTCAGGCCTTCATCGCCATAGTGGCCCTCGCGGCGATGGTTATCATGATGGTAACCGGGATTGTCCCTACGGTCATCGCGGCCCTCATCGCGGCCGTCGTCATGGTTCTGGGTCGCGCGGTGACGGCCGAGGGCGCGTATCGGGCCATCAACTGGTCCACGGTCGTGCTTATCGCGGCCATGCTACCCATGAGCACGGCCATGGAGGTCACCGGCGGTGCAGAGTTCCTTGCCAACGCGCTGGTACAAACCCTGGGCAGCGTCGGCCCACTGGCAGTTCTCGCCGGCGTGTTCATCTTGACCTCGCTCCTGAGCCAGGTGATGAGCAACACCGCGACCGTTGTTCTGTTAGCGCCCATTGTCCTACAAACAGCGCAGCAACTTCAATCGTCGCCCTACCCCCTTATGATGGCGACAGCTGTCGCCGCCGCTGCGGCATTCCTGACGCCCATCGCCTCCCCGACCAACATGCTCGTCTTCGCACCGGGCGGCTACAAGTTTGGCGACTTTTCTCGCCTCGGCCTCCCGTTGCTGGCGCTCGTCTTCGTTATCAGCATCGTACTCATACCCATCATTTGGCCGTTCTCGTAGCCCCTGCAGCAAGCGCACCTGGCGGCGCGAGAGCGCGGGCGAAGTAATGAGGTAACCATGTCCGACCAGACATCCATCCGCACAATTGGGGTTGTCACCAGTGGCGGTGACTCACAAGGGATGAACGCGACAGTCCGCGCGGTAGTACGAACGGGCCTGAGCCGTGGCGCAAAAGTCTACGCCATTTATGAAGGCTACCAGGGCATGGTCGAGGGCGGCGACTACATTCGCCCCATGGCATGGGATAGCGTGGGCGGTATCCTGCAGCAGGGCGGAACCGTCATCGGCACGGCGCGTTCCGACGAATTCCGTACGCTGGAAGGCCGCCGCAAAGCTGTAAAGAACCTCGTGGATCACGGCATCGGCGCCCTGGTAGTGATTGGCGGCGACGGTAGCCTGACGGGAGCCAACCTGCTACGCCAGGAATGGGCCAACCACCTGACCGAACTGGTCGCCACGGGCGAGATCAGCCAGGCGCAGGCCGACGCCTACCCGGCGCTCATGATGGCGGGGTTAGTCGGCTCTATCGACAACGATATGTTCGGCACGGACATGACCATCGGCGCCGACACCGCTCTGCACCGCATCGTAGAGGCCGTGGACGCTATCGCCAGCACCGCCGCGAGCCACCAACGCACCTTCGTCGTCGAGGTGATGGGCCGTCACAGCGGCTACCTGGCGCTCATGAGCGCCATCGCCACCGGCGCGAACTGGGTGTTCATTCCCGAAAGCCCGTCGGCCGCCCCGTGGGAGGAAGAGATGTGCGCCGCCGTCCATGGCGGCCGTGACATTGGTCGCCGCCACACCATCATCATTGTCGCCGAGGGCGCGACGGACTGCAACGGCACTCCTATCGAGAGCGAGTACGTGCGCACGGTGTTGGCCGACCGGCTCGGCGAAGATGTACGAGTTACCATCCTGGGTCACGTGCAGCGCGGCGGAGCGCCGAGCGCCTACGACCGCTGGCAGAGCACGGTGCTGGGCTACCACGCCGTCGACGAGGTGCTAACAGCCCAACCCATCGATGAGCCGAAGCTCATCGGCATCCGCCACAACGAGATATTGCGTTCGCCCCTGATGGAGAACGTCGCCAAAACCCACGACCTGGCCACCGCGATGGCGAACCAGGAATACGAGAAGGCGATGGACATGCGGGGGGGTAGTTTCGCCGAATCGTATCGCATCTTCCACACCCTCATGCGCGCCGCGCCCCGCGCGCCGGCAATCGGCCAGCGGCGTCTGAAGATCGTTGTCCTCCACGCCGGCGGCCCAGCGCCTGGCATGAATACAGCGGTGCGTGTGGCGGTGCGCCTCGGCATGGACCAGGGCCACGCCATGCTGGCCGCCCGCAATGGTTTTGAGGGCCTGGCCAAGGGCGATATCCATGACATGGATTGGATGAGCGTTCACGGTTGGGTGATGCGCGGGGGCGCGGAACTAGGCACCAGCCGCCGCGTACCTGAAGGCCGCGACTTCTACAACATCGCACGCCATCTGGAAGAGCACCAGATCGACGGGCTGCTAGTCATTGGTGGCTGGGCAGGTTACAGCTCGGCGTACCAACTGTACGCGCGCCGCAATGAGTATCCCGCCTTCAACATCCCCATCGCCTGCGTGCCCGCCACTATCAACAACAACCTCCCAGGCTCCGACTACAGCATCGGCGTAGACACCGCACTAAATGGCATTGTCATCGACGTGGACAAGATCAAGCAGTCCGCCGTCGCTACACGCCGTGTCTTCGTCGTGGAGGTCATGGGGCGTGACTGTGGCTATCTGGCCCTGGTGAGCGCGATGGCCAGCGGCGCCGAGCGGGCCTATATCCCGGAGGAGGGAATCAATCTCAGCGACCTTCAGCTCGATCTGGAGAACCTGATCGAGGGCTTCAAGCGCGGCAAGCGCCTGGGGTTGATGATTCGCGGCGAGAAGGCCGATGAGGTATACTCGACGGCATTTCTGGCCGCGCTGTTCGAGAAGGAGGGCGGCGAATTGTTCGACGTGCGTCAGGTCATCCTGGGTCACGTCCAGCAAGGTGGCAACCCCAGCCCCTTCGATCGTATCCAGGCCACGCGCCTGGCCTCCCACGCCATCGACTACCTGGCCGGTCAGGGCCAGGCGAACTCCACCGAAGGTGGCATGATCGGCCTGCGCGGCGGCAGAGTCGTCACCACGAATCTGGCTGACCTGCCTCGTCTCACCGACCCGCGAGCACAGCGACCCCGCGATCAGTGGTGGCTACGCCTACGCCCCATTGCGACGATCATGTCACAACCGGAGCCACCACACGTGTAGGACGTTGAAGAGCGAACGGTTGGAAGCGGCCCGGGGGCGAGTTTCTGCCCCGGGGCCGCTTCTTATGTAACCTCCCTGGCTTGCACCCCTCAATACGGCTCGGTCCCTGGATGGCTCCAGGGACCGAGGTTAACCGCAATCGAACGTTGGCGATGTTACTGCTTTGGCGCCGGCATCGGACCCGGCTGCCCCGGGCAGTCCGGCCTGAACCCCTCGAAGTCGAAGCCCAGTGGCGGCATGGGCACCGCCGGGGATGCTGTCGCCACGTCGCCCGCTACCTGAACGCCTCCATTCGGGACAAACCGCTCGACCTTGACAGCCGCCAGACCCACCACATTCCGTAGGAAGCCGCCATAGGTGTCGAAGACATCATGCTCCCAGAACGTTGCGCTGATCACCGCGCTGCCCTTGAAGCCAGGGTGGATCCAGCCCCACTCGGAGAGGTCGATGTACTCCACTTGCTTCTCGTTCAGCTTCTCGCACACGAAGTCCACGAGGCCATTCTGGTCGTACACGAAGATGGCGAAGTCCGTGAAGCCAGGCTTCGGCACGATGTTCTGAATGGCGATCTCGGTCTGGATACCAAGCTGGTTTCCCTTCTGAAGCAGGCTGGGGATGGCGAGGAGACCCACGCCCGACATGATACCGCCGCCCCGCTTGCCCACCTGCCAGATGTAGGCCTGCTCCTGGGGGATCAGATTGTAGGAGGCCGCCTGAAGCACCGACTGCCGCGCCGCACTGCCATACTGCACCAGCTCGGCGACCGCCGCGATGTTCGGCGCACTCACCACGAACTCGCCCGGCGTCTCCCACATCTGGCTCTCCACCCGCACGGAGCCGACGTAGCGCCCCGGCAGGTTGTTCACCATCGGCAGGAAGAACGTCTGCTCGCCGCGCGGGCACACCCAATCCACCAGAGTCGTGATGATGCCGCCCTTGTGGTCTACGAAATAGACCTTCACCTTGGCTGCCTTCACGCCGCTCATATTCTGGACGTGGACGCGGGTGTCCCATCCATTGTACTCGCGGTACATCAGGGGGCCGTAGGCCACATTGGACCCGCCGCTGTAGTACTTGTCATACTCACTCGGGTAGTCCAGCGAGCCAGGCCGACCGGTGTAACTCATCAGCGCGCCCGAACTCACCTGATCGACCACGATGCCCAGCGGCTGGGTCGAGCGCAACCATACGGAGCCAATGAACCCCGGCGGGACACACCCGGCGGCGTTGATTTCGGCCGTGTAGCCAGGGGCAAGGGCCATTACCTCGCACACCATCGCCCGCAGACAGTCGTCCTGCGCCTTGAACCATAGCTCCAGCGACGTACACTCGTCACCGCTGTTCTGAATGTACAGCGTCGAGTTCATGCCCATGAAGCCGCTGTACACCACCGGCGCGTAGAAGGCGTAGCCGCCAAACACAGGGTCGTACTTGCCTTCGGCCATGCCACTCAGGCCGTTGTATGCGCTGCTCATCACCTGATTGGCGTTGCCCGGCGTCGGGGCCTTGCGCACCACCTCGATAGCAACCGGCTCACCCGCCCAGGGTTCCGCCGACGGCCACAGGAACGGGAAGTAGCCCACCGGCGGGATAGGGTTCGCGCTGATGAGGCCAAGCGTCGACAAGCTGAAGGGCCAGGGGCGAGTCGTCAGACCAACGAAATCGTAGCAGTCCTTGTCCTTCGGGTCGAAGCTGAAAGCGATCGCGCTCTTGGCCGACTTCGACAGCGCATTGCTCGACCAGATCCAGCTCGAACCGGGCTTGAGCAAGCCCGTGCACTCCAGCTTGAACGGCGCTTGTACCTGCGGCTCGCAGTACGGCTGCGCCTCACCAAACAGCAGCAAGGCGATCTTGGTCCAGGTCGAACCGACGTTCTGCGCCTCGATCACATACTCCACACCGCCCGTCTGGTTGCCGACATCGCCCAGTACCGGTAGTTGGTAATAGCCACCACCGAGCACGGGTGCGCCGATGGTCGACGCGTTGTTCTCGGGGTGCAGGTCGGGGCCGTGCTTGCCATCGTCGCCAATGGTCGCCGTGTTGCTAAGCCTGGTCCCCGATGGCAACGTCGGGTCGATGCGCACCGCGAACGTCACGCTGCCGCTGCCGCCCGCCTCCACCGTGCCGACATTGAGCGTGCAGACCGTGCCCGATAGGGAGCCATCCGGACAGCTCCAGCCCGGCGTGCTCTGCGCCGCGACGAACTTGGTGAACAGCGGCACCTTCTCCGTGATGACCACACCCGTCGCCTTGCTGGTGCCATCATTACGATAGGCCAGCGTGTACACCTGGACACCGCCGGGGATGGCGGGCGCGACGGACTTGACAATGACCAGGTCGACAGGCTGGTAGACACCCGCATCAATGGTCGGGTTGTACTCGCCCGGGTTGAGGTGCACGGGCGGTGTGACGCCGGTGATGGGGTTCGGGTTGCTGTCCGCCCCCGCCGTCGTCTGGTTGGGTGGACTGATGATATAGGTCGCCGGCGGGTAGAACTTGACCGTGTAGTCGCCGGTCGCCAGGTACTCGAACCGGTACTTCCCGTTGGCGTCCGTAGTTGTCGTCCCGACCAGGTTACCGGCGCTGTCGTACAGCTCGACTTTGATACCCGGAATACCCGGCTCCCCCGATTCCTGAACGCCGTTGCCGTTGATGTCGTTCCAGACATAGTCGCCCAGGCTCGCCGGCAGATAGACGCCGAAGTCGGCCGTCAACTGCGAGTTGGCGTCGGTCGCCTGGTCTACCACGCCCGTTGGCATCATGGTATCGGATTCGCCTATCGGCGCGGTTCCCAGCACCAGGCTGATCTTGCCGGTGCGGATGACCGTTGGCGACACCTGGCTGCCATGATCCTTGTTATCGGCGGACGCACTGTTGCCGACGGCGATACCCGGCTCGTACGGCCCTGTCAGCGAGCCATTCGTGCCAGAGCTAGAAATATAGCCGGCCGGGAGGCCACTAATCTCCACCACATAGTCACCGGGCAGCAGATCGGTGAATAGATAGTGGCCGCCGTTGGAGGTGGTCTGCGTCGCCAGGGGTGCGCCAACGGGGTTGCCGTTGGCATCGGCCTTGTACAGCGTTACCGTTACGCCATCCAGGCCAACCTCACTGCCATCCTTGACGCCGTTATTGTTGCTGTCCACCCACACCAGATTGCCCAGCGAGAGGGTGGGGAACACGCCGAAGTCGACGGTTAACTGGGTGTTGGCATCGGTGGCGTTATTGGTCACACCGCTGGGCGCGCTCGTGTCCGCCTCGCCCGTAGGCTCGCTACCTTGAGTCAGTGTCACCGCACCACTGCGGATCACCGTGGTCGACGCCTCGGTCCCGTGATCCTTGTTGTCGTCACTGGCGCTGTTGGTCTCGGCGATGCCTGGCTCGTAGGGGCCAGTAGCGCTGGCATTCGTACCCGTGCTGGTTACGTAGCCGGCCGGCAGGCCGCTAACCTCAACAACATAGGTTCCAGGAACCAGATTCGTGAACAGATAGTGGCCGCCATTGGACGTGACTTGAACGGCGATGGCCCCGCCGATGGGGTTCCCGTTGGCGTCGGCCTTATAGAGCTTGACGGTCACGCCATCCAGCCCTGCCTCGCCGCCGTCCTTGACGCCGTTGTTGTTGCTGTCGGTCCAGGCGAGGTTCCCCAACGACATGGGCATGAACGCGCCAAAGTCCACCGTAGGGTTGGCCGTCACACCTGTGTCGTTGTTGATAGTAGCCCCGCTCGTCGCCGAGCCGGGTGTCACGGTAACAGGCTGGCTGACGAACTTGACACCGCTCTGCGAGCCGTTGTCGTCGCTATCCACGCCGTTGGCCGGGCTGGGGGCCGGTTCGTAGGGTCCGGTCGCGCTGGCGACGGTCCCCGTGCTCGACTTCCAATCTGACGTCGGCGGCGTCACCTCGACGGTGTACGTCCCCGGCGGGAAGCCCTTGAACACATAGTTGCCAGAGCTGTCGGTGA
>WBZS01002723.1_pt1 | contig 10317 bp, 3 predicted proteins | sample 5204201 | NCBI WGS metagenome assembly WBZS01 (sample SAMN12344357, study PRJNA552823) | activated sludge metagenome | biome: Activated sludge suspended growth; feature: Nitrification reactor; material: Wastewater; isolation source: activated sludge from nitrification reactor of wastewater treatment... | reverse complement strand
GACGTCGGGCGGTGCAGCGCTCCCTACGAGTTCGATCGCCTTGATGCCATCGGTGGCCACGGTGACACGATATTCGGTAGACAATGCGTTGACGACCTCATGCACATTCTCCGGAATGTCATCCACAACGAGAATATTGGGACTGGATTGCCCCTCTTGGCCATTGCCGGCAACCGGCAGGCTGGCTTTGTCGCGATGGTGCCGCAATTCGAGTTGCGCGAGCACGCGCCTCTTTAACAGATCGGGGTTGACCGGTTTGGTGATGTAGTCGGCGGCTCCCATCTCCAAACCTCTGGTTTCGTCGGCTGGTTCGGCCAGGCTCGTAATAAAAAGTACCGGAATTTCCGCGGTCGCCGGATTGGCCTTGAGCCGCGCCAATACCTCGTAGCCATCCATTCCCGGCATCATGATGTCGAGCAGAATCAGGTCTGGCTGGGGTCGGCGTTCTGCCAGTTCCAGCGCCTTCGCGCCGCTGGTCGCAGCAAGAACGGCGTACTCCGCGCGCAGGATGTTCATCATCGTGTGAATATTTTCGGTCACATCATCGACAATGAGCACCCTGGGTTTGTAGAGGTCGATATCTGTCATTGCGCGGTTCCCCGATAAATCATCGTTATGCTCTGGCTCTCACGCGCGAGCATAAGCGGCTAATCCGAGCCAGTGCAACATCGATGGCGAAGGCATCGGCGTCGATGGCGATTTCGGTCATAGCGGCTTCGGTATCGGTGCCGGCGACGCCGGCGCGCAGTTCAGCGAGCAATTCCTCGGCGGCGCCCAGATCATTCTGCAGCAGCCAATCGAGTCTGACCAGCTTGGCCAGCAGCGCATCGCGGTCGAGCAAGGCTGTTCTTCGCCGCGTCACCGGAGCGGCCAGGCCATCGATTTCCGCCATGGCCTGCTGCAGCAGTTCGCGCAGGCGCTCGAAATGCCCGGGATCGGGCGCGGTGTTCCGCTTGAGCAATTCGTCGATTTGCGTGACGCAGGCAAACAGCGCATTCGCCCCCAGGGTGCCACACACGCCCTTGAGCGCATGGCAATACGCTTCACCCGCCGACAAGCCCTGGTAGCTGAGCAGTTCCTGCAGTTCATCGGCGGCGCCGGGGTAGTGTTTGCGGAAACGCGCCAGTTGTTTGCGGTAGGCCTCTGGCTTGCCGCCGATGCGGGGGATGCCTTGTGCGGCGTCGAAGTGCTTGAGCGCCAGCAGGTCGGCATCGGCCCTGAGGCTTCCGGCCGCGGCCTGCGCGGCCATCAGGCCGGCTTGCCGCTGGGCTGCAGCCTGAGCCGCCCGTTGCCGCTCCTCGGGCACCTTGATCCAGCGATTGAGCACCACGGCCAGGCGGTCCGGGTCGATCGGCTTGGCCAGGTAGTCGCTCATGCCGGCGGCCAGCGCCTTCTCCCGGTCGCGGACCATGGCCTGCGCGGTGATGGCGATGATCGGCACGCGGGCGAAGCGGTCGCCGTCGGCCGTCGACAGGCTCCTGATCCGCCGGGTGGCTTCGAGACCGTCCATCGTCGGCATCTGCACGTCCATCAGCACGCCGTCGTAGGCGTGCTGCCGCACCTTGGCCACGGCTTCTTCGCCGTTCTCCGCTTCGTCGACCTCGACGTGCATGCTGTGCAGCAGCCCGACGGCGAATTCACGGTTGATTTCGTTGTCTTCGACCAGCAGCAGGTGGGCGCCGGCGTACTCGGCCGTGGTTACCGGGAGGGCGGGTCGGCCGTTCCCGTTGGCACGTAATATGCGCCCGCGCCCGAGTACGTTGAGCAGGGTGTCGAGCAGCGCCGAGGGCAACACCGGCTTTACCAGGAACCCCGCCACGCCGGCCTGCTCGGCCAGTTTCAGCACGTCGTCGCGACCATAGGCGGTGACCATCACGACCTTGGGTTTGTGGGCGATGGCGTCGTCGGCCTGAATATGCCGGGTAGCTTCGTCACCGTTCATGCCCGGCATGCGCCAGTCCATCAGCACGACATCGAAGGGCGGCTCGCCAGTTTGCTTCAACTGCTCGATCGCCGCCGGGCCACTGGCCGCGACGCTGACTTCGATGCGGAACTGGCGCAGCGTCCCGGCCAGGATGTCACGTGATACTTCGTTGTCATCGACGATCAGCACGCGGATGTCTTCCAGCAGCGGGCCAACCTGTTCCATCAGATCGCGTCGTTGCGTTTCGTCGTGCGGCGCGATCTTGAGTTGCACGGTGCAGTGCACAGTGGTGCCCTGGCCCGGTGCTGAGGCTTCGATCCAGATGCGCCCGCCCATCAGTTCGACCAGGTGCTTGCTGATGACCAGCCCCAGCCCGGTGCCGCCAAAGCGGCGCGTGCTGCTTTCGTCGGCCTGGGTGAATTTCTGGAACAGCCGGCCCAGCAGTTCGGGGGCCATGCCGATGCCGGTGTCGCGTACGCTGATCTGCAGGGTCAGCTCCGTTGCGCTGGCGTTCAGGCGCTGAAACGAGAGTTCGACTTCGCCCGTTTCGGTGAATTTGAGGGCGTTGCCGCACAGATTGAGCAGCACTTGCCCCAGCCGCAAGGGGTCGCCGATCAGCCGCGGCGGCAGGCTGACGTCGTGCCGGATCAGGAATTCCAGATGCTTCTTCTCGGCCTGCACGCCGATGGCGTCGGCCAATCGCTCCAGCACCGCGTCAAGGCCGAATTCGATTTCTTCGATTTCCAGTTTGCCGGCTTCGATCTTGGAGAAGTCGAGGATGTCGTTGATGATGCCCAGCAGCGAGCTGGCCGCGCCTTGTACCTTGCTCAGGTAATTGCGCAGCGTCGGCGACATGTCGGTATTGAAGGCCAGGTACAGCATCCCCAGGATCGCGTTCATCGGGGTGCGAATCTCGTGGCTCATGTTGGCCAGAAAGTCGGATTTGGCCTGATTGGCCGCCTGCGCTTCGTCCCGCGCCAGCGCCAGCTCCACCGTCCGCTGCGCTACTTCTTCTTCCAGGTGATCCTTGTAGTGCAACAGCTCTTCTTCGGCACGCTTGCGCTCGGTAATGTCCTCAGCCGAGGACAGTGTTCCGAGTACCGCGCCTTCTTTGTTCCGCAGCAAGGTGTTGTTCCAGGCCATGATCAGTTCCCGGCCGGTGGCATCGACAATGCGCTGCTCGTAATGCTCCGGAAGCGGGGTCGCTCCCGAAACCACGCGACTGAATGCTTGTCGTATTGCACTCTGCCTCGCTGCGGGAATGAAGCTATCGATCCAGTCCGTCCCGATCAGAGCGTCTTCAGGTTTCCCGAGAATCTGGGTTCCCTTTCTGTTGATCATGGATATCCGGCCATCCCGGTCGAGTGCCATTAACATGACGCCGGCTATATCGAGGTAGCGGCGCGCGGTATCGCGCTCGCCAGCCAGATCGGCAGTTCGTTCCACAACTTGCTGTTCGAGGTGCTGGCCATGGAGTTCGATGGCCCTTCGCTGCCAACGCTCATCAAGGATGACCGCCAGCATGAAGGCAAAATTTCGGATGTAGTCGAGGTAGGGTGCGAAGGCTTCTGCGTCCTTCACGCTGAAGTCCAGCGTTCCATAGTCCTTGCCGCCGGCCGCCAGGCGGAATCGATGGGGCGCCTTGTCCAGGGGCGTCGCGTCGAATACCACTCGGCCGACGCCGGGAACGTCTCCGAGGCCTTTGATTATGAAGGGAACAACAGAATTATCCGGCAGAGATGCGACCACGCTCTGCATCAGCAGAAGCTGTCCAAGAACACGTACGTCAACGGCCGCGGCCACACTCATGGGCTTCTTGGACTATGAACAGTGATGGGCTAAAAACTCCTCGGGAGGAACATAGTAGGGGTTATGCACCACGGTGCCGCGAATCACCATCATCGGATGAACCTTCAAAACCTCCATGATTGTCGCGCCATCAAATGTGTTGGCGTCATACTGGCAGACGGCGGTGATCGGAACCTCCTTCAGCAGCATGCTGACGCGCGATTCATATTCCATCAGGCGTGAGCCTCCTTCGATGTGCTGAACGTCCGCCGTCATCTCACCGATCACACGCGCCGCGGGGAATCCGTCAGCAACCGAGTTCTTGTGAAACTGCCGCAGCAGGGCCAGCATGCGATCCGGGTCGAAGCGCCCGTCCTGGAAGTACACCTCGCTGGTCCCGGCCCGCGACAGCGCGCCCGATTCCATGAGTTCTTCGCACGACAAGCCGCGCTCGGCCAAGAAATTGGTCAGTTGGGTTTCGTCCAGTTTTTCGGTGAAGCAGGCGGCACGCTCACCGGCCTCAAGTCCGCTGCGCAGAAATCTCATCAGGGCATCAAGGCGTTCCTCATCAGCGCTGAAAATCTGGCATATATGCGCCCCCGGGGGAACGGTTTGATCGGCAAACCCTAGAGCAACCGTATGACGTTCGTGCGGCATGGCATATTCTCCTTCGGAATATTTCATATACATCCAAACTGGCGAAAGGGCTGGCTCAGGCGTAGCTGTCTGACACAAAGACAATGCCAATATACGCCTTTCCCCTCGGGTATTGGGAAGGCGGATTCAAGTCTGAAGCGCCAAGGGAGTGTCGCCAGCGCTACTCCTTATGCATGCCGCCCGGACGACAGGCGCTAGGTCAGACTCCTCAACTCGCGCATGGCAACCGAGAGCATGGCCAGATCCAGTGCCGGACCTGTCTTCAAGTCGGCCACCATTTCCTTCAGTCGAGTCAGCGGGGCAAAGTTTGCAGCTTCCCACGCGGCTAGCATGGCCGCCGCATCGGTCCCGCCGGGCGATAGGCGCATTACACTTGCGGTGAGCAGCCTGGTCTGCCGCGAAAGATCGTCGCGCAGGGCATTTCGCGCCAGAGCTTGCCAGTGCGTATTGGTGGAAAGGGCATTGATCTGATCGCCGAACCAGCGCATCTCCAGTTTCCCGACCAGGGCAAAGTAAATCTCAGCGACCCGATCGACCCCGAGCGGGCCGCCCGTTGCAATATCGACGATATCCAGCGCTGCGTAGGAAGCATCAAGCTGCGCCACCTGTTCAGCGATGCGGTCTGGGACGCCGGCAGATTGCAGCTCTGCCCGCCGCTCGTTAACTGCGTTCAGATCGCCGGTATTCAACAGCGAACAGAGCATGCCATTGAGCTCGGCAACACCGGGCCGGAAGCGCTTGATGACGTCGTCGATCGGGATCTTTTCTTGATGCGTTCGCAAGAACCACAGTACGGCGCGCAGAACGAGGCGCCCGGCATCGATCAGCATCCTGTTCTGCACCGGGGCTGCGACCTGGCCATCCAGCGCTTCGATGCCCGCCCAAAGTATCGGGAAGTCGTAGATGTCGCGCGCCAGGATATAGGCGCGCGCTACATCATGCGGTTCAGCTCCCGTTTCTTCGCACATCCGATAGGTGAAAACAATGCCCACATGATTGATCATCGAGTTGGCCAATACCGTCGCTACAATTTCCCGCTTCAACGGATGGCGATGCATCACGCCGGCATAACGCGCCCGTAATGCTTCTGGAAAATATCCTGTGAGCAGCGGCTCGACGTACGGGTCGTCGACCAGATCGGACGCCAGCAATTGGTCGAACAGCACCATTTTGCTATAGGCCAGCAGTACAGCACGTTCCGGCGAGGTCAGCCCAAGCCGCGCCGCGCGACGTTCGGCAATCTGCTCGTCCGTGGGCAAGTATTCGACGGCGCGATCGAGACGCCCGGTCTTTTCGAGGTGGCGAATGAACCGCTGATGTCCATCGAGCATCTGTACGGCCCTGGCGCCTGTCACCGATTGCGATTGGGTCTGGTAGTAATTGTCGGCCAGCGCCAGTTCGCCGACTTCGTCGGTCATTTCTGCCAACAGCTTGTCGCGCTGTTTTCTGGTCAATTCCCCGTCAGCCTCGACAAGACCCAGCAGAATCTTGATATTGACTTCATGGTCGGAACAGTCAACGCCCGCTGAATTGTCGATCGCGTCGGTGTTGATCCGGCCGCCATTCATGGCGAATTCGATTCGCCCGAGTTGTGTGCAGCCCAGGTTGCCTCCCTCGGCCACGACCTTGCAGCGTAGATCGGCCCCGTTGACCCGAACGGCGTCGTTGGCGCGATCGCCGACCTCCAAGTTGCTTTGTTCCCTGGCCTTGATGTAGGTGCCGATACCCCCGTTGTAAAAAAGATCGACCGGTGCCTTGAGGATGGCCCGCATCAGCTCCGCCGGGGTCAGCGTGGTTGCGGTCACGCCTAGACTATTTCGCATTTCCGCGGTCAGCGGTATCGTCTTGGCGCTACGCGGGAATATGCCGCCGCCACCCGACAACAACGTTTTGTCATAATCTTCCCAGGAAGAACGGGGCAGCGCGAACAGACGCTGGCGTTCGTTGAAACTGGCCTCGGTATCAGGATTCGGGTCCAGGAAGATATGTCGATGATCGAATGCCGCCAGCAGTTTGATATGCCGCGACAAGAGCATGCCGTTGCCGAATACGTCGCCGGACATGTCCCCGATGCCCACCACGGTAAATGACGTCGTCTGTGTGTCGATGCCCATCTCAAGGAAATGGCGCTTGACGGATTCCCACGCGCCACGCGCCGTGATACCCATCTTCTTGTGGTCGTATCCGACCGAGCCGCCGGATGCAAAAGCGTCGCCAAGCCAGAAGCCATATTCATTGCTGACGGCGTTGGCGAAATCCGAAAACGTTGCCGTGCCCTTGTCGGCTGCTACAACGAGGTAGGGGTCGTCGCCGTCATGTCGGGCAACATTCTTCGGCGGCACGATTTCGTTGGCCACCAGGTTGTCGGTGATGTCGAGCAGGCCTCGGAGAAAAGACTTGTAGCATTCGATTCCCTCGTTCAGATACGCTTCGCGATCGGTCTGAGGCGGTGGATTCTTCAGTACGAACCCTCCCTTGGATCCGACAGGAACGATGACGACGTTCTTGACCATCTGCGCCTTGACCAGTCCGAGCACTTCGGTGCGGAAATCTTCCATGCGGTCGGACCAGCGCAGGCCCCCGCGGGCGACTTTCCCGCCGCGCAAATGAATCCCTTCGACACGTGGCGAGTAGAACCAGATCTCATAGAGCGGTTTCGGCTCGGGCAGTTCGGGAACTTTGGCCGACTCAAGCTTGAAGGAAACATAGGGCTTGCGGCATCCTGCCGCATCGCGCTGATAAAAATTGGTGCGTATCGTTGCCTGGATGACGGCGAGAAAGCGCCGCAAAATGCGGTCATCGTCGGCACTGGCGATTTCATCCAAGGCCTGTTTGATTTCCTCGACCAGGCCCGACTGGGCTGCCTCACGACCCCCTCCCGCGGCGGGGTCGAAGCGCGCGTGGAACAAGGCGATGAGTAGACGGGCGAGCCGGATGTTGTCGACCAGAGTCTGTTCGATGTACGCCTGGCTGAAAGTGAACCCGGCCTGGCGCAGATATTTGGCATAGGCGCGCAGCACAATGACTTCATCACTCGACAGACCCGCGGCGAGCACCAGACGATTGAACCCATCGCTTTCGATCTCGCGCCGCCAAACCTTGGCAAAGCTATCCTCGAATAGCGGCCGCACCGTCGTGATGTCAGGCAAATCAATCACGGTGTGCATTCCGAAGTCATGGATGTGCACCGTGCCGGCATCGCCGCGATCAAGCGTGTACGACTGTTCATCCAGCACCGACACGCCCATGTTTTCAAGCATCGGCAGGCTGCCGGAAAGTGGAACGGGTTCGCCCAGTCGATATACTCTCAAGCGCAGTGTTCGGCTGTCCGCCTCGACCGGTCGATAGAGACGCATGGTAATGGCTTGCGTCTCGGACAGATGCTCTATCGTTTGAATGTCCCGAACCGCGATGCGGACGCTGACGGTATCACGGTAGGCCACCGGGAATGCGGCGCCATAGGAATTCAACAACTGGTTGGCGGCTTCCTCGCCGCGACTTTCGATCAAGGCCAGTTTCAGATCGTCTGCCCAGTCACGCAAGGCGAGATTGATCTGGGACTCGATGTCGCGCGCGTCGACGACCGTCTCGTCGCGTGGCGAACTGCGCACCAGGAAGTGAATGCGCGCCAGCGTTGCTTCCGACAGTTCAACGGTGTATTCGACACTGGTGCCCTGCAGTGCGCGCTTCAGGACGCCCTGAATTCGAACCCGGGATTCGGTATTGAATTTTTCGCGAGGCAGGTAGATCAGGCAGGAGTAATAGCGGCCGTACGCCTCTCGACGCATAAAGACGCGAATCTTGCGGCGGTCTCCCAGACGGAGTATGCCCAGTGCCGTTTCCAGCAAGGCCGTTTCATCGATCTGAAATAATTCGTCGCGTGGATACGTTTCGAGAATGGTCAGCAGGCTTTTGCCCATGTGACTGTTGGGCGCGAAGCCGGCCTTTTCCAGCACCGCCGTCGCCTTGTTTCGCAGCAGCGGAATTTCCCTGATCCGTGCGTAGTACGCAGAGGATGTGTAGAGGCCGATAAACCGGCGTTCTCCGACGACGTTGCCTGCGGAGTCGAAGCGCTTGATGCCGATGTAATTCAGGTAGCCAGGGCGGTGTACCGTCGCCCGCACGTTGGCTTTTGTCAGGACAAGTAAATGCTGTGCGCGCGCAAGTTTGCGAATACTGGGAGGGGACTCGGCGAAGCCTCTCGATAAAGCCCCTTGCCGGGGTTCGCGCAGAATGCCCAGTCCGCTCTCGGGGACAATCATGAGTTGATCTTCGCCGTTTTCCGCTACCAGTTCGTATTCGCGAAAGCCAAGAAAGGTAAAGTGATGGTCATAGGCCCAACGCAGGAAGACGCGGCCCTCGTCGACTTCCGTTTCACTCAAGCCGGCAGGGGGCGTTTCCAGTTCCCGAATGACGTCGCTCAGGCGATTTAGCATCGGCCGCCAATCGGCAACTGCAACGCGTACGTCGGCCAGGACGGAAAGCAGCCTGTCCTCCAGCACCTTCAGTCTCGCCGGGTCGGTCTCCCTGTCGACCTCGATATGCATGAACGATTCCGGGGTTCCGTCGGCCCCAGCCGCGCCAATCGCCAGCAGCTTGCCGTGCGCATCGCGATGGGTGCGAAATACCGGATGGATGAGAAGGTGCAGCGTGAATCCCTGGCGGTTGACTTCCATGGTCACCGAATCGACCAGGAAGGGCATGTCGTCATTGATGACTTCAACGATCGAATGCGGTGAAGTCCAGCCGTGTTCTTCGAGCTGAGGGTTGTAGACCCGGAGTTTAGGCCGTCCACCGACGAAACTCCGGCTGTAGGTCAAGTGGGCCATGGCCGCACCGTAGAGGTCCTCGATACTTCGCTCGAACAGATCCTCAGCGTCCATCTGTTCGTAGTAATCACGGATGAAAGCCTGGGCCTCGCTCTTTTGCTGTGGCGGTAACCGGCTCCCGGCCAGCTTCAAAACCTTGGCCAGCGAGTCCTGTTTCTTATCTTCGAGATGCTCAAGCATATTTCCTCCTCACTGCATTTTGCATAACTAGCCCAAACGTGAAGGATCAAGCCCTTTGCTACATTGAAGTGATCGGATGCCGGTTATGAGTGGGTTTCACTTGCGGCGATTATTCCACGTAGTCTCAATTGGTCTTGTACACAATATCCATCATCGTGATCTAATACGAGCCCGTAATGCTGAAACAGTTCCGAACGGCTTGTTTGCAGTTTAGCGCTGTCTGGTGGCAGAATGTGCCACAGTCATAGGGGGGGCGATGAACGAATTCTCCGGTTTGACATTTTCGGTAACCGATGACCGTCTTGTGGTTTCTATCTGCCCACCGAACGTTCGTCCGGATCTCGATCTTGATTCCTTGCGGGTATTGTTGACTGAGGCGGGTTTGGGTAATTGGCGGCTGGCTAAGGAAGCTGCACAAAATCTGCTTGAGTGTTATGGCGCCTCGACCAGCGAGATGGAGCTGACGATTGCCGAGCGTTGCGATGCCAGTTTCACACTCGAGATAGCGCCGGATGCCATGCAGGTGTGGGCAAATGTCGTTCCAGCATGTGGCGGTGAGGACCTTGACCCCGATGAAATCAAGCAGGCTCTCATCGATGCCGGGGTAACGTTCGGCATTGATTCCTCAGCCGTGAGCGCGGCCTGTGCACTGGACTTTGCCGAACGGATGCTGGTGGCGGCCGGGCAGCCGGCTGAAGACGGAATAAATGCCCATTTCGAGATGCTGGTGGCCGATACGCGCGATCGTAGGCCGCAGGTGAGTGAGGGCGGTTTGATCGACTTCCGAGAACTGGGAGCGATTCCAATGGTGGCCGCCGAACAACCATTGATGCGACGCATTCCTCCGACGACCGGGACCGCTGGGCGCAATGTTCGTGGCGAAATCATCGAACCCGTTCCGGGTCAGGATGCGCTGTTTGACGAAGGACTGATTGGCGC
>WBZS01002722.1_pt1 | contig 10319 bp, 6 predicted proteins | sample 5204201 | NCBI WGS metagenome assembly WBZS01 (sample SAMN12344357, study PRJNA552823) | activated sludge metagenome | biome: Activated sludge suspended growth; feature: Nitrification reactor; material: Wastewater; isolation source: activated sludge from nitrification reactor of wastewater treatment... | reverse complement strand
CAGCCCGCCGGCCGCCTACGCGATTCCGGCCGGCAACTCGGTGATCGACCTGCTGGTGCTGACCTCGCCGAAAATGGCGACGCGCTACCCGGGAGCCCTGCTGCAAACCCGCATCAACAACCTGATCGAAATCGCCAACCAGGCCTACATCAACAGCCGGATCGCGATCACCCTGCGGGTGGTGCGCCAGCAGCAGGTGGCCTACGGCGACGCGCAGAATCTCGATCAGGTGCTCGACGATCTGACCAACGGCAGCGGCGCACTGGCCGCCGTGCCCGCGCTGCGCACGCAGTACGGCGCCGATCTGGTGACGCTGCTGCGGCCCTACGACGGCAACGTCGATTCCGGCTGCGGCTTGGCATGGGTACTCGACTTTGTTGGCAACCCGGTGACTTTCAACCTCACTTACGCGATGTCGATCGTATCCGACGGCGACGACCTGCAGCCTAGCTCGCCCTACTACTGCCCCGACATCGCGCTGGTGCATGAGCTTGGCCACAACCTGGGCAGCGCCCACGACCGCGCGCATTCCTCATCGGAGGGGACTTATTCCTACTCCTACGGTCACGGCATCGACGGCATCTTCGGCACGATCATGAGCTACATCTATCCGGGGGTCGAACTGTTCTCGAATCCGCGCATCAGCACCTGTGCCGGCCGCCCCTGCGGTGTGGCCATCGGCAGCCCTGGCGAAGCCGACAACGCGACCTCGATGAACAACACGCGCGCTGCAGCCGCGAGTTTTACGGCGTCGGTCTTGCCGATCAGTTCGGGTCTCAACGACCTGCTCGCCGACTTCGGTGGGCTATCGTTGCGCCGCAACGACAGCACCTGGGAGGCGGTAAAGGGCTTGGCGGTGCAGCAGATGGCCGCGGGGGATCTGGACAACGACGGGCGCTCCGACGTTGTAATCGATTTCGGCAGCCCTTACGGCATCTGGCTTTGGCGCAACGGTTCGGACAGCTGGAGAAGCGTTCACGTCTCCACGTCGACCCAGATTGTCTCGACCGACCTGGACAACAATGGCGTGAGCGATTTCGTCATTAACTTCGGCAGCCCACATGGGCTGTGGGTGCGGCGCAATGACGAGGGCCCACCGACGTGGACCCCGACGTGGAGCCTGCTACACGGTCTAGCACCACGCCAGGTTGTCTCGGCGAACCTCGACACCGACCCGCGGCGCGATCTGATCGTCGACTTCGGGGCGCCCTATGGCATCTACCTGTATATGAACGATACCAACTGGGTGCCGCTCTACGGCGGCAGCGCCAGGGACATCGTGGCCGGCGACCTCGACGGCAACGGCATCGACGACATCGTGCTGGACCTGGGGCCGCAGAACGGACTCTGGGTCCGCATGAACCAAAGCTACTGGGTGGCGCGGCACGGCCTGTCGTCGCAACGTATGATCGTTGGCAATATCGATACCGATCCGCGCAAGGATCTGGTGGTCGACTTCGGCAGCGGCCAAGGCATCTGGGCGTGGAACAACAATGCCGGTTGGGCGCTGGTTCACGGCGCCGCCTCGGAAGCGCTGGCGATGGCCGACCTGGACCGCAACGGCATCGACGATCTGATCGTCGATTTCGGACCGGTCTCGGGGCTTTGGGCCTGGAAGAACGGTGCGGTCTGGCAGAAGTTGCACGCCAGTTCGCCGGGCAAGTTCATCGCCGTCGACATCGACAGACAGTAATTTTCGGGATTCCGGCCGGCAGCACGGTTGAAGGTCGCGCATAATCGGCCCTTAAGCGATACCGGAGGCGCGATGCCGGTTGCCGACCCCCCGCCCGGGCGCAGCTACCGCTACTATGATCTCGTACTAGCTGCGTTCGTCACGCTGCTGCTGTGCTCGAACCTGATCGGGCCGGCCAAGATTGCGCAGCTCGAACTGCCGCTGCTCGGCCTGGTGAGCTTCGGCGCGGGGGTGCTGTTCTTTCCGATCAGCTACGTCTTCGGCGACGTGCTGACCGAAGTCTATGGCTACGCCCGCTCGCGCCGGGTGATCTGGACCGGCTTTGCTGCGCTGGCCTTCGCCGCGCTGATGGCCGCCATCGTCGTCGCGCTGCCGCCGGCGCCGTTCTGGAAAAACCAGCAGGTCTACGAAGTCGCCTTCGGCAATAGCTGGCGCATCGTTGCCGCATCGATGGTCGCGTACTTCTGCGGTGAATTCGTCAACTCCTTCATCCTCGCCAAGATGAAGATCCGCAGCGCCGGCCGCCACCTTTGGAAGCGCACCATCGGCTCGACGATCTTCGGCGAAGGCATCGATTCGCTGCTCTTCTACCCGCTCGCCTTCTATGGCACCGGCATCATTCCGGACGACGCACTGCCGCAGGTGATGCTCTCGCAGTGGATCGCCAAGGTCGGCGTCGAGGTGTTGTTCACGCCGGTCACTTATCGCATCGTTGCCGCCCTCAAGCGCGCCGAGCAAGAGGACTTCTACGACCGCGGCACCGATTTCAATCCGTTCACGCTGCGAACCTGAGCGCAGGCTCGGCGTCGACTACCCGGCCTGCAGACCGCATGGGCTGGACCTCCCAGGCATGCCTGCCCGCTCAGGCCCGTGGTTGTTGGCTCTCCGGCATGCATGGCTGCAGAACGCTATTCCATGCGGCCCGCAGGGCAGCCTCGATGCAGCTTCAAACGCCGCCGAGCCAGACGATCGCGCCGTAGCGGGCGAACTTTCCCGCCGCCATCCAGAGCGTGCAGGCAGGCCAGTTCAGCCGCAGCCAGCCGGCGGCGGCGCACAGCGCATCGCCGACCAGCGGCGCCCAGGCGAGCGACAGCGAGGCGCTGCCGTAGCGGCGCACCCAGTCCAGCCGTGGCGGCAGGTCGCGCGCCGGGATCAGCCGCGCCATCCAGTAGGTGCTCAGGCCGCCGAGCGTGTTGCCGACGGTCGCGGCAAGCAGTGCCGGCACGGCAAGGTGCGGATGCAGCTTGAGCAGCGCGTACAGCACCGCCTCCGATCCGCCGGGCAGCAGCGTGGCCGAGAGAAAGCTGGCGACGAACAGCCCGGCGATGCCGGCTGCGGGCGATGGGTCGAGCAGGCTGGAGAAGTCCATGGGTGGCGGGTCGGCACGGGCAAGGCCGCTATAATCCCGGCTCGCGGGCTGTCCGGCCTGCCCAGTATAACCGGGTCGCCCGGCTGCCATGCCACACGATTACCTCGAGAAGATCCTCAACGCGCAGGTCTATGACGTCGCGATCGAGTCGCCGCTCGATCACGCACGCAACCTGTCGGCGCGGAGCGGCAACCGCATCCTGTTCAAGCGCGAAGACATGCAGCCGGTGTTCAGCTTCAAGCTGCGCGGCGCCTACAACAAGATGGCGCATCTGACGCCCGCGCAGCTCAAGCATGGCGTCATCTGCGCCTCGGCCGGCAACCATGCGCAGGGCGTCGCGCTGTCGGCGCAGAAGATCGGCTGCCGCGCGGTGATCGTCATGCCGACCACCACGCCGCAGATCAAGATCGACGCGGTCAGGGCGCGCGGGGGCGAAGTGGTGCTGGCGGGCGATTCCTACGACGAGGCCTACGCCCACGCGCTCGAACTCGAGCAGGCCGAAAGGCTGGTTTTCGTGCACCCCTACGACGACCCCGAGGTGATCGCCGGCCAGGGCACCATCGGCATGGAAATCCTGCGCCAGCACCCGAAGCCGATCCACGCGGTGTTCTGCTGCGTCGGCGGCGGCGGGCTGATCGCCGGCGTGGCAGCCTACATCAAGCGCCTGCGCCCGCAGACCAGGATCGTCGGCGTCGAGGCGCGCGATGCCGACGCCATGACGCAGTCGCTGGCCAGGGGCGAGCGGGTGAAGCTCGCGCAGGTCGGGCTGTTCGCCGACGGCGCGGCGGTCAAACTGGTCGGCGAGGAAACCTTCCGCCTCGCCCAACTCTATGTCGACGAGATGGTGCGGGTCGACACCGACGAGATTTGCGCGGCGATCAAGGACGTGTTCGAAGATACCCGCTCGATCCTCGAACCGGCCGGCGCGCTCGCGGTGGCGGGCGCCAAGGCATGGCTGGCGCAGAACAAGGTTCATGACAAGACCATCGTCGCGGTCGCCAGCGGCGCCAACATGAACTTCGACCGCCTGCGCTTCGTTGCCGAGCGGGCCGAGATCGGCGAGGCGCGCGAAGCCGTGCTCGCCGTCACGTTGCCCGAGCAGCCCGGCGCCTACCGGAAATTCCTTTCCCTCGTCGGCAACCGCAACGTCACCGAATTCAACTACCGCTACAAGAGCGGCAGCGACGCCCATGTGTTCGTCGGCGTGCAGGTGCATAGCCGCGGCGAATCGATCAAGCTGCTCGAACTGCTGCACCGCCACGGTTACCCGGCGATCGACCTCACCGACGACGAATTCGCCAAGCTGCATGTGCGCCACATGGTCGGCGGCCGGGCCACCGGCGTGGACAACGAGATTGTCTATCGCTTCGAGTTCCCCGAGCGGCCCGGCGCGCTGATGAAGTTCCTCAACAGCATGCGCCACGGCTGGAACATCAGCCTGTTCCACTACCGCAACCACGGCGCCGACTACGGCCGCGTGCTGGTCGGCATGCAGGTGCCGCCGCAGGACATGGCGAAGTTCAACGACTTCCTCGAAGCGCTCGGCTACGCCTATCGCGACGAAACCGCCAACCCGGCCTACAAGCTGTTTCTGGGCTGAAGGCGCGTTCGATCCGGCGAAGGAGCGCCGGCAACCTGGGTTGGACGACCTTCTCCGGACGCCGTTTCCGGCTGCCATTGACAATGCAATTCCAACATTGCGTGTTGGAATTGCGTGGTAGCATTGCCCCATGATCGAGCGCCCTTCGCTGCTGTCGCACATTCATCGCGCCCTCGGTCGCAGTCCGATCGTGGCGCTGGTCGGCCCGCGCCAGGTGGGCAAGACCACGCTGGCCCGCAGCTTCGGCAGCCCCGATTCGGCATGCTATTTCGACCTCGAAGATCCGGTCAGTCTGGCGCGATTGTCGGAGCCGATGACCGCGCTGGCCGGCCTCACCGGGGTGGTGGTGATCGACGAAATCCAGCGCGCGCCGCAGCTCTTTCCGGTACTGCGCGTGCTGGCGGACCGGCAGCAGTCATCGACGCGATTTCTGGTGCTCGGCAGCGCATCGCCCGCGCTGTTGCGGCAGTCGAGCGAATCGCTGGCCGGTCGGGTGGAGGTGATCGAGGTCGGCGGATTTTCGGTAGGCGAAGTCGGCATCGAACAAGCCGACACGCTCTGGTTGCGCGGCGGTTTTCCGCGCGCCTTTCTGGCCGCAAGACTCGCGGACACCCACGCCTGGCGCAAGCAGTTTCTGCTGGCGCTGGCCGAGCGCGACCTGCCGCAACTCGGCATCACCCTGCCCCCGGCAGCGATGATGCGCTTTCTGACGATGCTGGCACACACCCACGGCCAGATCTGGAACGCCGCCGATCCGGCGCGTTCGCTCGGCATCTCGGAGACAACGGTGCGCCGGTACCTGGACACGCTCGCCGGAACCTACCTGATCCGGCAGTTGCCACCGTGGCACGCGAACATCGGCAAACGGCAGATCAAATCACCCAAGCTGTATTGGCGCGACAGCGGGCTGCTGCATCAACTGCTCGGTATCGGCGACCGGCACGCCCTGCTGTCCCACCCACGCTGCGGCGCCTCGTGGGAAGGTTTCGTCCTCAATGCGCTAGTGGATGCGCTGGCACCCGACGAAGCCTATTTCTGGGGCACCCATACCGGCGCCGAACTCGATGGCTTGTTGATGCGCGACGGCCGGCGACTCGGCATCGAGATCAAGCGCGCCGATGCGCCACGCCTGACGCCCTCGATGCGCCATGCCCTCAGCGATCTCAAACTCGATCTGCTGTGGGTCATCTACCCCGGCAAGCAAGCCTATGCGCTCGAGGAACGGGTGCACGTCATGCCCCTGGCGCAAGCGATCGGCACGGCCCCGCCAACGTCTCAGGCGCCGGCCGGCACGGAATCCGGATGAGTACGATCAACCCAAGACATTCGAGGGTCGCTTCAGATTCGACGACGCAAGACGGTTGCCGCTGTCCGTGCCACACTGGCGCCGTGGTGCTCCATCCCGTACCGTGTTGCGAGTATTGCCCGACATGCAAGAGGAGGATCTCTCTGATGCGATACAACGCACACGTGCAAACTTGCCTGGCGAAGCAAGCTTGAGCAGCATCGACCGCTGGGAGGCGTTCAGGGTTTTTTCCAGCCGCGGCCCTGCCGAGGCGTTGCGCGCCCAACTCGAACTCAATCAGGTTCCCGCCAAGATCGAGACCCGAGCATTGGAAGGATGCATCGAAAGGCAGTTTTGTGTGGTGGTAAGTTCCCGCCTGGCTCACCGCGCCCGCTGGATTGTGGCGCAGTTGCCGCCTACCGAGGAAGAACTGGTCTTTCTCGCTACCGGCAAGCTGCCAGGTCAAGACCGGTGATCCGCAAGTTCGTCGCGAGTCTCTGCGATGCAACCGGAGCGGCGCATGGATGCTGCCTTGCAGGGCATCGGTGCTGCGCGGGCCGGCACGCCGGGTCGCACCGGCAGCGGCCGAGTCGGTGGCAATCCTGATCGGCCATTCGGGCTAGAATCGGGTGGCCCGCGGGCCGGCGAAACCTCGGTTCGGCCGGCAACACTGCAAACTTCCGGGCCCCCGGCGATGGCAAAATCCCCACAGAAATCCCCGCGCGGCGCCAGCATGGTGCTGACGAGCCAGGTGCCGCTTAGCAAGGAACAAGCGGCGTTCAACGCGCTGGTGAAGAAGATCGAAGCCCGGCGCAAGAGGCTAGCTGACTGGGATGTCGCGATCGCCCTTTTCAAGCGCAAATTCGCCAGCGACGTGCTGCCCCTGCAGGTGCAGGAGACCGAGCTTCAAGTGCGGCTCGCCCAGGCGCTGGACGCCGCCCATGCGCAAAAGGGTCTGACCAAGGCAGAGAAGCGCAAGCTGGGGTGGCTGATCGTCGACCTCGCGCAGGACGTGCTGTCGCAAACCGAGAATGACGAACTGAAAGCGCTCTACAACAAGCACGCCCAGTCCGATTTCGACGCCGAGGAAGCGGCCTATCGCGACGAGATGAAATCGATGTTCGAAGACGTCTTGGGCATGGATCTCGGCGACGATGTGGACATGCAATCCGAGCAAGACGTGCTGGAGCGGGTGCAAGCCGAGTATCGCGCGCGCCAGGCGCAGGCGCAGGCCGAGGCGGCGACGCGCAAGAAGTCCGCCCGCGAACTGGCCCGCGATGCCCGCCAGGAGGCCGAGGAAAAGCGCATCGGCCAGTCGATCCGCGATGTCTACCGACAACTGGCGCGATCCCTGCACCCGGACCGCGAGACCGATCCGGTCGAGAAACAGCGCAAGACCGAACTCATGCAGCGGGCCAACCAGGCCTATGACAAGGGTAATTTGCTGCAGCTCCTGGAGCTGCAACTGGAACACATCGACCCGGCGCACCTGGCGCAGACCAGCCCGTCGCAGCTCAAGCACTACAGCAAGATCCTCAAGGGCCAGTTGCGCGAAATCGAACTGGAACTGATGCACCTCGAAGACCAGTTTGCGGCTGAATTCACCCTGTCGCCGTTCGCCAAACTCGACCCGAAAGGCATCATGCCGCTGCTGATGGCGGATATTGCCGACCGCGAGGCCGACATCCGGCAATTGCAGCAACAATTGCAAAGCGCCGCCGATCTGCCGCGCCTCAAAGCCTGGCTCAAGCAGGTCGTCCGGCGGCCTCGCCCTGACCCGGACTTCGATCTGCCGTTCTGAGGCCATCGTCGCTGCCACTGGCGCCAGCATCGCGCGGTCGGGCCATCACTTTGCAATGCAGCAGCCAAGGAGTTCAAATGACATCGAGTCGTTCAGCACGCTGTTTCGTGACCTTCGCGGTTTTCGCATTCGGCGCACTCCTGTTCGCCGGTTGCGCAAGCGCGCCGACACCGCCAGCGCGCATCGAGCGCGGCGACTATGCAGCTGTCGCGCAGTATGTCGATGCGCTGATCGCGCACGAGATGCGCGCCAACGATGTTACCGGCCTGAGCATCGCCATCGTGGACGATCAGCGGGTCGTGTGGTCGCGCGGTGCCGGCTGGGCGGATGCGGCGGCCAAAGTGCCGGCCACGCCGGACACCGTCTATCGCATGGGTTCGATCTCCAAGCTGTTTACGGTGACGGCGGCGCTGCAACTGGCGCAGCAGGGCAGGCTTGCCCTCGACGCGCCGATCGGGCAAGCGCTGCCGCAGTTTCGCATCCGTTCGCGCTACCCGGATTCGGCGATCACGCCGCGCCTCTTGATGACGCATCACGCCGGCCTGCCGCGCGACCTGCTGCGCGGCATGTGGGGGCGCGAGGTCGGCGATTTCCGGGCGATGGTGGCCGGCCTCGGCGATGCCGAACTCGCCTACCCGCCCGGCGCCTTCTGGTCGTATTCCAACCTGGGTATGACGGTGCTCGGCGCGGCGGTCGAGCAGGTGGCCGGCGAGCCGTTCGCCGATCACCTGCAGCGCAGCCTGCTCCAGCCGCTCGGCATGCGGGATGCCGCCTTCTCAACCGCCGCGCCGCAAACCACCCGAGCCTACGATCGCGGCAAAGCGGCCGATGAACCGGCGCTGCGCGACCTGCCGGCCGGCGGCCTCAATGCCAGCGTGCTCGACATGAGCCGCTTCCTGATAATGGTGTTCGGCGACGGACGCGCCGGCGGCCGGACGATCCTCGAACCGGCGTTGCTGGCCGAGATGCTACGGGTGCAGAACGCCGATGCGCCGCTGGATCGCGATTTTCGTGTCGGCCTGGGCTGGATGTTGACCAACTTCGGCGGCGATCCGATCACCGGTGCCGGCACGCTCGCCCACCACGCCGGCGCGACCATCAACTTCCGCAGCCAGATGTATGCGCTGCCCGAGCACAAGCTCGGCGTGATCGTCGCCGCCAATTCGGCTACTGCCGGCAAGGTGGTGGATCGAGTCGCCAAGCGCGCGCTGACCCTGGCGCTGGAAGCCAAAACCGGCATTCGCCAGCAGGCCATAGCGGCGGATTTCCAGCCGGCAAACCAGCCCTGGGCGGACGACGCGCTGCAAGCCTGGGTCGGCGACTACACCACGCTCGCCGGCCATGTGAACGTCGCGCGCAGCGGCAACCGGCTGACGGCGCGCATGGCCGGGCGCGAACTGCAACTGCTGCCCGGCGCAGACGGCAGCATGGGGCTGCGCTACGCGCTGCTCGGTCTGATCCCGATTTCGCTCGATGAACTCGATCGCGTCGCGATCCGGCGCCGCGACATCGACGGCCACGACGTGCTGGTGGCGCGCAGCGGCGGACAGGAACTGCTTGTCGGCGAACGCATCGCCGCGCAGACGCACCCGCGGGCGCAGCGCCTGCTCGGCGACTATCAACCGGTGCTCGGCGACGGCGAGTACCCGCTGATCGAAAAGGTGAAGATTGCGCAGGAGGACGGCGTACTGGTCGCCCAGACCACGCTGCGCATCGGCAACCAGCCGGCAGTATCGATACCGCTGCGCATCGTCGCCGACCACCAGGCGCTGCTATTGGGTGTGCGCGCCGACGCCGGCGAAGTCGTGCGGCTGCGCGAGGTGGACGGCCAGACGCGCTTCGACTTCTCGGGCTACGAATTCCGGCGCATACGCTGATTCGCTCGGCACAGCAGCGCCGGCGGCATCCGGTCTCAGGAATCCTCGGAACGATCGCGCGCATCGGCGCCGCGACCGAGCCAGTACGAGGTTGCGGTCAGCGGCAGGGTTGCCAGCAGGCCCGCCAGATCGGCGTTCGACAAGCGGGTGGCGAAAGTGCGCTTGAACGGATCGGCCAGCCAGCGGAACGGCCATTCGATCGCCATATGCGCAAAAAACGCGCTGAGCAGCACGCTGTCGAGACAGCGCCGGTCGGCGCCGATGTCGGCAACCACGCCCTCGAGCGAATGCAGCGTCTTGCGCAACAGCACCAGATCGCTGCCGAAGCGCGGCCGGGCGGTCTGGGCGATGGCGTCGAGCAGTTCGGTCATCCAGATCAGGCCGGGAAACTGGCCCTGGCGCAGCCGTGCTAGCGCCGCATCGATGACCGGCCTGGCCGCCGCGAGCTCGATGCCCTGCGGCCCGGCCAGTGCAAGCAGTGCATCGACGATGCGTCCGGCATCGAGAGTCAGGCCGCCGATGACGATCTGCACGAAGGCGACCCGCTTGTCCTCGCTCACCGTGGTGGCCAGGCTCCAGTCGAGGATGGCGAGCCGGTTCTCGCGCGTCAGCAGCAGGTTGCCGGCGTGCGGATCGCCGTGAAACAGGGCATCGCTCGCCATCGACAAAAACGGCCGCACCATCACGGCGCGGA
>WBZS01002720.1_pt1 | contig 10321 bp, 7 predicted proteins | sample 5204201 | NCBI WGS metagenome assembly WBZS01 (sample SAMN12344357, study PRJNA552823) | activated sludge metagenome | biome: Activated sludge suspended growth; feature: Nitrification reactor; material: Wastewater; isolation source: activated sludge from nitrification reactor of wastewater treatment... | reverse complement strand
GGACCCGATCGAGATCTTGACAATGGACATATCGGTGCCGCGACAGTGGGGCGTGTCGGGCTTGAACCGACGACCGACGGATTATGAGGTCTATGGCATCCGTAAGCCTGGTGTTTCGTGGACTTCGTGCGCTTGCCCAGGTCGCCTCTAGTCTGCAGCAAAGGTGCAGGTCAGAGCGTGGGCGTGCCTCTTGCCGGCGTGTCGCTTCGAACATGTGAGACAGATGTGACACACAGGAACGTAACTCCCTTGATAACGCCCTCGGCCGGGGATGAGTGTTCCACCGTGTCTCATGCGCTCAGCCAGGTGTCTGCTCGGATACGCCACAGCGCGTTGTGGCAGAAGTCAGGCTCCGGTGAGTCGCGGCGCGCCCGGTCGGTCAAACCTTGTCGAGCGACGTCGTTGACGCGTCTCGTAGGAAGCTCTTCGGCACGACGATCTCGGTCGGTACGGCCATCCCGTTCAGGTCGCAGTAGTACGCGACCGAACCGCGATAGACGCGCCTGGTGTCCTCGTCGATGAGCGCTTTCAGCGACTGCCAGTTGAATCCACCCTGTCCGCCGGCTCCGGATCGCTCCTGGCCGGTGATGCGGTCTAGCACTTGCGTAGTCGGGTCGATACCGAACAGCTCGCACGCGGCCCGTGCTTCCTTGCGGTCCTTCAAGTGCATGATGAAACCGCGCGAGATGTAGCCGTGCAATTCGGCGTTCGTGATGTCGGTGACACGCTGCGTGAACAGAATCGGCAGGTACTCCATGGATCGCGCGAGACGACCGATCGACTCGAGTTCGCCGGCGCCGTGCTTCAAGATGACCCACGCTTCGTCGATCATCAGGACGCCTTGGCGTCCGCGCAACGCCTCGACGGAGGCGTACATGAAGGCCCGGATGAAGCCCTGCTTGATCCGCTCGACGAGGTTCGGTGCGGTCTCCCCAGGGTTCGGCTCGATGTTCGTGTCGCCCACCCGGAAGTACGTGATCCCTTCCGAAGCGGTCAGCCGGGGACCGTTCTCGCTGGTGCCGCAGATGGAACTGAAGACCGGGTTCGACTCTGCCAGTTCGGTCACTTTCTGCAGAATGAAGTCGGGGCACTGACCCATCGAGTGGGCGATCCGCAGTGCGTGCAGTGACGAGCCGGCGCCATGGTTTGCGCCGACCGACAGTGCCCGCATCAGTGCCACTTCGACATCGGCCTGGGAGAGACCGAACGGGTTGATGTCCATGATCAGGTTGTTCGCCATCTGCACGGCGACTTCCTTGTTCGGGATGCACCGGATCGGGTCAATCATGCCGTCAGCCGAGATGAGGTTGTCGAGGCTGACAGTGGTGCCGCCCGAGTGCGCGACGACCGCAGACAAGTCCGAATTCGTTTTCGGATCGAAGAGGATCACGGGCCGTCTCTCACCCCGGCGGTTCCGCTCACGAGCGAACTGGTTCGCGAGATGTTGCAGCAGCAAGGTCTTCCCGGACCCTGTCGAGGCGGGACAGATTGCGAAGGGCGGCAACGAGCGATCGAACGAAGCAGTCGCGGACAGCCATGCCGGCTGCCGGTCATGCTCGGTGAAACCGACGAGGACGCCGTTCTTGTCGCCAACCGTGGACAGGTTTGGCAGTCCCGAGAACGCGATCGACTGAATGGGCAGGTCGGACAGGCGCGGGTTCGCCCTGACAGCCGACCCGATCATCGTCTCGGCGAACGCCTTCTCTTGGACGTGCAGCATCGGGGCCAGCCCCATGCCGACAACATCACTCAGGCCGGTCGGGTCGTAGCCGCGCTGCTCGTCGCGTCCCGTGAAACCGACGATGATCGACGTCTCCGTCAGCGTCGGAGTGCCAGCGCCCTGCTGGTAGAACCCTTCGACACTGTCGAGGAGGCCCTTCATCTCATCCTGGGCGGCATCGCTCATCTTGTTGTGCGCGTAGCGCTCCTTGATGTCGTTCAGGTATTTCTGACGCATCCGGCGGAGCTCAGCGGCGGTCACCTTCGACGGTTCGAGCCGGCCCCGGATCGAAATTCCGACCGCTCCGGAGCGCAGCATCCGGTACGCCCACCATGCCAGCGGCGAGTCCTCCGACAGGAACTGCCTACCTTCGAACCCGAAAGCGGACGCGAACGAAATCGTGTGCGACCCGGCGATGTCCGGCCACTCCTTGCACGGCTGTCCTGACCCTTGCAGGACTGCCGCAGCCCGGGACGCCTCAGCCGAGTTGAAGAAGTGCATGTGGTCGCCGTGCGGCAGGTACGGCACGTCAGGGCGGCCCTGGTTCCACCAGGCGTCAGCGAGCTGGAACTCGTCGTCCGTCGGGACCCGCAAGCCGGCCCGAGACAGCACGTCGTCGACCATCTTGTAGTCGGCGGCGTACTCATCCATGAAGACGCCCTCCATGAAGGTTTCTGCGACGGAACTGATCGCCGCCAGGAACCCGGACGTGTCGACCTTCGGGTTCAACCGAACCGCAAGCATCAGGACCCGCTTGTCCATCTCCTGGTTCGGGTAGGCACCTCGCAGGTGTGCAGACAGGTCGCCCGGCGGTGGAATGAACAGGCGCGGAACGTTCGCCAGGACCAGCTGGATGTGCCGATACGCCGACTTCGCGGTCCGACGACGCGACAGCGAGATCTCTTTGCTCGTCATCGCGGCGAGCTCTTCGAGCGCGTCCATGATCGGCTCGCCCGGACGCAGCGACTCCGCCGGCGAGACCGCGTCGACGACCGGGCCGAGCGGAACTGCACGGCACAGCCAGACGCCGCCGTCGCCCGGGGACTGCCGGATCGTGACGACCCGGCCGTCCGGGTAGCGCTGATGGATTGCGGTCGGGAAGGACGGTGTCATCCCGATGTCGATGTTGCTCTTCTTGCGTGCCATGTCGTTCAGTCCTCAGATCACGGGGCCGCAGTGGCGGTCGGTGACGGGCTGGCGGTCGCTGACGCGTCAGCTTTCGGCTCTTTGAGTTCGGGCGAGTCCTTCGGCAGCGTGATCGCGTTCACGTAGGCCTTCAATCCCGGGCCCGCACCGGGAGCACCCCAAGCGACGACGGTTGGAGCGCCCGAGTCTGCACGGTCGACGAGCAGGTCGAACGTAGACAGGACCGGCGTCTTTGTCTGCTCCGGCTTCGCGGTGCCCTTCCACTTCAACGCGACCTCGACCCGCACGAGAGCCTTCGAGCCGGTTGCATCCAGGCCGGCGGTCTGGCGGGCTTCGCCAGTGGCCGTCTCGACATCGCGCAGCGCCCGATACACGTGCGTGGCGTCCGTGTCGCCGACGATCTGGCGCAGCGCGCCATCGTCGCCGCCGGTGTACGCGGCCAGCCAAGCTTTCACGGCCGTCTGGACCACGGAGGACGGGTTCGACTGGACCGCCAGACCCGGCCACGGCGACATACCGGCATAGTCGAGTGCGAGCGGCGCCGGGGCCGGCATCAGGGAGACACCAGAGATGGCGGTCGAGCCGCCGATGACGTCAGTGGCGACCTGGACGGACGCCTTGAAGCCGCGCCCGGACGAGTCGGCGAGCGTGAAGTTCTCCGTCGTCACCTTCGTGTTCGGGGGCCCGGACGCCACCACTTTCGTCTGCCCGTTCAGGTCCTTGATGGAGGACGACACGACCGAGGTCGAGCCGTCGAACGAGATGATGCGGCCACCCGGCAGCGGGGTCGGGTCGCCAGCGAGCCACTCCTTGATGCGCTGCTCAGCGGCGAACCGGCCAGGGCTCGTCAACTGGGGTGCTTCCGGGGCCGGTGGGGTCTCCGGCGGCGAAACCATCGACTTCACCGCTGACAGGGCCAGGATCGGCCACGTCAGAATGATCGACCAGATGAGGACTTTCAGCGCGAACTGTTTCGCCGTCTTCGACCGTTCCGACTCGACTTTCGCCCGCGGAGCCTCGGAGACAACTTCACCCCAGCCGCCGTCGTCGACCTTCTTCTTGCGTGCCATCAGGAGTCCTTCGAATCGTTCGTGGGGGCTGCGTCATCGAGCCAGTCGCCACCGATGATGAGCGTCGGGGTGGGCGCCGCCACGGCAGTCACCGAACCGTCATCCACCCACATGCCGGTGAACAGGTCATCGACCGGGTCGGAGGTCGCCACCACACCGCTGTCGACCGCTGGTCCGTGCGCGTGAGCGTCATGTCCGAGACGTGCCAACGTCTCTTCGGCGATCATCGACACCGACATTTCGCGGTCCTCCGCGAGCTGGTACAGCGCCTGCAGCCTCGTCTGCTCGTCGGCGGCCAGGGACGCCCGGATCGGCGTCGACGGGTGCATCAGGAGAGCGAGTTCGCAGTCGCGGCAACGAGGTGCGCCGTCATCGAGCCTCTGGCGGCAGATACGCCAGCAGACCCGGCACCGTCCCGGCTCATGGTTGAGCGGGTGCTCCGGGTCGTCCGGCGGGAGGTACCGCCATCCGCGACAGCGCGACATTATCCAGTCCTCAGCCGATCAGCTCGATCGCGTCGCGGTACGGGCCGAGCTTGCCGTCCCCGAGAGCACCGAGAGCCTGCGCGAGCGACTTCGACGCGTTCAGGGCGTTCGCCGGGATCGTCTTCGGCAGTTTCGACTCGGCCGCCACGATGTCCCAGACGGCTCGGAACCGGGCCCGCTGGGACGCCTCGAACGAGATGATCGCCGCGAACGCCTCGAACGGGTCCGATTGCACCTGGGCCCGCAACGACTCGACGTCCGCGATGACCTTCTTGGCATCTCCGGCCCCATCCAGGGCAGCGAGCACCATCTCGGTCGTGTCGTCGTCGGTGCCGAGCAGCAACGCGAGAGCGGCACGGGTCTTCGGTTCGGCAGCACCGATCCGGTCCGCGGACTCGAGAGCCTTCTTCACGACCGCTCGCTGCGCCCGACGACGCTCCTTCACCGCCGACGCTGACGTTGACGCGCGACGGCCACCGGCAGGAGCCTTCATCTCGGCCTCCGGCTCGTCATGCTCCGGAGCAGCCGGCAGGTCCTCCACGTCGTCGTTGAACAGGTCGACGTGCTCGTCGGAGGGGGCAAGGTCAGGGGTCTCGGTGTTGAAGTCCATGCCTGTCACCATGCGAAGGGTGTCTGGAAAGGTTCGACTCAGAAGTCGTCGAACGTGAAGTCGACCGTCTTCGCGGGCGTCCCGTTGTTCCAGACCTTCGGGCCCGGTTCTGGAGCCTCAGCGGGGGCCTCCTGGACGTCTTCCGGCTCGTCATCCCACGAGAACTCGCTGGCCGGTCCCGCCGGCGCTCCTGGGGGCTCAGGAGCGCTCTGGGGCTCGTCCCGGTGGGACTGCTGATCTGTCGAGTTGTCCGCGCCGGCGACACTCTGTACGGGCAACGTGTCGAGGCTCTTCGGGTCGCCGACCGGTCCGTCGTCCCAGTCGAATTCGCCCGCCGGTTCAGAGTCAGGTTCGATGTCGGACAGGTCCAGTTTGTCCGCGAGGTCGTCGACGGTTTTCGCCGGCTCATCCATGAGGGCGTCAAGGTCGAGTCCGTCGTCGTCGAGATCCACTTCGGCGAGCAGGTCGTCCAGGTCGATGTCGGACATGTCGAGGTCGTCGACGACGACATCCTGGACAACCTCATCGGACAGGTCGGCGAGGACAACTTCCTGAACGGCCGGGCCGGTCTCCTTCGGCGCCTTGTCGAACGCGGAGAAGTCTGGCCGCTCAGTCACCATCGGTCGGCGCGACTTGATGAACGGGATCAAGTTCTCGACCGTGTCGTACCAGACCTGGATCGGGATGCCGTTGTGCGAACCGGTCTCGTACAGGCCACGACCTTTCGGGATGAACTCGCCCAGGTCGGCCGCCTCCTGGGGCTCTTTCAGCGCGCTCGACTTGTCGCCGAAGCTGGCCTTGCCGAGCAGCATCTTGGCTGTGGAACTCTTGATCGTCTTGCCGCCCGGCACCAGGTCAAGGTCCGTCGACGTCAACTTCTGGGTGGCGAGCACCAAGGTGAAGTCCTGAGACCTGGACTCACGAATGAAGCGGCCCGTGAGTTCACCGAGCGTCTTCCGGAGAAGGTTGTCAGCCAACTGCAGCTGCCGGCTCGCTTCCATCTCCGGGTCATCGAATGGCGTCTTGTCGACGGTGTTCGGGATGATGATCGAGGTGAACTCGTCGATGACGATGTAGATGCGCGGCCGCTTCGGCTTGGGCGGAGGCTCCTGGCCGGCAGTGATCGCTTGCGCTTTCACCTTCTCGTAGGCGCTGTTGTCAGCACGTCGCTCGACGTTGACCTCGTACAGTCCGCGAAGCATCGCGACCGCTTCACGCATCGTGTATGCCGACCCGTGCAGCCACGGCTCGAGAAGCTGGAAGTCGGCACCTTCCTTCGTCGGGTCGATGACGTACACGTGAGCCTCATCCTCGGGCTTGCCGAGAATGGACGTGAGAAGCACCTGAGCGGCCACGGACTTTCCACTGTTCGACAGACCGAGGAAGAGCAGGTGCGGGTCGTCGAGCGGGTTGAACGACGCAACGGAGCCGTCGGCACCGACGCCGAACGGGGTGATCACCGGTCCGGCGTCGATCACTGCCTGGTAGTCGAACTTCGCCGGGAACGGCATCGGGTCGCCCTCGCACGACAGCAGCACCAGGACGGACGGGTCATCGGTGCCGCGCACGTCGATGAACGCGAACCCGGTTGCGGGCCGCAACTTCGTCACAGCCCCCGACACGTCACCTTTCGACAGGCCAGGCGGCAACGTCACTGTCGTCTCGATGATTTTCGGGTTGCTGGCCATCGGCTCGGCCTTGATGACTGTCGGCAGTGCGCCGCCGGCACCGGTGACTTTCGCGGACAGGAAGCCGTACTCCCAGGACAGGCTTGACAGCAGCGCCACGTCTGTCGCCGGGCGAGCCAGCATCGTCTCCGGCTCCGTGATGACGACCGGGTCAGCGCCCATGTAGAACGTTGCGTAGCCTTCGCGCGAAGACCGGACCCGGAAGTACGGCACCGACAGGGCTTGCGCGAACTGTTCCGTACGGGACCGGATCGATGCGACCGTGACCCCGTACAGCCTGACCTCGGCTTCCCAGATGTGTTTCGTGGCGGCCGCGGTCGTCAAGGCTCGCAGCCGCAGGATGTCGACGCGGGGCATTTTCGCCGCATCGAATGCCCGGTTCAGCAGTGCCTGCGCCATCCACGTCTGAGCTTTCAGGCCGCCTCCGCGGCCGCGCATCGGGCGGGCAGGACGGGCAGCCGGCTGGGCGCCGGGACGGCCCGGGCCACGGTTCGACGCCTCCGGTGGCATCAGGTCAAGTGAGGCGTACACGGGCCCGGTCGCGATGAGCGTCGCGAACGCGCCCAGGTGGCGGTCTTTGCCGTTCTCCAGGAACGGCATGATGCTCGCCAGTTTCGGGGCGCCGATCGGTGACGTCCCGACCGCGGACGCGAACTTCTTCTCCCCGACCGCGGTCGCGAACTCGAGCGCGTCCAGGCCGGCATAGATCAGGTGCACCCGGTACGTCAGTTCGGTCCCGTTCGGGAGTGCTTCCCGAGCGGTTTTCGCCGGCTGCAGGATCGGGATCGAGGCGCCCATCTTCGACACTTCGGACATGATCGTGTGGAACGTGTCGATCTCTTGCACGTTCGCCAGGTGAGAGGCAGCGTCCTGCCGTTCGAGCCGCTCCGTGTACGTCACATCTGACCCGATCGCGCCCGTGAACGCCGCCCCGGCCCGGCTGTTGAACCGGGCGTCGATCAAGGTCGGGGCGTTGAAGCGGCCCGCGAGCATGCCGACCGCTCCCGCGCCATGCAGGGTGGCCCAGTTCGACCCACCGGGGAAGTCCGCCGACACCTGCCAGACAGCCGCTGACTCGTCAGAGGTCAGCCGCAGGACGTCCGTGACGACCGGCGACGGGAGAGCGAGAGTGGTCGACACGTCCGTCAGGCCGCACTGTAGGAACAGTTTCAGGACGTCCTCGGGGACGTCCGGTTCGAAGATGTCCGGGCGGCCGTTCGGCGGCCACGAAACAACTGTGAAGTCGACACCGTTGCCGCTCAGGCTCGCGTCGAACGGCAGCACACTGGATGTGACACCCGGACCGATGACGGAACCAGACTTCTCCACGACGAGCGGGAACTCGGCCGGCGTCCGGCCCGGCGGGCAGCGGAACGTGTCCAGGCGGGCCGACCCAACAAACCGGGACGCCAGATGGACAGGCGCCGGATCCTGCTTCGCGCGGGTCCACAGTTGCGCCCACTGCAGGCGGGCGAGCTCGTCGATCGCGTCCGGGTCGACATCAGCACCGACACCATCCTCGGGCCAGGCATCCATCGGCCACGAGATGACCTGCACTTTGCCGCCGTCCACGGTTCCCGGGACCGGCTGGCCGTCCTGCTCGACCGGACAGGACAGAACCGAGACGTACTTGTCGCGGCCGACATGGTTGTGGATCTGCGGGATCAGCTTGAACAGCCTGTCAGCCGCACCAGCAGCGGCGGTGACCGAGATCGTGTCGACACGGGCCGGGCCGGACTGTTGGGTGTCCATCACGACCGGAGCCGGGTCGACTTTCATTTCGAGCCAGCGGGGCGCCCATTCGGCCCGCGCCGCCAAGATCTCACGCCAATGCTCCAGCCCGGCCTTGCTGACGGGCTGCGTGAGTGCAGCAACCACGCCGACGATCAGCCACGCCGGCAACCACCATGGACGAACGTCCGGGTCAACCGGGCCGGCGTGCAAGCCAATCCGGAACGCAACTGACACGCCGACCGCCAAGATCGCGCCCAAGACTGCGAATGCGACCGCTGCGCCTTTGCTGACATCCTTCACTGCCGACCACGGCACGCCCGGCGAACCGGTGACGTCCCGTTTCGCGCCCGCGACAACCGGGGCCAGCAGGTACGCACACACCATGTTGGCGACCATCCAGCGCCAGTCCGGGGCCGGCATCGCGGAGGCGAGCAGCGCCAGGGCCGCCCCGACCACGATGACTGGCCGCTTGTATGGACCCCAGTTCGGCCCTGGCAGGAGAGTTGCCGTCTGCAGCTGCTTCAACCAGACGAACTGATCTTCCTTCTTCTGTTCAGCAGCTCCGTTCGCGCGCAACCGGCCGGTCGAATCTTTCGGGCCCGTCAGCACCGGGGGAGTGACAGCCCACGCGGCGCCGATGACGGCCGCGTACAGGACGGGGAAGCCAGGCCATCCGTACACGACGGCAGCGACCGCGCCGATGACACCTCCGAGGAGGATCCACGGGGTGAGCGGTGCCGGCGGGCCCTGGGTGCCGCGACGAGCTGCAGGAGGCATGGGACGTGAGCTTTCGGGTCAGAACCAGTCGGATGGGGGCGGAGCAGATCGGGTCTGCTCCGCGAACTGGCCGCCGTCCGGGCGGCCAGCAGCGACCCGGCCTTGCGGGGCCGGGGCCGCCGGATAGGTCGGGGTGGCTGCGCCCGGCGGCTTCGTGAGCAGCGGAACGAGCGAGTTCACCAGGTACGGGTTCGCCGGCTGGTCACCGACAAGACGAGTCACCCGTCCAGCCAGGTCCTCGCCGGGACACGACTTCGCACCGACCGGACGGAACCATTTGACGTACACCTGCCGGTCGCGCGAGGACGGCCACACCACCATGAGGGGCGTGACGTACTTCGCTGCGGTACCGAGCCGGGACCGCAGGTACTGGAGCGACATCGGGATGCCGCGCTTGTCGGCGTGCGGCACCCTCTCGAACCCGCGACGAGTTGCCCCGAACAGGGTCCAGTACGTGCCCGGCTTCCACATCTTCGAGTCGATGACGAGCACCTTGTCGCCCGAGATCACGACATGGTCGACGTTGATCCGGTCCCGCCCGACCGGGATGACCAGGTCATGCAGGACAGTCACATTCCCGCGGCGCGCGAGATCGTCGAGGACCTTCCCGGTCGCACGTTCGCCGCGCGCACCAGTCTTCGTCGTGCCCGCGCTTTTCGCCCACGAACCGCCCGATTCGGCGGACCCGCCGGCGACCCCGAGGGCCTGGCCGGTCACTGGAACAGGCCTGCCACGACATAGACGAGGAACAGCAGTCCCAGTAGGGCTGCCAGAACCGTCATGACGGTCCGGCCGTTGCCGTCCAGCCAGGTGCTGACGTCGCGCTGCTCGTCGTCGAAATTGAACTTCGCCATGCTGGTGAACATGCGAAGGAGCGGCCCGGAAGGTGCTCCGGGCCGCTTCGTCGGTCAGCCGACCAACTGCCTCCGCCGCGCGACCACAGTCCCCGCGATCAGAGCCAGGGCGAACAGCATGAGGAAGGCGTCCGGTCCGTTCCCGCCGGTCAACGGCATGTCCGGGATGATGACGTCAGAGACGATCAGGTGGCTGGCGTTGTCCGGGTCGACCTTGACCAGCCCGGACGGGTTCGC
>WBZS01002719.1_pt1 | contig 10322 bp, 8 predicted proteins | sample 5204201 | NCBI WGS metagenome assembly WBZS01 (sample SAMN12344357, study PRJNA552823) | activated sludge metagenome | biome: Activated sludge suspended growth; feature: Nitrification reactor; material: Wastewater; isolation source: activated sludge from nitrification reactor of wastewater treatment... | reverse complement strand
CAATCTCCAGTCCCTGCTCCCCGACCGCTGGCTGTCAGCCAATCCCACCCACCGCTGGAACATCGCCGACCGCCGCCGCGAAGAGCGCGAACCAAAAACCGACTAACGCACTTCACCGTGCGCTTACTTTAGACAAATGGCGTTCGCCCATCAAAGTAGGACAGCGCCCACAAAGAGGATCTGCCAGACTCGCCGAAACTGTGAGTTGATGGCGAACTTGGGCCAGTGAAAATTTGAATTGCAGTTCGGCGAAAGTCTTCTCATGGTAACGCACCGTTGGCAGCCCGCGATGTTGCTCGGGATTTCGCCAATCCTAAATGAGGGAAATGCTTGTGAAAGTCGCTGATGACTTCGCGCGTCCGGCACGGTTTCGTCGACACGACAACGCCAGCGAGCCGGCCTCAACCAAATGGGGATGGCTAAAAAGAAATGAATCCAGACTTCCGCCGAGATGAGATAGATGAACTCGGTGGCGGGGCTTCTGGAGACGGCGACAAGAAGGAACGGGTTGGTTTTTTCGTGCTTCAAAACTCGGTTCTCGGACGGGAAAGAAATCGTTTGGTTTAGAGAAGGCAAGCTGGGGCATCAACAACTTCGTGCCAAATCACCCGCAGAGTGCCGAACCCTGGCTTAAAAGCCTGTGGAGGATCAAGTGCCCTGAGAACCTGATAGAATCGGTAAGAACAAGTGAAACGAACAGACGGTCTACACTGACTTTTCAATTGGATTTTGCGATGAACAAACTGAAATCGACGATTCTAGCAATCGTGGCGATGGTGGCACTGTGCGATTTTGGGAGCGCGCAGAGTTTGCCGCGCAACACGTACGATGCCTTGACCTGGCGAATGATTGGCCCACACCGCGGTGGACGAACCGTCGGAGCAACAGGTGTTTCCGGCAGGCCAAACGAGTTCTACATTGGCGTCAACAATGGCGGCGTCTGGAAAACGAACGACTACGGACGGACTTGGCGACCGATTTTCGACGACCAACCGACGGGATCGATCGGCGCGTTGGCGGTGGCACCATCGGATCCCAAGATCATTTATGTTGGGAGTGGCGAGGGCCTGCAGCGACCCGATCTTTCGACAGGGGATGGGATCTACAAGTCGGTCGACGGCGGCCAGACTTGGGTGCAACTGGGACTGCGGGATGGTCAGCAAATCGGAGCGATTATCGTGGATCCAGCCAATCCCGATCGCTTGTTCGTCGCTGTTTTGGGGCACCCGTACGGGGCCAACGAGGAACGTGGAATTTACCGCTCGCTGAACGGTGGCAAGTCCTTCCAGCGAGTGCTCTACAAAGACGAAAACACGGGCGGGATTGCTGTGAAGTTCGATCCACGCGACGCACGTGTGGTCTACGCCAGCTTGTGGGCGGCACGCCAGGGGCCTTGGGAAAACGGAGCCTGGAGGGGCACGACGAGCGGTCTTTTCAAGTCCACCGACGGCGGCGAAACTTGGAGACCATTGAGCAAAGGGCTGCCGGAACAACCGGGGCGGATCGGCTTTGACTTTGCCTTGAGCAATCCCGAGCGCATGTACGCGATTTGTGCGCAACAAATATTTCGCTCGGAGGACGCTGGCGAAAGTTGGCAGCTCGTCAATTCCGATCCTCGCATCGCAAGCCGTCCGGGTGACTTCGAAGAAATCAAAGTCCATCCCAAAAATCCGGACATCGTCTATTCAGCAAACATCGCCGCCTACCGTTCGACGGACGGTGGGAAGACCTTCGAATGCATTCGCGGCGCACCCGGCGGTGACGACTACCACACCATCTGGATCAACCCCGAGAACCCCGACATCATGCTCTTTGCCTCTGATCAAGGGGCGATCATCACTGTCAACGGCGGTGAGACTTTTAGCTCGTGGTACAACCAACCCACGGCCCAGTTTTATCACGTGATCACCGACGATCAATTTCCGTATTGGGTTTATGGTGGCCAGCAGGAAAGCGGTTCGGTGGGAATCGCGAGCCGTGGCAACGATGGACAGATCACATTTCGTGAATGGCATCCGGTGGCTGCCGAAGAATATGCATACATCGCCCCCGACCCTATGGACTTCAACATCATTTACGGTGGCAAAGTAACCAAATACGACAAGCGGACGGGAACTGCGGAAAACGTAGGCCCGCCGGGCAAACGTCGAACGCTCCGTACCGCGCCGCTAATTTTTTCTCGTGTCGACAAACGTGCACTTTATTATGGTACCGAAGTCCTGCTCAAGACCGTCGACGGCGGAAAGAACTGGACCGAGATCAGTCCGGACTTGTCGCGTGAGCATCCCGAAGTTCCCGGGAGCATCGGAATCTATCGAACCGACGAAATGAAGATCATGCCGCGGCGTGGAGTGATCTATGCGGTTGCTCCTTCATACGTCGAAGCCGATACGATTTGGGCGGGTACCGACGACGGCTTGATTCACGTCACTCGTGATGGCGGCAAAAGTTGGCGCGATGTAACTCCGCCCGAGCTGACCTCATGGAGCAAAGTTTCACAGATTGATTCCGGGAGATTCGCTGCCGAGACTGCTTATGCGGCAATTAATCGTATCCGTCTCGACGATCATCGGCCTTGGATTTTCCGAACGCACGACTGCGGGAAGACTTGGCAGAAGATCGTGAACGGTCTCCCGGACAACGAGCCGATTAATACGGTCCGCGAAGATCCGATTCGCAAGGGACTTTTGTTCGCCGGTAGCGAGCGCTGCGTTTACTTTTCATTGGATGATGGCGACCATTGGATGCCGTTGCGGCAAAACATGCCGGCCACTTCGATCCGGGATTTAGTTGTGCAGCGGGACGACGTCGTCGTCGGCACTCATGGTCGTTCGTTCTGGATTTTGGACGACATCACGCCGCTGCGGCAGCTTTCGCCGGAAGTGGCCGCTGTCGACGCCTACTTGTTTGAGCCGCAAAACGCCTACTTGTATCCGTCGAATGCGAACACCGACACGCCATTACCGCAGGAAGAACCGGCGGGCCAAAATCCACCCGATGGTGCAATCATCAATTACTTTTTGGGGAAGAGTGCTAAGGGCCCTGTCGCAATCGAGATTTATGATTCGGCTGAAAAACTGGTACGTCGTTATGCAAGCGACGACCAACCGCTTGTTGTCGACAAAAATTTGCTGCAGTATCCCGACTACTGGGTTCGCCCTGAACGGTTACCTGGTGTTGAGCCAGGTTCGCATCGCTTCGTTTGGGATTTTCATTACACGCCCACTGGCGATAGACGACCTCAGTTCTCGATCGCGGCGATCTTTCACAACACACCACCCAATCCGAAGGGAGCACGTGCGTTGCCTGGGGACTATCGTGTCAAACTGACGGTGGGGGAAAAGTCATGGACGGAACCGCTAAAGCTGTTGGCTGACCCGCGGAAGGAAAAGTAGTTGATAGAAATGGATCCCGATTGCTGGCGTAACTTCAGAGCTTCCGCTTTTTCTACGGAGAGAGCGACCAATCCTGTTAACGCCCAGGCCCGAGAGATCGGACGCTGGGCGTTTTTCGTTTATCCCCAGGATTTGCTTGGTTCTCGCGCCCAAACTCGCGTTTCTCCGACCTCTCTGTTTCGAGGTTTTGCAATTAGCTAACGAACGGAACCCGCTTAGTTTCCGTCGCACCCTAAAAATTCGTCTACGAACTCTCTGACTCTCTGCCCTGCCGACCCGCAAAAGTTAACGCAGAGGTTTCCTTCGAGGAGTAGATCCGTCATCTGCAACTCGCACGGGGTATTCCTACAAATAGAGGGGAACGTCGTCTGTAATCGCTTCCCCCGCCCCTGCCAGTCGACGCCCAAGATCGTGTAACGATGGATGTTCTGGCAATTCTCCAAGGAGGTGACAATTGCGACTAGCTGATGATCAAAATCCGATCTCGCCCGAGGCCCGCCGACAAGAGATCGGGGCCATCTTCGCTGCCGGCATCCTCCGGCTTCATTCTCGTTCCGCAATCCACGGCGAAGTGGAGTCTGTGGAAATCTCTCCAGAATCCGAAACAGGTTGCCTTGAGGTTTCTCCGGAAAGCGTGCTCTCTGTGACCCAACGTGGTTAACGGGTTCTGAGACGTTTCAAAAAGGGAGAACACAATGCAATTGGATGTAGAGAGAGAGGTCGCGGCGCTCGAACGGATGACCGTCGGGCAGTTGCGAGAGAGATTCGGAGAGGTCTTTGGTGAGCAAACAAACGCTCGCCACAAGCAATGGCTGATCAAACGAATCGCGTGGAAGATGCAAGCGAACATCGAAGGCGATATCTCCGAGCGGGCTCGGCGTCGAGCAGCGGAGCTTTCCAAAGACGTCGACATGCGAACGTCGGCACCAAAACAACGCGTGGCGGTGGCGACACCTTCAAGCGAGACAACAACGGCAACGATCCAAATGGACGCAGACGAACGCTTGCCACCATCCGGGACCACGCTCGTCCGACCATACAAAGGGCAATCGATTCAGGTCCGTGTGCTTTCCAACGGCTTCGAGTTCGAAGGCAAGATCTACAAGTCGCTGAGCGCCGTCGCCAAGAAAGCGACAGGCCAGCACTGCAACGGATTCCAGTTCTTCAAACTCAACAAGCAAGAAGGTGCGAAATGATCAGCCCATCCAAGAACAAACAATTGAATTGCGCGATCTACACTCGGAAGTCCACGGAAGACGGTTTGGAGAAAGAATTTAATTCGCTCGATGCACAGCGTGAATCTGGCGAAGCCTACATCAAGAGCCAATCTCACGAAGGTTGGCATTGTCTTCCTGATATGTATGACGACGGTGGTTTCACCGGCGGAAACATGGATCGCCCAGCTCTACGAAGGCTGATTGCCGACATCGAATCCGGCAAGGTGGACTGTGTGGTCGTCTACAAGGTTGATCGCCTAAGTCGTTCTTTGGTGGACTTTGCAAGGATGCTTGAGGTCTTCGAACGGAAAGACGTCGCGTTTGTGAGCGTCACCCAGCAGTTCAATACGACGAACTCGATGGGGCGATTGATGCTAAACGTTCTGCTGTCGTTCGCCCAGTTTGAACGAGAGATCATTTCGGAGCGGACCCGCGACAAAATTGCGGCAGCACGACGCAAAGGCAAATGGTCCGGTGGAATGCCTCTGCTCGGTTACGACGTCGATCCACATTCGAAGCTGATCATCAATGACGACGAAGCCACAAGGGTTCGAACCATCTACGAACTGTATTTGGAAAACCAATCGATCATGGCGACGATCAAAGAGATCGACCGGCGTGGCTGGACCAACAAACGCTGGACGACTAGGAAAGGACATGTGCGCGGCGGCTTTCCTTTCACGAAGGCCACGCTCTTTAAAATGCTTACGAACGTAACTTACGCGGGCAAGCTTAAGTACAAAGAGGAAGTCCACGAGGGCGAACACAACGCGATCGTGTCGGCAGACGTTTGGCAGCGGGTACAGTGCCTATTGAAACGCAACGGACGCACCGGTGGCGTAGCGGTACGCAACAAATTTGGTGCTTTGCTAAAGGGCATCCTGCGGTGTGCCTCCTGCGATTGCTCGATGACGCCAAGCCATTCGACACGCAAGGGAACGACCCGCTATCGCTACTACGTTTGCACCAAGGCCCAGAAACGAGGTTGGGACAACTGTGCCTCGAAGTCCATCCCCGCGACACAGATCGAAAATTTCGTGGTCGACCAGATCAAGAGAATTGGCCACGATCCGGATCTAGTCAAAGATGTCATCGTTCAAGCACATGCTCAATCAACAGCCCAACTGCAACGACTTAAAGTCGAATGCGATGCAGTCGATCGGGATTTGGAATCTTGGAATGACCAGATACACCGACTGGTTCTTCAAATGAGTACGAATGACCAAGGTTCATCTGCGATCGATCGACTTGCCGACCTACAAGAACGAGTGCGGGTGGGCGAGCGCCGCGAAGCCGAAATCCGTGAACAGATGGCCGTGATTGAGCGTGGGCTGATAAGTCCCGACGACGTTTCGGTCGCGATGGCGTCGTTCGATCCCGTGTGGCAATCACTTATCGTTAGCGAGCAGATCCGAATCGTCCAGCTGCTCGTCCAACAAGTTGTATTCGACGGCGAATCCGGAAAGGTGACCATCACGTTTCATCCAGACGGAATCAAAACGTGTGCCGAAGAAACCCGCCGAAGCCAACTGGAGGTCATAGCATGAATAAGCCAATTAGTCTTGAGTTCAACATTCGCTTCAAAAGATGTGGACGAGGAAGCAAGAAAGAGATTCGCGAGGGTGCTGAGGAAGCAGTACGTAAAGCATCGACTGGACGCATACCACGCATCTCTCGATTCATGGCATTGGCGATTCACTACGAAGACTTGATTCGATCAGGGCACGTTTCCGATTTCGCCGAGCTAGCTCGCCTCGGCCACGTCACGCGGGCCCGAGTCACCCAGATCATGAACTTGCGGCTCCTAGCACCGGATATCCAGGAAGAACTGCTCGCCCTTCCGACAGTGCAAAGTGGCCGGGCTAAATTTCACTTGCGTCAACTACAAGCAATTGTTGTTACGACCGATTGGCGAGCCCAGCGTAAGCTTTGGAAGACCATAATTAAAGTGCAGAGTTGAAATTCTGACTAGTTGATTTGAATCGCACTAGTGCGAGAACGTGATGCGATTTTCAAAGAGTTGGGTTACGCTGACTTCGTCCGACTCGGTCGTGTGACTCGGGCTCGTGTGACACAAATTATGAACTTACGGCAACTCGCGCCAGATATTCAATCGCGAATTCTATTCGGAACATGCGATGAAGTGATTTGGCGAATGGGACTCAAAGACCTGCATGCTTTGGCCGCCATTCCACTATGGGACCGTCAGCGCGGCATCTTTCAAAAACGTGCAGCGGACGTAGGCCCCCGTTGCCAACATGCACCACTATGGTGTAAAGTGGTGAAACACTAGGAGCAAGAGAATGAAGACAAAAGAGAACGCCCGACAGGATTCAATTCGGACGTCGATTACGATCAATACGACAGAGTATCGCGAATTAGAGAGACTCGCAAACGAGAAAAGAGTCTCGATAGCTTGGGTGGTTCGCGATGCCGTAGAAAAATACCTCGTATCACAAGCATCCACACGACGTTAACGATCTGTGCACAGCGGCAGAAGCATGTGCATACGGTCCATCTTGGAATCTCAAGGCAAAGGATGCGATGATGTCGGTTAGGTACATTGGTTCAAAGGCAAGACTGGTCGAATCGATCATTTCGCAGATTGGAACGCCAAGCACAAATGCAGGAGTGTTTGTGGATGCGTTCTGCGGCACAGGAGTCATTGCGGAAGCGGCTGCAGAAGCTGGGTGGAAAGTGAGGATCAATGATCACCTCGCGTGCGCGGTCATAATGAGTTGCTCTAGGCTCATCTCGGCACGGAGCGTAAGCTTTCGAAAGCTTGGAGGTTATCATCAAGCTATTGATCAATTGAACAGCTTGCGTCCGGTGAAGGGTTTTATTTGGCGACAGTACAGTCCGGCGTCCGAGCGAGAGGTTGGGATCAAACGCATGTACTTCACCGAGTCAAACGCCATGCGAATGGATGCAATTCGCAAAGCTATAGCTGAATGGAGGAACAGCAAGCAGATTAGTGAAATGGAGGAACGTCTTCTTCTTGCCGACCTGCTTTCCGCTGTTAACAAGGTGGCGAACATCGCGGGCACTTATGGTTGCTTTCTGTCTCACTGGTCCTCACAAGCAAAGCTGCAGCTTCTTTTGGCACCTCGCGTTTTGCCAACCCAAAAATATGACTTTGAGTTCTCAAACTGTGATGTTACCGAAGTCAAAACGAGTAAGGACGATATCGTTTATCTTGACCCTCCATACACGAAGAGACAGTATGCAGCTTATTACCATATTTTAGAAACGCTCGCTCTTGGAGATGAGCCAAACGTCGATGGCATAACCGGGCTCAGGCCTTGGCAGTCAAAAGCATCTGATTACTGCTATAAATCGAAAGCTCTTGTAGCAATCACGGATTTGGTTCAAACGCTTTCAGCAGAGAGAGTATTTCTTTCGTACAGCGATCAAGGGCATGTGCCCCTTCTTCCTTTGGAGGAGTCTTTGAGGAAGCTGGGAAGCCTAAAAGTTACTCAGCTCAAGACCATAGGCCGCTATCGGCCTAACACAGCAGCATCAGACGCTGGCAGCCAAGTCAAGGAATTCCTTCTCGAGGTAGACCGTTCTGGAGTCTATGCATGAGCATCAGCAAAACGTTCGAAGACCAGTATCTATCGGGAATTAGGAAGGCCGTTTCGGAGCTTTATCCCGGTAAAGGGCTTTGCGAAATTGCTTGGCTCGACATGCTCGAGGGTGCTTCCAGCCTTCTTGGTAAATTTAGCCTTCGCGACTACAGGGGAAAATTTCATGATTCGCACGTTATTCCAGAGTCGGAGTCGATAGCCGCAGGATCGCAAATTCTAAAAGCTATAAAGCAATTGGAAATACATCCAGCGTTAGCCATTAGTGCGCTTGCTCGGCCTGTTCTCACACACTCTCAACAAAGGTCATCTGGAGTTTATCATACTGATTTTCGTCTCGCGAACTTTTTGGCGAGTAGAACATTCAAGTCGCTGTCATCGGGATCTAAGATCGTTGATCCAGCTTGTGGATCAGGTATTCTCTTGGTTGCTACTACCGTTGAAGTAATCGAACACTTGGGCTTTCGTTCAGATGACTGGCTTGCCAAAAGTGTATTTGCGGCCGATCTCTCAAGGAATTCACTTCGTGGTGCAAGAATCGCCTTATCGAGCTTCACTAGAAATCTTGATGCCATTTCAGCGATGGTGTCTAATTGGCATCACGGTGATAGTCTGTTGCCCGACGAAAAGTCTCGGCATTTGACCTACGGCGATTTCGACTTGGTTCTTGCAAATCCACCTTGGGAAAAAATTAAAGCAACTCGCCACGAGTACCTAAAGGAAAATGGTATTGAAAGGCACTACGGTGATTCTTACGTAGCGATGGATGAAGAGGCATATTGTGTCCACCGTGATGAACGGGCATCCTATGCTCAGAAACTGTTAGCTAACTTCGCTACGCTCGGCAGTGGAGAGATCGATCTGTATAAGCCTTTCTTGGAGCTTTGCCTTAAGCTTGCCAAACCAGGAGGAAAAGTTGGCATTTACGTACCTGCTGGATTGATCCGATCGCAAAATACTCAACCCATTCGAGAAGTTCTAGCATCCCAGTGTTCTAATCCCCAGATCACGGTATTCGAAAATAGGTCGCGTTTTTTTGCAATTGATTCACGATTCAAATTCCTCCTTTTGGTGGCGGACTTGGGGGAGAAATCGAAATCATCGCAAAAGTCGTTCTGCATAAGCTATGCGAGTAGCAGGGGCAACAAAATCGAGGCGAACGAAGACGTTGAAATTCCGATCAGGAGGCTGGCTTCAATAAGACGCGACTTGACTCTCCCAGAGGTTCGAAGCAAAAAGGAATGGAAGTTGTTTGAACTATTTTCGAGAACAGGACTGAACTGGGGTCAGGAAGATTCCAACTGGAAGCCTGAAATTGTTCGAGAGATCGACATGACTCGTGATAGGAAGTGTTTTTTATCAAAGTCAACTGGAGACGCTGTTCCACTAGTCGAAGGTCGAATGATTCATCAGTACTGGTTTGGTTGCAAAGCATATAGAAGCGGAACTGGCAGGCGCGCTAGATGGGATTCAATTCCCATAGGAGCCAGCGCTATCGAACCGCAATTCTGGTTTCCCTTAACCTCAATGCCCTCGCATGTAAAGAATCGACATCTGTTATCGCGAGTAGGCTTTTGCGACATTACGGGCCAGACAAACGAACGATCAATGCTTGCAGCTAGAATCCCACCGGGCGTCGTATGTGGCAACAAAGTTCCAACCGTCGTCTTCCCAAATGATCCGTCCCCTAATCGACTTGACCTTTGGCTGGGGATAGTCAACAGCTTTACGTTCGATTGGCTCCTTCGAAGAGTCATAACGACAACTGTAAATTACTTTTTGCTTCTCAGCGTTCCACTTCCGAGAATTGAACCAACTGACCCGGCGGGAAAGCGGATCATCAAGTGGGTTCGCGATTTAAGAGCACTTGGGGGACAAGAAAAGCCATATGATCCTTGGATTGCCGGGAAACTGCGAGCACAAATAGATTTAGCGGTGTTTTCAGCTTACGGTGGTAAGCCGGAAGAACTTCCCACTATAATGACAGACTTCCCACTACTGGATCGCGGGCAGCCCTCAATCTTTTCCGAAACAAGATCTTCCGTTACGACAGACCTTTTAATGAGTATGCTAGAGACCCAAAACACCAGCTCAATCGATTCGTATAAAGAGCGAATCTATGAGGC
>WBZS01002717.1_pt1 | contig 10331 bp, 5 predicted proteins | sample 5204201 | NCBI WGS metagenome assembly WBZS01 (sample SAMN12344357, study PRJNA552823) | activated sludge metagenome | biome: Activated sludge suspended growth; feature: Nitrification reactor; material: Wastewater; isolation source: activated sludge from nitrification reactor of wastewater treatment... | reverse complement strand
GCCTGGCCGACAGGAAGTTGGGCGAAAAACGGGTGGAGCGAGGGTCGGGGCGGAGCCCCGACCCTCGCTCCACCCGTTTTTCGCCGGTCTTCTGCCGATCTCGGGATACAATAGCGGTTGCGCGAGAGATCCTCTCTCGCGCTTATGTTGTCACGCCATGGAAGCTTTACGGATCCGCAATTTCTGCATCATCGCCCACATCGACCACGGCAAATCGACGCTGGCCGATCGTCTGCTGCAACTTACCGGCACGATCTCGGATCGCGAGATGCAGGCCCAGGTGCTCGACACCATGGACCTCGAGCGCGAGAAGGGCGTGACGATCAAGGCCTCGGCGGTGCGCATGCGCTACGTCGCCGCCGACGGGGTCGAGTACGAGCTCAACCTGATCGACACGCCCGGCCACGTCGACTTCGGCTATGAGGTCAGCCGGGCGCTGGCCGCGTGCGAGGGCGCGCTGCTAGTCGTCGACGCCACGCAGGGCATCGAGGCCCAGACGCTGGCGAACCTGTATCTCGCGATCAACGCCGGGCTCGAGGTCATCCCCGTCATCAACAAGATCGACCTGCCCTCGGCGCGGCCCGACGAGGTCGCCGCTGAGGTGATCAGCCTGCTGGGTGGTTCGCTCGACGACGTCATCCCGATCTCGGCCAAGGACGGCACGAACGTCGCCGCGATCCTCGAGGCCGTGGTGCGCAAGGTGCCGGCTCCCAAGGCCTCGCGCGCCGAGCCGCTGCGGGCCTTGATCTTCGACTCGCACTACGACTCGTACAAGGGCGTGGTCGCCTACGTGCGCGTGGTCGACGGCGCGATCTCGATGAGCGACACGTTTCAGCTCATGGCGTCGGAGGTCAAGGGCGGACCGATCGAGATCGGCGTGTTCTCGCCGCGCATGTTCAGCACCGGCGCGCTCGAGGCCGGCGAGGTCGGTTACGTGGCCACCGGGCTCAAGACGATCCAGGAGTGCCGTGTCGGCGACACATTGACGCTCGCTACCCGACCGGCCGCCGAGCCGTTGCCCGGCTATCTGCGCGCCAAGCCCATGGTCTTCGCGGGCATGTACCCCGTCGAGGGCGAGGACTACGCCAATCTTAAAGAAGCGCTCGAGCGCTTGCAGCTCAACGACGCCTCGTTGACCTACGAGCCCGAGTCGTCGCAGGCCCTGAATTTCGGCTTCCGCTGCGGCTTTCTCGGCCTGTTTCACATGGACATCATCCAGGAGCGGCTCGAGCGCGAGTACGACCTGAACCTGATCGCCACGGCGCCGTCGGTGGAGTACGAGGTCGTGCTGACCAACGGCGAGACGATCCGCATCGACAGCCCGGCCGATCTGCCCGACCCGAGCAAGATCGAGCGCATCGGCGAGCCGTGGATGCGCATCGAGGTCTTCACGCCCGAGACCTACTATGGCACCGTGATGGAGCTGGTGACGGGCAAGCGCGGCCAGTTCGTCGAGCAGGAGTACCCGGCGCCCGGGCGCGTGCTGCTCAAGTTCGATCTGCCGCTGGCCGAGCTGATCATCGACTTCTACGACCAGCTCAAGTCGCGCACGCGCGGCTACGCGTCGCTCGACTATCACTTCCACGCGTATCGCGAGCAACCGCTGGTCAAGCTCGACGTGCTGGTCAACGATGAGCCGGTCGACGCGCTGGCCATGATCGTGCACAAAGACGAGGCCTACGCCAAGGGTCAGCTGCTGGTGAGCAAGCTCAAGGAACTGATCCCGGCGCAGCAATTCGCTGTGCCGATCCAGGCCGCCGCCGGCGGGCGGATCATCAGCCGCGCCAACGTGCGCGCGATCCGCAAAGACGTGCTGGCCAAGTGCTACGGCGGCGACATCTCGCGCAAGAAAAAACTGCTCGAGAAGCAGAAGAAGGGCAAGCGCCGGATGAAGATGGTCGGTCAGGTCGAGATCCCGCAAGAGGCCTTCATGGCCGTGCTGAAGCTGGGGGATTGACCGCGCACGCTTGACGACGGGCGAATGACGATGTCCAACGACGAACGCGTGCCCCTGACTGACGATGCGGCCACCGACGGCGTCATGCCTGCGGGCGAACCTTCGCCTCCCGGCGGTCGTCCTCAATCCGATCAAGGGCCCGCACCGACCGGTGGTTCACCCGTCGTCGTCCAATGGGTGATCGGCATCGGCATCAGCCTGATCGCGCTGGTGCTGGTGTTCTGGAACGTCGACCTGGCCGAACTGCTCGTGACCCTGCGCCAGGCCAACTACTGGTATCTCCCGCCGGCGCTTGGCCTGATCCTGATCGGCCAGGGCGGGCGGGCCCGCAGCTGGCAGAACATCCTCGGCCCGGGCCTCCCCTTTGCCCGCGTGCTCTCGGCCCTGAACATCGGTTATCTGATCAACAACCTGTTGCCGTTGCGGCTGGGCGAGGTCGGCCGCGCGCTTTTGATCGCGCGTGTGCAGAAGAGCAGCCCCTTGCGCGTGATCTCGTCGGTGGCCGTCGAGCGCCTGATCGACCTCTGCCTGCTGGTCGGCATGGCGGCGGCCTTTCTGCCGCTGGTGCTGGGTCTGGACTGGGCGCAGCGCGCGGTGCTGATCTTCGTCGGGGTCGCCGCTATCGGCTTCGGTGGATTGTTCTTCCTTGCTCGGAGCCGCGACCTGGCCTTTCGGCTGGTCCACACGCTCTTTGGGCGTTTCGGCACGATGGGCGCGACGCTCGAACGCCGGGTCGACGAGTTGATCGACGGCCTCTCGGTGCTGCGTGACCCCCGCCGATTTCTGACGGCCGTAATGTGGTCGGGCCTGGCGTGGGTGTGCGCGGGCCTGAGCGCGTGGCTCCTGCTGCGCGCCTTCCTGCCCGACGCCACGCCGTATCAGGGCTACTTCGTCCTCGTCGTCTCAGGTCTGGCCATCGCCATCCCGGCGGCCCCGGGCAGCTTCGGCGTGTGGCAGGCGGCCGTGGTGCTCGCCCTCAGCGTCTTCAAAGTCGATAGCGCGACGGCCCTGAGCTTCGGCGTCGTCCACCATTTCTCGAACTACGGGCTGATGATGGTGCTCGGCGCGCTCTCGCTGGCCTTTGAAGGTGAGACCCTTGGCCACGTCGTCGGCCTGGCCCGCTCCTTCATGTCTTCGCGGAACCCCTGAAGCCCGCCCCAGTGCGTTTCTTGCCGCGGATTGCGCGGATTTCGCAGATGGGCAACCGCCTTCTTGTTGCGGCATCATGGACCGACCTGAATTACAATAATCCGTCTGCCAGGCCCCGGCGCCTGGACTTTTCCTTGAGTGAAACCGGCTCCGGCCGTGTACAAATCGTGTTATGAAGATCCTGGTCGCACTGACCTACTACCGTCCGCACGTCTCGGGGCTGACGATCTACGTCGAGCGTCTGTGCCGGGCCCTGGCGACCCGAGGCCATCGGGTCACCGTGCTCACGGCGCGCTACGACCCGGCCCTGGCGCGCGAGGAGAGCCTCCACGGCGTCGACGTCGTGCGCGTGCCGGTCGCCGCGCGCGTCAGCAAGGGCGTGGTCATGCCGACCATCGGCTGGGTGGCGAACTCGCTGGTGCCCGCGCATGACGTGCTCAGCCTGCACCTGCCGCAGCTTGACGCCGCCGGCCTCGCCATTCGCGGCCGGTTGTGGAAGAAGCCCACGACGCTCACCTATCATTCGGACCTGATCCTGCCGCCCTCGTTCGTGAACGCCACGGCCGATGCCGTGGTGAGCTCGATCAACCATGTCGCCGCGCGGTTCTCGGACCGGCTGGTGGCCTACACCGACGATTTCGCCCGCCACTCGCGCTTCCTCTCGAAATACCTGAGCCAGGTGGATGTGATCCCGCCGCCGGTCGAGATGCCGGAGCCCGGCGCCGAGGCGTTGGCGGCTTTTCGGGCCAAGCACGGCCTGACCACGCGACGGCCGATCATCGGTCTGGCCGTGCGGCTGGCGGCGGAGAAGGGCGTCGAGTACCTGTTCGAGGCCCTGCCCGCCGTCCTCGAGCGCTACCCGGACGCCCTGATCCTGCACGCCGGCCCGCGCGAGGCCATCGGCGAGGCCGAATACCTGCGCAAAATCGAGCCTCTTGTCGAGCGTTTCCGGGAGCATTACTTGCATCTTGGCACGCTGAATCCTGAGCAAATGGCCCTGTTTTTTAGCGTGTGCGATGTGCATGTGCTGCCGAGCGTGAACAGCACCGAGACCTTCGGGTTGGTACAGGTCGAGGCGGCCCTGTGCGGCACGCCGTCGGTCGCCAGCGCGTTGCCGGGCGTGCGCATGCCCAGCCGCATGACGGGCATGGGTCTGACGGTGCCGCCGCGGGACGTCCGCGCGCTGGGCGAAGCCCTGATCGAGGTGATCGCCAACCGGCCGAAGTACGTGCGCCCGCGCGCGCCGATCGCCGAGCAGTTCAGCCCGGACACGACGGCGATGCATTACGAGACGTTGTTTGAGAGACTGCGGCATCGGGGGCCAGGGTGATACCGGGGCCGAGGGCGAATTGCGGGCGGCTGCCCACAAGGGGCACCCCTACCCGTGCATCCCAACTGACGTTGACAATTTATCGATGACCACTACAGATCTTTTGACTCGCAATCTCCTCGACCTGCCGGCGTTTCGCGGGTTGCTGCGGGCCGTCGAGGCGCGGTTCTACCATGACCTCGAGCTGCCCGGACCCGTGCTCGACCTCGGCAGCGGTGATGCGCATTTCGCCGAGGTGACGTTCTCGCACCCGCTCGACGTGGGCGTGGATCCGTGGACCCCGCCGCTACGCGAGGCCCGCCGGCTGCGCCCGCAGGTGTACCGCGGCATGGTGCAGGGGAGCGGCTCGGCGCTGCCCTTCCCGAGTGCGCACTTCGGCAGCGCGTTGAGCAACTCGGTACTCGAGCACATCCCGGATCTCGATCCGGTGTTGGCCGACCTCAACCGCGTTCTCAAGCCGGGCGCGCGTTTCGTGTTCTGCACACCCAGCGATCACTTCCTCGAATTCCTGTCGATCTCGTCGGGCCTCGACCGGGTCGGCCTGCGCCCGCTGGGCGACGCGTACCGCGGATTCTTCAACAAGATCTCTCGCCACCACCACTGTGACAGTCCCGAGGTCTGGGGCGAGCGCCTGGGCCGCGCGGGCTTTGCGATCGATCGCTATTGGTATTACTTCTCGGTCGGCGCGTTGCGCGCGCTCGAGTGGGGCCACTACCTCGGCCTCCCCTCGGTCGTGGCGCATGCGCTCACCGGTCGCTGGCTGTTCTGGCGCGACCCGGCCAACCTGGTGCTGACCGATAAGCTGGTCCGCCCGTTCTACGACGAACCGTTGCCCGAGAAGGGCGCCTACTTGTTCTTCGTGACGCGCAAGGTCGGCGATCCAACGGACCGTCCGACTCGATAAATACACGATCGATGCAGAACCTCCCGACCTCCTCGCTCTCGCTCCTGGATGTGCTTGGCGCCTATTGGCAAGCGCCGCTGGTACAGCGCCTGATCCGCGGCGGGCTTGGCGTCGGGTTGCTCGCCTACGGCGCGCAACAGCGCTTCGTGGCGCTCGACAGCCTGGGCTATCTCTGGCTGCTGATCGGCCTGGTGCTGCTCGTCCTGGCAGTGTTGGTGCGCGGCGCCAACACGCTGCCCAGGCTCGAGTTGGAGCGCCTGCCCGAGACCGCACCGACGGAGACCGCAGTGCAGGTCGAAAGCGCCAGGGCGCCGTCGACCGGTTCGGTGTTGACCGCGTTGCGCTGGCCGGCCGTGTTGGGCGTGGCCTTTGCCGCACAGCTGCTGCTGGCCACCGGCGCCGACAACCCCTGGGCCGGCATCGTCGGCTTCGGCCTGGCGAGCGCGTTGATGGTCGTTGTCGTCTTTCGCGAGAACCTGCTGCCGCGTCGGGTCGAAGCCGCGCTGGAGCCCCAGCCCCTGCTTGTGCGCTGGCCCCTGTTCGCCGTGGCTCTGGCGCTGACCGCCGGCGCCTTTCTCTTCCTGACCAAGAACCGCTTTAACGCTCCCGGCGTGATCGCGTGGGTGGGAGCGGTCGTGGCCTGGATGGGCGCTTTCTGGCAGGGGTCGCTGGGCGAGGGGTTCGGCCGGCTGCGCGCCCGCGCCGCGGCGATCTGGGCCGGGGGCGTCACGATCAAGGTCGACCGGGTGCTGGTGTTCCTCGTCCTGCTCCTGGCGGTGGGCGCCTACTTCCGACTGGGCGAGATCGACAAGATCCCGGTCGAGATGACCTCGGACCACGTCGAGAAATTGCTCGACGTCTCCGACCTCGTCGGCGGCGCGACCAAGATCTTCTTTGAGCGCAACACTGGGCGCGAGCCCTTGCAGTTCTATTGGACCGCGTTGGTGAACGCGGTGCTTGGCACCGGCATCTCCTTCCTTTCACTCAAAATCGGCACCGGCGTGCTGGGCTTCTTGATGCTGCCGTCGGTGTACCTGCTGGCGCGCGAGGTCGAGGACGAGACCTTTGCCCTGATCGCGCTGGCGCTGGCCGCGATCAGCTTCTGGGCCACGGCCATCTCGCGCGTGGGCCTGCGCTTCCCGCTCTCGCCGCTCTTCGTCGCGCCGGCCTTGTATCTGGTCTTTCGCGGGCTACGCACCGGGCGGCGCAACGACTTCCTGCTGGCCGGTCTGGTGCTCGGGATCGCGTTGTACGGCTACAGCCCGGTGCGGGTGTTGCCGGTGGCTCTGGCGGTCGTCGTCGGGCTATTTCTGATTTGGCCCGTAGCGCGCGGGCGCCGGGCCGAGACCGTGGCGCATCTGCTGCTGGTCTTCATGACGGCCATGATCGTGTTCACGCCGTTGTTGCGGTACATGGCCGACAACCCCGAGCAGTTCTGGTTCCGCGCGGCCACGCGTCTGACGAGCGACGAGACCCCGATCGTCGGCAACCCGCTGTGGATCTTCCTGACCAACAATTGGAACGCGCTGCTGATGTTCAACTATCGCGGCGACATGGTCTGGGTGAACACGCTCCGCGGCCGGCCGGTGCTCGACCTGTTCACCGCCGCATTGCTCGTGTTGGGAACCGGCTTCGTGCTCGTGCGCGCGATCGTGCGCCGTGATTGGCGCTCGGCGGCCGTGCTGGCGCTGGTGCCCGTGCTCATGTTGCCCTCGACGCTCTCGTTGGCGTATCCGGATGAGAACCCGTCGGTCGTGCGTGCGAGCGGCGCGATCCCCGTGATCGCGATGCTGGCCGCGTACCCGCTCTGGCTGTTGGTCAAACGCGTCGGCGTCAACGGCCTGGGACGCGCCGGCATGTGGGCCGCGGGCGGCACGCTGGCTGTGGTGCTGGGCGGGGCGACGCTGATCAACCGTGAGATGTACTTCGTCGAGTACCCGAACCAGTACATGCTTGGCGCGCAAAACGCGTCCGAGATCGGCCAGGTGATCCACGACTTCGCCAACACGTTCGGCTCGTACGACACGGCCTATGTGCGGCCGTACCCGTACTGGGTCGACACGCGCGCGGTCGGCATCTACGCCGGTGTGCCGCAGCGCGACTACGCCATCATGTACGAGCAGCTGGCCTCCACGGTTGAAGATACGCGACCCAAGCTGTTCATCCTGCATCGCGACGACACCGCCGAGGCTGTCAGCCCGCGCGGTGACGGCGATCCGCAGACGTTGCCCGAGCTGCAGCGGCTGTTCCCGGACGGCGTGTTGTCGGTCTACCACTCGGAGCGACCGGATCACGATTTTCTGGTGTACTACGTGCCCGGACGTTGACGCCGCGCCAGCGCGCGGTTTAAAGGTCCGGCAGGTGTGGTGAATTGATGAGTTCCTCTTTGCTTCGCCGTCTGGGCGGCCTGGCCTTCGATTTGATCCTGGTGGCCGCGATCGCCCTGGGCGTGTTCTTCCGTTTCAGTTGGACCAACTGGAGCCAGGACACCAATCTGCACCCCGATGAGTACGGTCTGACCGGCACGCTCACGCGGCTGCAGATCCCGACGACCCAGAGCGACTACTTCAACACGCGCCTCTCGCCGATCAGCCCGTACGCGCGCTATGACGAGTTCGGCAACAAGGTCGGTGACGGCGCCGACAACGTCATGCGGTGGGGGCAGTGGCCGATCATCCTGCTCAAGTGGGGCGCCGAGCTGACGGATAACATCGGCTATACCGAGCAGCGCCTGTTCGGGCGACAGATGTCGGCGACGGCCGACACCCTGGCCCTGCTTGTGATCGTGATCATCGGCTGGCGGTTGTACAGCCTGCGGCACGGTCTGTTGGCCGGCGCGCTCAGCGCGCTGGCGGCGATGCAGATCCAGCAGTCGCACTTCATGACCGCCGATACCTTCGCCGTGGCGTTCACGGCGTTGACCCTGTGGATGGGCGTTGAAGTGTCGTTGGCTCGCTCGCGGGCGGGTGCGCTTGCGTTCGCGACGTTGTTCGGCGTTTTTGGCGCGATGGCCGTGGCGTCGCGCGTCAACCTTGTGCCGCTGTTGGGCCTGATCGCGGTGGCGGCCTACATCGCCGCGGCCCGCGCTCAACGCCGGGTTCAGCGGACCGGCGTCGATGGGCCTGCCGGTCTGGCCGGCCTCTTTGCGATCGATTGGCGACCCGTGATCGTGCTGTGTGTGGTCGCGGCGGCCGCCACGCTGGTGACCTTCCGGCTCGTCCACCCGATGTCGTTCCGGGCCGCGACCGGGGACACGTCGATCTTCACGCTCAACCCCAACCCCGACTGGCTCAATGCGCTGGCCGTGTCGGCGGCCGAGTCGAGCCTCAAGGCCGGCGGGCCGCCGGCCGAGCAATGGACCGGGCGGACGCCGGTCGTTTTCCCGTGGCTGAACATGGTCATCTGGGGCATGGGGCTCCCGCTGGGTCTGACGGCCTGGGCGGGGCTGCTGTGGATGACCTGGCGCACGTTGTCGGGCGGAGGGCGGGGAGAGAAGGAGGAGGGAGGAGGGAGGAGCGAAGGGCGAGGAGCGAGGGGCGAAGAGCGAGGGGCGCGGAGCGCGAACGCCGGTGTCATCGGCTCCGGAGATGGCGATGACGATGCGGCGCTCGCGGCTTCGGCGGCGTTCGAGCGTTACGGCGACACCGACGCGGTTCCGGCCGCCGTGCTCCCCGCTGCGGCAGCCCCAGCACCGACCTCCGCTGACGCGTCTGCCGGTGAGGTGAGGCCGGCGTCGACCGTCGCGGACAGGGTTGCCGACGAGGCGACACTGGCTCCGAGCCTTGCCGACGTGTCCGACGTCGACGACGCATCGCGCCGGTTCTCGGTCGATGTTCCGCTGATCGGTGACTCGTTAGCCGTCGACCCGACCGGTGTTCCCATCTCTGACGCCGCCGCTGCCAACGCCGACTCTACGGCTTCACTTCCGCATTCGGCCACAAACCCGTCGTCCGAAGTCCTCACCGCCGCCACAAACGCTGACGCCGGCACGCCACTGCTGCCTTTGGCCACCGACCCGTCGGCCGACTTCCTCACGGCAACGGCCAACGCCGACGCCGCGGCCGCGTTCCCGCATCCTGCCGACGTTCCGCACTCTGGCGACTCACAATCTGCCGTCGACGACCCGCTTCCCCTCCGAGACGCCGAACCGCAGGTCGTGGACGCGCTCGCCGGCGACACCGACTCGCCCGATGACTCTTCGGCCGACATCCCGGCGTTCGACATCGACGCCTCGCCCCCCCTCCAGGGAAACGCGCCAGGAGCCCTGGCCCAAACACCCGTGGAGCGCGTTTCCGCGGAGGGGGCCGGGGGGTGGCCCGAGCCGGAATGGATGCGCCATGCCCTGCCCGTGATCTGGGTGGCCGGCATGTTCCTGTTCATGGGCACTCGCGCCGTCAGCTCGATGCGCTATCACCTGCCGATTTATCCGTTCCTGGCGCTTTGCGCGGCCTGGGCGTTGCTGAAGGTGTGGGACTGGGCGACTCGGCCGGAGAGGCGCGAGACAGGGCAGGGGCGCCGACAGGGGGCGGGGCACCCACAGGGGGCGGGGCGCCCACAAGGGGCGCCCCTACTGGCGGGACTGTTGATCACGGTCGTGCTGGGTGGGACTGCGGCGTGGGCCTATGGGTTCACCAACGTCTATCGCACCGATAACACCCGCATCCGCGCGACCCGCTGGATCTTTCAGAACGTCGACGGCCCGGTCAACGTGTTCCTGAGCGATGCCGGCGGCGCCGACGTGCACATCCCGGTCTCGGTCAATCCGGGCACCGTGATCGGCGGCGAGGTCGCCACCGTGACCGGCTTCACGCCGAACGTCGCGGGCACGCTGAGCCGGGTGCGCATCGGCTACGGTCGTAACAGCGATGACGGGCGCGTGCCCGGAGTGCTCAACGTGATCGTCTCGTCCGACCCGGGCGGCACGGCCGTGCTGGCCGAGGCCAACCTCGTGATCCCGGCGGTCGCGCCGGACGGCGACCCGCGCGGCACGC
>WBZS01002716.1_pt1 | contig 10343 bp, 5 predicted proteins | sample 5204201 | NCBI WGS metagenome assembly WBZS01 (sample SAMN12344357, study PRJNA552823) | activated sludge metagenome | biome: Activated sludge suspended growth; feature: Nitrification reactor; material: Wastewater; isolation source: activated sludge from nitrification reactor of wastewater treatment... | reverse complement strand
CGGGGCTTGAGTTCACCGCGACTTGAAGCCGGAAAACCTGATGCTGGTTCCGGATCCAGTGCGACCGACGGAGGATCGCGTCAAGATCCTCGACTTCGGAATCGCCAAGGTCGCTCGGCGCAGCAGCCAGGCCTCGGCGACTCCTCGGGAGTCCGGCAAGCGGGGCGCTCGCACCGGGGCTGGCTCGTACCTTGGGACGCCGCTCTACATGGCCCCCGAGCAACACGGTGGGGCCGAAGACGTCGATGGTCGCGCCGATGTCTTTTCGTTCGGGCTAGTGCTCTACGAACTGCTGTGCGGCAAGTTGCCATATGAAACCAACTCGCTGGCGCTCATTGCCAAACAGGCGACGCCGCTGCACGAGCTGAGCAAGGCTGTACCAATCAAGCTGTCCCAACTCATCCAGCGGATGATGGCGCTTGAGCCAGGACAGCGCCCGACGATGTCCGAGGTCGCCGGCGAGCTGTCGGCGATCGTCAAAGCGAGTCGACGTCGGGTCAGTCCAGTCCTCACGGCGGTTGGGGGCGCAGCGTGCGTGGTGGTGTTGGCGGTGGCGGGTTTGGTGATCTGGAAAGTGGTCCATGTTCCGACGCTGCCTGAGGCACGAGAACAGGCGCTCAAAGTCATCCGAGCCGGTCTGGTGGCAGGGGATCCGGCCGAGCGTAGCTTGGCACTGCGAGCGATCGAGCTGAGTCGCGATTCGGGCTTTGGCACGCTGGCGCAGCCGCTGCTCAGCGATGGACAACCAACGGTGCAAGCCTCCGCTGCCAAGACGATTGGTGAGCTCGGAGCGGTGGCGCTTGAGCCGGATCTACTGTCGACGCTGGAAAAAAGCACCACCCCGCGAACCACGGTCGAGATTGCGGCGGCGCTCAGCAAGCTATCGAATCCACGTGGTCCCGAGACGCTGCGCTCACTGCTTGCGAGCAGCGATGAGCTGACCAAGGTCGAATCGGCGCTGCGTCTGGCAGAACAAGGTGACTCAAGCGCGATGGCGCTGTTGCAAAAGGCGACGACGGGGGAGCCGCAGCTCGCCATGATGCCGCTGCTGCTTTCGTTGGCTCGTGGTGGCGACACGCAGGCCCTGGCCAAGCTACGGCAAATTTTCGACGGCAAAGCGCAGAGTGCCGACAAAGCGCGGCTGGCCTATCAGCTGGCGCGACTCGGTGACGGGAATGCGCGAGAGTGGCTCGACCGCAACGCCCAGGCGGATGGACCGGATCAACTGCGAGCAGTTCGCTTCTTGGCCCAGCTTGGTGACACAACCGGGCAAGTGCTGCTGGAAAAAAACTCTAGCGATGACAAGCAGCCGGACACCACCCGCGAAGTAGCTGTCGAGGGACTCGCTGACTTGGGTAAGTCCGAAAACGCGAGTCGGCTGGCCCTGGTGCTCGGGGAACGGAACATTAGCAAGCGACTGCGCTACACAACCGCTGGCGCAATCCTATTACTGGCGACGGGAACACAGACTCCACCGGAGGAGCTATCGCTCGGCTGGGCCAAAGCAGCGCTCGGCAGTAACAGTGAGTCGACCCGCGAGCTGGCCGTACTTCTTCTGGGGAGCGAGTCGAGCGGCGGCAGCATGGATGCCCTTCGCAAAGCGCTCTCGGATCGGTCCGCCAATGTGCGTAAAAGTGCGGTGGTGGCGCTGGCCGATCGTGGTGGCAAGGATGCACTCACTGCGCTGGCGACTGGGTTAACCGATGCCGATAAGGACGTTCGGTTGGCGGCTGCCCAAGCGATGGGCAAGGTGTCATCTGCTCTGATTCGACGTGGCGATTCGGAGGCCCCGAAGCTCGCAGCAGAAAAAGTGAGCAAACTTCTCCAATCGACCGACGAACGGGAACGAATGGCAGCGCGGGGAGCACTGCTCGGAATGGGCGACACCAGCCAAGCCACCGCCATGCGAAGCGGGGCCCAATCAAGCGACTCTGCCGTCCGTCGCCAGGCCATCGAAAACAGCGACTCAGACGATGAGCTGCTCACCAAGGCGCTCGAAGACAGTGATAGCAAGGTTCGCTTCGCCGCCGCCCGCAAGCTGGCCCAAAAGGGAAACAAGCGAGCGATTCCCGTTCTACGCGAGGTGGCGGTTTCATCGGATCTCGACTCTGTGGTTGCGTACGGACTGCTTAGCAAGCTCGGAGAAGACGTCGAGCCACCCCCGCAGAGCGTCATGGTGGGCACCAGCGTTGCGGAGCGACACGCGATGCTCGGTACGATTTCAGAGCTGCCAGCACGGGCGGCCAAAAAGCTACTGCCCACCCTGGCCACTGACCCATCTGCTGTGGTGCGCCGCCGGGCAGCAGAGGTCGCCCACAGCCTCTATCTAAGAACCAAGGACGCCTCGTTTTTGCCAATGCTGCGGGCGCTTCGCAATGACTCGGATGTGCTGGTTCGGTCGCGAGCGAGCCAACTGCTGGGCGACTTGGCGAAACAAAACCCCCAGGTGCTGACCGAAAAGGCTCCCGTTGAGAAGCCAGAAAAAGCACCGGAGAAGACCCCAGATAAGGCCACGACGCCCAGCAAAGATCCCGTCCCGGTCGATCCTCCCCCGAGCAAAGATCCGAATCCGCCGTCTAGTGGTTCGGGGCTGGTGCAGTTCGTAGGAGAGGACGGTCTGAGGGTGCAAATCGACAAAGGTGCCCCTCAGTTGGTATCCGATAAGCCGATCTCTTTGCCCGTCGGAAAACACCGCATTACCTCGGTCGGGGGTGGCCAAGACGTCCAAGTCAACGCTGGTTCCACCGTCACCGTGAAGCTGCTCGGCACCCTGACAGAGCAGCTTGTTCACGACGCAAGCGATGCACTTCGCAGCAAGGATCTGTCCAGAGCCCAGACGCTGATCGAGAGAGCTCGTCGGGTGGGGCTGCGAATGGGGGCTCGTCCCCAGCTTATGTCCGAACTGGTCTATTTGCAGGCTCGGCTGTACGACGCCCGAGGTCAGTGGCGCGAGGCGATGAACCAGTATGGCAAATACCTGACGTTGCCGGTTTCCCACCAGCGCCCCGAGACCGCTGCTGCAGTACGATCCGCCGTCGCCAAGCTTGCTCCCAGAATGGGCCGTATCCAGATTTTTACGCTCAAAGAGGGCAAATGTAAGCTCACCGAAGAGTACTTCCTACCGCCGGGCGAACACCTCATCAGCCTCGGTGGCGGTAAGTCCAAAGTGATGTCGATTTACGCTGGGCTCACCACTCCCGTGAGGCAATGCCCCTAAGGATCAGGTCGCAGCGGCTCGGCGTAAGTAGGCTGGCTGGGCTGCTATCGGTGACGATCTCAGCGTGGCCATGCGCGGCCGTGCCGCAACAATTGCCCTATCGTCCCGTACCGCAACCAGCAAAGAGCCCGCTGGCCGATAAGTTTGCGAAGCTTCTGGCCGATGGCACAGCCGCCCTGCTGGCCAACGATCCAGGTCGCGCCCAGCCTCTGCTCGAGCAAGCGTTCCGCATCAAACCGACCCCGGATCTGCTGTATCAGCTTGGCAAAGTGGCCGAGGCGCAGGGCCAATCCCTAGTTGCCGCCGATCTATATCGTCGCTATTTGGATAGTGGGGCCACCGCCAGCGATGAGAAAATCGCCGATTCTTTGCGCAAGCAGGTTCTGGCCGTCCCACCTTCAGTTAGTGAAGTGACGGTCGCTGGCTCGGGTGGGGCTTTTCTTCTCGTCGACGGTCGTCTTGTCGGAGTGCTTCCTCTCAATCGACCCTTGCTGCTGTCACCCGGTCCACATCGGTATCGGCTCGAATCCCGTGGCATTACTTCAGAGAGCGATCCTTTGACGATTCCCGAGGGCCGCACTGCGGAGCTGCACCTGACCGCTGGCAGCTCCGGTTCGCTCATCGCCGTGCTCACGATCAACTCGCTGGCGATCCTTTCGATCACCTCCACCGGGCTGGCCGATCACAGAAAGAAGCAGGCCGAGGAAGCGATTGCCGCTGCAGCACTCAACGAACACACGGTCGTTTTACCGCCGGAAAAGATCGCTGAACTCGTCGCTGGTGAGCCGCCTTCATGTCTGCAAAATCAGCCTTGCCTCGATCGTATCTTTAAGAAGTCCGATACTCGCTACCAGCTCACGTTTTCTCTGCGTCCCCACGGTGCGTCGAACGCCATTTCCGTGACCGCGGACCTGCTTGATTTGGCAAGTGGACTCATCGCCGCTCACCAAGAAGAAAACATTGCTGCAGATGTCTTAGGCAGTGCAACGCTGTCTCTCACCCGGCGGCTGTTTCAGACCGCACTCAGCCGTCCTCGCGGTACTCTCCAAATCGAATCCAATCCCTCGTCAGCTACCGTATCGGTCGATGGCCGAGTGCTCGGAGCGACACCGCTGTCGCGAGTGACTCTATCGGGAAGTCATGTCGTCACCATCGACCAACCCGACCATGAGCCGTACCAAACCACAATCTCGGTCTCCCCAGGAGCGACCGTTCAACTCACCGCTGAACTCATCCGGCGAGCACTGCCTCTTCCCCCTCCTCCACCGCTACTCACCACGATTCCCGGCGAGTCGTCCCGCTCTCGCAACCTGCGATGGATCTTTGGGGGGGTTGGGATCGTGACGGGACTCACGCTGACCGGGCTCGGCGTTTCTGCTCTGTCTCAAAATGGAACCTGCGGCGACAATCCTGCCCCGGCGAGCGGCACCGTCTGTGAACTTCTCTACAACACCACTGCGATTGGCGGTGGCCTAGTAGGCGCTGGCATTGGGCTCACGGTTGGCGGAGCGCTCATCATGTTCTGGCCCAGTCGCAAACCTCGACAGGTCGCAACGCCTTCCAGCCAGCCATCCGCTAAGCCATAAAAAAAGCCCCACCGACACCAGCTAGTTGGCATCGGTGAGGCTTATTGGAGGCGCCGGGAGTCGAACCCGGGTCCGAAAGTGCTTGGCAGGGGCCACTACGTGTGTAGTCGGTGTTTGATTCACCCGCTGGAACTCTCCACCGACATAGAATCCCTTGGGCTATTTCACCTTTGGTTTCGCCAGCCTCGCGGTGAAAGCCGAGGGAGCTATCTCGTTTATTTTGACACCCCGTCTCAAGTCGCGAGAACTACCCGAGGGGAGCGGCTCTCTGTCTGGTTATTAAGCAGCGAGAGCGTACGCGTTATCGTTCGCGTTTCTGATTTTTCCGCTGGATTTACGAGGTAACGAATCCTCGACACGCAACCGTCTACTCAGATCACCCCCGTCGAAACCGTTACGCCCCCGAACTGGGGAGCAACCAAGGGCAAAGGCAGCATACGCACGCGATCGGTCGACGTCAACCTATCGGCCTTGCGTTAGTGAACAATCGCAGTCCCCCCATCAACCACCGCTTGTGGCGAAACGACCTTCACCGGAGGCTGCGGCACGTTGATGGGCGGTGGCGGTTCGAGGAACTTGCCGAGCTCTCGACCGGTCTTCCAAAAGCCATGCTGGTACACGAAAAAGTCGTACCGGATGGCATAGGGATGTCCTTTGCGAACGATGCGTACTCGATAAACCGGGGTCGGCTGCACCAGCGCCCGGTGGACCACCTTCTCTGTGTCGCTTTGCTTCTCGGCGGGCAAGTTATCGACTCGGGTCACCTCGACGTCGTCGTAGTGGTGTTCATAGATGCTGGCCACCAGCTCCGCTGCCGCCGGACCAAGGAGCGGCTTGGCGAGCAGCTCATAGCGGGGCCAAAACCGTCGAGCCTTATCCGGCCCAATCAGCATCCCCAGCTCCTCAGGCGACATCTTCATCGATGCCATCATCTCGACAAGTCGCTGTCTATCATCTCTCTTCGCCGCCGTAAGCACGTCTGTCCACAGCCGAAGCAGCTCCTTCTCGCTGCTTCCGTAGACGCCCGGCTCTAGCGGGGGTTCCAAAAACAGCTTCGAGCAACTTAGCGTCGAAGCCATCGCCAACACCAAACCCAACCCGAACGTTCTGCGGCCTATCTTGAACATCCTTCCCATCATCTCCGTCGGCTAATCCTCTGGTGTCGATCACTGTGCCGACTTCCAGCGCTCTCTTACAGTGCAAACTGCCACCCTTGCCGAAACCTTGGTACCTGCGGTATGAAAGCGGCCTGGGCGTGGGGCTGTGGATAACATTGTGGGTAACCCTCTGATTTGGGCAGTGGATGAAGTGGGAGAAACCACCTGCTGTGGAAGACTCGGTACTTTATCCACAGTGTCCCACACATCCATCCACAGGCGATGTGCTTGATTTCCAAGGACTTAGGGTAGTTTTCCAGAAATTCACAGGCCCGAATACGGTTACGAATTGGATCTATATCTAGTGATCCAGATCAGGTAGAACCCTGTGCCCCAGGTCTCATTTACCCAACAGGTTGGAGAAACAGATGGAGTTCAGAATCGAGAAAGCAGCGTTCCTCCAAGCGCTGTACTACGCGCAGGGCATTGCGGACAGGAAGTCGACCATGCCCATCCTCGCCAACGTGCTACTTCGCTCGGATGGCCATGACCGAATCTTAGTGGCTGCCACCGACCTGAACCTCACCGTCACCACCGAGCTGCCCTGCGAAGTGCAGAGCGAGGGTGGACTGACCGCTTCAGCCAAACACCTGCACGACATCGTCAAGTCGCTGCCGAGCGACAAGCTGAGCCTGCGCCGTGCGGATAACAACTACGCCGAGCTGTCGAGTGGCAAGGCGAACTACAAGGTCGTTGGTCTGCCCGATCGCGACTTTCCGAAGCTGCCTCCTCACCGCGATATCAAGTTTCATCGTGTCGACGGAGCGGTGCTACGCGACCTGATTGCCAAGACCTTCTTTTCGATTTCCGCCGACGAGACCAGGAGCCATCTCAACGGAGTGCTGCTTGAGTGCGACGGAGAGGGAGATCGTGCCTTTGCTCGCATGGTGTCGACGGATGGTCACCGTCTGTCGAAATGCGAGCGACCTCTGCCGGGTGCTCCGAAGCTCATGCCGGGAGTCGTCATTCCTCGGCGAGGTCTGATGGAGATTCGACGGGCTCTCGAAGGCAGCGGCGGCAACGTCGAGATTGCCAGCCACAACCAGTACTTCTTTGTTCGTACCGGTGCGACTGTGCTGTCGGTGCGCCTCACTGAGGCGAGCTTCCCTCCGTACGAGCAGGTGATTCCGCGAGATCATCAGCGACGGGTGGTAGTTAAGCGTGCGGAGCTGTTCGACGCGCTCAAGCGGATCGTGCTGGTTGCATCCGAGAAGACCTGGGGAGTGAGGATGGGCATCGTGAGCAGCGTGATGCGCATCGAATCGGACAATCCCGACCTGGGTCAAGGCCGCGAAGAGCTCGACGTAAACTACGAAGGCCCCGAGTGCAACATTGGCTTTAACGCCAAGTACATGATTGAGCTGTTGTCGGAGATGGATACCCCAGAGGTCCAGCTTGAGCTCAACGGTGACCTCGATCCGGGAGTGCTGCGACCTCTCGACGAAAAGCAGGGCGTTGGCAATCAGTACCTCGGCGTGATCATGCCCATGCGCCTGTGAGCGCTTGCTGGTCCGTAGCCTACATACCCGCGACTTCCGCAACCTGCGCGACGTCGATTATCGTCCTCACCCACGGTTCAACGTCATTTTTGGCGACAACGGGCAGGGTAAGACCAACCTGCTCGAGTCGATCTTCCTGCTCGCTACCCAGCGGTCATTTCGACGCAGCCGTCTCGATGACTTGGTTCGATTCGGGACCGACAAGGCCGAGGTCGTCGCGAGCATCTGTCACGCCGATGTAGAGCGACGACTGGCCATTCAAATCCTGACCAAGCCCAGCCGAAAAGTGACTCTCTGTGACGGAAAGTCAGCTCGTAACAGCGACTACTTTCAGGGTGTCCACGTTGTGCTGTTTGCACCTGAAGACTTGCTGCTTCCCAAGGGATCTCCTGAGGAGAGGCGACGATTTTTGGATCGGGCGATTTGGAACACCTGTCCGGGCTATCTCGACGAGGTAAGGACCTATGAGCTGCTGCTGAAGAGCCGCAACGCGGTGCTGCGCAACATGTTGGTTTCGGCCGGAATGCGTCGACCATCCCGAATCACTGCGCCACTTGGTGACGGAGAAGTGGCAGTGGACGGAGAGAGCGGCGACTCCGAAACGATGCTCGAGGTGTACAGCCAGCAGCTTGCTCAAGCCGGGGCACGGATCATCGATCGTCGTCGACACTACCTACGAACGATAGCTCCCCAAGTCGAGGCCACATTTGACCGAATCAGTCGTAGCGGACTGTGCGCCAGCCTCGAGTATCAGGCCAAGGTCAGCAGTCGCGAAGTCGAAGCCGCCAGTGCCAGCGAGCTGGTGGGCTTGTTGCAAGAGCAGTTCGAGCGTGACCGTCGGAGAGACCGAATGAGGGGCTTTACCCACAGCGGACCTCACGGCGATGATATGCAGATAAATCTCGACGGACGAGAGGCCGCCCTGCATGCCAGTCAAGGACAGATGAGAGCACTCGTGCTGGCACTCAAAATTACCGAGATTCAGCACCTGTTCTTCTTGCACGGCGATCCCCCGGTGCTGCTGCTCGATGATGTGTCGAGCGAGCTGGATGCCCAGAGAAACGGGTACTTGTTTGATTTTTTACGGGCGATGCCGAGCCAAGTGTTCATCACCACGACGAGCCCGGAGTACGTCAAGCTCGACCAAGACCGGCTCGACATGAGGATGGCTCAAGGAGGCATCCTGGCCGGTTCTTCGCACATGGTGGGTTCAGAGATTGAGCCGTCGTGAAAAAGGGCACCGTATGGGGAAACATGTGCTACGTTGCGACCTCTTTTGGCGGCCAGGTAGAGTCCGGCTGCTAGGCAAATCGAGGAGCTTTCGTTGTCTGCGACGAGTGAAAAGGCCGGAAATCCGGCGGAAAGCGACAGCGGCACCGCTGCCCCCGCGAAAGATACCTACACCGGCGAGAACATCCAGGTTCTTAAAGGACTGGACGCGGTGCGGAAACGACCGGGCATGTACATCGGTGATACCGACGATGGAACCGGTCTTCACCACATGGTCTACGAAGTCGTCGACAACTCCGTCGACGAAGCCCTGGCTGGTCACTGCAAGAACATCGATGTGATCATTCACACCGATAACTCGGTGACAGTCATCGATGACGGACGTGGCATGCCGACGGATATGCATCCGACGGAAAATAGGCCAACACCGGAAGTCATCATGACGGTGCTTCACGCCGGCGGAAAGTTCGACAAGAAGAGCTACAAAGTATCGGGTGGTCTGCATGGCGTCGGTGTTTCGGCCGTCAACGCGCTGTCCGAGTGGCTCAAGCTGGAGATTCACCGCAACGGCAAAATCTATCGCCAGGAATACCATCGTGGCGCGCCGGTGACACCGCTTGAGGAAGGCGGAGTCTCGACGAAGAATGGCACGCAGGTGACGTTCAAGGCCGACGTCGAGATCTTCACCCACGTTGAGTACTCGTACGAGACGCTGCATCAACGGCTGCGCGAGCTGTCGTTTCTAAATCCTCGGCTGCGAATCGTTCTGACCGATGAACGAACGGACAAAAAGTCCGATATGTTCTCCGAGAGCGGCATCGCCGGATTCGTCAAGGATCTGAATGTCGCCAAAGATCTGGTGATTCCCGAGCCGATTTTCCTGTCAGGTGCCAGCCCCCACCCCGAGATCGACGAAACCGAGGTGATCGCCGAGGCTGCCATTCAGTGGAACGACAGCTTTTCGGAAAGCGTCATCTGTTTCACGAACAACATTCGCAATCGCGACGGTGGATCGCACCTGACCGGGTTTCGACAAGCGCTGACCCGCACCATCAACAGCTACGCGACGGCAAACAACCTGCTGAAGGATATGAAGCAGGGCCTTGCGGGCGGTGACTTGGCGGAAGGTCTCGTCGCAGTCGTTTCGATCAAACATCCCGATCCGAAGTTCTCGAACCAGACCAAGGATCGCTTGGTGTCGTCGGAAGTCACGGGAATCGTGAACTCGGTGATCGGCGACCGGCTGGCCGAGTGGCTGGAAGAGCATCCGCGTGAGGCTCGGGCGATCATCGGCAAGAGCATGCTGGCCGCTCGGGCCCGCGAGGCCGCTCGCAAAGCCCGCGAGATGGTGCAGCGCAAGGGCGCGCTTGAGTCGCTGTCTTTGCCCGGCAAGCTCGCTGACTGTCAGGAGCGCGATCCGTCCCTGTGTGAGCTGTTCATCGTCGAGGGTGATTCGGCAGGTGGATCGGCCAAACAAGGTCGTGATCGTCGCACCCAGGCCATCTTGCCGCTCAAGGGCAAGATCCTCAACGTCGAAAAGGCCCGGCTCGACAAGATGCTGTCGTCGCAGGAGATCGTGACGCTCATCACCGCGCTCGGCTGTGGCGTGGGGGAAAGCAAAGACGTCGCGAAGCTGCGCTACCACCGCATCGTC
>WBZS01002715.1_pt1 | contig 10343 bp, 2 predicted proteins | sample 5204201 | NCBI WGS metagenome assembly WBZS01 (sample SAMN12344357, study PRJNA552823) | activated sludge metagenome | biome: Activated sludge suspended growth; feature: Nitrification reactor; material: Wastewater; isolation source: activated sludge from nitrification reactor of wastewater treatment... | reverse complement strand
CACCGCTCGTGTGGGTGAGCGAAGACAGTCGGTCGTTGCTGTCATACCCTGCGGTGATACGATTGGCGTTGGAATCGGCGCTGAATTCCCATTTTCCATCCGCGCGGAACCGGGTGACGCCGCCGTCTCGTTCGGAAATGGTGTAAACACCACTGGCGAGTGTCAGCGTTCCTGTATCCCCCAGAGCGGCACGATAGCTGCCGTCCGCGCGTCGGAAGAAGAAACGTCGCGACGAGCCGAAACGTGCGACCACGTCGCCGCTGGCGAGCGTGGTTGCACTGAAATCCCATTCGTGTGCCCAGCCGCGTCCGAATGGTCCAACGGTGAATCGGCCATGGATGGGCTGCTGATGGTGTCTTCTAAAGGTTAGGTCGAAGCCTGAAGCGGGGATGCTGCTGTCGGTCACCGACGCCAACGAGTCGGCCGTGTGGGCTCCATCCGCGAGATCAAGCGCCAAGTTCAGCAGTCGAATCGTGTCGGAGGTGTAAATGCCGACGCTCGACAGGTAGTTCGCAAGCCGGCCGAGCATCGCTTCGTAATCTCCAACCGTGGTGCCTACCTCGGCGAGGAAGTTGGCGAAGACGGCGTCCCAGGCATCCACGGGGATGTGGCCGGGACGGAAGTCCGTCTTGAGACCTGCCCAGTCCATGGTTTGGTTCGGATCGACAAGGAACGTCTGAAAATCGATGGCTGATTCGTCGCCGCCGTTCGATTGAAATTCGATTTCTATCCGGCCGCGTTGCCCAGGCCGCAGCACGCCGGCCGGGCCATCCGGGGCATGGCCAAAGAAGGTCAGGTCGCCACCGTCAAACACGGGTTGGCCTGGCAACCGCAAGGTAGCGTTTGTCGCCGTCAATCGCAGCAGCGGAGCGCGAATATCCGTGGGGCTCGTGTTCACGTATTCTACGAAGACGCGGCCGCTTCGACCGGCCCGCACGACTTCTGGATTGACCAGGAAGACCTTCAGCGCCTCAGCCTGCGGTAGCGGCGAGGAGACTGTGAACGCTCCCGACTTCGTGTCAGATAGCGGTCCACTGACCACCCGCACGTCGTACGCTCCGACAACTCGGCCAGTCAGGTCGAATGTGGCGTAAAGCAAAGTGGGATTGCGGAAGTCGATCGCCGCCGCGGAAATCACCGTTGTTCCCTGCACCAGCGTCGGCACGCTGTTGAATCCGAAGCCACTGCCGCGAATCTCGACGGTGACGGGGCCATTTGCCGGGCCGACGTTTGGGGTGATCGAGGCAATGTCGAAAACGAGGTTTGTCGCCGTCAGTGTAAATGACGCGGTGGCGGCGGATCCCGACAGGCCCCGGACTAGGATGTAGTGGAACCCTGCCTGCGACTGTGGTAGCGTCAAAATCTGATCCGGCTGGCCGGGGACCCGGGCGGCATTTTCGAAACGAGATGGTGAAGGAATGCTCACCTGCGACGAGACCATCTCCGTGGCCCCGGCCGACGCCGAACTGTCGAGAACGAATTGCACCGTCTTGCCTTGCTCCAGTCGAATGCGGAAGAGTCGCTCTCGACCGACGTCGTCGAAGCTGCCATTCGTGGGCACGCCCAACGTCAGTTCCGGAATCATGGCAGTTGTTGGATTCAGCGTGAAGGCCAGGTTGTTGGTTCGACTCGTGTCGGCCTGCACCTGATTTCGCCGATCCACTTGCACAAACACATAGAAGGGACCGAACTGCGACACAGGGGCGGCGATGGAGATGAGGCCGGCAAGTTGCGACACTGGTGAGGCGATAGTCATCGACCGAACGACGCTTGCCGATGCTCCTAATCCGCCCGTGTGTGCTAAGGTGGTAACCAACTGGTCGGACGCGTCGAGCACGTCGTCTGCGGAGAAGTAGACGGCTTCTTGCCAATTTCCGGTGATTGGCTGGTTGCCTCGGTTTGCGGTCACCCAGGTGACCGTGAACGACGCGCCTGCGGCGATTTGGGTGGGGGCCGACACGTCGGCCACCGCCAAGTCGACAATTGCTGGAGCCGAGCCAAAATTTTGATTGCTGACGACGGAGGTACTGGTCGCCAAGGTCACCGGGCGATGTTCCGCCGAGGTCGCGGCGAATCCGTTGGGCCACAGAACGCCGATCTGATGGGTCCCAGCCGCTAGGTTGGTAAATGCGAATGTTCCGGTGGAATCCGTGATGAGGCGAGGCTCACGCGGGTCGGGTCGGCCGTTGCCGTTCGCGTCGAGGTAGATGGCGAAGCCGGGGCGGCCCAACTCGCCGATGTCGAGCGTGCCGTCGTTGTCGGTGTCGGAAAAAACCGTTCCCCGGACTTGACCCTGTCCCACAATGGGGAAAGCGAACACGTCGGCTCCGCCCGTACGATCGCCAGGGACAAGGTCTGGCGCATTGGTGTCGAAAAGCAATTCGGTCTTGGCACCGTCGTTAGCGAAGAGAAAACGGAAGCCCCCCTCGGATCCGCTGGTTGGTCCCGTACCGGATTGGTTGTAGCCCACTAAGCGTGTCGTGCCGTCGGTCCGGTCATGCAGGAACAGATTTGGTTGAACGCCGTTGGCGTCCACGAAGCCACTAACAAGGTCGGCGGCCCGGCTACGGTATACGACGTAGCGACCATCGGGGCTGATGGTCGGATGGTCGATGGAGGTGCTGCTCGTGACCACCGTGGCGTTATTGCTCGCGGCCGTGCCGGCGCTGTTCCGGGTCAATAATTGCGTCGTGCCCGTATCCAAATCGCGGAGGTACACCTGGTCGGAAACGACGGGCACCGGGACTGGGGTAAGATTCGTAGCAGAGCTGAGGAATAAGACCTTTCGACCGTCCGGTGTTATCGACGGATACCGTGATGCGAAGTTACCTCCATTCACTCCTGCGGTGTTGACGCTAATCAGGACCGTCGTGCCAGACTGCATGTCGCGAAGGAAGATATCGTCCAAGCCGTTCGTGTCGCCAGCGACTAGATTGGTCGCCCGGCTGCCGAATGCGACGTATCGGCCGTTCGCCGACATCACTGGTCGGAATCCAAGAACGCCCCCTGAATTGTTGCTACCCGGTCCGGTGCCCGCCTGGTTGACGCTGACCAGCGTGACGAGTCCGGTCTGCCGATCCCACTGAAAAACGTCGGCCTGGCCATTCGTATCGTTAACGGCGAGATCCGTGGCTTGGCTGGCGAAGGTGATGTACCGGCCATCGGGCGTCATGCTCAAATTCGAAGCCGCGCCCGTGATGGCACCATTGTTCGCCAAGTTACGGCTTACGAGCAGGGTTTGGCCGGTCCACAGGTCGCGCATATAGACGGCTGCGTGACCCGTCGGGTTCGTGATGCCGGCCACCAGATTCGTGCTATTGCTGGTAAAAGCAACATATCGGCCGTCGTCACTGATCGCGTGTTCCGGAGTGTTGCTACCGTTGTTACTTTCCGTTCCGGTCGGATCGACGGAGACAAGGCGTGTCACTTCAGTTTCCAGATCACGGACATAGACGTCGACCGCGAAGAGAAAATGTCCCTTGAAGGTGATTCCGTCCACCAGGGGAGGTGTAGCTCGAGCGGATGGTATCGAACTGAGGAAGGCGACGAACCGGCCATTGGGCGTGAGGAGCGGACTGAAGCCGCCTCCAGCGATGGTGGGATTGGGAGTCAGATCGACCACTTTGATGGTGCCGGACGATCGATCAAGGATGTACCCGGACGATGTCTGCGAGTCGAAAGTAATTCCCGGGGCAAAGTCGTTTGAGGGGCCAGCGTGGAAGGCGACATAACGTCCATCGGGAGTGGCCGAGTACAGCCCGCCACCACCAAGGAGTTCGCTGGGAAAGCTGGGGTCGCGGCGGGAGGCCAGTTCCGTGATCCCCAGGGTCAAGTCGCGAATCAAAACGTCCAGCCGAGCGTTTCGGTCGCCTGCCACCAAATTGTCCGCAAGTGTTTCGAACGCGAAGGTTTTGAAGTCGGCGCTGACGGCGAGGAGTTCCGACTTGTGATTTCCGCCCGCCGAGACATAGGTGGTGACGGCGGTTTGCATGTCGCGGACGAGAACATCGCGCCGGTTGGCGGTAATGGATTGTGATTGATTACCATCGGGATGGGTGGAAAGATTGCTGGCCTCACTGATGTAGGCAATGAATCGGCCGTCGCTCGACATTTGCGGCGAGAACGACGGAGCATTGCCGCCGTTATCGCCGGCCGTGCTGACGGTGACCATTTTGGTGACACCCGTAATCATGTCGCGGCGAAAGACGTCGAAGGTGGCATTCCCATCGGGGACAGCGCTGTCAAGACCATCTCCACTCGAAACGAAGGTGACGTATCGGCCATCGGGTGTGATCGAGCCTGAGAAACCGCCGACGCCCGCGTTGTTAGCGGCGTTAATACTCACCAGGGTCGTGGTGCCAAGTTGGCGATCACGCAGATACAGATTGTTGCCGTTTCCCACGGGTACGGATGCGAGGTTATTCGCGGCGGTCACAAAGAGGACGTATCGCCCATCGGGGCTAATCGCATTTTCGGTCAGGCCTGGGTGGAGGTTTGGTTGGTTGACCCCTGAGGTGTCGATGCTGACAAGTTCGGTGGTACCAGCGGCCAGATCCCGCACGTAGACGTCTTCGATGTTTGTGAGGTCGTTGGCGATAAGGTTCCCGGCAAAACTCGTAAAGGCGACGAACCTTCCGTCTCGGCTTATTTGCGGGAAAAAGGACCGATCATCTCCCGATGCCGTGCCCGTTCGATTGATACTCAGCAGCGTGGTCGTGTTGGCGCTAAGGTCGCGCATGTAAACGTCACCCCTGCCATTGGTGTCGAGCGGTGAAAGGTTGTTGGCATCGCTTTCGAAGACGATTTTGGTACTGTCGCCCGACCATTGGGCGTTCTGCGATACGGCATTTCCCGCAATTCCGGCCGAAGTTTTGCTGATGAGAATGGTTTGGCCGGTCTGCAAATCGCGAGCGAAGAGTTGGGCTCCGCTCACGCCTGCGACCAAGTTGGACGCGGAGGATTCGAACAGGACATAACGGCCATCGGGACTCACTTGCGGATTCTTCGAAACGAAGTTGCCTCCGCCCGTGCCTGTTGAGTTCACGCTGACCATCTCTAGTCGGTCCGTACCGCGGTAGTAAACGAACACGTCGGTGAGGCCATTGGTGTCGTTGGCGACCAAGTCTGGGGCGTCACTCTGGAATGCAACTACCTGACCATCGTCGCTAAGGCTCACCGATTGGGACGTTCCAAGACCGGACAAGCCCGTTCGCGACGGATCGATGAGAGTGATCGGTTCTACCGATAGAAGCGACCGATCCTCCAATCGCTCGATTACGAGGTTTCGAAGGTTCTGTTTGGCTTTTCGTTGAATTCGCTTGTTGGCCATGACCCAACTCCTGAAATCCGACAGGCGCGCACGCCGAACCTTACCCTGGGAAGAGGGCGAGCAAACGAAGCGTGATTGCCTGAGCGGTGGATTTATATCGAACGGAACGTTATTTCTTGGATTCAATCACGCCGCCATCCCATTCGATTCGGCACTTGGGAATGGAGGCAGCTAAATCTCGAATTCCGGTTTTCGTCACTTTGCACTGTCGCAGATTCAATTGGCGCAGCTCCGTTGCACGGGAGAGGTGCTTTAGGCCTTCGTCTGTCACGGTACAACCGCCAAGATCCAATTCCGAAAGCCGCTTATATTCGCCAATGACTTTGAGTGAAGCGCCAGTGACGTGTGTCTCGGCAATATGCAATCGGATTAGCGAAAGGTTTTTGATCGCGGCAATGGCTTTGTCCGTCCATGGCAGCTTGCTTGCGATTAATACTTCGAGTCGTTCACAGTCGCTAAGCGTCGCGCATCCTTCGTCGGTTACAGAGGTGCCGGAGATGACCAAAGTGCTCAAAGCCTTCAATTTGGGAAGTTCTTTGATTTCTAAATCTCCAAAGACTTTTTTCAAAGCCACATTGATGCTCATGATTTCGATTTGACCTTCGGGCAATCGGTCGCCCCGCTGCGTATCTTTAAAGCCGTCATTGGAAAAGAAACCGATTTCGCCTCCAATTTTCTGAATCCGCCGAGCGACATAACGGTCAACCGTTCGCGGGTGTACGACGCCACCGTCCCATTCAATGCGGCATTCCGGCAATGCTTCGGCCAACGCGTTCACTGTGGTTTCTGACACCTTGGTCGATTTCAAGCCGAGAAATTCTAGTTTCTTGGACCGAGCCAAGAGTTTGATACCGTTATCCGTCACCTTACACTCAAAAAGATTCAGATCGACCAAATGCTCGAAATGGGCCAGAAGCGGCATCGACTCATCCGTGATCGCGGTTGAATCCAGATGCAACCGCATAAGTGAGAATTTTCTGAGCGGCAAAATATCCTGGTCGGTGAGCGGTAAGCCGCCCAGGTACAGTGCGACAAGGCTCGGCGATTTCATCAACTCGCTGAATCCCTTGGCAGTTAGATTCGTTTGGGCAACGATGAGTGTGTCGAGTCCTGGAAGCTTCGCAATCCATTTCATGTCGGAATCGTCCAGGCCTTGGCGAATCAACCCCAGGTCAATGCCTTTGACTTCAATTCGCGTTTCGGGAATGACATCGCCATTACGAGTGTTGCAGTATTTGGTAGATGTATTGAAACCGACGTTCCCACCGAGCCGGTGTACCCACCGAGCGACTCGGCGATCCACGTCAGTTGGTTCAATCGTCCCACCGTCCCATTCAATGCTGCAGGCAGGTAGTGCCGCTGCCAAGGCTTGCACATTTGCGGGTGTCACCTTGTTTTTCGTGATGGCCAAATTCTCAAGACGTTTGCATTTCGCGAGTTCGCGAAGCGTGGCATCGGTGATGCCGCAATTTTGAATCTCCAGTCTGTGGAGTTCTGGGAACTGCGGAAAGAATGGTGCTGCTCGATCTCCTAAATTGGCGTCGCTCAGGTGCAATGCCCGTAACTTTCGATTTTTGAGCAGAGCGCCTACAGATTTATCGGTTAGCGGATTTTGAGGGAGATAAACCTGAGCTAGATTTGGTGCTTCGGCGATGAACCTCATTTGGGAATCGGTGAGTCCCACACGCGCAAGGCTCAACGTGCCAAGCCGATTCAATTGGGTGATGTGTTCTAGATCGCTGTCAAGAAGTTTCATGTCTTGCAAGGTGATTCCGACGACATTGATTGGGCCATCGGGAATTGCGTCGCCGCGTGCCGTGTCAAGAAAAACGTTTTGGCTCGTTAAGCCCACGGAGCCGCCAAGTCTTTGGACAATCCGAACAACCTCGCGATCCTGATCGAATGTCGTTTGAACGATTTCACCTTCGATGACTTTTTCGTCCAAGACTTTGCCATTTCGAGAAATGACCAATTTCTTCCCGTCGATCCAATCGATCTTGATCTTAACGTTTTCTCGCTGATCGATTCGAAGACTGGGCGCCTGAAAATGAAAATTCCCCCGCGAGATTTTGAGTGCGTGATCGCCTGGTTCCACGTAGATCGGGTCTCGGTCCGCCTCGGTGAGTTCCGCACGTCCATGTCCAAAACCTAGTCTGATCTCTGGATCGTTGATTTCAAAACGGATTGTGCCGTCGGGCGTGTGCCAATAGAACACGCCCCATGCCGCGATCACCGTTAGCATGACAGCGGCGCAGACAACCGAAAATCCCGGCAGGAAACGCCAGGAACGATGTTGAAACGCCATCGGCCTTGATACGTGGCTTGCGTCGGCTGGCATTGCCTTGGCGATTTCCTCCAATCGACTGGCCACTCGGGTCGCGTCGAAGGGCCTCTTCTGGGGGTCTTTCTCCAAAAGATGCATGATCAGACGCGACAATTCGCGCGGGATTCCTGGATTCAATTGGTCTGGTGCCTCGGGCGTTCTGACTGCCAATTCCATGACGGTGCCCAGGAGTGTCTCGGCATGAAATGGGCTGCGTCCCACGGCGAGTCGATAAAGAACGCATCCCAAGCTGAAAAGGTCCGTACGGGAATCAAGCGATGTGTCCCCTCGCGCCTGTTCCGGCGACATGAAAGCCGGCGTGCCAACGATGGCACCGGATTGAGTCAGGTTCATGTCCTCTTTCTGAACCCGAGCGACACCAAAATCCAGGAGTTTCGCACGGGAAAAGTTCTCGAGCACGCCATCGGTTGAATCGCTTTCCAGCCAAATATTGCTGGGTTTCACGTCGCGATGGATCAGTCCTTTCTCATGGGCGATAGCCAATCCTTTTGCGACCCCAATGCCGATGCGGAGGATGTGTTGAGGGTGGAGAGCCACGTTTTTGGTCAACAATCGATCGAGTGAATTCCCTTTGAGGAGTTCCATGGCGAGGAACGGAACCCCCCTGTCTTCGCCGACGTGGAAGATGGAGACGATGTGGTCACTTTTGAGTTTCGCCGCCGCCCTGGCTTCGCGTAAAAAGCGAGTTTTCGCTGATGCCGTCGCCGCGAAATCGGGCAACATGACCTTGAGGGCTGCCATTCGATCCAACGAGGGATCGTGGGCGAGAACCACCATTCCCATTCCACCTCGGCCCAACACCTCCAGAACACGATAGGAGCCTAACCGCCCTAATTCGCCCTCTTCCTGCGCCGGCGCGAGAAAATCCAGCGGAACGACATTGCCGGCGTTTTCATCGGCCAGGTCCAACGTTCTCGCAGTCAAGGACTCGGGGAGGTTTGCCGCTAAAGGAAAACGCTTCAGTTCTTCGATCACCATGCGGGGCGCAGCTTGGGCGATGCAGTCAGAATGGGATGCGTCATCTCGCAGCGAGTCGATATAGGTGTCTTTTGAGATCACCGTATTCGCCAGACCCAAGCAAGCAGAACAATTGTCCAGGTGCTCGGTCATGCTGTCGATCTTCGAAATATCGAGCCGCCCCGTCACAAGATCACCCAATTCTTTCAGCGAAATGCATCTATTGTGTTGGACCATGACGGGGCCCTTCCCATGGAGGCGAAATCTGTTTGCCTAAATTGAGTACGCGCGAGTTCGCAATTCCTTCCGGAAAAACTCGAAATTTCTCCTCGATCAACGTGCGACGTCCGTCGTCCTCGGTATCGCGAACCTTCGGAGCCCCAACGGCGGTCGTGTGAGGTTAATCCGCGTCATCGACGAGGTATTGCAATTCTTGGCGTAGACGCTGAAGGATCTTGGACTTGATCCCGTATACGGTACCAATGCGGACGCCGAATTCGCGTGCGATGTCTTCGGGGTTCTTCTGGTCATGCACGCTCGCGCGAAAAACCTTTCGATGAAGATCCGAAAACTCCAATTCGATGATCCGAAATGCTTGGCGAATCAAATATTGGCGATACTCGGCTTCACCGTCTTGATCGATGGATGGATCGACGACATCGCTGGGGAACGGTTCGCACGTTTGTCTCGCCTGGGACCGCTGCAATGTTCGGACTCGATTGAGAAAAACGGTTTTGAGCCACGCGTGAAAGCTCCGCGTAGGATCATATTCCAAAGTTGGCAGTTTTTGGATTAAGATGGAAAGCACATCCTGGACGACGTCGGCGGCGTCCGATAGTTGCAATCCCTGTTGCCGAGCCCAATGAAATAAAAGAGGGGTGTAAAGTTCGACGAGGCGTTCCCATGCCGACGCATTGTTGCCAAACCGTATACGTTCAAGGAGACTTACCGGCGTCGTGTTCATGGCGCAAGCCTTGCCATTTGATGCGTCGTTCAGATCTTAACGAGGGAATCTGGCTCATTTTAGGCGTCAAAGAGCCAAGTGCGAGTGCATAGAAGGTGCGACACCAAAAAGACGCACCAAATGCCTTAGCGTTTCTAACGCGAGAGAAAGTCATTATAGTCTTCGTAGTCGTCGGAGGGCCCGCCTACCCGAAGCCAACTCGAGACCTTGCGTCGGACCTGGGCGAAGAGCATGCCAGCGATGAGCGGCTGCAGCCGGCATCGATTGGTGACGAGCGGCAGGCCAGATGAGCGATCCAGATCGACTCGTCATGGAGCGACATTTCAAGAGCCATCCTTGGCTCTCCTACACGATGCTTGATGGTGATGGTCATCGTGCCAGGAGAGCCTCCTTTCGAACAGACCAACCTACCTTTTTTAGAATCTCCACTTAACGTTCTCCATAAAGTACAGTCTGTAAATAGTGAAGTGTGATCCCGACCTCGCAACGATTGATTCGCCGACCGCCGGCGATTGGGGAGTGAAGAAGAACACGAGTCGAAAACGGCTGGAGTTAACATTGCCGTAGGTACGTCACTGTCCATTGATCCAGCGATGGAAGGAAGGGTGCGACGTCGGCCCTCCGGTTGAGCTGGGACCTAACTGGGCGACGGACAAAGTTGTCGAGACCAGTGCGACAACGAGTCCAACCAAGTCAGCCTGTCCGCTTTGAATGGCCAACCGGGGGCACGGAAGAGTTTCTGGGACGCG
>WBZS01002714.1_pt1 | contig 10343 bp, 11 predicted proteins | sample 5204201 | NCBI WGS metagenome assembly WBZS01 (sample SAMN12344357, study PRJNA552823) | activated sludge metagenome | biome: Activated sludge suspended growth; feature: Nitrification reactor; material: Wastewater; isolation source: activated sludge from nitrification reactor of wastewater... | reverse complement strand
CCAATGACCGCGTTCAACTCCGCTCTGGGCCTCGCGGCGCATGCTTCGGCACCAACCTACGAGACACTCTACAGCGGTGAGTGGATTCACCCGACAGCATGATTGGCAATCAACCGGATAGGCAAGGATTGAACAACGACGATCTCCGGATCGTCGGCGCGCTCGACGACGAGCGCCCGGACTCGGCCTTGCCATAGCGATTGAAATAGCGCTGCCTCGTTGAGTGTGGTCACGTGATTTGATGTTCCGATGTTCACGGACGGTGATGGTGATCGACGGAGCGGAAGGCAAAGAGAAACGCCGTCGGAGGTTAATGCCGACGGCGTTGTTGCGTTGAGGGCGTGAGAATCAGAACGGCGGATCGTCATCGGGAGGCAAGGAGTTCGGATCGGGATGGACGAGGTTGTCGTAGCAAAGGCCCTCGTAGAAGCGATCGGCCTGGTGGCCGTAATGGGTCATGAAGAGATCGAGGATCTCGTACAGGAAGTCCTGGATTTCGACGACGGCTTCATCAGGGAGCGATGGCAGATTAAGGGTAAGGTCGACGGGGCGTGAATCGGGACGCATGGCCAGTATCTCCGGTGATCAGCGCCCCGCCGCGACACGGCGCGGCTTGGGCATCTCGGGTTGGGCAAAGACATCGAGGTAGAGCTTCTCGTCGAGCTGAGCCAGATCGCGCTGGGCAGCAGCAGCGAGGAGTTCTGCAGCCAGCGTCGTCATGATGCGGTAATTGCCGGCGGCGTGATCACAAAGGGTTTGTCGCAGCTGCGGCGTCATCAGGCTGGCGTTGCCGGCACCGGCGAGTAGGTGATTGAGGCAGGCCAGCAACTCATCACGACTCGCATGCTCGGTCGCCAGCCGGGTCCGGATGCGCGAGCCGAGCGGGATCAGTTCCTCGCGCCGGAGCTTCTCGATCAGTCGCGCATCGCCGGCGAGCACCACGCACAGAAGGGGCTGCGAATCGAAACGCGCGCTGGCCAGCAGGCGCAGCTCGCACAACACCGCCGGGCTCATCTCCTGGGCTTCGTCGACCAGCAGCACCGCGCGCCGGCGCGTCGTCTCCAGATGTGCGAACCAGACCTCGCGCAGGACCTTGAAACCGCCCCAGCGGTTATGCGGGCGCAGCGGGACGGCAAAGATATCGCCCATTTCGCGGTAGAAGTCCGCCAGGTTGCTCTGCGGATGATTGATCGCGCCGACCGTGACATCGGGCAGTCGCGCCAAGCGATCCGCCAACAGACGCAAGGCAACGCTCTTGCCGCTGCCCGGATCGCCGTGGATCATCGCGAAGCCGCCTTCCTTGATCTGGGCGTGCTCGATCCGCCAGCAGAAGTTCTCCATCCGGGGCGGCACATAAATCGCCTCGGTCGGTAGTTCGGGCGAGAAGGGATTCCACTTCAACCCGTAGAGGGCGAGGAGTTTCTGGTTCATGCGATGTCCTTGTCAGGGGGTGGCAAATACGCCGGCGGCAGGCCGGTGGCGGCGTAGTCGGCGATCTGTTGGCGCAGCAGCGGTGCGATGCCAGACGGTGGCAGCGGCGACAGATCGGTCGTTACCGGCGACAGGCGCCGACGCTGGCCATCGGCGTTGGCCGATTTGTCGAGCGGTTTCACCGGACACAGCACGGCGCCGGAGCGGTGGTCAACCAGATCGACCCGGGTCAGATCCCAGCGGGCGTAGCGCAGATGGACGGTGGTGAGGTGGCGATAGCGGGCGGGAATCTCGAAGCGCGAGCCTTCCAGGCTCACCGTACCGTCGGCGCGGCGCTGCCGGCGCGCCACCTCGATGCGGAAGGCGGCACAGAGCGTCGCGGTGTTCGGGCATTCGCGCCGGACATTGGGGCCGGCGAGATAGCGGTCCAGCGGGGTGGCATCGATCTCGGAATGGTGCGTGCGGTGATACTCCTGCTCGACCCAGGCTTGCGTCGCCTGATTGAGAGAATCGAGGGTCAGGGTCTGCTCGCCTTCGAGCATCGCCATCAAGCGAGCCTCGACACGTCCCCAGAACGACTCCTGTTTGGCATTTTGATACGGGGAATAAGGGAGCGTCGTCTGATGCACGATGCCCAGGGCGGCCAGCCCGCTGACGGTCTCCTCGGCCAGCATCGCGGCGCCGTTGTCGGTCATCAGGGCGCGCGGCAGGCCGCGTTTCATGAATGCCTGCGTGAGGCCATGCACCAGAGTCTCGGCGGTTTCGTCGAGGTACCACTGCAGGTGGCAGAGCAGACGCGAGCGGTCGTCGATGACCCCGAGCAGCATCGGCTTGGCCCAAGTGCCGGCGCGCGTCAGCACCTTGCGGGCGCCGTGGTGGAAATCGAGATGCCAGAGCGCGCAGACGTGGTCAACTTCGAAGCTCCTGACCTCCAGTTGTTCGAGCCGGTCGCGGGCCAACAGGGCGGCGTCGGTGGCCCGTTTCGGGCGGGCCTGGCGAAACATTCCTTGCGCCTTGAGGAAGCGGCGTACCGTCGGATACGAGGGCAGTGGTGAATCGCTCCCCAAGGCGACACGGAGATTGTCGAAATGCAGTTGCGCGCTCCAGCCCGGATGTTCACGATACTGGGTCCTCAGGCCGTCGATGGCCGCTGGCGTGAGGCTGGGGAAACGGCCGATGTCGCCGCGCAGACGGTTACGCAGCGCGGCCACCGGATCGGCAGCGGCGCGGGCGGTGTAGTACCAGCGTTCAAGAGTCGAGACGCCGAAACGGATGTCCAGGCCGGAGACCGGATGTCGCCAGGTCACGGCGGCAAGTGTGGTCATGGCCGCGGACAGTTCCCTGGACGCTGGCGGTGCGGCGAGCAAGGGGCCGATGATCGCGAAGCGCAGCCGCGCCCAGCGGTCCCGTTGCGGTGGATCGAATTCACTACTCAAGAAGGTCTCCCGGTGAGGCGGCGCCGACGGCGTCGCTGCTGGGAGTGAAGGCTACAAACCCTCGCGGACCTTGCCTATCCGCATCCTCTGCGGGTGATCAGCGCCCTTCAGGCAACGAGATCGCCGTGACGCTGATCGGGCTGAGAAAGACGAGCAGTCGCATCAACTGCTCGGCGGCCTCGCCAACGAAGCGCTCCAGCAGACCCGCGGGGAACAGATCGCTATCGACCGGCGGCATGAAGCGCGCACAGTGGGCCTGCCACAACGGCGTCAGCGGAAACAGATCCACCCACCATTGGCGCCAGCGCTGAAGGGTACGGACCGGAACGGCCAGGTCGGTGCAGATCCGCGCCGCCGCTGTGTTCTGCCCGGCATGCCGGGCAGAACACAGCACCACCGCCAGCGCCAGATAAACGCGCCGGCCGAGGAAACGAACCGATGTCGATGTCTTGCGCTTGCGGCAATCGGAACAACAAAAGCTGAAACGCGACTCGAAATCGGCGCGAATCTCGTTCAGGCAGGCACGCGGCTTTCGCGGATAGTTGGCGCGGTGCAGAACGCCCCCACACGCGCACCGGCCAGCATGCGTTTTGGCTGCCAGTTCCTCGTCAATGCACAGCAGTAGTCGGAAAAACTTGGGGTCTTGCAGCAGGGCATGGCACACTTGAACGGTCTCCAGGCTTGGTAACCAGAGACTCCCCCGAAGGGTTCGTTTGTTCAAGTTCCCCGAGGGGGATCACCTACTCAACATCACGCTGCTTGACCATTTCGGCCGCGATTGCCATCGAGATTGGTGGCCGTGCTTACCTCGTCCGCCGTGGCGATACCGGCGATGCAGCGCGGCATGAGTGCGACCATGCGCGGGTCGGAGGGGACGCGATCCAGCCGGGCGGACACGATGGCGGCGGCACCGGTGTCCACCCGTGTGAAGCGAATCTGGCCCGGGATGTCGACGCCGAAGAACAGCAGGTTGCGACGGTCGAAGTGTCCGCCGATACCCTTGAAACCGGTATCGTGGGTCGCGCCGGTCAGGAAGCTCGCGACGTTGGCAACGACGCCGGTCACGCCTTCGAGGCGGTCGCCACGCAGTTCGACTCGGATGCCCCCGCGTTCAGGTACCGCACTGGGGTACAGCGCACGCATGGCGGCACGGGTCATCAGGTAGGCGGACGCCACGGTCGGACACGAATGCCCGGCGAGCTTGACCGTGTCGGTGTAGGTGTACTCGACCACACCGTCTTCCGCCGCGCCGAGGAAGCGGGCGAGCGGGTCGCGTACGGTGATCCGCGGTGCGGCGTCGAAGAATTCGGGAAAGCGCATCGTCTAGGGCTCCTTGGCGCCGGCGGGGTTGCGAATCGGGTGCCGTCTGTGTAAAATAGTACTTGATTACTTACTTTCAAGCAACCCTCTGGATGCCATGGACGCCCCGACCGCTCCCCGAGCTGCTCCCCGCCACCGTCTCAAGACGGACGAGCGGCAGCGCGAAATCGTTGCCGCCGTGCTGTCGCTGGCCCGCGAGCGCGGCCCGGATTCGATCACCACCCAGGCGATCGCCGACCGGATCGGTGTCACGCAGGGCGCGCTTTTCCGCCACTTTCCGGATAAGGAAGCGATTTGGCTCGCCGTCTTTGTCTGGGTGCGCGAATCGCTTGGCGCAGTCCTCGATGCGGCGGTGGCGAAAGCGGATTCGCCAGTGGGCAAGATCAAGCGTGCATTCCTCGCGCATGTGGCGTTCGTCGCCGCAAACCCCGGCGTTCCCCGCGTCCTGTTCCACGAACTGCAGTACCCGGGCGATTCGGCGGTGCGCGCCGAAGTGGGCACGATGATCGCGGCCTACAGCAAGCGCCTGGCGTTGCTCTTCACTCAGGCCAAGACGGCGGGCGAACTTCCCCCCGATCTCGATGCCACCCTCGCCCCCGTACTGTTCATCGGCGCCGTGCAGGGCCTCGTTATCCAGTCCGCGCTCGCCGGCGACGAGGCCGCCATGATCAAACGCGCCCGGCAACTGTTCCCGTTGCTCCTCCACGGGTATCAAGGGCGGGGAAAGCCGTGAACCTGCGTCTTGGCCGCAAGCCCGTGCTGATCACGGCCGGCATCGCCGGCGCACTTTTGCTCGGCTGGCTGGCGACGAGCCAGGGGCCGCTCGCGCCGGCCAAGGTCACGCTGGCCAAGGTCGAACAGGGTCCGCTGGTCGCAAGTACGTTTGGTATTGGTACGGTCGAGGCACGTCGCAGCTATGCTCTCGGACCGACGGTAGCGAGCCGCGTTCTACGTGTGCTCGTCGACCAAGGCGATGTGGTCAAGACCGGACAGTTACTCGCTGAACTCGATCCGGTCGATCTGGGAGATCGCATCGTCAGCGGGCAACTCGCAGCGGAGCGCGCCACTAGCGTCGTCCGCGCGGCCGAGGCTCAGCTCGCCGAAGCGCAGAGCCGCGCGCAGCTCGCCGTCGCGAGCGCGCGTCGCTCCAACGAGTTGCGTGCGCAGGGGTTCATCAGCCAGGAAGCCACCGACGCCAAAGGACACGAAGCGAATGCCGCCAAGGCAGCCATCGATGCGACGGCAGCCCAACTGGCAGCCGCGCGGCGCGACTACGACCGGGCGTTGTCCGATGTCGCGGGGGTCGGCAAATTGCGCGCGCAGGCGCGACTCACGAGTCCCGTCGACGGCGTGGTCAGCGCGCGGCTGGTCGAGCCCGGAACCACGATCGTTGCCGGGCAGGCGGTGCTGCAAGTCATTGACCCGGCAACCCTGTGGATCAAGGCGCGAATCGACCAAGGCCAAGCCGGCGGCGTGCACGTGGGACAGCCCGCAGAGATCGTGCTGCGCTCGGACGCCAAGCGCGCTTATCGCGGGGAGGTCCAGCGTGTCGACTGGGTGAGCGATGCGGTGACAGAAGAGCGGATCGTCAACGTCGGCTTTGCGGCAAGGCCCGAAGGGATCTCGGTCGGCGAGCTGATCGAAGTGACAATCCGTACCGCCGAACTCCCCAACGTCCGCTCGGTGCCGGCGGCGGCGGTGAAGCGACTCGATCGGCAGGATGGCGTCTGGCAATTCGCCGACGGCCGCGTTGCGTTCCGGCCGGTGAAGGTGGGCATCACCACACTCGATGGGCGCAGCCAGATCGTTGACGGCCTGAATTTGGGCGACGAGGTCGTCGTGCACAGCGAGCAGTTATTGAAGCCGGACGCCAAGGCCAAGATCGTCCCCGCGATCGTCCGCGCCAATCCATGATCAATCTCGCCGGTCGCGACATCCTCTATGGCTGGGGCAAATTCGTCTTCACTGGGCTCGGGCTCGGCTTGCTCGTCGGCGTGACGTTGTCGATGGCCGGGATATATCGAGGATTGGTTGATGACGGCAAGGTGCTGCTCCAAAACGGCGGCGCCGATCTCTGGGTCGTACAGCGTGACACGCTCGGTCCCTACGCCGAGCCATCGAACGTGCGCGACGACGCGTACCGGACGCTTCTCGGCGTGCGGGGTGTCGCGGAGGCAGGCAACGTCACCTACCTGACGATGCAGATCGAGCATGCGGGCAGCGACGTGCGCGTCATGCTGGTCGGCTTCGAGCCGGGGCATCCTGGCGAGCCCGGCTACCTCGTCGCGGGGCGTCCGATTACGCGATCGCACTACGAGGCGATCGCCGATGTCAAGACGGGGTTCCAACTTGATGAACGCATCCGTATCCGCCGGCACGAGTACACGGTGGTCGGCTTGACCCGGCGCATGGTGTCGTCGGGCGGTGACCCCATGGTGTTCGTGCCGCTGCAAGATGCGCAGGAAGTGCAGTTCCTCAAGGACAACGACGCGCTGGTGAACGAGCGGGCGCGCACCGCCGCCAACCCGGCGTTCAACCGCCCCGGGGTTCCGGAACTGCTCGAGGCGGTGCAGGCGAGCCAAGCCAGCAGCCGTACCGTGAATGTCGTCATGTTGCGGCTGGCGTCGAACGCCGACGAGATGGTGGTGGCGCGCGAGATTCGGCGTTGGAAGCATCTGGAAGCGTACACGCGGACCGACATGGACGAAATCCTCGTCGCCAAGTTGATCGCCACGTCGGCCAAGCAGATCTTCATGTTTCTGGTCATCCTCGCCGTGGTCAGCGCCGCCATCGTCGCTTTCATCATCTACACAATGACCCTGAACAAGGTGCGCGAGATCGCGGTGCTCAAGTTGATCGGCGCGCGCAACCGCACCATCGCCGGGATGATCCTGCAGCAGGCGCTCGGCCTAGGCGCTATCGCCTTCGTCGTCGGAAAGACCGTCGCCACTTTGTGGGCGCCGATCTTCCCCAAGTACGTGTTGCTGCTGCCCGGGGATGCGGTGCTGGGCGCCGTGCTCGTGCTGGTGATCTGCGCGTTCGCGAGCATCGTCGCCATCCGTGCGGCGCTGCGCGTCGATCCGGCGACGGCCATCGGGGGATAGGGAATGGCCCCTCCGGCAATCGAGATCAGCGGCCTCACTAAGCGTTACGGTGTGGGCGACGCGGCGGTTGACGCGCTGAAAGGCGTGGACATGGTGGCCCAGCCCGGTGAGGTCGTGGGTCTGATCGGTCCCAGTGGCTCGGGCAAGAGCACGCTGTTGAAATGCCTGGGCGCCGTGATCGAGCCCACTTCCGGCCGCATGGCGCTTGCCGGGGAGACGATCTACGACAACGGCTGGAAGGTCGCCGATCTGCGCGCGCTGCGCCGCGACCGGATCGGCTTCGTGTTCCAAACGCCCTATCTCATCCCGTTCCTCGACGTGACCGACAATGTCGCGCTGTTGCCGATGCTGGCCCGTGTGTCCAACGGCAAGGCGCGCGACCGGGCGCGGGCGATGCTTGTCGCGCTGGATGTCGGTCATCGCGCCCAGGCGCAGGTGCCTCAGCTTTCGGGTGGCGAGCAGCAACGCGTCGCGATCGCCCGCGCGCTAGTGAACCAGCCGCCGATCATCCTCGCCGACGAGCCGACGGCACCGCTTGACAGCGAGCGGGCGCTGACCGTGGTGCGCATTCTGAACGAGATGGCGCAACGGTTCGGAACGGCGATCGTCGTCGTCACCCACGACGAGAAGATCATCCCGACATTCCAGCGGATTTATCATATCCGCGACGGACGCACCTACGAGCAAGCAGGCGAGGCACGCGCCGCCTGATCAAGGCGCGCGATCGGCCGTTAAATCGAAGATGACATTTCGTTCCAATCTCCCGTACAAGAACGTACTGCTCTTGACCATGCTGGAAGGCGAACGGACTGACTATGTAGGGAAAACGGGGAGGCGGCGACGACGGGCTGCGAATGGCCGATTGTACGCATATGGGATTGAGCCTGAAATCGGCTGCGGCCGCACGCCGCTCATCGAAGTGCCAAAGGTGTGGCCGGTGCTCAAGATCAAACCGCTAGATCTCGGTCTGCTCCTCATCACCCATAAACAGCCAATATGCGCTTCCGGCGTCGTCCTGACCACACCACTTCTGTATTTTCTGCGGGCGCATTGGTCGGAAGACGGGTATCTTCAAACGGAGCGCAGGAATACTTTTGATCTTTGACACAACGTTGGCGATGGGCGGCTCACGAGGACCAAAGCGGTAGGGATAGCATGATGAAAATGGAATTGTTGATCGCAGCGCTGCTGCTTACCGGGCCTGTCCTTGCATGGGGACCGCGGCACGCCAGTGAAGAGAATACCCGGGGCTGGCAATTCATGACGCCGGAAGAGCGGATCGAACACCAATCCAGAATTCGTCGTTTTTCGAGCTATGAGGAGTGCCATGCATACCAAGCAAGCCATCATCGAATGATGGAAGAGCGCGCCAGAAAGCGCGGCATGGAATTATCCATAGGTGGGCGGGACATCTGCGAACACCTGAAGCCCGGAACGGTTACGCGCTAGCATTCCGGTCAATCGACACGGCAGACACTTATGTCTTCCTTGCGCTTCCTATCCATTCCGCTCCTGATTGCGAGTTCCACGCTTGGCCTTGTGTTCTGGGCGTTTCCAGCGGGGCTGGCGGCGTTGCGAATGCTGGGAATCGTCCTGGGGTGGGCCGGGTGTGGCCTCTTGCTCGCCGGACTTCTACTGATGCTGAGGGAAACCTGGCTGGCCCGCGGGCTTGACGGACTCGAAAGGATGTACTGGTGGCATCATCGAGTCGGCATGGCGGCGTATGTCCTGCTGCTGGCTCATCCACTGGCGCTCGCTGCCGCTGCCTGGCAGGAGTCGCGCCTGCTGGCGTGGCAGACGCTTTCTCCGTTCAGCCAGGGCTGGCCGGTGTGGATGGGATGGTTGTCACTGGTGCTCCTGATGCTGGGCTTAGCGGCCACCTTCGAGACTCGGATTCCTTATCGGATCTGGCGTTGGCTCCATGTCGGGCTGGGCGCCGGTGTGCTCCTCGGGCTGGTTCACCTCGTTTTGCTGGGGATTGATGAGCCCGTGCTGCCGATTCTTACGGTGGCCGCCTTGTTGCTGGGGTGGCGTCTTCTTCGGGCGGATTTCGGCATCGCCGCACGCCCCTACGTCGTGCAATCAACTCAACGAGTCGCCGAGGGCATGATCGAGATTTCCCTGTCCCCCCTGGGCAACCCCGTTGCCGTTAATGCGGGGCAGTATGTTCTGGTGGCCTTCTTCGCAGGGCCGAGATTCCGAGGCTGTGGAGAATTTCATCCGTTTACCGTCAGCTCGACGGGGGGCGACGGTCCGATCCGCATTGCGGTCAAGGCCTTGGGCGATTGCACGCAGCACTTGCAGTCCATCGAATCCGGCGTAATGGCCCGGATCCATGGTGGGTTTGGCCGCTTCCTGGCGGACACGCCCACAACCCCGCAACTATGGATCGCCGGTGGGATTGGCATAACGCCCTTCTTGGCGGTCCTGAGGGGCGGGCTTGTCGCACAGCCAACCAAACTTCTCTATCTTTATCGGGTGAAGACCGACGCCGCGTTTCTGCAGGAACTGCAAGACCTTGCCGACGAGGACCCAAAGCTTTCCTTGCAGGCCATGGTTACCGGCAATGTCCCCCCGGATCTGGAGTCGCTCCTTCCGGATGCACAAGGACTATCCGGCCACGAGTGTTATGTCTGCGGGCCGCCCGGTATGATAGCCGCACTGAAGCAAGCCCTTCAGCACCGCGGTATCACACCCCGCCATATCCACTTTGAGAACTTCGGGTTTAGATAATGCGCCGACTCTATTTATCCGCCACCGTTGCCTTCTGGCTGTTGGTGGCCGTGTTCTGGATAGGGAGCCTCTGGCTGTCGCCTGCTGAGGAAAGCGCCGCCATCGCAGCCGACAAAGCCATCTCACCAACGGAACTGGCTAAACACGCTGCGCCGGGAAACTGCTGGATGGCTATACGCGGCAGCGTCTATGATCTGAGCGCCTACTTGCCGCAGCATCCTTCGCCACCACAAGTCGTTACCTCGTGGTGTGGCAAGGAAGCGACCGAGGCGTACAACACCAAGACCAAAGGGCGCCCGCATTCCCCTTACGCCGATGA
>WBZS01002713.1_pt1 | contig 10347 bp, 11 predicted proteins | sample 5204201 | NCBI WGS metagenome assembly WBZS01 (sample SAMN12344357, study PRJNA552823) | activated sludge metagenome | biome: Activated sludge suspended growth; feature: Nitrification reactor; material: Wastewater; isolation source: activated sludge from nitrification reactor of wastewater... | reverse complement strand
CAGGTAGCAGGAAAGGCAGACCTGACAGGTCTCCGAGACCTGTCAGGTCTCTTTTTTACGGCGGCGCGCTGGTCGATTGCGGCGTTGGGGGCGGGGGCGAGGCCGGCGCCGCGTTCGTGGGGGCGGGCGGCGATGTCGGTTGCGCGGTGGGGGCGGGCGGCGATGTCGGTTGCGCCGTCGGGGCCGGTGGCGATGTCGGCTCGGCTGTGGGCGGGACGCTGGTCCGCGTCGGGAGCGGGATGGGGGTACGCTGCGGGCGCGGGTTCGGCGTCGGGGTGCGGGTTGGCGGTGCGGTGGGCGTGCTAGTCGCGCCGGGGTTGCTGACGCCCGACCCGGCGGTGGCCGTCGCCGTGAACAGCGGGGCCGACGTGGGCTGCGGCGGTCGCTTGACTGGTGTCTCTGTCGGTGGCGCGGACGTGGGGCGCGGCGGCTCCGGATAGGGTGACGTCGGCGCGGGATAGGCGGGCTGCGTGGTCGGCGGCGGCTCCAATGTAGCTGTCGGGGGTGGCGGCGGCAGAGGCGTTGTGGACGGCGGGGGCAGGGGTGTGCTGGTCGCTGGTGGAGCCTCAGCCGGGGCTGCGCCGGCGGGGGCGCGGCCGAGGGGCGCGCCGGCGGCGGGTGGCCCGCGCGTGGCGGTGGGGGGCATGCGGGTGGCGGTGGGTAGCGCGAAGAGTGGTCGCGGTAGGGCGGTGCGTGTCACCGTCGGGGCAAGCGGCGAGGGTTGTAGCGTCGGGGCAACGGTGGCAACCAGGGGCAGGCCCAGGGCCACGGCCCGATCCTGCTGCTGGCGCGCCTCCTGGAACAGGTTCTCAGCCTGCCCTGCCTGGCCGCGGGCGAGCATCGTCTCGGCCTCGTGGCGGCGCAGCTCGGCCAGCATGGCGTGAAGTTGGGCGCGGTCGGCGGCGTTGAAGGTCACGACGAGGCGGACCTGCTCCGTCGCGCGCTTGACAGGGTAGAGCGGGTCGTCGGGCAGGGCATCCGACGCCAGGACGGCGGTGGACAGGGATAGGACGAGGAGAATCAACGCGGCGGCGGCGGCTAGCCAACGCACAGCGCCGCGCGACACCTCACGCCGCCGCCCCGGGTGGGCAGGGAAGGCGAGCGGTTGGCGCGGCGCGGGGGTCGGCTCCGGGAGGTCCATCAGCCGCTGGCGCAACTGCGCCTGGAAAGCGGGGGTTGGCTCGGGGGCCTTGACGCCCTCTAGCCAGACGGCCATCTCGAGCAGGGGCCGCAATTCGTCGGCGTGCTGTGGGTAGCGCGCCAGACAGTCTTCAATTGTGCCTGCGCCCGACTGAATGTCCCTCAGACAGACATCCAGCAATTCAGCGAGGCCCATCCTCCATCCCCCAGTGTACCAGCTCTCGAAGCGCTGCCAGGCCGCGGAACTGAAGGCCGCGAATTGCGCCCTCCCGTTTACCCATCATGGCGGCGATCTCCGCTGTACTATAGCCCTCCATGAAGCGCAGCACGATGACTTCTTGCTGCTCCTCAGTGAGTTGGCTGACCGCGCGGCGGAGCTGCTCGGACGTAAAGAGCGCCTGTAGCGACCGTTCGGGCATGTCTGTGTCGGCCGGCTCGGCATCGTCCCGCCCGTCAGCCCCCTCCAGGCTAACAGTGTCACGCCGCGCCCGGTGGTAATCGACCACCAGGTTACGGGCGATGCGGAACAGCCAGGCCGAGAACGGATGCTCCCGCCACTCGTAGCCGCCAATGGCTTCCCAGGCGCGCAGGAACACCTGTGCCGTGAGGTCCTCGGCCTCCGCTCCGCTACCCACCTTATAATACACGTATTGGTGGATTCGGGTAACGTAGCGGTCGTACAATAGGCCGAACGCCTCGCGGTCGTGGCGTGTCGCCCGAGTCGCGAGGTCCTTCTCATCTGGAAGTGACCGGCGCGCGGCGCCCGCCGCTACACTAGATAACGCCGGGAACTCCAATGTGTTATGTGATTCAGGCGTGGCGTCGAAGATGGCCAAGGCTCTCCACCAGGGCAATCGTGCCCGCGCACCCGGCGCGTAGCGCGGCCAGCGGCAGGTGTTCCATAATGGTATGGGCCAGGCGGTCGTCGCCGGGGCCAAAGCCCAGGGTGGGCACACCCGCCGCGGCCGTGTGGCCGCCGTCGGTGGCAAAACGCCAGAGAATGACCGGCGTGTCCTCACCCAGCGCCTCGGATAGGGCCGCCTGGGCGGCGTCAACCAGCGGTGAGTCGGCGGGGGTCTCGAAGGCCGGGAAGATGGCGGGCAATTGCCATTCGACCCCCGTCCAGGTCGTGTACGTGCGTTGCGGAATGACGATGTCCGCCGTCGCCTCGGCTTCGAGGCTGGCGGCCAGCAGGTCGGCCATGCGCGCCCGCGCCGCCTCGGGCCGGTCGGCCGGGACGTTGCGGTAGTCGAGGACAAGATGGATCTCGGATGGAATAACGTTGGCGCTGGGGTTGTCGGTACTGTAGAGGGTGGGCGCGACGGACGACGCGCCGAATTCGCCCTGCTCGGGCAGCGGCGTCTGGTGGAGCGCGGTCAAGAAGCGGGCGACGCTGTAGTGGGGGTTGACGCCCAGCTGCGGTACGCTGGCGTGGACGGAGCGGCCCTTGACTGTGGCGTGCAGCTCGACGCGGCCGCGGTGGCCGCGCGCCAGGCGGTTGGCCGATGGCTCGCCGATGAGGGCGATATCGGGCCGGAGCCAGTCGAGCAGGCTGCGCGTGCCGTAGCCGCCGATTTCTTCCTGGACGACGGCGGCCACATGGACCGGACCAGGGAACGAGTAACCGGCGGCCTTGAGGGCGGCTCCGGCGTAGACCTGGGCGGCCAGCGGCCCCTTGATGTCGACGGTGGCGCGGCCCCAGATGGCGTCGTCGTGAATCTCGGCGCCGAAGGGTGGGTGGGGCCAGCGAGCCGGGTCGCCCACGGCCACGTGGTCCATATGGGTGTCGAGGAGCAAGGCGGGGCCGTCGCCGCCGCGCAGGGTGCCCACGACGTTGCCCGCGTGGTCGACGCGCACTTCGTCGTAGCCGAGGCGTTGCATCTCGTCCTGGACGAGGGCCGCGACGTCGTGCTCCTGGCCGGGCAGACTGGGCGTCTGGACCAGGCGGCGGGTAAAGGTGAGCAGGCCGTCCCAATGACGGTCGACCAGGGCGAAAAGCTCGGAACGTGGCGGCATGGGGGCCTCGCGGCGTTGGCGCTCCTGGAGGCGGAACCGGCGCAGGCTCGCGACGGTCTCTACCGCCATTGTACTATGGAGAAAGACGTGTGTAAAGGCGTGAAGATATGCGTGAGAGGGACGACTTTCGGCCGATTCGCCTACGTTGGGTGACGTTCTCTTCACGCTGGGGACCGATGGCTACCCGTTCCGGATGCGCTTCCAGCCGGAGCGGGTGGTGATTGATGTGTGGTGACAACCAGCCGATGATGGGGCATGGTGGTATAATCCACCCCAGAAGCGCGCCGCTTGACTTGCTGCTTGGGGAGAACCCTATGCCTACTGTTGCCGATCTCTACGCTGACGTCGTTACCCTCGGCCCTGAGGCCACCGACCGCTATTACGCCTGCCTGCGGGCCAAGGGTATTCATCCCACCCCCGACGAGACGGGTGACCTCTACGCGCCTAACCCCGTCATCGTCGATGGTCAGGCCGTGCGCTGGCTGCTCCACGACGTGAACCTGTTCGCTGAGCATCGCCGGGCGGCAACCCGCGATGGCGCGGATCTACTGGCGCTGCTGCCAGCGGAGGTCCGCGAGGGCTTCGCCTCGCCCGATGTGGCTGATGCACTGTGGGCGCATCTCCAGGTCGAGCCGCCGCTGGCGCAGTTGGATGCCTTCCTGGTGGAGACGCCGGACGGCCTGACTCCGCGTTACATCGAGTGGCAGACCTTCGGCGCGTATGCGACGCTGGCCCGCCTGGCCCTGGCCTGCGCCCAGGACGCCTGGCCGCCGCTGCAACGCGCCAGCGCCACGGCCACGCCCGGCTGGACCCTGGCCGACCTGGACGCGAAATTGCGCGCCCTGTACATGCGTGGCATCGAGGACGACCCGCGCCAGGGCGTCGTGCTGGATTATCGCCCGCTGGATCAGGTGACGCGCCGGGAGTTTTTCGCCATCCAGGCGCTGACGGGCGGCGAGGGGGGGATGGGCATCCTCGACCCGCGCGAGGTGGTCTACCGCGACGGTCGCCCCCACTACCATCGCGACGGCGGGTGGCTGCCCATTCGCCGCGCCTACAGCCGCCTGGTCCACGGCGACATGGCGCGCCGGCTGCTCCACGAGGCGACGCGCGACGAGGCGGCAGCGATGCGGCGCTTCTTCGGCGATGCGGGGGTGACGTGGATCAGTCACCCCATCCACTTCTATTACGGGACGAAGGCTCATTTCGCCGACTTCTACGCTGCGGGGCTGTCGCCGCGCCTGCCGGGGACATGGGCGGTGACGGACGAGCTGTTGCGGGACCTGCGGGCGGAGGGTCGCGACGCGCTGGGCGGCCTGGTGTACAAGCCTACCACGGGCCACGGCGGCCAGGCCGTCGAGGCGGACCCGCTGCTGGCTGCGCTGAAGGTGGGCGGGCTGTTGCAGGAGCGTATCGCGCCCGCCGCCTGCCACACGACTCTCTATGGGTCACGCGCGCCGGAGGTGCGGCTGATGGCGATTCCGGATGGGCGGCGACTGGCGGGAGCGGCGCTGTTCACGCGGGTCATGGCCGCTGACGCTTTCAAGAGCAACGCCGGGGCGATTGTCGCCCAGGGCGTCGCGGGCACGGGGGAGGGGTACGCCTTCACGGTGTGGTGAGGAGGATGTTGAGAGGAATAGGGGAGGGAAGCAGGCCAGGAGGTATCGCTGAGGGCCGCACGGCCGGCCAGGCGTTATGCGGCGGCTTCCTCAGTTTCGCGCTTGGGGAGTTTCGCCATCTGGATGACGAGCCGCAACGCTTCGTTGACGGCTTCATCGGTGGGGAATGCCTGCGCGACGTCGGGCGCGAGTACGACAACGTTCTTGCCCTGTCTCCGGCCGGGCGCAAAACGCCCCTTTGGCACGACGGTCATCTGGGATAGATCGTATTCATCGCGCAAGTCATAGTCTTCAGCGTTATTCGGCATCTGCATAGAACTGTTCCTCTTTTCGGGTGGCTGTGCGTGCGCTAATCAGACGAATACGCCCGTCTCGCTCAGTATGGGCAACCATCAACAGTCGGCCTCGACTCGACAGGCCAATCGTGATATAGCGCTCCTCGTCAGCCGAATGTTCGTCATCAATCACGGTGATGAAGATCGGATCTTGGAATACCGTCTGTGCCTCATCGAATGGGACGCCATGTTTCTCGAAGTTACTTGTGGCTTTGTTGATGTCCCACTCGAACTGGAGTTGCTCGCCCACGATGTCGCCGCCTGGATGGGTGTACGGCAAGGATAGTCTGCATGGTTGGACGAGTCAAACACGTCATCTGGCGGGAGCGGCGCTGTTCACGCGGGTCATGGCCGCTGACGCTTTCAAGAGCAACGCCGGGGCGATTGTCGCCCAGGGCGTCGCGGGCACGGGGGAGGGGTACGCCTTCACGGTGTGGTAGGGAGATTCGTCCAGTGGTCATTCTCAAAAGGTTGTGATGGACAGAGTATCAAGCCCTGCAACTCATCGAGGCCTGCGGGGCTTGACGCGCCCGGCTGTCCTTGCTACTCAGCGTCGCCTGTTGCGAGGAGGCGCTGCACGGCGGTGGCGCCGAGCGTTTCCCGCAGCTGAGCGAGCTGCGCCTCGTGGAAGGCAAGAATCGCGGCGGCGCTGGCCTGGGGTGGCGCGCCGATCCAGGCGGCCCCGTTCTCCTCGGTGACGATCTCGCCGCTAGCGCCCAGGCGCACCGTTGCCGCCTGACCGCTGCCCGCCGCCAGATCGCGCCACTGGCGCTCGGCGAAGGCCAACGCCGCCTCGCCAGAGGTGGGGACGGCGACGGGGTTGGCGACCACGACGGTGGTCGACAGCACCGCGTGTTCCTGGGCTACCTACCGGCGACCCAACCCTACGACCAGCGCTACGAGCACCACCAGCACGGCAAATACACCGAAGGCGGCGGCTTGTAACCTGCGGGGAGACATCAGCTTCGTGGACATGGTCGGCCATCCTTTCGTCGGTTTGCCACGCTGCTCGCGTGGGCATCCAGCATCCAATGGGGCGTTTGACCGTCTAGCCCCATTGAAGCACAATGAAGGGTACGCCGATAACCGCCGGGCGGGACAAGGGGCGGGACAGGGAGGGGGACACAGGCGGGCGAGTAGGGAGGAGGCATGGACGCGCATCTCAGCTTCGGGCAGTGGCTGAAGCGGCGCCGCCTCAGTCTTGGCCTGACCCAGGAGCAGCTAGGCCGCCTGACCGGGTACGCGGGCGAGACGATCCGCAAGGTGGAGGCGGACGAGCGACGGCCATCCGAGGAGATGGCCGGCCGGCTCGCCGCTGCCCTGGCGATTGAGCCTGGTCAGCGGGAAGAGTTCGTGCGCTTCGCGCGGGACACGGCCGGGACGATGGCGGCCGGAGGGGTTCCCGTCACGGGCAAGACAGCGTTTCCCCTTGCGGCCCGCCAACCCTACCACCTGCTGGCGGCCCCGACGCCTCTCATTGGCCGCGAGGGCGACCTGGCGGCCATCAAGGAATTGCTGGGTCGCCACGATGCGCGCATCGTCACGCTGACGGGTGTGGGTGGGGTGGGCAAGACCCGCCTCGCCTTGCAGGTGGCGACGGACCTGCTGGACGTCTTCCCGGATAGCGTGGTCTTCGTCAGTCTGGCGCCCATCCCGGACGCCGCCCTGGTCGTCCCGACCATCGCACGCGCCCTGGGTGTAAGCGACACTGACCCTCGGCCCCTGCTGGACAGCCTCAAGGCCAGACTACGCGACCAGCGGCTACTCCTCGTGCTGGACAACTTCGAGCACCTCCTCGACGCGGCTCCTCTGGTGGCCGAGCTTGTCGCCGACGCGCCTGCGCTCAAGGTGCTGGTCACCAGCCGCGCCCTCCTCCGTCTGCGCGGTGAGCAAAACTACCCTGTGCCATCCCTCGCCACGCCGGATCCAGCGCATCTACCCGCTGTCGAAGCCGCTGCCCAGTATGCGGCGGTCAGCCTGTTCACCCAGCGCGCCCGCGCTGTGCAGCCTGACTTTGCATTGACGGACAGGAATGTGGAGGACGTGGTGCAGATCTGTCGGCGTCTGGACGGCCTGCCCCTTGCCATCGAGCTGGCTGCAGCGCGGACTGGTGTGTTGCCGCCCCGCGCCTTGCTGGCCCGCCTGGGGCAGCGCTTGGCGCTGCTGACGACCGGCCAGCGCGACGCGCCGACGCGACAGCAGACGCTGCGGGCAGCGATCGACTGGAGCCACGACTTGCTGGACGACAGGGCGAAGGTTCTGTTCCGGCGGCTGGCCGCCTGTGTGGGGGGCTGCACCCTGGAGGCGGCGGCGGCGGTGGCGGGAGATAGGGGGCTGGAGAGTGGAGATGAGAGATTAGAGACTGGAGCCTCGGTCTCTTCAATCTCCCATCTCCAATCCCCAATCTCTGTTCTCGACGGCCTCGCGACGCTGGTGAACCATAGCCTGCTGCAACGGCAGCAGGCCGAGGGCGAGCCGCGCTATGTCATGCTCGAGACGATTCGTGAATATGCCGTGGAGAGGCTGGTCGCGAGTGGCGAGCGGGAGGCGATGCACCAGGCCCACGCGGGCTACTACCTCCGGCTCGTCAGTGAGGCGGAGAGTCAGTCTCACGATCAGTGGGGCTGGGCGCGGCGCCTGAGGCCAGAGCAGGATAACCTGCGCGCGGCCCTGCGGCGCGCGGAGAGCCAGGCTGACCCGGAACCGGCGATGCGCCTGCTCAACGCCCTGACGCCGGTGTGGCTGCGTGAGGGCTATCTGAGCGAGTGGCGGAGCCACGCCGCCGTCCTCCTGGCGTCGTCCGCGACGCAGGCAGACCGCCTGGCCCCCTTGCGGGCCGCCCTGCTAGAGACGTCAGGGACGCTCGCCAGTTTCCAGTCGGATTTAGTCGCGGCTCGGTCGGCGTTGGCAGAGGCTCTGGCACTCTACCGCGCGCTGGGCGATCGGGATGGCATCAGCCACGTGCTGGGCGTCATGGGCATGATCGCCTGGATGCAAGGCGACTATGCCCTGGCCCACTCTCTCGGCGATGAAGCGCTGGCCCTCGCCCGCGAGGGAGGGGACAAGGGCACGATCGCCAGGGTGCTGAATGGACTGGGCATGACCGCCCGCGAGCAGGCCAACTATGACCTTGCCCTCGTTCGTTTCCAGGAGGTTCTGCAGCTGCGGCGGGAGTGGGGAGATGAGGGGCTGATTGGCGACGCGCTCATGAACCTGGGCGCCGTGCTGGCGTTCCAGGGCGACGCAGCGGCGGCGACGCTGTTGGCGGAGGCGATGGCGATCTTCGACCGTCTTGGCGACCAACTGGGGCGGGCGCGGACGCTGCACGACCTGGCCTTCGTGGCGGCCCGCCGGGGCGACCAGGCGCTGGCGGGCGCACACTTCGCGGCGTCCCTTGCCCTTTTCCATCAACTGCACGAGCGTCGCAACGCGGCGAAGTGCCTGGAAGGGCTGGCCGGGGTCGCCGTGGCGAGTGGGCAGGACGAACGGGCGGCGCGCCTGTTCGGGGCGGCTGAGGCGCTGCGCGAGGTCATCGGCGCGCCTCTGCCACCCAGCTACCGCGTCAGCTACGACGAGAACGTGGGGTCGCTGCGCGCCCACCTGGCCGCCGCGCCCGTCGCCGCCACGTGGGCTGAGGGCCGCGCCATGTCGCTGGAGGAGGCGGTGGCGTATGCGCTGAGCGAGAGGTAGACTCTAGAGGTCTTGGCGACCTCTAGAGTCTACGGCGTCGCGGGCACGGGCGAGCGCTACCTGTCCCTGTCACGCTCGCCAGACCCCAGGTCTAGCACAGGGGCCGGCGGGTAAAGCGGCGTGTCCTAGCGCGCCAGTCGCGCTGCCACGCGCTGCTCGTGGGCGGCCCGATACTGTGCGCCTGGCCAGCGATCGGTCGTCGAAGCGACGGGCGGGTAGAGCAACGCGTCCAGTCGCGCTGCCACGCGCTGCTCGTGGGCGGCCCGATACTGGGTCATGGCGCGCTCGCGAGCGGCCGAGATAGCCCTGTCGGGGCCGGGGACCGGCCCCTGGGCGGCGACGCCCGGCGCGCCGGCGATACCGACGCAGAGCAGGGCGAAGATGAGAGCCGTCAACAGTCGCAAGGTGTGCTGACGTAGCCAGACTGATGTCGAAGTCATGCCGTGCATGGGGCGTCCTTTCCTTTCATGGTTGCGTGCCGTCGGGTGTGCGGACAGTAAACCACGTTGCCCGTGCCGATTCTTCCCACCCGGCGGGATGAAAAACGGTACAACCGGGCGGTGGAGTCCGGACTGCCAGGTGTCGGATTTGATCACGCGGTCTGGCGGCGCGCTGTTTGACGCTGGAGGAGGGAAAGATGGCTGCTGCCTCGTTTGGTCGCTGGCTGAGGCTGCGTCGTCGTGGATTGGGGCTGACCCAACAGGAGTTGGGTCAGCAGGCGGGCTACGCGGGTGAGACGATCCGCAAGGTGGAGGCGGACGAGTTGCGCCCCTCGCAGCAGTTGGCGGAGAATCTGGCTGCCGCGCTGGGCCTGGCCACCGAGGACAGAGAGGCCTTCATTCGCTTCGCCCGCGACCGCTCTGGCGGTGACACCCTGGCTCTGCCCGCCGCGCCCGCCCTGCCCGCGCCAGGCGCACCCACGACGCCTGCGCTCGCATCTCCGGCCTTCACTCTGCCCACGCCCCCCACCGCCTTGATTGGCCGCGAGACAGAACTGGCCGACGTCAAGGCGCTGCTGTCGCGCGCCGACACGCGGCTGGTCACTCTGACCGGCGTGGGCGGCGTGGGCAAGACCCGCCTGGCCCTGGAAGTTGCCGCCGAGTTGTCGGATGACTTGACTGACGGTGTCGGCTTCGTCAACCTCGCCCCTTTGACGGACCCTGGCCTCGTCGTGGCGACTATCGCCCACGTCCTCCACATCCGCGAGCGGCCGGGGCAGGCGCTCCTCGCCAGCCTGATCGACACCTTCCGCGACAGGCGGATGCTGCTGGTGCTGGACAACTTCGAGCAGGTAGTGGAGGCCGCGCCGGTCGTGGCCGAGTTACTGGCGGGCGCACCCTATCTCAAGCTGCTGGTGACCAGTCGGGCCTCCTTGCGGTTGCGCGGCGAGCAGGCGTACGACGTGCCGCCGCTGACCGTGCCGGGCACGGCGCAGCCGTCGGTAGCGACCATGATGGAGGCGGAGGCGGTGCGGCTGTTCGTGGTACGGGCGCAGGCGGCGCGGCAGGGCTTCGCACTGACGGCGGGGAACGCGGAGGCGGTGGCGG
>WBZS01002712.1_pt1 | contig 10349 bp, 9 predicted proteins | sample 5204201 | NCBI WGS metagenome assembly WBZS01 (sample SAMN12344357, study PRJNA552823) | activated sludge metagenome | biome: Activated sludge suspended growth; feature: Nitrification reactor; material: Wastewater; isolation source: activated sludge from nitrification reactor of wastewater treatment... | reverse complement strand
CGCCGCGCGCTGACCCAAGAAAAACTTGCGGAAAAGCAGTTGGAATTGCTGGCGGAGGCAAAATCACAGCCCGAAGTGGCCTTTGCGCGAAACAACGAACTCATGCAAATACAGCCGTCCCTAAAGCGGCTCGCTGATGGACTCAACGATGGCAAACTTGCTTACAACAATTTGTCAGGAGCCCTGCTCTCCGAACATCCACGACTCAAGGCGGCCGAACACGCGGTCGAAAATACGAAACACCAAATCGCCAGCGAAATCAGTTTGATTGAGACGGCGTTGCAAACACAACTCGAACTGGCTCGAGATCAAATCGCTTTTTTTGCGGCCGAAGAAGCAAAATACGAATCCCGAATGTTGTCGGTGAACGAAAAACGGCTTGACTTCCAGCAACTTACCAACGATCTGACCCAACGGTTGGAGGCTATGGGCAAGCAGCAAACGATGCTTTCGGAAATTCAATCGCTGGCGAATACCGCCGACCGGGTCAGCTTGGTGGCGATCGTCGGTGAGCCGGAATTGGCCACCCATCCCATTGGCCTTTCGAAATCATTAATTGTGTTTCTGGGGACCATTGGCGGCTTCTTTCTAGGGCTGGGAATCGCCGTGACCCTCAACGATCCGAAATGGGGACCGGCCGTTAAGCAAAAGCTGGCTCGCATCGAACAGCATATTAGTTCGTCACGCGCGAAGTCGCACGAGCCAAGTCAGGCGCCGCCGGCGCAGGAATTCTCTGCCGAAACGCCCATCGCTGCGCCGAGGCCAGCAAAGCCGGACAAGCATGCTTCCCAGGTTGTAGTGGTTCGTCCCTTTGGGTCTGGCGCTATCATGGCCAATGCTCGTCCCGCCCAGATCCTTCGAGAGGAAGCTGTCTCCGCCGCAAGACCAGAAAAGTCGATAGAGGCGACGAAATTGCCGACTTCCATTTCGGTCGAGCCGACGCCCGTCTTGAACGTTGCGGAACCTGTGGTCGCGAGGAAACCAAGCTCTGGAACAAGGGTTTTCAACGCGAGCCCTGATGTGGCCACTACGGTTGAAAGCCGCGATGCAATCCTTAACGATTTGGCCGACAGGTTATGTGAAGCCGATGGAGTATTCGGTGTCGGGACTGCGATTGCGAAATCCACGCAAGACGTTTCCAAATCCCAACCAATCGCGGAAGTCGAGTCGAAAACACTCGATCTGAAAACCTTGCAAAAACTGTTGGAACGACCGAGTCCGGTCGTCGTCGATCCGGTTGCTGAAAGCCAACCGGTCGTCGAGCCTTCCTTGGCCATGTCCCTTGAGCAAACCCCAGAATTACGTCAAAAGCAGCTCACCGAACGACTTAATCGTCTTTCGGATACCATCTCCGCCTACTGTAAACCATTGCAGCAGCAGGATCATAACAAGGGCGATCAGGCCGGTTCATAACTCAGATCGACGACCCTGAGGCATTCCACATCTAATAGGCGTTTTGGCGTGACAATACAACCTTGAACGTCGAGAAGATGATTTTTAGGTCCAGCCAGATCGACCATTCGCGAATGTACTTATGGTCGAAGAAAATACGGCGTTCCATTTTCTCGATCTGTTCCGTTTCGCCACGGCAACCGTTGACTTGTGCTAGGCCAGTAATTCCTGGTTTGACCTTGTGCCGCAACATGTAACCGTCGATTTGCTTGCGGTAGAACTCGTTGTGGGCGCTCGCGTGGGGACGTGGCCCGACCATTGACATATTACCCAGTAAAACGTTGAACAGTTGCGGCAACTCGTCCAAAGAGGTCTTGCGAATGATCCGCCCGATGGGAGTGATTCGAGGGTCTTCCTTTTGAGCCTGTTGGACGACCGGGCCATTGTCCATCGTGCGCATCGATCGAAATTTCCAGACAAAAATTTCTTTGCCATCCAGGCCATAGCGCTTCTGACGAAAGAAAACCGGTCCGCGGCTCGTGGCCTTAATCAGTATTGCAATTGCCAACATGGGGAGGGCGGCCAAGACCAATGCAATCGAGGCGAGCACGATGTCATAGATTCGCTTCACGACGCCGTCGACGCCGTAGAACGGATTTTCGTAAATGCTGACCGCCGGAATACCTTGGATGTCGGTCCAACGAGAATGCAACAATTGGAAAACGAAAAAATCCGGTACCAGATAGACGGAGCTCGTCGTGTCGGCGAGTTGCCGAACAACTTCCTGAATTCGCGTCTCCGCTCGCATAGGCAGTGTGATAAAGATAACCGGCACATCGCCCAGCTTGGCACGTTCGATCAGTTGCCCCAGACTCCCCAATCGTCGGGAAAGATCTTCCGGTAAGTTTGTCGAACGTTCTTCGGGACGATCGTCATAAAACCCGAGGAACTTCAGGCCCATGTCGGGTTGCGACTGAATGTTGCGGACCAATTGCACACCCAAGTCTGTTGCTCCGATGACCGCAAAGCCGCGAGTGCGAATTCCGTTTTCATTCACCCAGGCAACCAAATGACGAAACAGCAAACGGAATGTCATCGAAAAAACGGGGGTTGCAATGCTCCAGACGAAATAGGCTGGCGTCGATATTTCAGTTGTGTATTGGGTCAGATTTCCCAGCAAATAAAGAAACGAATGAGTGACTACCCAGGCCAACAGCGCGCAACCCATTTCCCGCTCAATCGATTGTCCCTGCCAATCGCGGAACAGGCCAACGACCTCGGCCACCAACGAAAAAATTCCGATCGCCACCAATCCAATCACAATCGTGGATCGGCTGTTGGCCTCCGGCGCCCACTGGATTAGGACGTACAGTCCCAAAACGATTGCCGCGCAATCCAAGAGCTTGAGGACAGGTCGTGTCCACGCGGTAATCGGACGGATTTTGGTTTGTGGAGTCTTCATCAATCAGCGGGTGGAAAACGCAGGAACAGGATCGCACGCGAAAACCTACGTCAGAATTAGCTGATTTTGCTGGATTCTCAAGAGAAATCGACACACGAAAGAAGCGACTTCGCGTCGGATTAGGACGATTATGAGGATAATCAAGAGGATTGGCGAATGGCTGGCCAACCCTTTTTATGCCTCTACCTCTACAGAAGAACTAGCCGTTGAAACGCTCAATAATCACCGACGCGGCTTGGCCTTGTGGTGACACGTTTAGATTCAAAAATGAGTCGCCCGGCGACTGTCTAAAATCGCAAACGCCATTGATTGGACAGCGGGGGTCAGGGTTTTCCAAATTCAAAATTGGAAACAACTGGTTGTTTTTCATTGCCAGTAAGCTGGCGATGATTTCAACCATTCCCGAACCGGCTCCCAAGTTGCCCATGTAGCTCTTTAAGGCGACGACGGGTACATCGCCCAGCGTTTTGCGGATTGCGGTTGCCTCCTCGGCGTCGATGCGAATGTCAGAAAGCCCGTGGGCGTGAACATGGCCCAGTTTGCGGCGATCGAGTCCAGAGCGAGCCAAAGCCATTTCTATTACGTTTTCAAAAACTCGTTCGAAGTCGACCTGACCTGTCGGTGAACAAACCGTGGAAGAACCGTAGCCGGTGACTTCACCATAAATCGTCGCGCCTCGTTTTTGCGCGGACCCCAGTTCCTCCAGAATCAAAACTCCGGCTCCCTCGCCAAGTACCATGCCGTTGCGGTCTCGATCAAATGGGCGCGATGCTTGTTCCGGCGCGATCCCCTTGGGTGCGAGGTGTTCTTGCAGAGCCACATGAATGGTCATCAACGCCTGAATTCGCGTTCCCGTTGAACCTACGACGATCGCGTCGGCAATGTTTCGGCGGATCGATGTAACGGCTTCGGCAATCGACAAATTGGACGACGCCTCTCGCAAGGTTACCGAATTGCTGGGTCCGCGATAGTCATTAAAAATTGCGACGTGGCTGGCCGGCATGTTGGGTAAATACTTCAATAGCCACAACGGCTCGACTTGGTTCAGTCCAGCGCTACCCCATTTTTCGAAATCGAATTCCCGGTCCACCGAACACTTGTGAATGCCGGCGGAAAATTCGTTGGGTTCGGAGATGATGTAGTCGCAACCGAACATCGTGCCGATGCGTTCGGCAGGATAGGTGTCGGGAGTCCAACCCGCGTTCTGGATTGCCAACTGAGCAGCGGCGACACCCATTTCGATTTCGCGACACATGAGTTTGAGGCCTTTTTTGATACTCCGTTGAAGCCCCTTTTCCAGCGTTCCAAACTCCTCAATTTCGCCTTTGAAGCTTGATTCTCCGCCAACATCGGTCGGCAAATGCTCAACGGGAATTCTCGTGATCGGTGCCACGCCAGAAGTCCCGGTCGACAACGAATTCCAAAGTTCATTCACACTATTGCCCACAGGGCTAATTAGGCCGAGACCCGTTACTACCACGCGGCGGAGAGAATCAGACATTCAATTACCTTGTGAATTCGAGAAAACGTCGGAGGGCGTGTGACCACATCGGCCTCTCATTGTGTGAGCAAACGCGAAGTCGATTTTACGGAATCGATCGCAGACGTCGAGGCGGGCTCCAAACGCTGGCAGTTGGTTTTCGTCTCCCTACCAGTCTACTTGGGAGTAATCGGACGCAAATATTCAGGTTGGCCGTTGGCCGTTTGCTCTGTTCGCGATCCTTGGTTGGCCCCGCGATAATCAATGATCAGCAACGCGTCCGAGCGTGCCGATTTGCCCGCCAACAGGTTGGAAAGCCCCGGACCACCGCGACCCGATTCGTTGTTCGGTGTGGCAACCACACCACAACTGATGATCAGAACCTGGTCGACAGGCCAGCGAATTCGTTCGTGCAGTCGCCAAGAAACGAATTGAGGGATTTGCAAGTTTACCGTGTCAGAACTGTTTGTTGCCCGCCCTAACAAACCGCGTTGTTGCGCTTGAGCGTTCGTCGGAATTCGCACGGCAGTCAGGCGTTCAATTTGATCCACGTTGCAAGTAATCGAGGTTTCAATCGTTTGTCCGTCGAGGGAATTCAAGAGACTCAACGAAAGGGAGTATCCTTCGTTGACTTGGGCCATGATCGGTTGCACCGGAGTCGCTTGTCCGGGTGTCCATCGCAAACTCCGCAAGAATTGAATCGGCGTCTCTTTTTTCAAGACCAATTTCTGGCCGTTGTGAACGGTCATCGTCCCGGACGCATGGTCGCGATAGTCGCTGCGCCGACTGAGTTCGTTCAACAGCAAGGCTGCATTTTCACGACTGGACAACCATGCCTCGACCTGTGGCGAACTGACTTCAATGGGTTGAAGGAATTGGTAAGCCGTCTCCCGCCAATTTGGATTGCCGACAGTCACGAGATTGATTTGGGCATTGACCTTTTGTCCGCGGGTGTAATTGAAGCGATCGATCAAAGGCCGAATTTCATTTTGTATTTCCGGCGTGTGATAAACGATCAGCTTCTCGCGCGTGGCGCTGAGAATTCCGAGTGGTTGGTTGAACCACATCTCGGTGCCTGTTTGTTTCAAAATCCAGTCCACGATTGCTTGTTCCGGTTTGTCGGCGTCAGCAATCTGCATGGTGTAAGGGCGAATGTCATACTCCCGCCAGACCTGCCCACCGTCGCTGGGGAGAGCGGAAAATGTTTTGGAGACTTGGGTGATTTCTTGTTGCGGTGCGACTGGCTGCGCCGAGTTTTGTGGGGTCCCGTTGGCGGCAGGATTCCCCGGCAAGTGCTGTTGCCATTGGCCCTGGTTGACCTTGTCTCCCAATGTCGTGGCACGTTTGTCATTGCCGGCAGGCGGAGCGATGTTTTGTGTTGCCGAATTTGGAAATTGTGTCGCGGTGTTCGCTTGTTGTGTCGCGGGAGATTGCGGGTTGGATGTAGAGGTCGCTTCTGTTTGGCGGGGAGGCGGCGAATCTTGGCCCAATCGACTGCCTGTACCCTGCCCCGGCGATTGAGTCGGCGTAGCTTGCCCGTCCTTGGGCAGTCCCCCGAGGGACGGCGTGAAGCTGCCTCGACCATTGCGCGGCGCCGCGTTGTCTTGCCCTAAAGTCGATCTCGTTCCCAAACCTACGAAGACGGCGAGAAGCACGGCAATTGAAACAGTTTTACATTTGCACCCGAAGAGGCAATCGCTATATAGCATCGGAGAAGTCCTTTTCTTCCAAACTGAAAACGGGATCGTCAACAGGCTCGGCGCCCCGGTTTGAAATCGCGGGGAGTATAGAAACAGTCCGCCCTTTATCACAAGACAAATTGGTCACAAACACCAAGTGAACCAGTTACTTTTGAACAAATTCCGAACGTCAATTGGATCGTGCCAGCCATCGATGATGAAACCGCCCCGGAATGGCGAGATTTATGAAAAGCTTCAAGGGTCAGCAAAATAATGCTAGCGTTTAAGCTTGGCATGAATTCAGGCGACTTTTTTGTAAAAGTCGATGCTGGAAATGATCAAATTGCAACTGCGAGTCGTGTTCATCGTTTTTTTAGGTCGGGCGATTTGTTTGAGGGGCCACGGAATTGAAAACCCAACAGGATTAGTGCCAGAAAATGAACATCCTGCGATTCGCATGGACTTGGCTCGACGCAACCTAAAAATTCATCCCTGACAAACCAATAGGGCAATGATTGATTCCGAACCGCAGCGACCTTCATCCGACGTTTCAGGATCTGACCATCGCAATCAGCTCTTGCGGCAAAGCGGGTTCCGTGGTAAGGCGGGAGATTGCGTCGTCAGGAGCTGGCCCTGCTTTCACACAATTGGTGATTAATGCAATACAGGAAACACTTCCCGTACCGATCAGGAGGTTCCAGTGTTTGCGAAGGACGGGGCATTCGCGGCCTCCGTTGGTTCCGGGCGGCGCACGAGCGACGATTCATGCAGCAGCATGTTTTGTTAAATGATTGTCAATAATGCTTAGCAGCCTCACGCAACGCATTGTCCAAGTCTTCCCAGGCGGATTTAGCCCCTTTGTGGATGTCCGTCCAAGCCTCAGCAGTAGCGTTGCCAACTTCTGCCAGCTTCGCGCGAACAGCTTCCCGTTTAGTCTCCAAATCAGCCATTTGCCTTTCCCATTTGATCTTGGCATCGTCTTTAAGATCGCGGCCCTTCTCGCGGAGCTTTACCACTTCCGCATCTAGTTTCGCGAGCCCAGCCTCCAGTTCCTTCTGAAATTCTTCTTTTTTCTGCTGCGAGTAGTCGCCAGCCGTATCGAAGGCCTTGCCCACATCGCGCCGCAAGTCGTCTGAGGTTGCTCGGTTGGGCGTCGACTCACCGGGCTTTTTCGACTCGCAACCGGAAGTCGCGAGCAACACGATCAACGTCAATGGGTAAACCACGATTCGAGACATAGCTAACTCCTATGCAATGCAGGCGATTTACGGTTTGGTCATCGGTCAAACTGCGACTGAGCAGGAATTACAGCCTGCATTGATGAATGGTAAAAGCAGAACGAAGGTAATCCACAACAAATTTCGCAAGAAACTGAAAATTGCGGGCATCACACAAACAAATTGCCTTGATGTCCAAATTCAGATCATTTGCTCAAGCATCCCAATACAAGTAATCATGTCGGATTTCCTTGTGTTTTGGGATGTCACGGGTTGTTAGCGATTAGATGCGGCCCAACAGTAGCAGGATGAGCAGAATGACAACAACCAATCCCAATCCACCACTGGGAAAATAGCCCCAGTTTTTACTATGAGGCCAAGTCGGTAGTGCACCCAAAAGCAATAGAATCAAAATCACCAGCAAAATAGTACCTAACATGCAGTTCTCCTTCTTACCGAGTAACGGCAAAAATTTTTCGAAGTAAGACTAAAACCCCACTTGTTGCCGTTTGAATAGTGGGTTGCTATTCTCAGCCAGCGTTATCTTTTTTGTTAACTGCATTTAGTGTGCCAAGTAGATTCCAATGCCAATTAATGGGTCGTGAACTTGGGATCAACTTGCGTGCGGGCATTATCGCACATCGCGCGAGCGGAATTCGTCCAAATGCATAACTGGAGTTGATGTAGTGCCATTAGGCCGTCGCGCGCGAATGGCAGAACGAAGTTTCAACGATGGGCGGCAAATTTACAATAGATTGGGTTTGCGGTGAAAGAGCCAGAGGCGATCTTCCAAGCCGTGTTGTCAAATAGAACTGAGCAATGAATTCGTTTTCCTGGGACTTGGGCCGATTTCGTCTTGACAGTCGCAACTGTACAAGGCGCGCTGAAAGTTGGGTGAAGGGATGGGTTGAGACGGGACTTGGTCAGGGTCTGGTGCGAGCCGCTTCAGTTCCATAATTTTCAGGGCCGTTTGACCCGGGAAATGAGGCCGTCGGACTTGACAACGACACCATGAGCCAGGCTGCGCAGTTGTTCCGGATTGGGCGCATAGTCAACGGCAATATTCAATTCGACATAATTTTCCTTGACAAGCCGTGCAAGACTTTCAGTAAAACTGTGCATTCCATCATGGATCGAATCGGCAATGATGGCGTGCAGTTCATCCTCCTGCCCCTCCCGAATCCGTTCGCTCACCGAAGGGGACGTCAGCAGGACTTCAGTGGCCGGGATGACTTGGATGCCTTCTTTGCAACTTGGCAACAAACGCTGGGCCATCACCGCCCGCAGACCGTTCGCCAAACAGGACCGGACGAATACATGCTCCTCAGGCCGGAAGAACTCGAGAATGCGTGAAAAGCTCTGTACGGTGTCTGCTGTATGGAGCGTGACGAAGACGAGATGTCCTGTCTCTGCAGCCATCAAACCCGCGAGCAGCGTCTCACGGTCCCGCATTTCACCGAGGACAATGACGTCGGGGTCCTGACGCACGGCACTGCGCAGGGCGGTTGGGAAGTCCACCACATCGAGCCCCACTTCGCGCTGGCTGATGATACTCTTTGCAGGGGAAAACAAGTATTCGACCGGGTCTTCGATCGTGATGATGTTGTAGGCGTGAGTGAGATTCATATAGTTGATCATGGCGGCGAGGGTTGAACTCTTTCCGCTTCCGGTGACGCCACAGATAATCACAAGGCCGCTTGGAGTGTGCTCTGCCACCTTTTCATAAATGGGAGGCAAATTCAGGGACGTGAAGTCCGGAATCGTCGGATTGACGCGGCGGATCGCAGCATGCAATCCGCCGCCCGCATGAAACACGCTGCAGCGAAAACGACCGTGATCGTCGGTATAAGAAAAATCGATTCCACCCTCACGATCCAGTTGTTCAACCAGTCGCTTGGGAACAAGAGGCAGCAGCAGACTCTCGGTCCCGTCCGCGGTCAGTGAAGGCGATTCCAACCGATGGAGTTCAGACGACATCCGGAAGACTGGTGGGGAACCAACCTTGATATGCAAATCCGACGCTTCCAATTGCGTCATTTTCACCAACAGTCGATGGATCGTCAGAACTTCTGTCATCGTTTATTTTGAATCTCCGCTCGAGAAATCAAAGGACAAGGAGTCTTTGATTGCCCTTCGTATCCGCACCTCTGGGGGGCCTGGGGAACGCGGAACAATTCCAGTCCCCGTAGCAGTCGATGGATTCTACCCCTTTCCCATCGCTAAGGGGAACTCTGGTTGAGCAATCTCGGAATTTGCACCAACTCGCGCTGGGTAAGCCTCTGGTTGACGCTGCCCGTGACGTTCAGCACTAAATTGGTGAACCGGCTGTTGTCGAATTGATGGTTCAAGTCTGACCCGACCAACCGCCACCCAAGTCACTCGGTATCAGTCCAGGTCTCAGGTCGGCAACCAATACTGTTCCACTCGGTTTGTGTTGGAGCCTCGCTAGTCATTCATTTGACGCGTGTCGCCGCATTGATCAGCGCCGCGCTGTTTCCGACATTTTTCTTGGCACAAGTGCTCGCAATGATTCTTGAGAAGCCAGTCATGTGTGGGTGTTTCGGTGCATTTGGCTCAGAAAAATTCGGGGAGTTGAGCGTACTTCGGACATTGTTGTTTTTCTTGGGTTCGAGTTACTTGGTTAGCGCATGTTTCAAATTCCCTAAAGGCAAGTCAGATCCAAAGGTTCTAACTAAGAGCTTGGCTTGACTAGCGGCTAGTGAGAGGATTGGAGCCCCGCGTTAATAGCAAACGCATTTCCGTTAATTAAATGGATAGACCGTGTAGTCAACTTCGGCCAAATTTTGCGGCGCTCAACACCTTCGATTTCACACGTTTACAATCGGTGCCAATCACCCATTCGCCCCAGCTTCCGGCTTCTTTCAAAAAGAGTTCAACTGGCGTCCTGTCGCCTCGACTTGTAGGATGTCGAAACCCAGCGGCTCTTGTGGCCGCGGGTTTTTCGCTTTGCAGGTTTTCGGCTTTGCGTTAGCCCGCTTCGGGAACCGGTCTCAGGCTGATGGCGTTGTCGACGTGATGTACACCGCGGCGGGCGGCAATCTCATGCAGGCGGCTCGTGTCGGTTGTGAAGTAACTGCCCAGTAGACGTGACGTCTTGA